>Ga0070698_100008025_pt1 | contig 11418 bp, 11 predicted proteins | sample KBSK1502metaG_FD_65477 | JGI IMG/M metagenome (GOLD analysis project Ga0070698, IMG submission 65477) | Corn, switchgrass and miscanthus rhizosphere microbial communities from Kellogg Biological Station, Michigan, USA - KBS K1-50-2 metaG | ecosystem: Host-associated > Plants > Roots >...
CGCTACTACGACAACGTCGACCGGCGCGACATCGCGCCGGCCCTGGTGGAGCTGCGCGTCACGGTCGCCGCCTTCAAGACCAGGGGCTCACGGGACACTCTGGCGGACACGCCAGGCTGACCGCCCGTGCGGCTCCGCGCCTGACTCCGCATAAGGTCACTGCACCTCGTATCAGGGCAGCCGACGGCGTGCTCGTATAGGAGCGTCGTCAGCAGTCGCGCACGCGAAGTCGTGCAGTCGCGAAGCCAAATGGGGTGGGTGGATGGGAGTTGCCACGGCCGGGTTGACCGCCTGGGACCGTGTCCGCATGCACGCCCGGACGGTGCGCTGATGACCGCGGGGCGTCCAGGCATCCTGCTCGACCGCGATGGCACGATCATCGTGGACCACGGGTACGTGGGGTCGGTCGACCGCGTCGAGTTCATCGACGGGGCGGCCGAGGCGATCGCGAGCTTCAACGAAGCCGGCATTCCCGTCGCCGTGGTGACCAACCAGTCCGGGGTGGCGCGGGGGCTGTTCGGGCTGGACGACGTTGCCCGGGTGCACGCGTATATCACGGGGCACCTCGCCGGCTTCGGCGCACGCATCGACCTGTTCGCCTACTGCCCTTACCACCCGGACGGCGTGGTGGAGGCGTTCAGCCGCACCAGCGAGGACCGCAAGCCCAGGCCGGGGATGGCCACGGCCGCGGCGACCGCCCTCGGCCTCGACCTGAGCCGCTCCTGGGTCGTAGGCGACCGGCCGGAAGACGTCGGCCTCGCGAAATCCATCGGGGCTTCCGCCGCCTACCTGAGCTCCGACGCCAGCTCAGGCCCCGGAGTCTGGCCGTTCCCGAGCCTCGCCGCCGCGGCGCCGTTCATCCTGCGGCAGCTCTCGGCCCGCCCTATGGAACAGGGTGTGGCATGAGCGGCAGCTACGACCCGCAGGAGGCCGGCTCCCTGGCGGCCGCGGCCGCCAGGGTGAAGTTCCCCGACGCGTGGTATGCCGGCGCCGGGGCCTACTTCGCCGAGTACGCCAAGGAGCTGGCGCGCGCCAGCGAGACGATCGATCCCGCGGCGATGGAGCGGGCGGGGAATCTCCTCGTCGCGGCCTACGCCCGCGGCGGGAGGATGTTCTCCTGCGGCAACGGCGGTTCCGCGTCCATCGCGAACCACATGCAGTGCGACCACCTGAAGGGCATCCGCACCGGCACCGATCTCGCCCCGCAGGTGCTGAGCCTGGCCGCGAACGTCGAGGTGCTCACCGCGATCGCCAACGACATCGGCTACCACGACGTCTTCGTGTATCAGCTCCAGTCCCAGGCCAGGCCGGGTGACGTGCTCATCGCCGTGTCGTCTTCCGGCCGCTCACGGAACATCGTGGACGCGCTGACCTGGGCCCGCGACAACGGGCTCGGCACGATCGCCATCACCGGTTTCGAGGGCGGCGCGGCCAGGTCCGTGGCCGAGGTGGTCATCCACGTCGACTGCACGAACTACGGCGTGGTCGAGGACCTGCACCAGGCCGTCATGCACGCTCTTGCCCAGTACGTCCGCCAGTCACGGATGACCGCGGACACGATTTCGGAGACGGTGTTCTGACCATGCGGGTAGCGATCAACCTCTTGACTGAAGACCCGGCCAACCCGTCGGGTGCCCATTGGTTCTGGACGCGGGTCATCCCCGAGATGGCCAGCAGGCTGGAGACGGGCGAGGAACTGCGCCTCGTGGTGAGCCCGCGGTCCAGGAAGATGCACCAGGACTACGGGGACAACGTCTCCTACATCACCTACCCGTGGTCCAACGAGCACCGGAAGCTGAGGACGCTCAGCGAGCACCTGTACTCGCCGGTGCGGCTGCCGTTGGGCGGGACCGACGTCTTCAGCACGCTGATGGCGCCGGTGCTGAGCCCGTCCTGGTCCAACGTGGTGCACATCAAGACCATGCACGCGTTCACCCAGCCCGAGTCGGTCGCGCCGCTGACCCGCGCCTACCGGCTGTTCAGCTATCCGCGGACCGTGCAGGTAGCCGAGGCGATCATCATCAACTCCCATAGCCTGCGCGACGAGATCAACAAGCACCTGGACGTCGAGCCGGGCAAGCTCAAGATGATCCCCGAGGCGGTCGACCACGACCTGTTCAAGCCGGGCGACGCGGAAGAGGCGCGGATACAGGTCAAGGCGTACGGCGTGACCAAGCCCTTCGTGCTTTTCGTGTCGTCGCTGTGGCCGTACAAGAACTGCGACGGGCTGCTGCGCGCCTGGGCGAGCGCCGGGGCCGCGCTCGGCGACAAGCAACTGGTGATCATCGGTGCCGGGCGCGACGAGAAGTACACCGCCTCACTGCCCGCGCTGGCCAAGGAGCTCGGCATCGCCGAGGACGTGCTGTTCGTCGGCGGCATCCCGCTCGCGGACACCGTGCCGTTCTACCGCTCCGCCGACGTTTTCGTGTACCCGTCGTTCAACGAGACCTTCGGGCTGCCCATCCTCGAGGCGATGGCGTGCGGCTGCCCCGTCGTCACCTCCGACGTCACCGCCATGCCGGAGACCGCGGGCGGCGCGGCCATGCTGTCCGATCCGACCGACCCGGCGTCGATCGCCAAGGCCATGATCGAGGCCGCGGGCCCGGCTAGGGACCAGTTGATCCAGCAGGGCCTGCGCCGGGCCGGCGAGTTCACGTGGGGCGCGACCGCCGCCAAGACCCTGGACGTCTACCGCGAGGTCGCCGAGCGCAGGAGGAACCGGAAGAAATGAAGATTCTCGTCACGGGGGGCGCGGGATTCATCGGCTCGCACACGTGCGACCGGCTGCTCGCCCTCGGCCATGAGGTCGTGGTCCTGGACGCGCTCACCTCGCCGGTACACCGCGACGGCGTCCCGATGTACCTGAGCCCTGGCGTCGAGTTCTACCAGGGCGACGTGCGCAACCGCGACCTCCTCGCGAACCTGCTCCGGCGGGTCGACGCCGTGTACCACTTTGCCGCTTACCAGGACTACCTGCCGGACTTCGCGCGCTTCACCGAAGTCAACGTGGTCTCCACGGCCCTGATGTTCGAGATCATCGTCGCGGAGCGGCTGGACATGGCGCGGGTGGTCGTGGCCTCGTCGCAGTCGGCGATGGGCGAAGGGCTGTACCTATGCCCGCGCGACGGTGAGCAGCTGCCTGGGATGCGTCCGGAGAAGGCGCTGCTCGCCAGGCAGTGGGAGATTCCGTGCCCGCGGTGCGGCGGCCCGCTGGAGTTGCAGCTGACGCCGGAGCGGATCTCCAACCCGCAGAATGCCTACGGCATGTCCAAGCTCGGCGAGGAGATGGTCGCCGTCAACCTCGGCCGCAGATACGGCATCTCCACGGTCGCCCTGCGGTACAGCATCGTCCAGGGCCCGCGGCAGTCGGTGTATAACGCGTACTCGGGCGCCTGCCGCATCTTCTGCCTGAGCTATCTGCAGGGGATAGCGCCCGTCCTGTATGAGGACGGCGGCGCCATCCGCGACTACGTCAACATCGACGACGTGGTCGACGCCAACGTGCTCGTGCTCGGCGACGAGCGCGCCGCCGGCCGGGTCTTCAACGTCGGCGGCGGCAAGCCCGTCACCACCCGCGAGTTCTCCGACATCGTCATGCGGCAGTATGGCTCCGCCGAGCCAGGCACGGTCACTGGCGAGTACCGCTTCGGCGACACCAGGCACATCTTCTCCGACACCAGCGCGCTCAGGGAGCTGGCCTGGGCGCCGCGGCGGGGATGCGCGGAGTCGGTGGCGGCGTACGCCGAGTGGCTCAAGGGCATGGACGGGCTTGACGGGGTGCTCGCCGCCGCGAACGCCCAGATGCGCAGCCTCGGGGTCGTCAGGAAGGCCACCGGGTGAAGGCTTTCCTTCTCGCCGCCGGCGTCGGCAGCCGGCTTCGCCCGATCACTGACACCACCCCCAAGTGCATGCTCACTGTCGGCGGCCGGCCGCTGCTCGAGATCTGGCTCGACGCGTTCGCCCAGGCCGGTGTCGACGAGGTGCTGGTGAACCTGCACCACCTGCCGGATGTCGTCCGGTCCTACCTCGCGGCGCGAACAGGACCGCCGGCCGTCCTTACGTCCTACGAACCGGAACTCCTCGGCAGCGCAGGCACATTGGCCGCCAACCGCGACTGGGTGGCCGGCGAGGACTTCTTCCTGGCCTGCAACGCCGACAACCTCACCGACTTCGACCTCAGGTCGCTGATCAAGACGCAGCGGGAGCATCAGCCGGTCGCCACGCTTGGCGTCTTCCGCTCCGCGACGCCGTCCACCGGCGGGGTCTTGGAAGCCGACGAGACCGGCACGATCACCAGCTTCACGGAGAAGCCTGAGCATCCGGTCTCGGACCTGGTGAACGCGGGGCTCTACGCCTTCACGCCGAGCCTGCTTAACGAGATCACCGGCCAACCGCCGCAGGACATCGGCTACCATCTCCTCCCTGGGCTGGTGGGGCGCGCCAAGGTCGTGCTCGTCGACGGCTACTTCCTCGACATCGGTACCCCGGACGCCTACCGACGAGCCTGTGAGGAGTGGCCGACGCGATGATCATCACCCAGACCCCGCTGCGCATCGGGCTGCTCGGCGGCGGAACGGACCTGCCGAGCTACTACCTGGAGCATGGCGGCCGGGTCCTCAATTGCGCGATTGACAAGTACATCTACGTGATCGTGAAGCAGCGATTCGACGACGAGATCTACGTCAACTACTCGAAGAAGGAGATCGTCTCCCGGGTCGCGGACATCGAGCACGAGCTTGTCCGCGAGGCCATGCTGATGACCGGCGTCACCGGCGGCGTGGAGATCACCACGCTGGCCGACATCCCGTCTTCCGGGTCGGGTCTGGGGTCCTCGTCGGCGGTGACCGTCGGGCTGCTGCACGCCCTGTACACCTACACCGGGCGGCAGGTATCCGCCGAGGAGCTCGCCGAGGGCGCCTGCAGGATCGAGATCGAGCGCTGCGGGAAGCCGATCGGCAAGCAGGACCAGTACATCGCGGCGCTCGGCGGCATCCGTGACCTGCGCTTCGGCCCAGGCGAGGACGTGAGTCACGAGGAACTCGGGCTCAGCGCCAGCGAGCGGGTCGCCCTGCAGCAGCAGATGATGCTGTTCTACACGGGCATCACCCGCCGGGCCGACAACATCCTCGCCGAGCAGAACGCCAACGTCTCAGCCACCCTGCCACAGCTCGACCTGCTCCGCGACCTGGCCGGGTTCGCGGCCAAGCGGCTGCGCAGCGGTGACGTGGACGCCATCGGGCCAGCACTGCGGGAGAGCTGGGAGGCCAAGCGGCAGCTGGCCTCCGGCGTGTCGAATTCGCAAGTGGACGGCGCGGTTACCCGGGCGCTTGAGGCGGGCGCCTCGGGCGTGAAGCTGACCGGGGCGGGCGGTGGCGGTTTCCTCGTCGTGCTGTGTCCCATGGAGAGGCAGCGCGCCGTTCGCGACAGCCTGGCCGACATGCGGGAACTGCCGATCAGGCTGGAGCGGTTCGGCTCACGCGTCGTGCTCAACGTCGCCCGCGACATCTGGAGTTGACGACATGAAGCTGCTGTGGCGTGGCGAGTGGATCGAGACTCCCGGCTACGAGGTTCCCGCCGACGGCGTCCTGATCGATGTCAGCGCTACCGTGCCACTCGTCATGCTGAAGAACGCCTCCGGGCGCCAGCAGCGCCGGCCAGGGCGCAAGGTCGCGGTCTTCCTGTACACGGACGGTCCGCGGATCACCCTGCGCAAGGCGCGGACCAAGCGCGAGGAACCGCGGTTCACCGGCGACTTCCGCGTCGCACTGGTCCTCGGCGACGTCGTCGGTTCCGGGCAGCGGGTGGTGGCCCTGGCGGGCCGCGTCCCGTCGTGCGCGCAGCAGTTCGCCGTGCACCGGGACCTGGTTCTGGACGTCCCTGCATCGTTCTCCGAGGACGACCTGCGGGCGTCCGCCGCCCGGCTGATCACCGAGGCCGACGCGCTGACCCGGCTTTGCCGCCAGGGCTACCTGTACTCCGCCACCCGGCCGCCCGCCGAGCTCGTCGAGCTGCTTACTAGCGCGGTGACCCCGACCGGTACTCCGGCGCAAGCCGCACCCGACCCGCTGCGGCCTCCCGCGACCGACGGCAAGGCAGCGGATACAGTGCTGTCGCTGACGGCGCTGCCGCCCGTCGTGAGCGGCCTGCCGGTCGCCGTGCTCGGCGGCGGCGACTACACCCGCTCGGAGATCATCCCCGCCCTGCGGCGAGGTCGCTTCCAGCTTTATGCCGTGGCGAACAGGGAACCGCAGATCGCCGCGATCGTCGGCAGGGATTACGGCTTCGCGCTGGCCACCACGGATTCCGAGCGGGCCATCGCCGAGCTGCCCGCGCCCGGCCTCGTCGTGGTCGCGACCGCGCACGACTCCCACACGCAGCTGGCCTGCGCGGCGGTCAAGGCGGGGCACCGCGTCTTCCTCGAGAAGCCGCCCACGGTGACGGTGGACGACGTGCACCAACTGGCGGCGGTGATGCGTGCCAACCCGGGGGCGATCGAGATCGGGTTCAACCGGCGGTACCACCCGCTCGTGCGCCGGGCGCGCGCGAGGCTGGCACGGGAGTCCGGGCCCACGTCCATCTCGTGCGTCGTGAAGGAACTGACCTTCCAGCCCGACCACTGGTACTTCTGGCCGAACCAGGGCACCAGGATCACCGGCAACCTCTGCCACTGGATCGACCTCGCCGTCTACCTGATCGGCGGAAGCCCGATGCCTGTCTCGATCACCCTGTCACCGCGGATGCCTGGCACCGAGCCCGGTAGCGACGAGGAACGGGTGCTGACGGTCACCTTCGAAGACGGGTCTCTGCTCACCGTCCTCGGCACCACCCGCGGTGACGACATTCGCGGGGTCCAGGAGCAAATGGACATCCGCCGGGGACACACCACCATTACCATTGACGACCTCTGGAAGTATCGCGTCAGGTCGGACGGAATCGAGCGCTACGGGCGCACCCTTTTCCGCGACAAGGCGCATACGGCCATGTATCGCGAGGGCCTCGGCCGGATCAAGGCGGGCCTTCCCTCGTTGTACGCGGTTCGCGACATGGTGGTCGTGTCCGCGATTCAAATCGCGGCGAGCGACCTCGCGAGAACCGACGAGCGGGCCGGCCTGGTGCCTGACTGGATCAGCCTCGCTAGCGAGGAAGCGTCAAGCTGGAATGGGATGGTACGTCCGTGAAGGTTCTGGTCTCCGCTTATCAGTGCGCTCCGGGGCACGGCGGCGAAATCGGCAACGGCTGGATGTGGTCGACCGCGTTGGCGGATTACGGGCACGAGGTCACGGTGCTCACGCATGCGGAGTTCAGAGACCGGGTACAGGCTGGCGGCCGATCAGATATCGACTTCCACTTCCCGGACATCAAAGGAATCCCGTTCGGCGCGCTGATCGGCCTCGACGGCTACGACGCCTACCGCCGCTGGCAGAACACCGCGTATGAATACGCCGTCGGCCTCGGGCGGGATTTCGACGTGGTCCACCACGTGGGCTGGGGATCGCTGCACCTCGGCAGCAGGCTGTGGCGGCTTAACGCCCCGTTGGTCTACGGCCCGATCGGCGGCGGCCAGACGGCGCCAGGCGAATACTGGCGCTACTTCGGCCGCGACTGGGTGATGGAGCTGGGGCGCAGCGCCGCGACCGGGTCGTTGCTCAGGCTGAACGGCTGGACCAAGGAGACAGTCAGAGCAGCGGCGACCGTCCTGGTGACGAATTCGGCGACTGAGGCGGCCGTGCGTCGTTTCGGCGCCAAGGACGTCAGGTACATGCTGGCCGAAGGGCTGCCGCAGGAATGGATCTCCGGTCAGCGGCAACGGCCGTCCGGAGTTCCCGTCGTGCTGTGGGTAGGCCGGATGCTGCCCCGCAAGGCGCCGACGCTCGCCGTCCAGGCATTCGCCGAGCTGCGGAAGACCATGCCCGCACGCCTTGTCATGGCGGGGGACGGGCCGCTCCTGCCACAGGTGCAGGCGACGGTGGAGAAGCTCGGGCTCACCGCGGACGTGGACCTTCTCGGCCGGGTGCCGTGGACGACGCTCGCTCAGTACTACAGCGAGTCCTCGATGTTCTTGTTCTGCTCGCTCCGCGACTCGTCGAGCGCCCAGTTCCTTGAGGCGATGGGCAAGGGCCTCCCCGCGACCCTGCTCGACCTGCACGGCATGGCGGACGTCAAGGTCGGAATCGCGGCGGAGAAGGTCCCGCTGTCCCGCAAGCCTGGCGAGCTGCCTGGCAGGCTGGCCGCCGCCATGCGAACCGTGCTCACCACGGACGACTGGGAGGCGCGCAGCGCGGCAGCCATCGAGTGGGCGTCGGAGCACACGTTCCCAAGCAAGGCGGCGGCCGCCTCTCGCATCTACCAGGAGGTCACAGCGTCATGACGCCAGGCGATGGCCCGGCGAGGGAGGCGGCTCGATGACCGCGCTGCCCCTCGTCGGCGTTCGCACCCGCGCTTCCCGGGCGAGCAGGCGGCTCACCGCGGCGGAAGCCAGCGAACGGAGACTGAAGCGCAGGGTAGGAACGATCTGGGGCTTGCTCGTCCTCAACGTCCTGTCCTTCGCTCCCGGTGTCTCTGTCATTCCCATCGCGTCTTCGGTCGGGAAGGCACTCACCCAGGGCGCACTGAGTCTCGCCGTGCTGCTGGCCCTGATCCTCAACCCGAAAGTAAAATTCCGGCCAAACGTCTTCCTGCTCCTGGTAACCCTGATGGCCCTTGAGGCTGTCGTGACCGAGTTCACCGCGCACTATCTGGTGGGCACCGGGTACCGCACGATCCGCTATGTCGAGTTCGTCGCAGTGCTCTGGCTGCTGTCGCCGTACTGGGCCAGGGCTGACATGCTGATCGTGCGCTGCCACCTGAAGGCCATGCTCTGGGTGCTCGGCTCGGTCGCTCTCGGGTACATCATCTCGCCTGGCAAAGCGATGTCGGGCGGCCGCCTCAACGGCGTCATCTGGCCCATCGACGCCACCCAGGTGGCGCACTACGCGGCCGTGACGATCGGGATGGTCGTCATCTACTGGTTCTGCGGGCGGATGCGCGGCAGGATCGCGCTGTTCACCGTGGTGTGGGTGATGGCCATACTGCTGCTCACCCACACGAGAACGGCCCTTGCCGGGCTGGCCGTCGGGGTCCTCGTCGGCGGCCTGAGCCTGCTCGCGGTCACGCCCCGGGTCCGCAAGCTGTTCGGCGCACTCGCGGCGATCGCCGCGATCGCGTTCGCCACGGCATCGTCGGCTATCACGTCCTGGATGGCCCGCGGCCAGGGGTCCGGTGAGCTGACCAACCTCAGCGGACGGACGAACTTCTGGGGCCCGCTACTCGCCTACCCGCGCACCACCTTCCAGGAGATCCTCGGATTCGGGCTCTCGAACGGCTCGTTCAACGGCCTCCCTGTCGACAGCAACTGGATGATCTCTTACCAGGACCAGGGCCTGTTCGGAGTGGTCATGTGCGCGATCATCCTCGTGTACCTGCTGATCGCCGCTTGCCTCCAGTCACGCGGCGTCCGGCGCGCCCTCGCGCTGTTCTTCGTGATCTACTGCCTGGTCGCGTCCTTCACGGAGGACGGCATCACCAACCCGTCGACCTACCTGCTCGACGTCACGGTGGCCGCGTCCCTGCTGCTCCCCACCTTCAAGAACCGAAGCATGATCTAGGCTCTGACCCGTATTTCGTGATGGTAACGAGTTTCCACCCTCGTTGGAGCCCTTAGTCAAGATCATTACGAACAAATGTTTGACTGAACTGCTCGCGGGTCATGACGCGGTCCGCCCGGGGGCTGCGGCTGCGCGCCGACGCCGCCGACGAGCCCAGCCTGCGGCGGATCCAGGACATGCTCACCACCCGGCTGGAGAAGTTCGGCAGACGCGACCACCTGACCGTCACCTGGCAGCCGCCCGGATGAGCGTTCTCCATCGGGACCACGGGAGGAGCCTCCTACCTCGCCCTCGGCTTCCTGGTCATCGCGCTGGTGATCGCGGCGGCGGCGGGACGAGGAGGCCGACGGGGTACCTCGACTACTCGCTCGCCCGCCCAGTGGCCCGGCTGCCCTGGCTGACAGGCCGGCTGATGGTATCCGCCGGGGTACTCGCGGGAGACGGCATGTTCCCCACATCGCCGCGCCCCCGCGACTCCGGTCCAGTGGGGCACGGCCGCCATCCTGGCCGGCATCGGGATCGCCGCTGCTGTCACCCGAGCGCCGGCGTTCGTCCGCCGTGACCTGGCCGGCGCGTGAGCGCGGACATCCCCTGTCGACTGATACCCTACAGGGGTATAGTAATAAGGCAGACTACGGATACGGGGAGAGGCTGACATGGCATTGACGACGTACCTGGTGACTGGGATGACATGCGATCACTGCGTGCACGCGGTCGCCGAGGAGCTGGCGCGGCTTGCCGATGTCACCGGGGTGAGCGTGGACCTTGTCGCTGGCGGAGAGTCGAAGGTGACCGTGACCAGCAACGTGCCGCTAGCGACGGAGGCGGTCGCCGCGGCGCTGGACGAGGCCGGAGACTACCGTCTCGTCACCGCCTGATCATTGCGGGTCCTAGGTGGAAGGAGCGAGCGGGTGAGCGCCGTCACTGGTGACCGGCCGGCCGCTGTGGCCAGCGCCGGGCACAGCGTGGAGCTGGCGATCGGCGGGATGACCTGCGCGTCTTGTGCGGCGCGGATTGAGAAGAAGCTCAACCGGCTGGACGGGGTAACTGCAACGGTGAATTTTGCTACCGAGAAGGCGCGGGTGAGCTTCCCGGGCAGCGTCACGCCGCAGGATCTTGTCCGGGTCGTGGAGCAGACTGGGTACACGGCGGCGCTGCCCGCGCCCGCTGCGGAACCGGACGAGGCTGCCGCGCTGCTGCGGCGCCTGCTCATCTCGGCGGCGCTGACCGTGCCGGTGCTGGTACTGGCGTTCATCCCGGCGCTGCAATTCCGTTACTACCAGTGGCTGTCGCTGGTCCTGGCGACGCCGGTATGGGCGTGGGGGGCATGGCCGTTCCACAAGGCCGCCTTGGCCAATGCCAGGCACCGCGCGGCGACCATGGACACCCTGATCTCCGTCGGGGTCACCGCGGCCTACTTGTGGTCGCTGTACGCCCTGTTCTTCGGCTCTGCGGGCACGCCGGGCCTGCGGACCGGGTTCACGCTCGTCGCGCGGGATGCGACCGCGAGCTCCACCTACCTGGACGTGGCCGCCGGGGTGACGGTGCTGGTCCTGCTAGGCCGGTACCTGGAGGCGCGCGCCAAGCGGCGCTCGGGCGCGGCGCTGCGGGCGCTGCTGGCCATGGGCGCCAAGGACGTCGGGGTGCTGCGCGACGGGGCCGAGGTCCGCGTTCCGGTGGACCAGCTCGCGGTCGGCGACCTGTTCGTGGTCCGGCCGGGCGAGAAGATCGCCACCGATGGCGTCGTCGAGTCCGGCAGCTCCGCGGTGGACAC
>Ga0070698_100008027_pt1 | contig 11417 bp, 13 predicted proteins | sample KBSK1502metaG_FD_65477 | JGI IMG/M metagenome (GOLD analysis project Ga0070698, IMG submission 65477) | Corn, switchgrass and miscanthus rhizosphere microbial communities from Kellogg Biological Station, Michigan, USA - KBS K1-50-2 metaG | ecosystem: Host-associated > Plants > Roots >...
AGGCGGGTTGCCCTCACCTGACGAGGCCGAGGGCATCTGGACTGACATCTGGTACCACGAGGCTCACAGCTCAACCGCTCTGGAAGGCAACACCTTGGTCCTGCGAGAGGTTGAGGCGCTTCTCCGCGAAGGCAAGGCGGTGGGTAGCAAGGAACTGAAGGACTACCTGGAGGTCAGCGGCTACGCCGCCGCCGCTCAATGGGTGTACAGCCAAGCACTGGGCTCCGGCCCCTGGCCGAGCGGCAAGTTGCTGACCCTAACTGAGGTCCGCAATGTTCACCGGCTTGCGATGACCCCTGTCTGGGAGGTAGCACCGCACCCCATTGCTTTGGAGGATGAAAGTCCGGGCAACTGGCGCCGCCATGACATCCACGCCTTCAAACATGGGATGAAACCGCCGAGCCACCCAGACGTGCCGGCGCAGATGCGCGACTGGGTCGATGGCGTCGCGAGCTTGCCTCGCGAGTCGTCGCCCATCGCGGAGGCGCTTGCGGCGCAGCACGCCGCGTTCGAACGCATCCACCCCTTCATCGACGGCAATGGCCGGGTCGGCCGCTTGCTGATGAACCTCATTCTGGTTCGCCTTGGCTATCCGCCAGCGATCATCCGGAAGCGCCTTCGCGATCGGTACCTGGAAGCCCTGGACCGCGCGGACCGCGGCGACCCTGGACCGCTGGGGGAGATCATCGCTCGTGCGGTTCTGGATAACCTCAGTCGCTTTGTCTTGCCTGCAGTGGCAGGACCCGCCAAGCTCGTTCCGCTCGAGTCGCTAGTGAGCAAGGATCTGACGGTGGTGGCTCTCCGGAACGCTGCACAGCGTTCACGCCTGAAGGCGATTCGCGCGGAGCACGGTTCATGGCGAAGCAACAGGCAGTGGGTCGACGAATACCAGCGCGATCGCTATGCAACCCTCCGCCTGCCACGCAAACGAGTGGCATCCAGAGGGAACGAGTCGAAGTGAGTGTCGCGACCTGACGGAAGCGTCGGCAAGCAACTGGTCGCCGACAGGGCCGAGTCGCGAGGGCATCATTCGAAGAGTCCACCTCTCGGCAGCGTTCGGTTCGCGTTATGGAAAGCGGTCGAATTGGCGTGGGCCGCGGTTTCCGTAACGCGAACCAATTAACCGTTGTTGGACAAACCATCAACCTCGAGACGGGGTTCCCCCGTTTTGGAGTCCGCCCGCCACCTGGTTGAGTTTGAGTCCCGTAAGTCTGGCCATGCGGAACAGCCCTTTTGGATCGATCAGGCGTCGCGATGCGCGCCGAAGTGTGAGACTTCGCCTTCGACTGCTCCCCTGCGATAAACGAACGCATAGAGATCGGGGCGCCTCGCGTGCTTGCCGTAACCCCGCTCGCGTTAAGCAGCGTGACCTTTGATACGTTGGTTCGGCCATGAATCTGCCCGTGCGGGTGCGAACGATGGAGGTCGACGAATTCGACGCCATGCGCGAGCTGTCTGTTGATGCCTTCGGCGGCAACGGCCGCATCGGACACCTCCTGGATGCGCTGCACACATCATGGGCTTGGGATGCCGATCTGTCATTTGTCGCCGACCGTGGTGGTGAAATCGTCGGGCATGTGCTCTATACGCACGCGATGCTTGACGCCCCACATCAGTTGGAAGACGTGCTCGTCCTCAGCCCCATCGGCGTTCGCCCTGGACTCCAAGGCCTGGGAATCGGTGGCGCGATGATCACAGCGACGTTGCGGCTGCTTAACCAACGCAGCGAGCCACTCGTTTTCCTCGAAGGGCGACCCACTTACTACTCGCGCTTCGGCTTCCGGTGCGCCGCCGATCTTGGATTCGTGGCACCCTCGGTTCGGATCCCTCGAGACGCTTTCATGGTATATCCGCTTTCTCGATACGAACCTCGGATGACGGGCGCTCTCATTTATCCGGACGCTTTCTGGCGATGCGACTCCGTCGGCCTGCGGCTTCAGGAGATGCAAGCGGATGGCCTCGATGGCAGCCCTCCAGAGTGAGCCCGCTGTTGCGAGCCCACCCTTCGGATTCGGTGGGCCGCGGTGGACTCGAACCACATGCCCCCGCGTTACCGAACTGCTGAGCGCTGTGCAGAGAAGCCAGGCAGGTTCAGCGCAGAGGAGCGTCGGGTCCGGTGTTATCGGGTGTGCCTGAGGAGACCTCGTGTTCCTTTCCAGTCTTGACTGGTTTGTACCTAGCCTGTGACGGCGTGGGTGCCCCAGTCCGGGACTGAGTCACCTTCCCCAGAATTGATCGCTCCAGTGTGGGTGACCTGGAATAGCCCGCTGCCGTCCGCGTTGGCGGTGTAGATAGGGTTGTTCACCTTGATCCCTGGCGCGAAGATACGGAAGACGATCTTGGTCCCGTCCGGTGACCAGGCGGGATCCAGGCAGCCTCGCGAGGTTGGGTCGGAGGCTGCGCCGCCGCAAGACGGGCTGATCGGGATCTGGTGCAATCCGGTGCCGTCTGAGTTCACGACATAGAGCGCACGGCGATGGCCTGGCGACGGTCGGGCGGCGAACAGGATCTGGTCGCCATCCGGCGACCAGGACCCGCACTCGAAGTCACTGAGCGTGGTGCCGGCTGGCAGTAGCTGCTGCAGAGCGCCGGTGCTTAGGTTGACCGTGTCAAGTTCTGAACTTCCGTCCGCGAACGTACGGACCAACGCGAGGTTCATGCCGTCGGGTGAGTAATCACAGGGGCTGTCCTCACCACCCGGATTGGACGTGATCCTTGTCAGGTTGCCGCCGTCCGAGGAGCGGATGCTATAGATCCCATTAAGACTTGGGTCGGTCTGCTGGTCCGGATTGGGACCCCCGAAGCTGTCACATGCCAGCCGTGCGGCGTCCGGCGACCAGATGCGGCAATCGGTAAACAACGTGCCGGGCTTTTGCATCGGGAGCAGCCGGAAGGTGCCCGTGTCGACATTGGCGATGACTGCCGCAACGGTGCAGCAGGGCAGGCCTGCTTGGGAAGAGAACGCGACGCTGCTTCCGTCTGGCGACCAGTGCGGGTTCCCGGCGGGGCCAAAGTTCCCAGGGGAAAGTCGCTCCATACCACTTCCATCAGGATTGATCGTGTAGACGACCGTACCGTTCAGCGCAGGGCTGAAGCGCGCGAATACGATCTGGCCGTTAGCCCCGCCAACTTTCGCGTCGGCCGGTAACGCCAACGCGCTGAATGTGGCTACAAAAGCGATGACTACGCTGGCAACTTGGCGGCTCAAGGCCTGCCCGGACAGTCGCATGGCATCACCTCCGCAGATGGCGGCCGACGTCCTCGGGAGAAGAGTAGTTCGGATCCAGCGACATGTCGAGGTGACTTTTCATGAGGGTCGGGTCCGCCGAGTTCGCCTGGCGTTATCACCCAGCCAGATCAAATCTGTGGTGGGCCGTAGTTTCCATAACGCGAACCGAAGCAGTACCGTCGTTGGCCCGAGAATCGCACTCGACCAGAGTGGACGGCGGAAGGACGGTTTTTCCCTTGGCGTATCGCCGGTCCCGGATTAGACCTGGCGTTACCCAGGCGATCCTTAATCGGCAGTCCTCATGCTGGCGTGCGACTCAACCCAGCAACCTATCCCACCGCCTCGGGGGATTGAAGTTGGACGTGGGCGTTCGGAACAAAGGCCCACGTGAAGTCGTCCAGTTGGGTTGGTCCATTTGCCGCCGACCCAGCCTTGCAGCAGCGCTAACCATCGCCCTCGAGCCTTCGACACCGTTCTAAGCGCTTGCGCCGCACCTTCGCCGAAGTCTTGCCAGTTGCCGTCAAGCGTGATCTCCTCGTCGACCTCAACGACAGCAACCGGGCCGGCAAGTTCAACGAGGGTGCCTGTATAGCCGTCGCCACCCCGCAACCAAGCCGGCTCGTAGTCGTAGCCACCGGAGACGACTACGCGATCCCCTACCTCAAATTGGTCTCCGTTCACAAGTCAATAATTGCTGACGGCGGATCTGGACCTAAGTTCCCACAATAAGAACCCCGAGAGCGTATTCGACGGAAACGCCTACAAGCTCGAAGGTTCCTCCGATACGCCTGACAGCGAGGCGCTTGAGGCGATTCCCGGGCACCGCGCTCAAGAAGGCTGCTCGTCGAATCCCTTGGGCGTGGCCACTGCGCCTGTGCAACCCACCCACGATCCGCCGCGCGACTGGGCGAACTGCGTGAGGTTGAGGCGAAGCGCGCGGATCGACTCCAGCTTGGGCACGAAGTACGTGCCCACGCTCGTGGTCCAGCCGGCCTTGCTGGGAACCACGCTGACCTCGGAATATCCGGTGCCGATGAGTTCAGCCGCCACCTGGCGGGCGGCCGCCTCGGTGCCAAAGAGAAGACCGGTGTTCATCAGGGTCGCTTGCCTCATGTTCGAGTCGTACGCAAACAGGTAATCGATAAGCTGCTGATCGACCTGGTCGATTATGGCTGGATCGATGGCGCCCGCCTCGGCGCTTGCCCACGCGTCGGTAACGGGGGTGCCGACACCACCGCTCACCCATCTGCCGCCCGTCGCGGCGGCGTACTGGCCCAGGCCGACCCGCATGGAACGAACCGTATCCAGCGTGGGCACCACGTTGGTGGTCACCGTCGTGGTCCAGCTGGTCATCTGAGGGAAGAGTGGGCTCGGCTTTGCGTTCCAGCCCGTCTGCGCAACCTTTACCGCCGAGTATCCAGCCATCATCAACTCCGCGGCCGCCTGACGAGCTGCCTGCTCGGAGAAAAAGCCAAGGTCGGCGCTGACCCCTAGAACTTGTGTGGTGTCGATGCCTGCGGCGCTGAGTGCGGTGATGGCCCACTGGTCAGCCTGGTCGGGATCGATGAAGTCGGGGGGATCGATCATCGCTTTGGTGATCGATCGCCACCTGCGTCGGGCCCCTGCACGTCGAGAGTTCCGGGGATCGCCTGCACGTCGGGCATTATGTGCCAAGACGCCGATATGAGCCCCTGTTAGCTGCGCGAGATCCCGTCAGGTGCTCGAGCAAATTGGTGGGCCGTAGTTTCCGTAACGCGAACCACGAACCCACCTTGGCCGGCAAGATTATCCGGTTGATGTAAGAGCAGCTGAAAGCGGGGACTGGATCGGGCGAGCTGCGATAGCCTACAGCCGAAGATGACCTTTCGCCCCGCACCCTTTCCGCGATGGTTCGGTAGTTGGATTCTCAATTGATCGGGGTGGTTTTGGCTTCCGCCGTGATCGGATTCCTGTTCATCGCCTTCTTCACGCTCGATTTGGGCCACGTCACGTCAAGGCTCGCCCACCGACAGGCCGAGATGCACCGCAAGTCGCCGCGTTTGTACAGGGTCGTTGACCCGTGGTTCGCTGCGACAAACACCGCTTACTGGCGACTACTCGGCGCCGTCTTTGGCGCGATCGCGTTGACCTTCGCCGCATTGCTCGTTCTTATGCGACAGGTCTAGAACCCCGTCGATTTGACTCCCTGATTTTCAGCGCTGCCCATCAGATTGACAGCGAAGATGCCCCTCGTGACACCGACACTGCTCTCGCATGAGTGGTGATCGTCAGGGCCTTAGTCGCTTGAGTAGCAATCGCGCGTACCACGCCGTGGGGATCATCAGCGCTAGGAGTGCGAGGGGTGCGAGGGGTGGCCACGACACCAGGCTTCCTGTCGCGGCCAATCCGAACAGCAGGACCGTCAGGCCGATCGCCACGACTGCGGCGAATAACAAAAGCCGAAGCAAGTACTCGAGCATGGCAATACGGGTCTCCGTCGCTGCCGGGCGGCGCAACGCTATGGGTACGAATCGAACGAAGATCACGTTCGCTCCAACGACACCGGCGATAGTAATAAGAACGCCAGCCGCTTCCACCGCCACTCCGAGCGTTCCGTTCATACGATCGGATTCTAGGTTTGGGGGATGCGCCGGAGATCTCAGTTTGAGCCAGGGGCCGTAGTTTCCGTAACGCGAACCACCCAGCAGTGGTCGGTAGGCCGATCGCTCTATGAGGCGGTGAGGGGGCCGCGCGGTCGCCGGATGAGAGCGAGGCTGAGCCGCAGGAGCACGCTGATTGGTGGTCGGGCGGGAATGCTATGGAACGTGGCCGGAGGATGTTTCCTGGTTGTCCCAGTTGCACTCCGGGGGTTCCACTCGAGTGCCGCCAACGGTTTCGGTGACCTCCCAGCTGCGCGTCCAGGAAACCAAGTCCTGCGACCTTCCAGGATTGCCGAGTGCGTGCGGAGCATTGAGGCTGAAGGCAAGATCACCCAGCTTCCACGTCCAATCGTTGGGCATTGGATCCGAAACGCGAGCCCAACCCTGCGCAGGCAGGCGGGAACCATAGAACTCAACGACGGCATTAGTCGTCGTTTCGTCAACGAGGGGCATGGTGAAGTCCCATCGCGCCCTACCTGGACCAACCGCATTGACAAAGAATCCGCCGGGAACCCCACCGTCCAAGCCGATGGCCCCATGACCGTCGCCATAGCCATCCTGGCGGATCATGGTGCCGCCCGGAGGAAGCATGCCGGCCTCTGGGCGACTCGCTAAATAGGTGCTGCACCCTGGACGAAATACTCCGACCTGCCACGCAATCACTAGGACTCCCAGCACAAGCAACAAACTGACGCCACTCGCAATTTGCCAGCGCGCAGGTATTCGGCGCGGGGATGCGGCGCGCATCGACCAGATCTTCGCACTTCAGCCATAGGGTCGAGCCGAACTCGATATCGCGACGGGGGCCGTGGTTTCCGTAAAGCGAACCGCGGTGCAAGCGTGGTAGGTCGCCCCATCAGTCTCTAGGTTCGATTCGTACAGGTGAATCCTTTGGTACGTGCCGAAGCTGCTCGGCCATGTCATGTGATGAATCCCAGAGCTCCCGCATCGGCACCGGGCTGCGCGCACGAGACCCCACTGGACCACCCTCCCTAGCCCAGAGAAATGGATAGACCGCGATGCCTTGATCTGGGGAGATCGTCCTGACCTCGTCGCGCCAACCCGGCCACCTTAACTCGGAGTAGAACAGGTCCAAATCTGATTGGAATAGCCACTGGAGCCAGGCCGAATAGCCGCTACCCAGATCGGTCCATTGCAACGTGTCCTGACCCCAATAGAACACCCCTCCCATGCTGGCAGCCCACTTCCCACCGTTCAGTGCGAAGAAGCCGCCAACCGCGTCATGCCCGACCAGCAGAGCCCCCGGAACCGCTTGGTTCGGACCGTCGAGTCCGTTCCACGCGACGATGCCTTGCATCGACGGACTATCTGCACCGAGCACCCGGACCCACCCACCGTCGACCAAGACGCCACCCGTCTCAAGTGCAACTGCTCCGAGCGGTGACCGACTTGTAACCTGCAGCCGCACAAGCGCCTCTTCTCGGGTACGGATTTCGGCCTCGAGAACGACCACCTGATTCTTCGCGGCCGCCAACCATCCCTTCACCAGAGGCCAGCCCGGTTGACCTAGATCAGTCTGCTCCTGAAGCGTTCTCACCATCAGATCCGCCTGGCGAATATGTTGCTCCGCCAATCCCAACGTAGCGGAGCCGAGACTCGGTTCGCGTTATTGAAAGCCCGTCGAATTGGCGTGGGCCGTAGTTTCCGTAATGCGTACCGGATCGAGGTCCGTGGACCCCAGATCCACCTTGCGCGACGGTGACCGGCCGGTGCCTTAGGGTCAGGCGGCGAACAACTCGCGAATGTCACACCGAAACCATGTTGTGCCCACCATCCGCGTAAAGCACGAACCCCGACCCTGCACCCGCCCAGGTCGAGCTGGGTGATCAACTCCATCGAAAACGAATCGATGCCGCGCGATGTTGATCATGCCCGCAGACCCCAGACGGCCAATGAAGAGCCTGTCGCGCTGGTCGTAACTGCCAAGCAATGCCACGTGCTCGGCGAAGACCGCGACCGCCCCAGAGCCATGTATTGGACTACGCCAGGCCTTGATTGGACTTTGCCCCGAGATGCGCATCACCGCGAAATCGCCGTAGTAGTACACGTAGACCTCAGAAGGCGATGTCACGTTGAGCGCGTAGCAATCAGCCATGGCGTCAAAGCCATCAGGGGCCTCAAAGTGCCACGTCGTCTGTCCCGCCGAGTCGAAGCAGAGAAGACCAGGCGCACCCACGGGTTGGTTCCAACCGAAGTTCCCAAAGATGCCTTCGTCGAAGTAGCTAGTCCAGATATTGCCTGCGTCATCGCATTGGACGTCAGCAATCCCGTCGCCCATGAGGAAGCTGCATTCCACACGACCGTCCGGCCCATAGACGTAGCCGTTCGTCTCGAACGATCCATCTCTGAAGCGTTGCGTCCGGCTTCCGGCCACGAGGTAGCGGCCTTCCGGCAAGGGTCGTATGTGCGGGTGCGCCACGAAAATCTCCGCGAGCTCCAGGTGGCCAACCAGTTTGCCATCGCGGTTGAAATGGATGAGAGTGGCTTTGTACGGGTGAGCTGCGCGAGTATTTGGAAACGCGGCTCCCCCAGGACTGATGGATCTTCCAGTCGCAGCTTCTGAAGCAGCTCTCGTCGTCGCTAGGGCCAACAGGTCTCCGTTTGGGCCGGCTCCGGCTCCGATCACATCATGGTCTGGCATCCATGCCGCGACGTCCGCGACCTTGCGGAAGACGTACTCGAGACCGGAATCACGGATCGTCGTTGGTTCCTGGTTGGGGGCGGGCACAGTAACTCGGGGAAAACGATAGAGGCTAAGAGTAAGGGGCCCGGCGTGGGGCGACTTCGGTTCGCGTTATGGAAACGCGCCGATTGGCGACATATTCGCAATGGGGGTCGCAATGGGGGTCGCAGTCACTTCTCTAAAATCGGCCAAAACGAGTTCGAAAACGGCGCTTACATTTCCGGACTGTCTCTCTTAAACACGCGTGTGCGTTTACGGCCGAGTGGTAGCGTTAAATCGCACTTGCCGACAACATTCCTAGCTCACCGAAAGAGTCGCCTTGACCAATGGCTTCAACGCCAGGTAACCAGTTTCGACATCGACCGTTGGGCTGATCGGTAACAGCGTCAAGTCGACTTATGTCTCCGTGTCCATCGTCAGTCGAACCCTCGTCCGCGTCACACGGTGCGGCGGGGTGGCCGGCGGCGGCGCCGAGGGTTGTTCTGACGTCGTTTTCGTCGAGCCGCCTCGGCTTCAGCTCGTTCCAGCGCCTCGTCTCTGCGAACGAGCTCCCGGCGAAGTGCGAGGAATAGGCTCGCAGCGCCGAGGCGGCGGGCGTGCCGTGAGGTGATGCCCAGCTCATCGGCGATCTGACCAAACGTGAGGCCCAGGCGGCGCAGTCGCTGCACCGAGGCGAGACGGTAAAGGCGGCGGTTGCGGTCAGGGTGTGCGTGGAGCTCGTCAACGAGAGCGAGCTCGCGATCCCGCCAGGCCCGCACTTTGGGTAACACGCCCTCGATGAGGGACCAGGACTGCTCGAGCTCTCGGTCTGAGAACTCCTGTGGGACCGGCCAGCCTCGCCGCGGCTTCGGATAGGACGCGAGATCGCCGGCGTCGACGAAGTAGGCGCCGTGCGCTCCGCGGACGGCGCGCAGCCGTCCAGTCCGGACGTGAAGGCGAAGCGTCTCGACGTGACACCCGAGGCGGCGAGCAGCCTTGTCCAGCTTCACCGGCGTTGCCATCCCAACAATCTTGCCAGCTTCAAGGTGAGTCGGACATTTCTAAATGTGGATTATGTAGATGTGAAACGTCACGCGCCTCACTGGCGAGCCTTAACCGCCCCGCGCAAGCGACCAGGGGTCAGACTCGGACCCCTCTACCCCCGGCACACCTTGGTTCTCGAGATCGCTCCACCCAGGTTCGCTCCAATGACCGATCAGCAGTTCGCGCTCGCGGTCGAGATCCTCGCCGAGATTCTGGCGAGTCGGCAGCACGAAGGGGATTCCCCTTCAAACAGAGTCGTGATAAGACGTGTCCGTGTCTGAGAAGCGATCGCCGTTCGTGAGTAGTGCCATGCGGGTGGCGACGTACACGCGGATCTCGACCGACGAGGAGCATCAACCTTTCTCGCTCGAAGCCCAGGCACAGCGCCTTGGCTCTTACATCCAAAGCCAGGACAGCTGGCACCTTGTGCATCGCTTCACCGATCAGATGAGCGGCTCGACGCTGGAGCGTCCAGGCCTGGAGGCTGCTCTGGCCCTTGCCCGAGCGAAGCGTTACGACATGCTCCTGGTCTACCGCGTCGATCGCCTGTCTCGCTCAGTCCGAGGTTTGGCCCAGGTTCTCGAGGAGCTCGACCATGCCGGCGTCAGCTTCCGCTCCGCGACCGAGCCGTTCGACACAGGCACAGCGGCAGGGCGAATGATGGTCCAGATGCTCGGCGTCTTCGCCGAGTTTGAACGGGCGACGTTGATCGATCGAGTGATCGCGGGCATGGAGCGCAAAGCGGCGCGCGGTGAGTGGCTTGGAGGCCAAGCTCCATACGGCTATCGACTCAATCGAGAGACGGCGCTCCTGGAGCTGAATGAGACAGAGGCTCCGGTTGCGCGCCTGATCTTCGATCTCTACACGAAGAAGCGACTTGGCGCGCGTGGCGTGGCGAACTACCTGTCGAACCACGGCTACCGATCGCGACCAGGTCAGCTCTGGAGCCACGTCAGTGTGCTCAACGTCCTGCGAAACCCAGCCTATGTCGGCAAGATCGCCTTCCGCGATGTGCGGTACGACGCGCCACATGCGGCGCTGATCGAAGCTGACGTCTTCGCCAAGGCTCAACGACTTCTGCGACAGCGAGGCGAGGACGCGTCGACAAGGCGCAGCAATACGACCGACTTCCTTCTGAGCGGGCTCGTCGTGTGCGCGTCGTGTGGAAGGCGATACGTCGGGACGGCCGCTCACGGCCGCAACACTCGGTACCGCTACTACACGTGCTTCTCGCGAAATCGCCACGGCCGGCAAGGCTGCCGCTCCGACGTTCTGCGAGCGGATCTGCTCGACCAGGCGGTTCTCGAGTCTCTGCTCGCGACGTACGCGGACACAGAGGTCGTCAGCGCCGCCATCGAGCGCTGGCGATCGCGTACCGCCGAGGAAGCGCCCGACTCCGCATCGCAGCTCCGGCGCCTGGAGGCGGAGATCTCGGGAACCAAGTCCGCGGTGGAGCGGTACTACCTGGCTTTCGAGAACGGCCGCCTATCCGAGTCGCGGTTCGGCAGTCGAGTCGACGCGCTTGAGCGTCGATTGGCTCAGCTTCGCGCGAAGCGCGACGAGATGCGCGACTCCAGAACCGCAATCGAGGCGCCAAGCAAGGAAGCCGTTCGCAGCGCGGAAGAAGCGGTCCGAGATGCGATGCTCCATGGCACCCCCGGTCAGTGCAAGGCGCTGCTCAAGGAGCTGATCGTCGAGGTCAGGGTCGAAAGCCGCGACAGCGTCATCCCGACGTTCCGCATACCCGCGACCCCGGTTCGCGTTACGGAAACCATGGTGGGCCGCGGTGGACTCGAACCACCTACCTCCGCGTTATCAGCAC
>Ga0070698_100008028_pt1 | contig 11416 bp, 10 predicted proteins | sample KBSK1502metaG_FD_65477 | JGI IMG/M metagenome (GOLD analysis project Ga0070698, IMG submission 65477) | Corn, switchgrass and miscanthus rhizosphere microbial communities from Kellogg Biological Station, Michigan, USA - KBS K1-50-2 metaG | ecosystem: Host-associated > Plants > Roots >...
ATTGCATAGGCGGCTTCGCGTGGTCCCATGGTGTAGAGATCGCCAATGGGAAGCATCGCGATCTGCGGCTGATAGAGTTCGCCGATGAGCTTCATGTCGCCGAACAGAGCCGTGTCGCCGGCGTGATAAATGGTGACGCCGCCGGGTAAGCCAACAACGTAGCCGGCAGGTTCGCCACCGTATACGACCCTTCCGTCATCCTCGATGGAATTCGAATGCATCGCGTGAGTCATGTTGACGTGAAAATCGCCAACCTGCTGCCAGCCGCCCTTGTTCATGGGGGAGACTTGTTCCCGGAAACCTTTGCTTCCAAGCCAGAGACCGGTCTCAAAACTTGCCACGAGCTTGGGCCGAAAGGTTCTGGCGAGCGCGACGAGATCGCCCAGATGGTCAGAGTGAGCGTGGGTGAGAAAAATTGCGTCCAGACGATCGGGCTTCTTCAGTGATTCGGGGCATCGAGGATTGGTCATGACCCAGGGATCGATCAGAGCCACCTGGCCGGACGGCGTTGTGAGGGAAAAAGCGCTGTGTCCGAAATAGGTAATGCGGTTGCCTTTGAGGTCGAGCATGAGTCCTCTCGAAATAAATAGCGACAAGAAGAGGCTAAACAAAGAGTGTGGCTCTAGACAATACCAGTTAGCGCCTAGAAAGTGGGACGCGGAGCATTTTGGCGCTAGAGTTGAGAAACGATAGGCCGACGGGTACACTTACTTAGGTGAGCTTCCGGGGCCACCCGTAAGCGCAAGGATTTTCCGCCGCGGCACGATGCGGTCGAGGGCGACTCGAATGGAACAAAGGAGAAGCTGAATGGCTTATGTGATTGCCGAGCCGTGTATCGGCACCAAGGACACCGCCTGCGTGGACGTGTGCCCGGTGGATTGCATCCATCCGCGAAAAGACGAACCGGAACACGAGGGCGTAACGCAGCTTTATATCAATCCGACGGAGTGCATCGACTGCGGGGCATGCGTGCCGGTGTGTCCAGTGACGGCAATTTTTGCTTTGGAGGATTTGCCGGAGAAGTGGCAGGCATTTACCGCGACCAACTCGGAGTGGTACGCCAAAAAGTAGCTAAGGAAATTGAGACCCGAAGGAAGAAAACGGCACGCACGAGCGTGCCGTTTTCTTTGGTACGCCCGGCAAGGCGCGCTCACTTGGAGTTGAAAGTCCTCTACGTATCCTGTTGGAGGACAAGAGTGAGTGAAGCGCAAGGGTTGCCATCGTGAGATGTGGCCTGAAGGAAGCGCGGAACAGGGACGCGCGAGCCGATGGACAGGAACTGGATCTGAGGCCTATGGTGCCGGACGATTGATCGCGAAGCCCACATCCATCAAAGACACTGGTGGCAAATCCCGCGGCTGTCTGTGGAAGGCGATCGAACTCACCTCGAGAGATCTGCGGCATGTTGTTCGATGGGGCCGGCATAACCCTCTGAACCGCCGAATGCGGCCCCGCATGTCCGGGTGGTGCGGCAGGGAGAGGGGGCGACCATTTCCCCTATGCCGATTGGAATCCGAGCTCCGGCTGCAGATGGCGAGCGCGATCGCCAACCCTCTGTCGGGTATTGACATCTATGCGAAGCAGCGATCCCACGGCCGGACGGATTCGCGGTCCCTTTAAGAGAGCGTCACCTACAGGAATGGAGCGTCACCTACAGGAATGAACTCGTGAAGAGAATCGGTTTATTGATTGCATGCGCCAATCTGCTGGCGTGCATCGCTGCCTCCGCCGCGTTCGCGCAGAAAGCGGCCACCGCCACGCATCCTGCGCCGCTTGAAGGAGACTGGAGCGGCGTCTTGCAGGCCGGCGAAACGCAAATGCATTTGGTATTGCATTTGTCAAAGGACGCACACGGGGAATGGCACGCGGCGGTGGACAGTCTGGATCAGGCCGTTTATGGAATGGAAGCTTCGAAGGTCACCCATGGCCAAGACACGCTGGGGTTCGAGTTGGCCTCCGTCGGCGCTCAATTTCAGGGAAAAATTCTCCCGGACCATAAAATGATCCGCGGAATCTGGGAGCAGGGCGGAACGGGCCTGCCGTTGCGATTCGAAAAGCGCGCCGCGGGCGTGGAAGGGCGGAGAGCTGCGACAACCGTTTCGAAAGTTGAAGGCACATGGCAGGGAGCCATCGAGACCGGCAACATGCGGATGCGTTTGCAACTTCATCTTTCGCATGATGAGAGGGGACAGCTGATTGCTGCCGTGGACAGCCTGGATCAAGGAATCCAGGGAATTCCGGCATCGCAAGTCACAGAGCAAGCCGGCGAGGTGAAATTCGAACTCTCGGCGTTTGGCGCGGAATACACCGGAACGCTGAACGCCATGAAAAACGAGATCGCCGGACATTGGACTCAGAACGGAAATATTGAAAAGCTGGATTTCCTGCGGTCCGAGAAAATCTTGGAATTGCGGCGCCCGCAAAATCCTGCCAAGCCGTACCCCTATACGGAAGAACAAGTTTCGTTTGCGGCGGGCAGCGGGAAAGGAACGCTAGCGGCCACGCTGACACTGCCGAACGGTGCGGGTCCGTTTCCTGCGGCGCTTCTGGTAGGCGGCTCGGGGCCAAATGATCGCGACGAAACCATTGCAGGACACAAACCGTTTTTGGTGCTTGCTGATTTCTTGACGAAAGGCGGCGTCGCGGTTTTACGCTATGACCAACGCGGCATTGCGCAATCGACCGGCAACTACGCCGAGGCGACGATGGAGGACTTCACTCAAGATACGCAGGCGGCTTTGGGGTACCTGAAATCGCGCAAAGAAGTGGATGGAAAGCGATTGGGCATCATTGGCCACAGCGAAGGAGGCATTCTTGGCTCGCTGGTGGCGACCCGTTCGAGTGACGTCAATTGGATGGTGCTGCTCGCGACACCTGCCACCACCGGAGAGAAGACGCTGCTTCGGCAGTCGGAGCTGATCGCGCGCACCGGCGGCCTTGCCGAGGAGCAAATCACGCGAAGCCTCGACTTTGACCGCAAAGCCTACGCTGCGGTGCGCCAAGAGCGGGACGCTCTAGCATTGGAGCGCAGGCTCAGGACGCTGGTGGAACAGAGCGGAATGGGAGCCGCAATGCCGCCGGCCGCACTGCAAGCGCAAATACGTTTGATGAGTTCACCGTGGTTCCGGGAGTTCCTGGTATACGATCCGGCGCCCGCGCTCGAAAAACTGAAATGTCCGGTCTTGGCCCTGAGCGGTGACCGCGACCTGCAGGTAGACTCGACTGAAAACGTGCCGCTGCTGCGAAAAGCGTATGAAGTGAGCGGCAACAAAGATTTCACGGTAGTGGAAATCGAAGGCGTGAATCATCTGTTTCAGAAAGCGCAATCCGGTTCACCCGCGTTATACGGGGCAATCGAGGAGACGATCGCGCCTGAAGTGCTTAGCGCGGTGGGAAACTGGGTGACCAGGCATATTGCAGAGTAAGTCGTTTGCCAACTGGAATCACGCGGCCGCTCCTGCGGCTTGCAATCACAACGCTCGCGGTATGATTGACGACGGAGCCCAGGAACATCCCCGTGCCGGCAAAATTTCATCTCTCCCTCTTGCTTCACGCGCACCAGCCCGTCGGGAATTTTGAGGATGTTTTCGAGCGCTGCTACCAGCGTGCCTATCTTCCGTTCCTGCAACAACTGGGAAAACATCCCGGGATCCGGGCGGCGCTGCACTATTCGGGACCGCTGCTTTCGTGGATCGAAAAAAATCACCCGGAATATTTTGACCTGTTGCGTTACCTGGTGAAGCACCAACAAGCGGAAATGGTGGGCGGCGGATTTTACGAGCCGATCCTGGTGGTGATTCCGCCGGAAGATCAGCGTGAACAGCTTGAAAGGTTCTCAGCGTATCTCGAGCAACATTTCGGCCAAAGGCCCTCAGGCGCGTGGCTTGCCGAACGCGTGTGGGAGCCGCAATTGCCGTCCATCCTTGCCGCGGCGCAGCTGAATTACACGGTGGTGGACGATTTTCATTTTCTCTCGGCGGGATTCGAGCCGTCCGAACTCTTCGGGGCGTACCAAGCCGAGGACTGCGGCAAAGCAGTGCGGCTTTTTGCGGGACAAAAAGCGCTGCGCTATCTGGTGCCGTTCGGCAGAGTGGAGGATGTGATCAACTATCTGCGCGAAGCGGCGGCGATCCATCCGAACGGTGTCGCTGTATTCGGCGACGACATGGAAAAATTCGGGGTGTGGCCCGGAACGTTTGAGCATTGCTATCTGAATCATTGGCTGGAAGAATTCTTGACGGCGCTCGAAAATAATTCAGACTGGCTGAGCGTTACATCACCGGGAGATTACGCGGGAACGCACGCACCGCTCGGGCGCGCGGACCTGCCAACGGCGTCGTACCCGGAAATGGCGGAATGGGCGCTGCCGACGGGGGTGCGGCAAAGGTTCCATGCGGCGCAAGAAGAGTTCACAAAGCGCCCCGAAATTGCGGCCTTCCTGCGCGGGGGTTCTTGGCGCGGATTTTTTCGCAAATATCCCGAAGCGAATCTCCTTCACAAGAAAATGCTTCGCGCCGGTACGCGGCTCGCTGCGGTTCCGCAACGTCGCACGGAGACCAAGCCCGCCCAGGAAATCGCCGAGGCTCGCGAGCTGCTTCTGCGCTCGCAATGCAATGACGCTTACTGGCACGGGGTTTTTGGCGGACTCTACGCGCCACACCTGCGCACGGAAATTTGGCGCAGCCTAATTCGCGCGGAGACTGCGGCGGACAGACTTACGCCGGGCGGGCAGATCGGGCGCGTGGAGCTGCTTGATTACGACACCGACGGGAAAAATGAACTGCTATTCACTGGACCGGAATACCAGGCGCTGCTGAAGCCCTCAGACGGTGGAACGCTTGCCGCGCTCGATTTCCGTCCGACGGCGGCCACGCTTGTGAACTCCATGCAGCGCCGCCCGGAGGCGTACCACGCGCGGTTGCGTGACGCATCGCAAAGCGCGACCAGCACTGTGATTTCGATTCACGAACAGACTCGAGTAAAAGAGCCGAACCTCGAACAGTTTCTGAGATATGACCGTTGGGCGCGGCACGCGTTTCGGATCCTGGTATTCGATCCCAAGCGGACCCAGCATGACTACGAGCGTTTGCAATTGAACGAGGACGCGAGCTTTGCGGGCGGCGAGTTTTCGGTGCGGGCTTCGGCCCCGCATCAGGCCGAACTATACCGCCAAACAGTGATCGGTGCGAATCCGGCGGGGCACGATGCAGTTTCCGTTGAGGTGACGAAACGGTTTTCATTTGGGCCTGCGCCAAACGGCTGCGAAATTTCGTGTGAAGTGGGATTGAAGCTGAAGCAACCGGTCGACCGCGCAGTCATGATTGGTCTTGAGACGGTCGTCAATCTGCTTGCGCCGACGCAGAGCGATCGATTCTTTGAAACTGCTTCGGGCCCCGAAAAGTTGAGATTTAGCGGAGAACTACCCGGTCCGATACTTCACATGGAGGACGGCTGGCAGAAACTTCGCATCACACTGCACGCGCCGGGCACGGACAATTTCTGGATTGCGCCAATCGAAACCGTTTCGGAATCCGAAGAAGGCTTTGAGCGCGTGTATCAGGGTTCACAAATCCTGGCGCGCTGGCGGCTAAGCACGCAGAAAGTCTTGTCCGCTCGTGTTGTCTGGCGAATCGAAGCGCTTTAACCGCCTACTCCACTATCCAAAGATTCTGCGCAAACGGCCATTCGTCATCAACCCACTGTGCAACTTGGCGAAAGCCTGCTCGCTCCGCCATTTCCGCGGGTTCCTGCGGATGGTATTTGTGCGAACTCTCGGTCCAGATGGTTTCACCCTCTTCCATTCGAACCAGCAAGCCCGAGCCCGGAATGTTCACGCGTTGCCGGCGAAGCGACTGCAAGTGCATTTCGATTCGGCGTTCCTCCGAATTCCACAATGCAAGATGCCGGAAGTCGCGCAGGCGAAAATCCGCTCCAAGTTCGCGATTGATGCGCGCGAGCAGATTCAGGTTAAATGCCGCGGTTACGCCAACCGGGTCGTCGTACGCTAGAAGCTGCAGGTTGACTTCTTTTTCGAAGTCGGTCCCGAGCAGCAGTGAATCACCCGGATCGAGAGCCATGCGCACCTGGCGAAGAAAATCGTCCGCCGCAGGGCGGTCGAAATTTCCGATCGTGCTGCCGAGAAAGAGCACGCAAAGGTGTTCGCCGGGTTCGCGCCGTGCGGCGACCGCGCGGAGACCCTCCAGATAAGGCTTTTCATAGCCAACCAGGCTCACGCAATCCAGCTGGCCGAGCTCCTTTTCGCAAGCAGCCAGCGCGGCTGGTGAAATTTCAATGGGATAGTAAAAAGTGCAGCGGCGCTTCGCCAAGGCCTCAAGGAGGTGGCGTGTTTTCTTTCCGCTGCCGCTACCGAGCTCGGCTACGTGGGTAGGCAGAGGCATTCGCGAAATGATTTCTTCCGCGTGCCGCCGCAATAATCGAGTATCGGCCCGCGTCAATCCATATTCCGGCAGCAGGCAGATTGCTTCGAAAAGTTCGGAGCCAACTTCGTCATAGAGGTACTTGCTCGGAAGCTCTCGCTGTCCCGGCTTGGTCAGGCCTGCGCGAACATCGCCTGCGAACTCCGAAGACACCACCTGCTGCATGGTCGGACTAGACATGGATCCTCCGTGGCTGGGGGCATTTACTCTTCGACGCAACGGAACGTCGCGTAAGCGTACGGATAATGCGGCTGGAACCAGTTGCGGAAGGAGCGCCGAAGCATGCAGGCGGCGGTGCGCGGCGAACCTCCCTTCATGACATAGTGTTTTCCATCAAAGAAATTCGCGGAGTAGCCGGGGTAGAACGGCATCGGTGCAAAGCCCGGCAGCGGTGCGAATACAGTACGCGTCCACTCCCAGCCATTCCCGACGAGATCATGAATTCCGAATGCGCTCGCACCGTCAGGATGAGCTCCGCAGGGTGACGGGACAAAATGTGCGAAATCAAAATTGCCAAACCGCGGCGCGGGTGACTGCTCGCCCCAAGGATAGCTGCGTTGTTCGTCCGAATTCGGCACACCGTACGCCGCTCGGTGGAATTGCTCTTCGGTAGGCAACTTTCGATCAAGCCATCTGGCATAGGCGGACGCTTCTGCATGGCTCACGTAGACCGGCAACTCCATCGGCAGGGGCCGCTCTGAAAACATCCCCCTGTAATTCCAAATATTGCCCCGACGCTGCCAAAAGGCCGGATGTTCGATGCCATGCTGTTCTCGCCACGCCCAACCTTCAGTTGTCCATAGCGAGCGATCGCGATATCCGCCACGATCGACGAAATGCATAAACTGACGATTGGTGACGTTGTGATTCTCGATGCTGAAAGCCGGGACGCGAACCGTCAAAGCGCAGCGCTCGTTGTCCCATCCAAAACGAGCGTCATCTGCGGGCAACCCGAGTGTTGCCGGCCCTTCGGGAATTTCCACCAATCGATGCTGAATTCGCGGCGCCTTCCAGTGATCTTGTGTTTGAACCGGGTTTTTCTTGTCCAACGCCAACCGATGAAACATGTAAGCCAAAGTCTCCGCATGCATGAGTCGATGCTCGATGGCCGTCTCCAGCATGTTCAGAAGCTGCGGATGGCCTTCGCCGGGATGTTCGAGTGCGTGGTCAATTGCTGCGTCCAGTTTGGCGCGCAATTGTTGTTTATATTCGCTGATTTCCGCGCGGGAAGGCCAATCGCCCGGCTGATCCGCCGGCAAACTGCCGCCGACGGGGTCGATTCCGAATGCAAAAAGTTGATCAAAGGACGGATGAAAGCGGAGCAGCCCGAAGGCTCGCTGGCCCAAAAGATTCCAGTCAAAGGTTTCCACGTGACCCAGATAAAAGATGACCCGGTGGCGTTCCGCGATGGGTCGCTCGTAGAATGCGTCGTCCCGAAGGATCTGAAAAAGTTCATCGGTGGTGCTTCGTGCGTGAATGAGCCTGAGGTGATGATCGTGACGGGTGCGGACTGCGGTGGCGAGAGCTACCATGGTTGTCCCTTCCCTTTGATGCGGCTGCTCATCGAAGGATGCACCAAAATCTCGGTGCGGGGAGGCTGGTGTACGCTAGGATGTTGACTCCGGTCGGAGAAGGTGTCAACCGAAACGATTGCGAAAGCTTTTACGTGACAGAACCTAGCATCGAGTTTCGACACGTGGAATACCGGATAGCTATTAGGGATCCGCGACCGATTCTTTCTGATGTTTCGCTAAAAATTCATCAGGGCGAAACAATCACACTGCTCGGCCGGAGCGGCAGCGGCAAAACCACGATGCTGAAACTGATCAATCGCCTGCGGAACCACACCTCCGGCGATTTGCTTGTCGAAGGCCTGCGGGTGAAGGACTGGAATCCGATCCAGCTCCGGCGCCGCATCGGCTACGTCATTCAGGAGGTGGGATTGTTCCCTCATCTGACGATCCAGGAAAATGTATCGTTAGTTCCGGGTTTGGAGGATTGGCTCGCCGAGGATATTGCGACGCGGTATGTGGAAGTGATGCAACTGGTCGGGTTGAACGCTAAAGAATACGCGAATCGGTTCCCACGCGAGCTCTCGGGAGGGCAGCGTCAGCGCGTCGGTGTTGCGCGGGCGCTCGCCGCCGATCCCGCGATCCTCTTGATGGATGAACCTTTTGGCGCACTGGATCCGGTAACGCGCGCCGAGCTGCAGCGGGAGTTTTTGGCGCTCGCGCGCAAGGTATCGAAAGCCATCGTACTGGTAACGCATGACGTTCGCGAGGCCCTGCTCCTCGGAACCCGTGTGGTGCTTTTGGATGCCGGGCGCATTATCGCCGAAGCTAGTCCCCGGGAATTTCTGAGACTCGATCAACCTGTCGCGCGGGAATTCATCGCGGCATCCGAACTGGTTCTGGGAGCTGCGAAATGAACGTCTGGCAATTTGTCTCCAGCCATCGAATCGACATTCTCGCCGCGACCCGGGAGCATCTGATACTGGTTCTGATTTCCATGGGCATCGCGGTTGCGATTGGCATTCCGATTGGGATGACCCTCGTGTCGCGGCCTTACTTGCGGTCTGCGGCGTTGGCTGTTGCCAGCGTTTTCCAAACAATTCCAAGCCTCGCGCTGTTTGGCTTCCTGATCCCATTGCCGCTGATTGGCGGGATTGGAACGCGAACCGCAATTGTGGCCCTGGTGTTGTATGCGCTGCTTCCCATCCTGCGCAACACCTATGTGGGCCTGACGGGCGTCGATCCCGCGATTCTGGAAGCTGCCGAAGCAATGGGCATGACCGAGGATCAGATTTTGTTTCGCGTGCGGCTTCCCCTTGCGACAAGTTTTATTCTTGCTGGAATTCGCACGGCGACGGTGATCACGATCGGAGTCGCGACCATTGCCGCGGCCATTGGGGCAGGCGGTTTGGGCACTTTTATCTTCCGTGGAGTCGCGATGGTCAGCAATGCCGTTATTCTGGCCGGAGCCATTCCCGCGGCCCTGCTCGCGCTGTTGGCTGACTTTCTGCTTGGCCTCCTTGAACGCCGATTGCGAGTGGCTTGAGATGAAGCAACTGGTCTGTCTTCTTCTGCTGCCGGTGACGCTCATCTCCGTTGCTTGCACTACCCCTTCGCGGCCGCAGCTTGTCGTCAGCTCGAAATTTTTCACCGAACAAGTGCTCCTTGCCGAACTGCTCGCACAACATATCGAAGCGCGTACCGGCATCCCCGTTCGACGCAAGTCGAACCTCGGCGGCACCTTGCTGGTGCAAAAAGCGATTCTCAGCGGTGAAGTTGATCTCTACGTCGAATATACAGGCACAGCCCTCACTGCGGTCCTCGGCGAAAAACCCGAAGGCGATTCAAGTGCAGTATACCGGCGAGTAAAGGACGAATACGCGCGCCGATTCGGTCTCGAAGTTACCGAACCGTTGGGATTCGCAAATTCTTTTGCCATCGTCGTGCGTGGCGATGACGCCAGCAACGAGCGTCTCAGCAAAATTTCCGATGTTGTGCCGCTTGCACCGCGGTGGCGCGCCGGAGTCGGCTACGAATTTCTAGAACGTCCCGACGGTTATCGCGGCTGGACAGAGCGCTATGGGCTGCAATTCGGCAAGGACCCGAGCGTGCTCGATCTCGGTTTGCTTTACCGTGCGCTCGTCGAAAGGAAAGTCGATATCGTCGCCGGGAACTCCACCGACGGCCTGATCGATGCCCTGGGGCTCGTACCGCTTCAGGACGACCGCCACTACTTTCCGCCTTACGATGCGGTGCCGATTGTGCGGCACGCTGCACTCGAAAAGTTTCCGCAGTTGCGCGCTGCGCTTGCCGACCTGGCTGGAAAGATTTCAGAGGAAGAAATGCGTCGGCTAAATCGTCAGGTTGATGCCGACCAGCGCGATGTCGCCGTCGTCGTGCGCGAATTCAGAGCCACAAAAGGACTCTAGCCTTCCAAACAAATGTCTGACCGCGCTACAAAGGCCTGCCTCTCGGCTGGTCCTCTAGCGCACCGGGTCAATGAACGCCTGCAACAGGTCCGCACGCTCCTTGTTGTCAGTGGCCAAGACGCGAAGCAGGTCGCTTACAGAAACCATGCCGCAAAAATGGCTTCGGCCATCCGTTACCACCAGATGGTAAACACCATGCTTTTCCATCAGCGCGAGGCAATCTTCGAGGGTCATCTCAAGGCTCACGCTGATCAAATCGCGCGACATGATGTCGCCGACTTTCATCCACGCAGGGCACTTGTTTTCAGCAGCCACCTTGTCGGAGATATCGCTTTGCGACACCACCCCGATCAGACCTCCGGCGGCATCCAACACTCCGACAGAGCGAACTTGCTTGTCGCGCAGGTATTGCGCTCCCTGATGCACCGATGTTTCTTCAGAGATGGAATACACTTCTCTGCGGGACCCGATGAGATCCGACACTTTCATAGGACCCTCCGGGGGCTGGACTTGGCTGGACTGGCCGATGGTAGGCTGCTCTTCCGCGAATTGCAATGGTCTGGCAGGTCGAGCGGCCTAGGCCTCTAGGTGGTTCGTTCAGCTCTTAGGAGCCCGACGAAAACGAAGCGGTCCAGCCGATCCGGCCGTGTAAATCAACAGCGTGTCATCCTTAACCGCAAATTTTTGTGCTCCCTCAAGGGCCCTCAAATACGCCGTCTCCTGATCCGATTGAGCGAGATCACCCATCATCTTTGTTCCGCCAGCGCGCCGAACTTGATTGTCTCACCGCTGAGTTCCACGCTACCCATGATCCGGTTGCATGAGCCGTTCCCCGCTGCCTTTCCTGCCTCCGGAAAGGAAAGCGTTGCCTTTGAATCGGGGATCACTGGCTTTCCGCCAATCTCTTCGAGCGTCCACTGTGTTCCAGTGAGACTCACGGGGGGAGACGGCGAAGCGGACTGCACCGGCTGTTTTTCTGCCTCACACCCACACAACAAAAAGCATACCGCGACCAACATACCGATCTTGCCTATGGGAC
>Ga0070698_100008029_pt1 | contig 11416 bp, 13 predicted proteins | sample KBSK1502metaG_FD_65477 | JGI IMG/M metagenome (GOLD analysis project Ga0070698, IMG submission 65477) | Corn, switchgrass and miscanthus rhizosphere microbial communities from Kellogg Biological Station, Michigan, USA - KBS K1-50-2 metaG | ecosystem: Host-associated > Plants > Roots >...
TTGCCGGTCGTCGAGGCCCACTGCGAGTACCGTCAGCCGGCGCGGTACGACGATGATCTCGAGATCAGAACGCGCGGTGGGCTGCTGTCGGCGGTGCGCGTCAGGTTCGACTATGAGGTTGTACGCCCCTCCGATGACACCGTGCTCGCGGGCGGGCATACCGTGCATGCCGCGCTTGACGCCGCCGGCCGCCCGCGTCGACTGCCCGAGCGCATCAGCCAGCTCCTCACGGGCGTGGCTGATCGATGAAAGCGTTCATTACGGGCGCGGCCGGCTTCATCGGCTCGACACTGGCCGAGCAGCTCCTCAGTCAGGGCGCGGATGTGGCCGCCGTCGACTCCTTCACCGACTATTACCCGCGAGAGATCAAAGAGCGGAATCTTGCACGGCTGCGCCGGCAGCCGCGGTTCCATTTCGTCGAGACTCGGATTCAGGACGCAGATCTGGCGGGTCTGCTGGCGGATCGCTCACACGTCTTTCATCTGGCCGCTCAGGCCGGCGTGAGAAAGAGCTGGGGGCGCGATTTTTCCGTCTACACGACGAACAACATCGAAGCGACGCAGATCCTGCTCGAGGCCTGCGTCGGCCGACCGATCGAGCGGGTCGTGTACGCGTCAAGCTCGTCGATCTATGGTGACAACGTCGGTCTGCCGATGCGCGAGGACGCGTTGCCGCAGCCCGTCTCGCCATACGGCGTCAGCAAGCTGGCGGCGGAACAGCTCTGTTACCTCTATCACGTCAATCACGGCGTGCCGACGCTGTCGCTGCGGTACTTCACGGTGTACGGCCCCAGGCAGCGCCCCGACATGGGATTCCATATATTTCTTCGCGCGGCCATTCTCGGTACGCCGATCACCGTGTATGGCGACGGGGAGCAGACACGCGACTTTACGTTCGTCACGGATGCGGTGGGCGCCACGATCGCGGCTGCGACCAGGGGCGTGCCCGGACGCGTATACAATATTGGAGGCGGCTCGCGCGTCTCGATCAATCAGGTGCTCGACATGATCGGTCGAGTGTCCGGACGCCGCCCGGTCCTCCACGGCGATCCCGCGCAGAAGGGCGACATGCGGCACACCTACGCCGACACGTCGCGGGCCCGCGCGGATCTGGGATTCGCGCCAGCGGTCGGTCTCGAGGAAGGGCTGGCGGCCGAGCACAAGTGGCTGACGGAAATATTGTGAACACGCCGCGCATTGTCCGGTCTTGTCGTCTGCTTGCCGCGGGTCTGGCGCTTGCCGCGGCAGCGGCGTGCGCCTCCAGCGGCCGTGGCGCCGTGCCGCCCGGCACGCTGCGTCCGGATCAGTTTCTCTTCGACCGAGGGAACAAAGAGCTCAGCGAGAAACATTGGCTCACCGCCCGCGAGTTTTTCCGGCAGCTCACGGAATCGTACACGCAGAGCCCTCTTCGTCCCGATGCGAAGCTCGCCATCGGTGACACATATCTCGGAGAAGGCACGGCCGAATCGTACGTGCTGGCGATCAATGAATTTCAGGAGTTCCTGTCGTTTTATCCGACGAATCCGCGGGCTGACTACGCGCAGTTCAAGCTGGGCATGGCACACTTCCGACAGATGCGCTCGCCGCAGCGCGACCAGACGGAAACGCGAAGCGCTGTCAGGGAATTCGATGCCTTCGTCCAGCGCTACCCCAACAGCAGCCTGATGCCCGAAGTAAGGGCCAAGCTCCGCGAAGCGCGTGATAACCTCGGTACATGGGAATTCGACGTCGGGCGCCATTACCTCCGGATCCACTGGTATCCGGGTGCGATCGACCGGCTGATGACATTGCTCAAACAGGACCCCGATTACTCCCGCCGCGACGCCGTCTATTTCTATCTGGGCGAGTCGCTGATCAAAGCGAAGCGGGAGGCCGAAGCCTTGCCATATCTCGAGAGGCTCGTGGAGGAATTCGAGAAAAGTGAGTATCTGGACGAGGCGCGCAAACGGATCGCGACGCTGAAAATGCAGGCACAGGGAACACCTTCACCATGAAACACATCATTCGCTTCGCCGTCGCTTTCGCGTTGATGACGTCGACGGCCGCCGTCGCAGCCGCCCAGAACGCTCTCCAGTTGGGGGCCGGGTGCGCTCCGCGCGCGGCAGCGGCTCTCCCGCCCGTCGATGCCTTGCGTCTCATCGGCGCCCAGGATTCCGTGGCACGCCAGCTGTTCGGCCCCGGCGACCTCGTCATCATCGGCGGAGGGCGGGCGCGGGGCGTGGCGCTCGGGCAGCAGTTTTTCGTTCGGCGGCCGGCCCAGGGGACCAGCCGCCGCGGCCCCCGCGCGGTCACGACATCCGGCTGGATACGCGTTGTGGCGGTGGACGATACGACCGCTATTGCGCTGGTCGACTTTGCCTGCGACGGGTTGCTGGCCGGCGATCACCTCGAGGCGTACGTTCCGCCCGCCCTCCCACTCGACGCTAATCGCACCGACACGCAGGGGGAACTCGACTTTTCGGCGCCGGGGCGGCTCTTGTTCGGCGACAACGAGCGAACCGCGGGCGCCACCGGCGACTTCATGGTGACTGACATCGGCGAGACACGCGGCGCGGCGCCGGGGATGCGATTCGCCATCTACCGGGATGTGAATGCCCCCGGCCTGCCCCTGGCAGTCGTCGGCGAGGCGATCGTCGTGTTCACTGATGCGGAGACGTCCGTTGTGCGGCTGACGCGCACGCGCGATGCCATCTACGGCGGAGATTTGCTGATTCCAAGGCGGCGGTAAACCAGGATCAGCCCGCTTTGCGCTCGGTCCGTTGATTGTGCGCGACGGGGAGGTCGGCGATCCGCGGCGCGCTCGCGACGCCGCTGAAGCGCCGGAAGTACTCGAATCCGGATACCAGCGCCGCGACCACCACCACCCAGAGAGCGACCCGGCCGACCACGAACAACCCGGGGAGATACACATCGCCGAGGATGAGCGCGAGGATCGCCACGACCTGCGCGGCCATCTTGATCTTGCCAAGAGGGGACGCCGGCATGGGGACGCCGCGCGAATACGCGCGGCTGCGCAGGGCGGTGACGGCGAGCTCGCGTCCGATGATGATGGCGGCCATCCACGCGGGCACGAGCCCCATCTGCACAAGCGCGAGAAAGGCTGCGGATGTGAGCAGTTTGTCGGCGAGCGGGTCGAGCTCCTGCCCGAGCGCGGTCACTTGCTGGCGGTGACGCGCGAGGTACCCGTCCAGCCAGTCGGTCAGCGAGGCGAGCGCGAAGATCGCCGCCCCGACGAGCTCCTCCCGCACGCCGAAGATCATGCGGCCTTCGAACTTCGTCAGCAGCACCACGACCAGCAGCGGCACGAGAAAGATTCGCGTGACCGTCAGCGAGTTCGGGAGGTTCATGTGCGGATTCCGCACATGATATCATCGGTGGTTTCCCGATGAAGGCGATCCTGCTGGCAGGGGGCAAGGGCACGCGGCTTCGGCCGCTGACGATCCACACCCCTAAACCGATTGTCCCGATTTTCGACCGGCCCTTCCTCCACTACCAACTCGATCTCCTCAAGCAGATTCCTGAGATAGACGAGGTGGTGCTGAGCCTGAACTACCAGCCGCGCCGCATCGAAGAGCTGTTCGGCGATGGCAGCGAGACCGGCCTGAGCATTCGCTACGTCGTGGAGCCGGCGCCGCTCGGCACCGCGGGCGCCGTCCGCTACGCCGGAGAGTCGCTGCGCGAGTCGGTGATCGTCTTCAACGGCGACATCCTCACCGAGGTGGATCTGGCGGCGGTTGTCCGCCTGCATCGGGAACGGAACGCGAAGGCGACGATTGTCCTCACGCCGGTCGAGAATCCGAGCGCGTACGGCCTGGTCGAGACCGATGCCGCGGGCAACATCCAGCGCTTTCTCGAGAAGCCCAAGCCGGACGAGATCACCTGCGACACCATCAACGCGGGAATTTACGTGCTGGAACCAGAGACGTTCGATCGCATCCCGAAGGAAATGCCCTGGTCGATCGAGCGCAGCTTTTTCCCGTCGCTGATCGAGCGCCACGAGACCTTTGTCGCGTACGTGAACCGCGGCTATTGGATCGACATCGGCACGCCGGAGAAGTACGGCCAGGTGCATCGCGACATCATGGATGGCCGCTACCGGGCCCCACCCTTCGCGGACGCCCCTGGCCGGCCGTGGGTCTCGCCGGAGGCGCGGATTGAGGAAGGCGTCACTCTCGAGGGACCGTGTTTCGTGGACGCAGGCTCGGTCGTGAAGGCAGGCGCCTCGATCGGTGCGTACGCCGTCGTCGGCCGGCACTGCCACATCGAAGAGCACGTCGTCGTCGATCGGTCGATCATCTGGGCCAACACGCGCGTGTGTCAGGACGCTGTCGTACGCCGATCGATTCTTGGCCGCCATTGCCACGTCGGCCGCAGTGCCACGGTCGACGATGTCGTGCTGGGCGACAAATCGGTGGTGACGGATTTCAGTAGACTCTGAACAGCTCACAGCTTTCAGCGATCAGCTCTCGTCTAAAGGCCGACAGCTCGCTGAACGCTGACCGCTGATAGCTGAAAGCTTCATGTTTAACCCAGAGATCTTCAAAGCCTACGATATCCGCGGCACTTACCCCGACCAGATCGACGAGGAGACCGCGCGGGCGATCGGGAGAGGGTTCGTGGCGTACCTGAAGGCCGGGCGGATCGCCGTCGGCCGCGACATGCGGCTGTCCTCGCCGGCGCTCGCCGCGGCGTTCATCGAGGGGGCGACGCTGCAGGGCGCCGACGTCGTGGATTACGGGATGATTCCGACCGACATGCTGTACTTCGCCGTCGCGCGGGATCAGCGCGACGGGGGCGCGCAGATCACGGCCTCACACAACCCGAAGCAGTACAACGGCGCGAAGATGGTCAAGCAGGAGGCGTTTCCGCTCAGCGGCGACGATGGTCTCATGGAGATTCGGGACATGATCGCCGCCGATCGGCTCCCGCCTCCGGCCGCGCGCCGCGGACAGGTCACGCAGAAGAACGTGCTGGAGGCGTACCTCGAGCACGTGATGTCGTTCATCGATCCGGGCATCATCAAGCCATTCAACGTCGTGCTCGATGCCGGCAACGGGATGGGCGGACTGGTCGCGCCGAAGATCTTCGACCGTCTGCCCTGTAAGACGACGAGATTGTGCTTCGAGATCGATGGCCGGTTCCCCAATCATGAAGCCAATCCGCTGATCGAAGCGAACCGGAAGGACATCGTCGATCGGGTTGTGGCAGACCACGCCGACATCGGCATCGCGTGGGACGGCGACGCCGACCGTTGTTTCTTCATCGACGGCGGCGGTGAGTTCGTGTCCGGCGACTTCATCACCGCCCTCCTCGCGGAGGCGTTCCTGCTGAAGCAGCCTGGCGCGACGATCATCTACGATCTGCGCGCCAGCTACGCGGTCAAGGACGTCGTCGAGCGCTACGGCGGCACGGCGTTGATGAACCGCGTCGGCCACGCGTTTTTCAAGCGGCGGATGAGGGAAACCAACGCCGTCTTCGGCGGCGAGGTGACGGGGCACTACTATTTTCGCGACAACTTCTTCGCCGACAACGGCTTCATCCCGGCGCTGCTTATCCTGGAGCTGATGTCGAAGAAGGGGCTGAGTCTGCACCAGCTGCTCGAGCCGATGCGGCGCCGGTATTTCATTTCCGGCGAGATCAACACCAAGCTGCCGAGCATGGACGCCGTGCCCGGCAAGCTCCAGGCCATCGCGGCCAAGTATGCCGACGGCCACCAGTACACGCTGGACGGACTGTCGGTCGAATACCCCGACTGGCACTTCAACGTGCGGCCGTCGAACACGGAGCCGCTGCTGCGGCTGAATATCGAGGCCACGACTCCGGAACTGATGGCCCAGAAGCGCGACGAGGTGCTCTCCCTGATCAGAGAGTCGTAGAATTGGGTAATCTGATAATCTGGTAATCTGGAAATTGGAAATTGGAAATTGGGAATCAAGAATCGGATGATTGGATAATCGCCAACTATTCGATGGGCGATTACCCGATAACCAGATTACCCAATCATCCGATTCCGGTGCGGGCTTAGTACAATGGTAGTACAGAGGCTTCCCAAGCCTCGGACACGGGTTCGATCCCCGTAGCCCGCTCCACTAAATTCCTCTCTCGCAAGTACTTCCAGACGCGACCCCTCGAGTGTCCAGAATGTCTCCATTTGTTCGGCGAGTTCGGCCCCGTCGTAGTCGTAGTGTCCGGCTTTAGCCGGACCATCCAGCAACCGGATCGCATCTTCGGTCGCCGCCGGGCTCAGGTGCATGTAGCGCTGCGTCGTGGACAGATGCGCGTGTCCGGCCAGCTCCTGGATTGCGCGAGCGGGCGCCACGATTTCGCCGAGTCGCAGACCAGCGTCTCCGCCCAAGAGCACCATGAGATACGCGTCCGGGTTGCGGATCAACACCTCGACTAGGAAGCGTGCCTGGCGCTCGGTGAAGCCGAAGGCGCTGACTGCCTCGGTGTGTTTCGCCGTCAGCCGATCGATGTCCCACCGTACGCAGTACAGTGCCGCCTTCTCCTTGACCAACTGCGCCTTGAGGATGAATTCGCCAAACTGTTGAAGCGTCGCCTCCAGTTCTCGCATCTGGCACCCCGGCACTCAAGCGGAACAACTTACATGCCAGGTAGATGGCGGAGCGGCAAATGCGACTCCCGACGCCACTTGTGGAACCGACGCCCAATTCACGATCTTGGCAACGGCTCCCAGGATCGCGCTGGACAGCAACTGGAGGCGTCGCTCAGCCCGCCGATTGGCACCGTCCCCATATTCGCCGGTTTCCCGGCGTTGGCTGGCGGCGCCAATTGGCAGTCGCCGCCACGTGGAATCGCCTAAGTCAGTGTCCTGAAAGCGCTTGATCGACGCCCGTGGCTCAGGCAAGATTGCCCCGCCGGTGAAATGGCGCCGGCGGGAATTGGTGGGCGTTTCGCCGGCCGCAACGCCAGTTGGCACCGTCCACCCATATAACGTTAAGACGGATTAGATGCACGCCCTCCACAAAGGCGCGATGCCGGACTCAGGCGCCGCCGGGTGGTGACTGGGACGCGGCCGGCTGAGGCACGGCCCGGACGGTCTGGTCCGTGGATTTCCACAAAGTGCGAATGGGAATATGGAAGACCAACGAATTGACAAGCTTCTGAGCGAGGCCGGCCAAGATTGAGCTATCGCGGACGCACGCGCGAGAAATCCTCAGCCTTGATGACGAACTTGAGGAGGCCAGGCGCCAGACCGGACTCTTCTTGGTGGACAAGTTTGTGCCGGTGATTACCGCCATCCTCGGTGGTATTGCATACGTCCTATTGGAGCACAAAGTCCACGAAGGCGGGCCCCTCAACGCGTTCCGACTATCTGGAGGCCTGTTGATGACGGCGCTCTTGATCGTCTTTGCGAGAACGTGGCTGGAGCCGTTGTTTGCGCATAGTTGGAAGCGCCAGATGCTCGCTATCAAGTACGGCGACCCTGTGCCAAAACAGCCCTGGATAGTGCGCTACTTCGACCGCTTCGAGGCCGCCAGAACGATTGCTACGTTGGTCTTGGTGCTTGCTGGCCTAGCACTCGCCGCAATTGGAACGGCACTGGAATCGGCACGTCCGCCACAAACTACGATTCGGGAGGCGGGCACTCCACCGCGCGATGATCAGGTCGCCCGCAGCGCCACGGTTCGGTCTCCCGACGTCCCTGGGGGAAGGGCCGAGAACCAGAACGCTGCAACTGCACCACCTCACTTGGTACCCCACATACCCGCATCTGAGATCCAGCTCCAGTCCGCGTTGGAGCACACGGCTAAAGTCGACCGGTTTGTTTGGGATGGCACTCGGTTCCTACCTCGCGACTCAGTTGAACGCGTTCGTGAACTCGATCGCGTAGTGCACGAAGAGTCCAAGACTGTACAGGACCCCAACGCTCAGCTCCCGGTTCGATACACGACTCTCAAGTTCGAGAATGGTCTTGAAGTGTCTTTCCGTACGTTCGGTACGCCCATTCAGATGCAGCTCACTAGGGTAACAGTCTCGTCGACCAAATGGCCTTTGAACCAGGGTCTAGGGGTAGGTGCCCCCCTGGCGCGAGTGCGTGAGGTACTCGGTACTCCCGATGAGGCGTCTGATCAGTGGATCAAATATGCCGGAGAGACGGAAAAGGTAGCCTTCTTCGTAAAGGATGGTCGCGTCTCATCAGTCGTTTTCAGCTACTACGCAGACTAGGGCGGCCTAACCTGCGCATGCACCCGTCGGCACATGGTCTCCGAGCGCCGCGGGTGATGCGCGATCATGAGGTCGACCACATTCATGGGAAGAAGGATGGCCATTCGGATCAGGCTGGCGCAAGACGCCGACGTGGACGCCATCGTCGGAATCTATCGACCGGTCGTGGAGGGCACGGCGATCTCATTTGAGACGAGCGCTCCAGACAGAGACGAGATGGCTCGGCGTCTCGGTGAAACGTTACAGTCGTACCCTTGGCTGGTCTGTGACATCGATGGGCAAATTGCAGGCTATGCGTACGCCACCAGACATAGAGTGAGGGGGGCGTACCGATGGTCCGTAGACACGTCGGTGTACATCAAAGAGGCATACCGAAGGCGTGGAGTCGGGCGTGGGCTGTACGAATCGCTCTTCGCCATCCTCGCGGCCCAGGGCTACTTCAACGCGTACGCCGGAATCTCGCTCCCGAACCCCGCAAGCGTGGCACTTCACGAATCGATAGGATTCGAAAGGATTGGCGTGTATCGCCGCGTTGGCTACAAACTGGGCCGCTGGCATGACGTGGGATGGTGGCAGAGGACTCTGAATGAACACGAGCAGTCGCCAAAGGAACCGAGCGACTTGGGGACGGTTTCAAAGCAGCCAGGTTGGGAACGACTACTAGCCCGCGGGCAGTCGGCGATTCGAGCTGAGGCTGCTTGAAGACCACGCGACCTATCCTGGCGATGGACCAGACGCCGCGTCGGGCCGCTCTCGCGTCCCTCCCGACGCTGGTCATCGCCGAACGTTAGCCGGTCCCAAACGATTCGTCATGAATTAGAGAGTGAAAACGAGTATGGGTGACTCCAAGCGCCGGTTGATCTGGCACGGAATGTTCTTGTTCCTACTAGGTCTCCTCACGGGGTTCGTCGAGCTGCAGTTCAATAATCCGCGCATGGGGCTCGCCGCACACCTGGAAGGCGTGATGAACGGAACCTTCCTCGTTGCATTGGGGGCTGTTTGGACGGAGGTGAGGCTGTCACCGCGGTTGAAGGTGACAGCGTACTGGAGCGTGCTGTATGGCACGTACGTAAATTGGGCCGTGACGATACTGGCGGCGATCTTCGGTACGGCAGCTCTGTCCCCCATTTCAGCCGCAGGCCACAGCGCTCAGCCCTGGCAGGAAGCCGCTGTGACGTTCGGCTTCATAAGCGTCGGGATAGTAATAGTTGCCTCTTCGGTCCTAGTCCTTTGGGGACTCCGGCGAACCACTGCGTCGTGATCGTTGATCTGCGTGTCGGCTAATCATCCGCTTGGAGCCGACGCGCCTGCCGTTAGGGAAATCGCGTCGCGTTGGCGCGCGGCTCAAGCGGCGCGTTAGCCAGAACAATCACAGGTGCCAGTTTCATCACCATGACTTCGCTCGAAGCGCCGGTCGAGATCGTTCCATACGACCCGACGTGGCCGATGCGGTTTCACGAGGAAGCAGACATTCTTCGTCAAGCGTTGGCGACATGGCTTGTGGGGGTGATTGAGCACATCGGCAGTACTGCCATACCCGGCCTGTCCGCAAAGCCGGTCATAGACATCATGGGCGGTGTGCAGACGCTCGAAGACTCGCGCCCGGCGATTGCAACGGCGATCGAGCTCGGCTACTGCTACGCGCCGTACCAGGCCGAATTCGAGCACTGGTTCTGCAAACCGTCTCCAGCCTTCCGAACTCATCACCTTCACCTCATCCCGGTCGGCACGTCGCAGTGGATTCGGCCGATTGCCTTTCGCGACTTCTTGCCTGCTAATCCGGATGTTGCCGGTGAATACGAAATGCTGAAACGGCGGTTGGCACAGGAGCATCGCCTGGATCGCGAGGCGTACACGCAGGCGAAACGCCCGTTTATTGACCGCATAACGGACATGGCGCTGGAGACGGGAAAGCATTCAGACCGTCGGGCTTGATTTGGTCTGGCTAACATCGGCTTGGAGCCGTCGCGCCCACCGCCCTGTGCGATCATGTCACCGCGGCGCGCGACTCAAGCCGCGCGTTCGGCGGACTAAATGGGAGCCGTGCTGATCAAAATCCGGAAAGAACTTCCTGCCGACATCACAGCTATTCGAGACCTGAACAAACGGGCGTTCGAGCAAGACCAAGAAGCGAACATCGTCGATGCGCTGAGGTCCAATGGAGCCGCTCGGCTGTCCTTGGTGGCGACGCTGAATGATCGAGTGGTCGGTCACATCATGTACAGTCCGTTGGCGCTGGGTCAGGTAGCTGGCGCAGAATTGGGTCCTATGGCGGTCCTTCCGGAATATCAACGGCAAGGCATCGGTGGAAAACTCGTCGAGGCCGGAAACCGCCAACTCAAGGAGGACGGCTGCCCATTCATCGTCGTAGTGGGGCACGCGGCATACTACCCTCGATTCGGTTTCAAGCCCGCCCGCGCTCAGAGGATCACGTGCGAATGGGAAGTGCCGGACGACGCGTTCATGTTGCTGGTGCTGGATCCTGAAGCAATGCAGGGCATTTCAGGGTTGGCTAAGTACCGGCATGAATTCTCAACCGTATCCTGAACAAACAAGGCCGCCGAACATCCGAATGGAGCAGACGCGCCGAACGGTCTGTGCCATCATGTCGCCGAAGCGCGCGGCTCATTCGGCGCGTTATGCCGACGGCCAACACGCGGCTCTGGGCCGGGGCAGTTCGATACATCGGGCGGCAAGGTCCCTTTGTTCTGCACTTCTGGAGAACATTAGACTACGGAGGCGAAGACCAGCACTCAGAATCAGACGTCTTATTCGCTAGTCCGGGAACTGGAGGAGAGATGATGAGACAGATTTTCGTCGCTGTATGTCTGGCTTCCATCGCAGGAGGATCGACGTGGGCGCAAGAGGTATTCTACCCAGGCAACGCCGTGACGCTGCCAACCGTTGTCAGAGAAGTGCACCTGATGGGTACAGCAGATGCGACCGTAGGGATCGACTGCGTGGTGAACGCCGACGGTACGGTCGGATCTGCAACCGTTGTGTCTTCGCCGAATCCAATCCTCAACGACGCGGCAGTCCGTGCGTTGCGGAAGTGGCGATTCAGCCCTGGAGTGAAGAACGGTCAGTCCGTAGCCGTGCGAATCTTCGTTGAGCTTTCCATCGAGCGGATGTAGTCGCCCAAACGCCGACGACACACCACCCGTTGCGCTGTAGATGGGAAAGTGTTCGTTGAGAGTCTCGCAGCAATTCGGCCAGCGTTTCGACTG
>Ga0070698_100008030_pt1 | contig 11414 bp, 8 predicted proteins | sample KBSK1502metaG_FD_65477 | JGI IMG/M metagenome (GOLD analysis project Ga0070698, IMG submission 65477) | Corn, switchgrass and miscanthus rhizosphere microbial communities from Kellogg Biological Station, Michigan, USA - KBS K1-50-2 metaG | ecosystem: Host-associated > Plants > Roots >...
CACATGTGTACGGGTGTTGGTGAATGCCGAAAGATACAGGGTGGAACGATGTGCCCAAGTTTTAAAGCTACCCGTGATGAAGAGCATTCTACAAGAGGCAGAGCAAATGCTTTACGCCTGGCAATGTCGGGCCAGTTAGATAATGAAGGTCTTACCAGTAAAAGGCTGCACCAGGTGTTGGATCTTTGTCTTTCATGTAAAGCATGTAAATCAGAATGTCCAAGCAATGTAGATATGTCTAAAATGAAAGGAGAAGTTTTGCAGATGTATTATGATGAACATGGCGTTAAGTTACGTGACAGGATTATAAAGAATTCTACAGAGGCGGCTTCAACTTTATCCGGTATATTATCCCGACCGGTTAATTTTTTTCAAAAAACAAGATTGTTCAGATCTGTTTTACAAAAACTTGCGGGTTTCGATAAGCGAAGATCATTACCTGAATACAGCAAGCAACCTTTTTATAAATGGGTTAAGCAAAACGGTAATATTTATAAAAGCGCTAAAAAAGTTGTACTGTTTGCAGACACTTACCTGAATTTTCATGAACCGCAGATTGGAATATCAGCTCTTCAATTATTAAATGCCTGTGGTTATGAAGTGATACTTGCCAGCGTAGGTTGCTGCCAGCGGCCGAAAATTTCACATGGATTTTTAAGAGAAGCCAAAAAAGAAGGGACCAAAACCATTGAAGGATTGAAGAAATATTTGGACGAGGGATTAACAATTGTTGTATGTGAACCGGGTTGTGCTTCTGCATTAAATGATGATTTGGCTGATCTTATTGAAAATACCGCTGTCGCAAAACAATTACAGAAACAAGTAATGATGATTGATGTTTTCATCGCAAAAGAAATAGATGCAGGAAATATAAATGTCTCCTTTGAATCAACTGCTGAAAATATTCTTATTCACGGGCATTGTCACCAGAAAGCGTTATATGGAACTAAAGGAATGAAAACTATCTTTGGTACAACCCCGCAAACAGTAAATGAGATCCCTTCAGGTTGTTGTGGTATGGCCGGATCTTTTGGTTACGAGAAAGAACATTATGATATTTCGAAAAAGATAGGTGAAGAAATACTTTTTCCAACGATAAGATCAATGAAGGAAAATACGATAGTAGTTGCGAATGGATTTAGTTGCCGGCACCAGATCGAACATTTTACCGGTGTAAAACCAAAACACTGGGTTCAGGCGATCATGGTCAAACAATAACCAATAATGAAATGGAAAAGCCCTGGCTGCAAAATTATGATCCATTAAACAACGCCTTTTTATCAACCGTATTGGCGGCGCTTCCTATTATCATTTTGTTAGGATCGATTGCCCTGTTTAAAATAAAAATTCATTTTGCTGCCCTCTTTGGTTTACTGGTTGCGATCCTTGTTTCGCTTTTTGTTTACCGTATGCCGGCCAGCGCTGTTAGTGCAGCAACTGTTTATGGTGCAGCTTATGGATTATTTCCAATCGGCTGGATCATTCTTAATTTAATTTTCCTTTACCAGCTTACAGTTAACAAAGGTTTATTTTCAATTATTAGAAAGCATCTTGGAACCATTGCACCAGATCCCCGAGTTCAGGTTATCCTGATCGCTTTTTCTTTCGGAGCATTCTTTGAAGGCGCTGCGGGATTTGGAACACCAGTCGCAATTACTGCAGCTATTCTTATTCAACTTGGTTTTAAACCTCTTGCTGCCTGCGGTCTTTCATTGATTGCCAATACAGCACCTGTTGCTTTTGGTGCATTAGGTACACCGATCATTGCGCTTTCTGCAGTAACCGGAATTGATGTACAACATCTTTCTGCAATGGTTGGGAGACAACTTCCTTTTTTTTCTTTGATCATTCCATTCTGGGTTGTATGGGCTATGGCCGGTTTTCGCGGCATGTTAGGTGTATGGCCTGTGGCATTGGTGGCAGGATTGTTTTTTGCTATCCCTCAATTTTTGATTTCAAACTTTCATGGGCCATGGTTAGTTGATATTGTCTCTGCTGTTTGTTCTCTTGTTGCCATTATTGTATTGCTACGATTCTGGAAACCAAAAAACATTTGGAAAATGAATAGCACAAATGATGTCATTGATTTTTCCCGGGAAAAAATAAAAAAGAAACAATTGGCTTTCGCCTGGTTGCCATGGATGCTGCTAACAGTATTAATTTTGATTTGGGGTTTACCTGCCGTTAAAAAATCGTTGAACTCAATCTCAGCGCCTGAATTTAAAGTTGCTTATTTGCATAACCAGGTTAGCCGCACTCCACCAATCGTTCCTGAACCTACAATGGAAAAACCTGCCAAACCGGAAGAAGCGGTCTATAAATTAAATTGGCTTTCAGCAACAGGCAGCGGAATTTTTATTGCATCAATTATAGCTGGACTTGCAATGGGATTTTCGTTTCGTCAGATGTTGCTGGTCTATGCTCAAACATTATGGCGGGTAAGATTTTCTTTGATCACTATCGCAGCCATGCTTGGACTTGGGTATGTGACAAGATATTCCGGCGCCGATGCTACTCTCGGTTTGGCTCTTGCAAAGACAGGAGTGTTTTATCCTTTTTTTGGAACGCTGCTCGGCTGGTTAGGTGTAGCACTTACCGGGTCCGACACTGCTTCGAATGTTTTGTTCGGCAGTCTGCAAACCATTACAGCAAAACAAACTCATATTGACCCCGGTTTGATGGCAGCAGCAAATAGTTCCGGTGGTGTAATGGGCAAAATGATAGATGCTCAAAGCATAGTTGTTGCCAGCACTGCTACAAATTGGTATGGACATGAAGGATCAATTTTGCGCTTTGTATTTTTTCACAGTATTGTGTTAGCGGCGCTGGTTGGGATACTCGTTTTTTTACAGGCACATGTCGCACCGTTTACACATCTAGTAGTTAAATAAAGTTGGTATGAGTTTAAAAAAATGTAAAAACTAAATGAGTAAGACAAAAAAATAAAACACAATTTTTAATTTGGAGAGCTGACTTCTGTGATACATACAAATCACTTTAATAATTTATTTTATGAAAATTAAGAATCAGGAAAAGTTTGCTACGACAGGTGTTGATGTTTTGGGCAATACGAATCAATTCAACGGACAGGTAGCAATAATTACGGGAGCGGCATCCGGAATAGGATGCGCTATTGCGCAAAGATTATTAAAAGAGGGGGCGAACGTTGCACTATTAGATATAAATAAAACAGGACTGAAAACAGAATTTAAAAAATATAAAACAAAAGCAAGATTATTTCCAATCGATGTCACGAAGCAATCATTGGTAGACAAAGCCATAAAAGAAGTCATACATCTTTTTGGAAAGATTGATATATTAATTAATTGTGCCGGAATTACTGGTATAGTTGGTGGGTTAAGTCATGAAGTTACCAGCGAAGACCTGCACAAAGTATTTGAATTAAATTTTATGAGTTGTTTTTATACAACGAAGGCAGTCATTCCGCATATGTTAAAGATGAATTATGGTCGAATATTGCACATGGCCTCTATTGCAGGGAAAGAAGGTAATGCAAGAATGCTGGCTTATTCTTCTTCCAAGGCAGCATTAATTGGAATGACAAAAGTTCAGGGTAAAGATTATGCTGAAACAGGGATAACGGTAAATGCAATTGCTCCCGCAGTAATCAGAACACCTCTTCTTGATAAGGTACCTGAAAAACAAATAAAATATATGACGGATAAGATACCAATGAAAAGATGCGGGACTCTGGAAGAGGTATCAAATCTTGCAGCCTATATTGTTTCTAAACAAAACAGCTTTACAACAGGGTTTACTTTTGATCTAACTGGTGGACGGGCTACCTATTAAAAATCAGCGCACAGGGAAAAGAGTAATCTAAGCTTTTACTATTTAATAATGAATCTTTCTTTTGTTCCAAAATCTTTATTATCTGTTTTCTTATATCTTCTGCATTTTTCAGTTGAATTTTTTTTCAACAGCAGTTATCAGAAACTGAAACAAATACTCTTTTCGAAAGTGTTTGAAATTAATCGCCGGAAACTTGAGCAAAATATTTTCTTCTCGATGATCTGGGGGTATTACCAAAACTATCGAGCCACCAGTCATCCGTGCTTAAAGGTTTAGGTGGCTCATTTGGCTTTCTCCATTCTAATGATTCACGGAATGAATAATGACTAAATAACCTCATGAATTCACCTAAATAGATATCAGCTACTCTGGTATTTCCTCTTACGATTACCATATTTTCATCATTGTCTGTAGTAGATGCATCACTGAAATTAGCAGAGCCTGCTATAACGATCGGGTCATCACTGATTGGATCAATCAACATGAATTTGTTATGAATATAACGAACATTCACGTTTAATCCAGTGAGCCTTTCTTTCAACCAACCGTCGAATTCATTAGTTCTTATGAAATTTCCAATGGCAAAGACATTTTCAGGCCTATTCCTCAAATCCTGAATTGCTTTCTCTTCCGCTTTCTTTTTCTTTTGATCGGCAGGAGTATTTTTAAATGCACGGGTTTTCTTTTCTAATAGAGCTAGTCGAAAAAGGGCTGTGGAATTCTTATAGACATCTTTAAAAATCTGGTTTAATCCAAACGCAAACGTCATGAATAATCCGTCCTTCGCTCTCATAGCAAGCTTTCCATAATAGTTCAGTGCATCCAAATTAGTTCTTGGGCTGAAAATCGGTGAAACGCCGGCAGGAGGCGGTTCGAATGGTATTTTGGTAATTTTTTCCACTTTTGTTTGAAGATCAGGAACATCAAGATCTTTTTGCAATTGAGTCCAGTATTTCAAATAGGTACGTGCAATTTTATCACTCTCTATAACATGTGCGACGTTGGAATGTCCAAAAATACCGCCATCAGAAATATTTGTCCCACCTGTCCAGACACAGACAGGTTTATTATTTTCTAATTTTACAATAAATTTATTGTGAGAAATAAACTGCTTCTTTGTTCTAGGTGTTGATATGTCTTTCAAACCACATTTCTTAATCATCTTTTCATTTTCTTTTTTCGGTGACGCCTTTCGGGCATCATACACAATTTGAATATCCACTCCTTTATCTAAAGCGGCTTTAATCACACGTAAGAATGGCTCGTAATGAAATTCATAGACTGCCAGACGAAGAGAATGTTTGCCTGGAATGCAAGATTCCACAAAACCAACCATTGCCTCATATAGTCCTCGAGAAAGCCAGTCAAAGGCTGCATTGTTCGGAACCTTGTTCGGTGCTTTATCTCCAAATCTTCGCATATATTCCTGTGATGCTGCCGTGCCTCTGTTAAAATAAACGTCTTGCTTTTTTGCATTAGGACTTTCCGTCTCAATAATAACTGACGAAGCAAGAAATTCAGTGAGATTGGTTGGCTGACCTTTAAGTGCAGTTATAGTATAAGTGTACTTATGATCCGGCTTTGCCGAATAATCTGCCCATTGAAATCCCTGGATCGGATGATCTTTTGTAGAATAAAGTGAACCGGCAGGAAAACCCGGATCGGTTTCAGCAAAACATTTCATTCCTTCAAGAAACCAGGACTCATTCTCTGTATGATCAAACCTGTGAATTGAGAATCCCAAAAGTCCTTTACAACTTGTTTTGGGAAGATTAAATCCAAGGGTGACAACATAAGTACCGGAGATTGCCACAACTTTTAGTTCGGTGGTGTCGTTGATGACTCGCATAAAATGGTTTATTTATATATAAATAGAAAAATGAACTTGTCTAATTACCAATGCAGAGCCTCAAACAGTTTTCACAAAATAGCAGAATATTTGACAATTGATGAGATTATCTAGATAAAGAAAAGATACGTATTTTCATGAACTAAAAAATCTTTTTTAATCTTTTAATCAGAAACAGATCTCAACTATAACAAAATCTGTTTTCATTTTTTCTATTAATAGACAAAATAATTATTGCATTGCTACAAAACATCTCGCAATAAAGAACAATGCAAGTATTGCTTTTACTATTGATCCGCCAAATCCAAACCTGCCTGCATCATTGACTCTTATTTCTTTCTTGCGATTGAATACCCACAGCTGTAATGTTGTCTCACTGATCATTTTTAATCATAGTTTCTAACTCACGGATCAATGATGATTGAGCTTCTATAATTTTTTTCCTTGCTTCATTTGAATTAAACCACGCTGCCTTATCTATTTCAGGAAACGATTTCATTTTTCCAGATTTAGGCGGCCATTCAATTTCAAACTCGTTGCTTTTAATTTTTGAAACATCAACATCGCCTTCAACTGCCCATGCGTAAACTATTTTCCCACTTTTCTGTTTTATAGGATTTAACTCTAAAAACTCGCCGGAGATTTTTATTCCTGTTTCTTCTTCAAATTCTCTTTTAGCGGCGCCTAATGGATCTTCGCCATCATCAAACTCTCCTTTGGGTATAGACCAGGCACCATCATCTTTTTTTGCCCAGAACGGGCCACCCGGATGCACAAGAAATATTTTCAGGATCTTATTTTCTATTTTATATAATAATATCCCTGCACTTTTTTGAGGCATAATTAAAATTTACTTGTAGTAAAGTTGAGATTTATTAGTGATCCACGTGAGCATACAGCCAATATTAAAAAGGAAAATGACTGTCCGTATTTGTCAATCTAACTGCTATCTCCACATCGTAGTGCCCTTAGTGGTTCGTTGTGTTCTTTGTGTTCCAGATTTTTTTGTATCACAACGAGCACAAAGTGTGACACTAAGAACACAAAGGAAAAACAGGTTGCGATAACCGGATTGCCAGTAAAAAGGATTTAAGAGAATTAAGTGAACATCTTCGTGAAGATGTGCAAAAAGTAAACGACCCACAGGCAAAAGCTCTATTTGAAGTTTCTGCTGAAGTTATCGACGGTCTTGAAAAAGCTTTTATTGACTATGAAAGAAAAAATGAAACAGCCTGGATCAATCCAAATCCATTAAAGGCATGAGTATTGATTCCAGGCTGCGGAAAACACTTATTTGTGTTTGTCAGAAACAGGTTCTTGTTCTTTCTTCGTGCTTTCCGAAACTGACTTATCGGAAAAAACATTGCTCATGGCAACCTTTACTTTGTTTTTAAATCCTCCTGATACTATCATTTGATCGCCACGCATAAGGGCATCATATCCCTCTTGTGCTACGTTTTTTGCATCCTCTAATTTTCCTTCCTTTACAACTTTTGATCGTTGCATATCTGCTTTATTAAAGAAATCAGTATCAGTGGCACCGGGTAATAAGGCTGTTATAGTAACGCCTGTATCTTTTACTTCAGTTGCAATTGCCTGGGTAAACGACTGTACAAAAGCTTTGGTACCATGATAAACAGAATTAAGCGGGCCTGGTGCTTTACTTGAAATAGAAGAAAGGTTTAATATTCTTCCTCTTCCTTTTTTCAACATATCCTGTAAAAAAAGTTTTGTAAGCACTACAAGCGATGAAATGTTCAGTTGGATAATTGCTAATTCCCTATGAATTTGTGTCTCGGAAAATTCACCATACTGTCCCTGCCCGGCATTATTGACGAGTATATCGACATCATAACCTTTCTCACCTATTTCATTATAAACGTCAAATGGACTTTGCTTCTCAAACAGGTCTTTTGAAATGATTTGCACATCAACACCTAGTTCCAGCAATTCATTTCTTGTAATAGTTAAATCTGCTTCATCTCTTGAAACAAGGATAAGATTGTGACCATTTGTTGCAAAGATCTTTGCAAGTTCATAACCTATTCCACTGGTACCACCAGTGATCAAGGTATAAGTTTTGTTTGTTTCCATGATAAAGTTTTTAGTGAAAAAAGTTTTCACAGGGTCTGTTGAATCAATTATTTTTCTTCTTCTTGTTCAACCTCTTCTTCCTGGTTTTCATCTTCGCTTTCTTCATTTTCCTCATCCTCTTGTCCTGCTTCCTTGTTCACATGCCATTCAGCTATCTCTGTTAACTTTTCATCAGTTTGCTTTTCCTCATCAAGTGTTTTATGCAAAATCTCTGCTGCTTTGTCCATTCCCAAAGTTTTTGCAAACTGAACCAAGCTGCCATAAGTTGCAATTTCATAATGCTCTACCTTTTGTGCTGCCATAATTATGCCTGCATCCCTTGTCATGCTATTATCTTCTGTTTCTTCTATAATAGACTCACCTTCTTTAATTAATCCTTCCATGGCGTCACATTTTTTCGCCTGTGCTTTTTTTCCACATATTTCAAATACTTGTTCCAGTCTTTTTACATGTTCCTCCGTTTGGGCAAGATGTTCCTCAATCGCAGATTTTAATTCATCTGAAGTTGCCTTTTTTTTCATTTTTGGTAATGTTTTGGTCAAATGTTTTTCAGCCCAATAAATATCCTTTAATGAATTTGTGAAAAGCCTTTCGAGTTGAGAATTCCCCTCATGTGAACCATTTTCAGGTTTTAGTGATTTCTTAGTTGAAGATTTTGATGAAGCCCCGTTTGAAGATTTTTCCGGGTTTCCGTTTGCAGATCTGTTCCTTCTCGTTCTTAAGGATGATCTTGTGTTTGTAGTTGGCATAAAATAATTTTTTATTTTGATTAATTAATAATGAATGCAGCAATAAGGGTACAAACGCTATGCCACTGGATTTTTATTTTTAATTCAATTTCAACATGCATTCATTATCCTTCACAGATTAATTTTCAATTAAATCCAGGGTCAAATTTTTACAAGTTGGTACAATATTTATTGATTTAGGCTATGGCATTAACTCTTTATAAAAAGAAAAGATCATTTAATAAAACTCCTGAACCAACCGGAGGTAAAGCATCAGTTGTTGAGCTTCGCTTTGTTATACAAAAGCATGATGCCACAAGATTGCATTATGATTTCCGGTTGGAAATGGAAGGAGTGTTGAAAAGTTGGGCAGTACCTAAGGGCCCATCATTAAATCCGGAAGACAAACGTTTGGCAATGATGGTGGAAGATCATCCTTATGATTACCGCAGTTTTGAAGGAATAATTCCTGAAGGGAATTATGGAGCAGGCACTGTTATAGTTTGGGATGAAGGAACGTATGAATCATTAGATGGAGGAACTAAAGCAGAACAAGAAAGATCACTGTTGCAGCAACTGAAAAAAGGTTCATTAAAATTTAAATTGAATGGTGAAAAATTAAAGGGGGAATTTGCTCTTGTAAAATTGAAAAATGCAGAAAAGAATGCCTGGTTATTGATCAAGCACCGAGATAAATATGCAAAAGCAACTGATGTTACTAAAAAACATAAATCAGTGATCTCCGGAAAAAGTTTGAAAGCGATTGAAAAAACAAGTAAGGATATCTGGGGCAGCTCACCAAAAAAGAAAACTGCATCAAAAAGATCCCGTAAAGAACGGGTCGAAAAAAAAAAGAAGCTGACAGAAGGTAAGAAAACTCCATTTCCTAAAACCTTCAGGCCAATGCTGGCAACATTAGTCGATAAACCATTTGATGAGCCGGGTTGGTTATACGAGATAAAATGGGATGGCTATCGTGCTGTTGCGATGATCAATAAAGGCAAGGTGAGCCTGATCTCAAGGAATAATAAATCATTTGATGAAAAATTTTATCCAATTGTTGATGTGCTAAAGAAATGGGATATCAATGCGATCATAGATGGAGAAGTAGTTGTATTGAATGATAAAGGCATATCGAATTTTGGAGCATTGCAAAACTGGAGGAGCGAATCTGATGGCGATCTTTTTTATTATGTGTTTGATATTCTGTGGTTGAATGGCTATAGTTTAAACCATTTACCATTAACAAGACGAAAAGAAATATTAAAGGAGATCTTACCCGAAGAAAATATAATTCGGTTAAGTGAAAGCTTTAATGCTACAGCCAGCGAGTTCCTGGAGTCAGTTTCAAAATTGGGAATGGAAGGGATAATAGCAAAAAAAGAAGATAGTATCTATAATGAAGGTGAAAGAACAAGAGAGTGGTTAAAAATAAAGGCCAATAAAAGACATGAAGTAGTGATAGGAGGGTTCACGCAAAATGAAGGTTCATCAAAAACCTTTAGTGCATTGTTAGTTGGTGTTTTTGATAATGGTCGTCTTGATTATATGGGAAAGATCGGAACTGGCTTTAATGATAAAACTCAAAAGGAGTTAATAGTGAAGATGAAGAAATTGGTCACTGACAAAATTCCTTTTAGTGAACTCCCTGATGTTAATAAACCTTCACGTTTCCGGCCTAATCCGCCAAAGGCAAAAGTAACATGGTTGAAGCCCGAATTGGTTTGTGAGGTGAGTTATACTGAAATAACAAGTGATGGTATCATGCGTCATCCTTCTTTTGAAGGGTTACGTATTGATAAAAAAGCAAAGAATGTAAAAAAAGAAGTTGCAATACCAGCAGAGGAAGTGGAAGAATCATCTGAAAAATCAAAGAAAAATAAATACACAAAACCCGCTAGTGATAAAAGCCGGAAGACTCTTTTGAATCCAACGGAAGAAACACAGGTGAAGAAGATCAACGGGCATGAATTAAAATTTACAAACCTTAGCAAGATATTCTGGCCGCAAGAGAAATATACCAAGCGGGATATGCTGAATTATTATTACCAGGTTGCCCCGTATCTTCTTCCATATCTAAAAGATCGTCCTCAATCTCTGAACCGGTATCCCAATGGAATTAAGGGAAAAAGTTTTTATCAGAAAGATGTAACAGGTAAAGCTCCTGACTGGATAAAAATGGAGCCTTATACGACAAGCGAAGGTGAAGACAAAAATTTTTTGGTACCTGAAGATGAAGCAAGCATTTTATATATGGCCAATGCAGGAGCTATCGAAATGAATCCATGGAACAGTACAATACATGTTCCTGATAACCCTGATTGGTGTTTGATCGATCTTGACCCTTCGGATAAACAAGGCTTTGATGTTGTAATAAAAGTGGCACAGGCTACAAAAGAGGTTTTGGATAGTATGGAAGTGGCGGGCTATCCAAAGACATCTGGTTCAACAGGAATTCATGTTTACATTCCACTTGGTGCAAAATATACTTACGATCAATGCCAGATGTTTGGAAGAATAATTGCCACACAGGTAAATAACATGTTGCCTGAGATAACAAGTATTGAACGATTAACAAAAGCAAGAAAAAATAAATTGTATGTAGATTTCTTGCAGAACCGACCAAAAGCAACATTAGCAGCGCCATATTCATTACGCCCAAAACCCGGTGCACCTGTTTCCATGCCTTTATATTGGGAAGAAGTGAAAAAAGGTCTTTCAATAACTGATTTTACTATTAGGAATGCAATGGATAGAATAAAAAGCGAAGGCGATATTTTTAAGCCTGTGCTGGGAAAAGGTATTGATCTGAATAAAATATTGAAAGACATTTAAGCTTAGATTGCATTTACATCGGTTAGTTCCATGGATTCTATCACTCATATAGCTCTTGGTGCATGTATGGGCGAAGCTTTTCTTGATCGTAAGCT
>Ga0070698_100008032_pt1 | contig 11413 bp, 10 predicted proteins | sample KBSK1502metaG_FD_65477 | JGI IMG/M metagenome (GOLD analysis project Ga0070698, IMG submission 65477) | Corn, switchgrass and miscanthus rhizosphere microbial communities from Kellogg Biological Station, Michigan, USA - KBS K1-50-2 metaG | ecosystem: Host-associated > Plants > Roots >...
CCGAGAAGCCCTCGAGGATGCGTGGCTATACTCCGGCGACCGGTGACGGCGACCACAGGAGGGATCCATGGCCAAGGAAGAGCTGCTCGACAGACTTCGCACGGTGGCCATCTTCCGCGGCCTCGATGAGAAGGAGCTCCACCGGATCGCCGAGGTCGGCAAAGAGGTCCGCTTCGACACCGGCAAGGTGGTCGCGCAGCAGGACGGCGGCGCGGCCGGGTTCCACCTGATCATGGACGGCCAGGTCTCGATCGACGTCGACGGGCACGAGCGAGCTCGACTCGGGGCCGGCAAGTACTTCGGCGAGATGTCGCTGCTGGACGGATTGCCCCGATCCGCCACGGTGAAGGCAGAGGAGCCGACGACGACGTTCTCCCTTGCGTCCTGGCAATTCCTGCCGCTCCTGGACGAGTACCCCTCGATCAGCAGGGCACTCCTGGTGGAGCTCTGCGCGCGGCTCCGCCGCATCGAGCACGACCCGGTCGACTGACGGGAACCGGCGGTGGCGGCGCGCGCCTGTCCCCGCTGCGGCTCCGACCTTCCCCCCGGCGCTCGGTTCTGCCCTGCGTGCGGACTGACCCTCGACTCTCACGACTCCGCCGAAGAGCGGAGGGTTGTCACCGTCCTGTTCGCCGACGTCACCGGGTCGACGGAGCTCGGCGAGCGGCTCGACCCCGAACACCTCCGCGAGGTCATGGCGAGCTACTTCGCAGCGATGCGGGAGGAGATCGAAGCCGAGGGCGGCACCGTCGAGAAGTTCATCGGTGACGCCGTGATGGCCGTGTTCGGCGTTCCGGCCGCGCACGAGGACGACCCGGTCCGCGCCCTCCGCGCGGCGCTCCGGATGCGGGAGCGACTGAGCGACGTGAACGACCACTTGATGGCGGCCCGGGGCGTCACGTTGCAGATCCGGATCGGCGTCAACACCGGTGAGGTCCTCGCCTCCGTCGATCCGAAACCCGGTGAACCGATGGTCACCGGCGATGCCGTCAACGTCGCGGCACGCCTCCAGTCCGCCGCGGAGCCGGGCGGCATCCTCGCGTCGGAGCGAACCGCGCGCGGTGCACGGGGGTTCCGGTTCGGTGGGGCGACGAACCTCGACCTCAAGGGCAAGGGAGCGCCGGTGCCTGCGCTGGAGCTCCTGGAGGGCGCCGCGGCCATCCAGGATCGTGGGGTTCCGGGGCTCCATGCGCCGATGGTCGGCCGGGACGAGGAGCTCTCGTTGCTCCTCACGATGTTCCGCCGTTCCGCGGCCGAGGGTCGGCCAAATCTCGTCACGATCTATGGCGATGCCGGCGTCGGGAAGAGCCGCCTCACCGCGGAGTTCCTCCTGCGGGCGGAGCGAGACGGCGCCACGGTGATCCGGGGACGTTGCCTCCCGTACGGCGAGGGCATCACCTACTGGCCGCTCGCGGAGATCCTCAAGGGCTATGCCGGCGTCTTGGACTCGGACCCCCCGGAGCTCGCCCTCGAGAAGATCCGCAAGGCCGGTCGTGAGCTGCTGACGGAGGACGTGACTTCCGACCCCGGGCGGGCGACCGCCGCCCTTGCCTTCACGGTGAACGTCGCCGATCCCGAGTTCGACTTCGGGTCGATGGAACCTCGGGAGGTCCGTCAAGAGGTCCACGCCGGCTGGAGGTCGTTCTTCTCCGCGCTCGCGGCCGAGACGCCGCTCGTGGTGATCGTCGAGGACATCCACTGGGCCGATCCCGCGCTCCTGGATCTGCTCGACGAATCGTCGGAGCGCGTGGTGGGACCGGTCCTCTTCGTCTGTCCGTCGAGGCCCGACCTGGCCGCAACCCGCCCCGCATGGGGAGGCGGACGGCGCAACCACTCCTCGATCGCGCTCGATCCGTTGACGCCGGAGCAGGCGGACCGGCTCGTCCACGAGCTGCTCACGATCGACGACCTTCCGGCCTCGGTGCACGCCCGGATCCTCGAGCGGGCGGAAGGGAACCCGTTCTTCCTGGAGGAGATCGTGCGCCAGCTGATCGACGAGGGGCACCTCGTTCGCGAGGGCGATCGGTGGCGTGCCCTCGACGAGATCGAGCGTGTTGTGATCCCCGATACGGTGCAGGCGGTTCTCGCCGCGCGGTTCGATCTCCTCGATGGGCAGGACAAGCGGGTCCTCCAGGCGGCCGCGGTGGTGGGCCGCGTCTTCTGGCCCGGCCCGGTGGGGCTGCTCGCGCACCTACCGGACGAAGCGATCGACGCGTCCCTGCGGGTCCTCGAGGACCGGGAGCTCGTCGTGTCGCGCTTGACCTCGTCGCTCGCAGGCCAGCAGGAACTGATCTTCAAGCACGTGCTGATCCGCGACGTCGCCTACGAATCCCTCCCTCGCCGCGATCGCACTGACGCGCACGCGGCGGTCGCCGGCTGGATCGAAGAGACGGCCGGCGACCGCTCCGGCGAGATGGCCGAATTGCTCGCGTACCACCTATCGACCGCCGTCTCCCTCTCACGAGAGACGCCCCCCGGGCCGACCGAGGAGTTGCGGGTCTCCGCCTTCGGATGGTTGCTACAGGCCTCCGACGAAGCTCGGCGTCGGCTGGTGGCCGTGAAGGCTCAGCGCCTGGCCGGACAAGCGCTCGATCTGGCGTCGGGCGATCTCGAGCGCACGGACGCGCTCGAGATGCTCGGCCATGCGTTCTTCATCTACTCCTCGGGCGACCTCGCCTGGCGCTACTACCGTGAGGCCGCGTTCACCCGTGCGGGCGCCGAACCTCCCGATGGGAGACGTGTGGCGCGACTCGCGGCGCTCGGCTGCGACGTCCCGGTGCGATGGCCGGGATCCCTGCGAGGTGAGGTGCCCGCCGAGGAGACCGTTCGCGAGCTCTGGGAACTCGGCATGGCGCACCTGCCGGCCGGTGACACGGAGGAGCGGATCCGGCTCCTGGGAGTGCGGGCTGGCTGGCCGTTCGCGTTCTCGCCGGAGGGCTACTCCCAAACCGAGCTCGAGGAGCTGGAGCGGGCCGGCCTCGAAGCGGCGCAGATGGCCCTGCGGATGGGTCTCCCCAATCGGGCCTCTGCCGCATACGACCAGGCGATCGGGCCCTGGATCGCGCGCGGGTGGTATGGCCGGACCCTCCCGATCTGGGAGCGGCGAGCCGAGATCATCGACCAGGTGACCGACATCCGTGAGATCAGCGACTTCCACGCGATGGGCGCATGGATGCTTCACGACATGGCGCGCTACGAGCGCGCCCTTGGGATCGCGGACGCAGGCCTCCACGCGATCACCGGGCGAGATCCGAGCGGAGAGATTCACATCCGCGCCTGGCGTATCGCGACGCTGTACCGACTCGGAAGATGGGACGAGGCACTCGATGAGTACCCCCTCCTCCGTCGGATCCTCGACGATCGCGAGGACGATCCGCCGTATTTCGCCATGCACGCGTTCGGGGCGGTCGGCGTGATCTACGAGCGTCGCGCCGAGCGAGTCCAGAGCGACGGCCTCGCCGAGGCGATGATGCGGATGGTGACCGGCAGCTCCGGCCGCCTGTACCCGAGTCTCCTGCGCTTCCTCGTCGTGCGGCGGGACCTCACACAGGCGGAAGACCTCCGTCGTCCCCGGAATTGGGCCGTCCACGCGGGCAGTGCGCTGGAGGCCGAGTCGGAACGACTCGCCGCGGCAGAGGAATGGGACGGAGCGACGGACCTCGTCGCCGAGATGCGGGACCATGCGGAGCGAGCGGACGCGCCGGCCGTCGTGGCCTTCGCCGATCGGCTCGAGGGCCGGGCGGCGCTTGCGGGTGGCGATCTCCCCGAAGCTCAGCGGAGTCTCGAACGATCCGCCACCACCTTCGAGGCGCTCGATGTTCCCTGGGAGCGAGCCCTGACCGAGCTCGATCTCTCGCGCGCCACGTCGAGTGCGGGCAGGAACCCGGAAGCGAGCGACTGGGCGGCGCGAGCGGCGGCGACGTTCGAACAACTGGGGGACGTCGAGGGCGTCGCCGCCGCTCGCGCCCTGACGGGAACCGGCTAGGCCGTCTTCTCCTGACGCTCGCCGCCGCCGCTGCGCTTCTTCGACGCCTGCTTCGCGCGGGGCACGAGCGTGGGGTTCACACCGGTCAGGACCACATCGCGGTCCACGAGGCACTTCGTGACGTCCTGTCGCGAGGGCAGCTCGTACATCACGTTGAGGAGGACCTCTTCCATGATGGCCCGCAGTCCTCGGGCGCCGGTCCCCCGCTTGATCGCCTGCTCGGAGATCGCCTTCATCGCGTCGTCGGTGAACTCGAGCTCCACGCCGTCGAACTCGAAGAACTTCATGTACTGCTTCACGAGCGCGTTCTTCGGCTGCGTGAGGATGTCGACCAGCGCCGACTCGTCGAGGCTGTTGACGCTGGTGAGCACCGGCAGCCGGCCGACGAACTCGGGGATCAGCCCGTACTTCAGCAGGTCTTCGGGCAGCACCTGGGCGAAGATCGCGCCGAGATCCTTGTCCTGATGGCTCATGACCTCCGCGCCGAACCCGACGCCCTTGCGGCCGATGCGGCTCTCGATGATGGAGTCGAGGCCGGCGAACGCGCCTCCGCAGATGAACAGCACGTTGGTGGTGTCGATCTGGATGAACTCCTGGTGCGGGTGCTTGCGACCACCCTGCGGCGGCACCGAGGCGGTCGTTCCCTCGAGGATCTTCAGCAGCGCCTGCTGCACGCCTTCGCCGGAGACGTCGCGGGTGATCGAGGGGTTCTCCGACTTGCGGGCGATCTTGTCGATCTCGTCGATGTAGATGATCCCGGTCTCGGCCTTCTTCACGTCGTAGTCGGCCGCCTGGATCAGCTTCAGCAGGATGTTCTCGACGTCCTCGCCGACGTAGCCGGCTTCCGTGAGGGCGGTGGCGTCGGCGATCGCGAACGGGACGTTCAGCATCCGAGCCAGGGTCTGCGCGAGGTAGGTCTTGCCGCAGCCGGTCGGTCCGAGGATCAGGATGTTCGACTTCTGGAGCTCGACCTCCTGATCCTTCGCACCGACCTGGATCCGCTTGTAATGGTTGTAGACGGCGACGGACATGACCTTCTTCGCCTGGTCCTGTCCGACCACGTACTCATCGAGGAACGCGTAGATCTCCGCGGGCTTGGGGAGCTCGTCGAGCTTCAGCTCGGCGGTGTCGGAGAGCTCCTCCTCGATGATCTCGTTGCAGAGGTCGATGCACTCGTCGCAGATGTAGACGCCGGGACCCGCGATCAGCTTCTTGACCTGCTTCTGGCTCTTTCCGCAGAACGAGCACTTCAGCAGGTCCGACTCGCCGAACTTCGCCATCCGCCCGAGCCTTCCTCTCTCCCTAGTGGCCGCTACTCCGGTCGTGTCAGGAAACACCACGACCGGGCATAGCCCGGTCGTGGTCAGATATTACGCCCCCGCAGCGGCTGCCGCAGTCAACTCCGCGGGCATCTGGCGCCGGTTGCTGAGCACTTCGTCGATGATCCCGTAGTCCTTGGCCTGCTCCGGGGTGAGGATGAAGTCCCGGTCCGTGTCCTTCGTGATCTTCTCGACGGTCTGCCCCGTGTGCATCGCGATCAGCTCGTCTAGGAGCTGCCGGTAGCGAAGGATCTCGCGTGCCTGGATCTCGATGTCGACCGCTTGTCCTTGCGTCCCGCCGTGCGGCTGGTGCAGCAGCACCCTCGCGTGCGGGAGCATGAAGCGCTTGCCCTTCGCGCCCGCGAGCAGGAGGAAGGCGGCGAACGACGCGGCCTGACCCATACAGATCGTCGTCACGTCCGGCTTGATGTACTGCATCGTGTCGTAGACCGCGAAGCCCGAGGCGACGTCGCCCCCCGGGGAGTTGATGTAGAGGTTGATGTCCTTGTCGGGATCCTCGGACTCGAGGTGGAGCATCTGCGCCATCACGAGGTTCGCGACCGCATCGTCGATCGGCGTGCCGAGGAAGATGATCCGTTCCTTCAGCAGGCGCGAGTAGATGTCGAACGAGCGCTCGCCACGGCTTGTCTGCTCGACCACGACCGGGACCAGATAGCTCTTGGGATCGTCCATCATTGCTTCGCCTCCTCTGGCGCTTCTTCTGGCTTCTCTTCTGGCTTCTCTGTATCGACATCGGCACGTTCGACCAGGAGGTCGAGGGCCTTGGTCCTGATGATATCCCCGGCCAGCGTTACGACCTGACCGCTGCGCTCGAGATCCTTCGCGACCGCCTTCGGTTCGCGGCCGTACGCCTGAGCCAGCACGGCGATCTCGGCGCCGATCTCCTCCGCGGTGACCTCCAGGGATGCGTTGCGCGCGATGCCCTCCAGCACGAGGTCGCTCTTGATCGCGCGGATCGCGTGCTGACGCGAATCCTCCCGCAGCCGCGCTTCATCCCAACCCTGGAGCTCGAGCATCTTCTCGAGCCCCACGCCCATGCGCTCGGCCCGGTCCCGAGCGTGGTGGATCCGGTGGTCGGTCTCCTCGTCGATCAAGCTCTGCGGCAGGTCGACGTCGACCTTCTCGATCATCGCCTCCAGCACCAGGTCGCGGAGGGCGGCGGTGGCCTCGCGCTCCTTCACCTCGGTGAGCCGCTCGCGGAGGTCGTCGCGCAGCTGCGGGATCGTGTCGAACTCCGACGCCGTCTTCGCGAAGTCGTCGTCGACCTCCGGGAGCTTGCGCGCCTTCACGTCCTTCACGAGCACCGTGATCTCGACCGCCGCGCCCCCGAGCTCCTCGCCGAACCGCTCCGGCAGGGCGTCGGAGACCTTCAGGATCGCGCCCGGCTTGGCGCCCACGAGCTCCACGTCGAGCTTCTCCCCCACCTCGCCCGACCCGACGAAGTACAGGTAGTCCTCCCGGGAAGCCTGCTCGACCTTCTGCCCTCCCTTCGTCACCGTGAGATCCACGGTGACGAAGTCGCCTTCCTGGACGGGCCGTCCGACGGGCTCCAGCTCCGAGAACCGCTCTCGCAGCCGTTCGATCCAATCGTCGATCTCCTGCTCGGTCACCTCGACCGCGGGCTTGGTCACGCTGATCCCGGTGTAGTCCGACTCCTCGAAGGACAGACGAGGGCGAACCTCAACGGTCGCGGAGAAGACGAACGGCTTCCCCGGCTCGAGCTGCTGGACGTCGATGTCGGGATCGGTGATCGGCGCTAGGTCCTCGTCGGCGACCGCCTTCCGGAAGTACGCCGGCACCGACGAGTTCACGAACTCCTCGAAGATCGCGTCCTGGCCGATCTGGGTGTCGATGATCTGCTTCGGCACCTTCCCCTTGCGGAATCCGGGGATCTTGATCTGGTTCGCGATGGCACGGTAGGTGCGGTCGAGGTCTTTCCCGAACTCGTCTTCGGGCACCTCGATCGTGAGCTTCACGGTGTGCGGTTCGGTGGTCTCGACGGTGGTTTGCATCGGAGACCCAGGCTACTCGACAGGCGGTCATCGACGGCTGGTACGGTCGGGCCGTGTTCGAAGAGGAGCTGTCGTTCGCCCACGAGCTCGCTGATCGAGCGGCCGAGATCTCGATGTCGTACTTCCTGGGCGAGTTCGAGGTGCGACAGAAGCCGGACCTCTCCCCCGTGACACAGGCCGATCTTGAGGTCGAGACGGCGGTGCGCGAGATGATCGCTGCCAGGTTCCCCGCCGATGCCGTGACCGGCGAGGAGCACGGCGCGGGCACAGGTGACCGCATGTGGATCGTGGATCCGATCGACGGGACGAAGAACTTCGCCGACGGCGTGCCGATCTGGGCGACCTTGTTGGCGCTCCAGGTGGAGGGACGCTCGGTCCTGGGGATGGCGAGCGCGCCGGCGCTCGGCGAGCGCTACGAGGCCGTCCGGGGAGGGGGGGCGCGCTGGAACGGTCGCGAGCTCCGGGTGAGCGAGCGCAAGCTCGACGACGCGTTCATGGTCTTCTCGAGCCTCGACGACTGGCTGGGCGGTCCTCGAGAAGAAGCGTTCCTCGACCTCCTGCGAGACACGCGCCGCAGCCGTGGGTTCGGGGACTTCTGGGGACACATGCTCGTCGCGCGCGGGGCGGCCGATCTGATGATGGAGCCGGCTCTGCGCATCTGGGACTGGGCCTCGATCACCGTGATCGTCGAGGAGGCGGGCGGGCGGGTCACCACCTTCGAGGGCGAGGAGCCGTCGGACGGCTCGAGCATCGTCACAACGAACGCCGTCGTGCACGAGGAAGCGGTCCGGCGCTTGTCCGGCACGTGAAGCGCTGCGCGTGGGCGCCGCTCGACCGCCCCCTCTACCTCGCCTACCACGACGAGGAGTGGGGCGTGCCGGAGCACGACGACCGCCGGCTCTTCGAGATGCTGACGCTCGAAGGCGCCCAGGCTGGGTTGTCCTGGTCGACCATCCTCAACAAGCGCGAGGGATACCAGCGAGTCTTCTCGGGGTTCGAGCCCGCGAAGGTGGCGCGGTTCGACAGTCGAAAGGTCGATCGGTTGCTGAACGATCCGTCGATCGTCCGGAACCGAGCGAAGGTCGAGTCAACCGTGGCGAACGCGCGCGCCGTGCTCCGCGTACAGGACGAACACGGTTCCCTGGACTCCTACCTCTGGTCGTTCGTGAGCGGGGCTCCGAAGATGAACCGGTTCCGCACGCTGGGCGACATCCCCGCCGAGACGCCGGAGTCGAAGGCGATGTCGAAGGACCTGAAGCAGCGTGGTTTCCGGTTCGTCGGGCCGACCGTGTGCTACGCGTTCATGCAGGCCTGCGGTTTGGTGAACGACCACGTAGTGAGCTGCTTCCGGTACCGAGACCTCACGGGCTCGTGATCTCGGAAATCAGACCTCGTAAGCCTCGATGAAGATGTCGCTCTCGAGCTGCCCCGCGATGTAGACCGCACTGCCGTCAGGAGCTGCAGCGACGGCGTTCGCGGAGCTCCCGTACGGGGTCAGGCTCTCCGTGTAGTGCCGCCACAACGAGGGCGCTCCGACCGCCGCGTCGTACGCCACCGTCAACGGACCGACGTAGGAAGAGATGGAGATCCATCCTGCTCCCGTGACCCAGACCTCCGTCCCGTCGGGGCTCGTTGCGATATCTCGCGTAGATCCGCCGTCCTCGAACGCCTGTTCCCTCGCGGTCCATAAGGAACCTCCATCGGAGTCGTACGCCATCGTGAGATACGTCTCATCCGAGAACGAGTCTCGGCTCTCCCCGGTGATGAAGACAGCGGAGCCGTTCGGCGCCACGGCGACGCCCTGTCCCTGATCGTTACCGTCGACCTGGGGAGCCGGGCGCCGAGTCCATCGGATCGCTCCGCTTGCCGCGTTGAGAGCCTGGAGCAGCATGGTCTTCCCCGTTGTTCCAAGAGCGTAAAGGTGGGCTCCATCGGAGCTGAGTGCCGCGTCGTCGAAGCCATCGTGCACGTTCGCCGCAGCGGCCTTCCATGTTCGGGTCCAGACCGCCGCGCCTGTGTCGGTTCGGTATGCGGTCGCCCATGCGTCGGAATACCCCGAGGAGATCGTTCGGCCGACCACATACGCCCGGCTACCGCGAGCGACGACGACGCTCGGCTCACCCCATTTCTTCGTCCGGCGCACCCACTGCACCGCCCCGGTCCTGGGGGACAGGGAAAGCGTGATGATCTTGATGCCGCTCTGACCGATGACGACGACATGGCCCGTCACCGCGTCCACGCTCCAGCCGGAATCGTCATCGTTGGCCGGCGAGTTGTAACGATTCATCCAAAGCCGGGCACCGGTCGCCGCGTCATACGCGAAGGTGACGATGTCGTAGCCTGCGGCGCCGCCTCGCTTGCTGGTGCCGGTCACGAACACGCGTGAGCCGAGGAGTGCGAGGTCCATCGATTGATCGAGACCATGGACCGGCCCGTCGTACCTCTTCTGCCAAAGCTTGGTTCCGGACGCGGTGTCGTATGCGCCAGTCAGGAGGTCGTAGCCGCCGGTCGACGAGATGACCCAGCCCGTCACGAAGGCGCGAGTGCCGTCCGGGGAGACCTCGACATCGAAGGCGCTGTCGTCGCCGCTGCCGCTGCCGGCGATCGTCTTCGACCAAAGTGAGTCTCCTGGCACAGCTAGTGCGGGAGGGACCCAACCCAAGAGCACGAGCGGCAGGAGCGCCCCGACGAAGAGGATCCTTCCCCGCTTCATCGCTTCCTCCTGGACGCGCCGGTCGACGGTGCGCCTGATGCAACCAGCGGTTGCGCACCCTGTCAATGCCTTCGATGCAGGGTTTCCTCAGCGTCGCAGCGCCAAGACCGCGTCCTCCTCGGTCACCATCTGTCTCCGGAAGTTCCTGAGCGCGAAGCGGTCGCACGTGGTCTCGGCGGCCGATGCGGTTCCTCGCACCTCCTTGAGCCACCAGTGCATCCATTCGTGGCAATAGGAGAACCGGAGCACCTCCTCGACGGTCCGGAACGTGATGCCTTCAGTCAGCCAGATGAAGCGAGGTCGCGTTCCCTTCCCGCTGGTCCGCCGTTTCGCCCCGTAGGGGACGATCTCGCCGAACGGATAGAAGGGCTCCGGTAGCTGCAGGGTGATGGAGCGATCCTGGAAGTCCGTCCAGGCCGCCAGGTGCGGGCGGTCGCGGTACCGGAGGTACTTCACGTGGACGGTGTAGTCCCCCGGCTCAGGGAGGCCTGCCAACATCCCCGACGCGACGTCGGCCGAGAGCTCCGGGATGGACGAGGAGACGTGCACCGCGCCGAAGCCTACGGCGAGGCCGCTGATAGGGTCCGCCAACCGATGGACGAGCCCGGCGGCTCACTCAGCTTCGCCCACGGTGCCAGGAAGGTCGCGCCGTTCTCGATCGCGGTGCTCGGCTTCGGGATCTCGTTCGGCGTCCTTGCCCGCCCGACGATGGGGCCGATCGCGCCGATCGTGATGTCCGCGACGACGTTCGCGGGCTCGGCCCAGTTCGCCGCCGCCTCGATCCTCGGCGCCGGCGGGACGCTCGCCGCCGCGGTGGTCGCCGCCGTGCTGCTCAACGCGCGCTACGCGCCGATCGGCCTGAGCGTGGCGCCGTCGCTGACCGGCCCCTGGTGGTCGCGGTTCCTCCGTGCCCAGCTCGTCGTGGACGAGACCTGGGCGCTCTCGGCAGACGGCCGCGGTGGGCACGATCCCAGGATCATCGTCGGCGGCGGCCTCGTGCTCTACGCCGCGTGGGTCGGCGGCACCGCGGTCGGCGTGGTCTTCGGCGATCTCATCGGTGCCCCCGCCCGGCTCGGGTTGGACGCCGCGTTCCCGGCGCTGTTCCTCGCGCTCCTGATGCCGAACCTGAACCGCCCGCACGGCCGCACGGCCGCGTTGCTGGGCGCGGCGATCGCGCTGGCGCTCACCCCGCTGGCGCCGGCGGGCGTGCCGATCATCGCCGCTTCCGTGGCATGCCTCGTCGGGTGGCGGCGAACATGAGCATCGGATGGTGGACGGTCGTGCTCGTCGGGATGGCGACGATCGCGATCAAGGGAGCGGGGCCGCTGCTGCTGGGCGGGAAACCACTGCCCCCACGTCTCGG
>Ga0070698_100008033_pt1 | contig 11413 bp, 10 predicted proteins | sample KBSK1502metaG_FD_65477 | JGI IMG/M metagenome (GOLD analysis project Ga0070698, IMG submission 65477) | Corn, switchgrass and miscanthus rhizosphere microbial communities from Kellogg Biological Station, Michigan, USA - KBS K1-50-2 metaG | ecosystem: Host-associated > Plants > Roots >...
GTCGCGCATGTTGGCCCGCTCGGTCACGCCGCCCGCCGCGTACAGGCCCGTCAGGGCCGTGCCGAGCGAGCTGATCTGGTACGCCCCCGGCTGGGTCACCTCGCCCACCACGTAGACCTGATTGGCTCGGACGTTGGCAACCGTAATATCGAATCGCGTCGTGGCGCCGGGCCCGCGCTTCACCCCCGAGTACACCCGGCCCAGCCGCGCGTGCAGTACGTCGCGCAGCTGATCGAGCGTCAGGTTGGACACGAACACCTGTCCCACCTGCGGAATGAGAATGAACCCCTCGCGCGTCACCTGCAGCGTGTATGCCAGCTCCACGTCACCCGTGAGGATCAATACCAGCTGGTCGCCGGCGCCGAGCCTGTAGTCGGGCGGCACCGGCCCGGAGAGCAGCGGCAGGAACTGCGTGGTGGAGCGGCGGAACACGTCCACCCCGAACACCCGACTCGCGGGCCCGGTCCCCCTCGTACGGATGAAGCCGCTGTCGACCGACAGGAAGCTTTGCTCTGCCGGAAGGCCGAGCGCTTGGATGGCAGACAACTCGAGGGCGCCCGGGACGGGTGCGCCCTGACCGGGGGCGGCGGCCCCCAGATAAGGGTCGAGCAGGTTCGACGGATAGCCGCTCGCCGAGAGCCTCGCCCGCACCTGCTCGGGCGTGAGCCCCGACTGCTGCAGCCGCTGCCGGATCACGTCCGGGAGCCCGGGATTCTGCTGCACGGCTTGCTGCAGGGCGGACTGGGCCTGGGCCGGAGATGGGACCTGGGAGGCGCACGGAGCAGCGAGCAGGCACCACACCACGAAGGTGAGTGGTGCGTGGAGCGTGGTGCCTCCGGGCGACCGAATTGAACCGCCGACCCCGGGCGCAAGCCCGGGGATGCCGCCAGCCGTCGTCATGCGTGCTACTTCCCCCAAGGGCGCGGGAACCGTTCTATCCCCGAACGGGGCCCAAAACATGGCGGCTAAGTCACGGCCCGTCAAGGTGTTCAGTCCTTCGTCCCCCCTCTCCACATCGTGGAGAGGGGGTCAGGGGGTGAGGTCCCGCAGCAGGGATCTGGTTTGCGCCCGCACTCCTTATGTGTGAGCCCGCGCGAAAATGATGACGGCGCGGAGGCGGCTCTCGCAAAATTGACTCGCGCATTTCGCCGAGTCGATATTGTGCACATGGCCGTTCACCTGCTCCCGGGCCCCTTCACGGTGGACACCTACCACCGATTGGCCGAGCTGGGCATCCTGGACGAGGACGACCGCGTGGAGCTGCTCGACGGGCAGATCGTCGAGATGACGCCCATCGGCGGCGCCCACGCGGCCTGCGTGATTCGTCTCAATACCCTGCTGGCGCGCCGCTCTCACCGTGACACGGGCGTGAGCATGCAGAACCCTGTTGTCTTGGCCGAGCGGTGGGAACCGCAGCCGGATATTGCCGTGTTGCGGCGGCCTGGCGGCTTCGGGGGCGCGTGGCTTCCCGGGCCCCAGGATGTCCTGCTCGTGATCGAAGTCGCCGACACGTCGCTCGAGCGCGACCGCGACGTGAAGATCCCGCGTTACGCCGCAGCCGGAATCTCCGAGGCGTGGCTGGTGGACCTCGCCGGCGACGCCGTCATCGTGTACCGGGAGCCGGGGCCGGACGGGTACGGCGAGCACGTCACGGTGAGCCGCGCCGAGACGCTGCGACCGCTGCTGTTGCCCGGTCTCGCCATCGGGGTTGACGAAATCCTCGGTTAGCGATCGGCGGGTCGTTTCCTCACCTTCTCTATATCTCAGAGCGAGGCAGCTTGTCATCCTGAGCGCCGCAGGCGCGAAGGATCTGCTTTACGCGAGCGCCGCAGGCGCGAAGGACCTGCTTTACTCGGGTTCGGGCGTGAGGGGGCTGAGCCTACCGGGGGTCGCCGGTCGGCCTCAAGCAGAATGCTTCGCTCGCGCGCGTCCCGCGCGCTCGCTCAGGATGACAACGCGATCCCCTCTTCCTTGTCCCGGTCCTCACCACTTTGATCCCCTCTCCCTTCGGGAGAGGGGAGACTCAGTCCGTCCGTCGTTCCCCCTCTCCCAAAGGGAGAGGGGGACAGGGGGTGAGGACTCACGGAGAGGGGGACAGGGGTGAGGTCGCGACGGTGAGCGGAGCGCTGCCGGCGATCAGGGGCCGTGTCTCGGCGATCAGGGGCCGTCTCTCGCCCGCCAGAGGAGCGGTGGCGACGGTGAGCCGCATGGTCACGACGATCAGCGAACCGCTCCCGGCGACGAGCGTGCTTCTCCCGGCCGAGAGAGCATGGGTCGGGACTGCGAGCGGACTGGTCGCGACGATCTGGAGACGTCTTTCGACGGTGAGCGCGCTGGTCGCGACCGCGAGTGGACTGGTCGCGACGATCAGCGGACGTCTGTCGACGGTGAGCGCGCTGGTCGGGACCGCGACGGGACTGGTCGCGACGATCAGCGGACCGCTTCTGGCGAGGACGGCGCCTCTCCCGACCGCGAGGGCATTGCTCCCGACGCTGAGCGGATCGCTCTTGAGTCGCAGCGCGCTCCACTAAGGCGTGCGGACGCTTCGTCGGCCGATGCGTCGAACGCCTGCAGCTAACAGAGAGGTACCGCGGGAGGGCGGCGAGGGCCGCCGAGGGCGGCGTACCCGCCGGCTCGAGCCGCGCTTCCGCGGTGTCTCCGAGAAAGGTCTGCACCTTCCCGCGTGAAATCGATGACTGTCCATGGGCGCCACTCCGTCAGATTGACCCGCCACTCTGCCGGAGCCGATATTGTGCCCATGGCGCTGCGCCTGCTCCCGGGTCCGTTCACGATCGAGACTTACCACCGGCTGGCCGAGCTGGGCGTCCTGGACGAGGACGACCGCGTCGAGCTGCTCGACGGGCAGATCGTCGCCATGACGCCCGTCGGCAGCCGCCATGCGGCGGCCGTGGGCCGCCTGACGCGCGTCTTCGGCGAGCGCGCCGGCAACCGGTCCATCGTGTGGGTGCAGAACCCCATCGTGGTGAGTCAAACCTGGGAGCCGCAGCCCGACGTCTGCCTGCTGCGACCACGTGACGACTTCTATGCCGCTGCCCATCCTCGGGCGGACGCCGCGTTGCTCGTGATCGAAGTCGCCGAGACGTCGCTCGAGCGCGACCGCGACGTGAAGATCCCGCGCTACGCCGCGGCCGGAATCCCCGAGGCGTGGCTGGTGGACCTCGCCGCCGACACCGTCACCACGTACCGGGAGCCGGGGCCAGAGGGGTACGGCGAGATCGTCACGCTGAGTCGCGCCGAGACACTGCGACCGGTCCTACTGCCCGGGCTCGCGGTCGGGGTGGACGACATCCTCGGTTAGTGGCCTCACCCCCTGTCCCCCTCTCGCGTCCTCACCCCCTGTCCCCCTCTCCACGATGTGGAGAGGGGGAACCCCTCACCCCCTGTCCCCCTCTCCACGATGTGGAGAGGGGGAACGATGGACAGGGCTCTCGTCCCCCCTCTCCGCATTGCGGAGAGGGGGAAAGGGGGTGAGGTCCGAACGACGGATGGTGCGTAAAAACGGCACGCGCCCGCAATGCTCCGGTTGCGGTCCGGAGCAAGCGGTGTTGTGTCGTGGGTCATGCCGGGCCCTTGCTCCCGCCGCCGAGGACGTCCGATACTATGGCCATGCCGCTCGCCGCGCACCGCTTCACCGTGGACGAATACCACCGCATGGCTCAGGCGGGAGTGTTCCACGAGGACGACCGTGTGGAGCTCATCGACGGCCAAGTCATCGAAATCAGCCCCACTGGACCGCGCCACGCGGCGTGCGTGGACCGGCTGACCCGACGACTGTCGGAGCAGGCGGGCGACCGCGCCATCGTTCGTGTGCAGAGTCCGATTGTCCTCGGGCCGCACGCCGCGCCCCAGCCCGACGTGGCCCTGTTGCGCCTGCCCATCGAGCGATATGCCCGGGCTCACCCGCAAGCCCCGGACATTCTCCTCGTGATCGAGGTGGCCGACACCTCCGCCGAATATGACCGGTCTGTCCGGCTCCCCCTGTACGCCCAGGCGGGGATTCCCGAGTCCTGGCTGGTGGATCTGGGAGGCGACGCCATCAGCGTGTCCCGGGGAGCGGGCCCGAACGGGTACGGCGAGACCGTTACGCTGACCCGAGGCGAGACGCTGCGATCGGTCCTCCTGCCCGGGCTCGCGCTCGGGGTGGACGACATCCTCGGTTAGCGGCCTTCGTAGTCTTCCCCCCCTGTCCCCTCTCCGTGAGTCCTCACCCCCTGTCCCCCTCTCGCGTCCTCACCCCCTGTCCCCCTCTCCCTTCGGGAGAGGGGGAACGACGGACGGACCGAGTCTCCCCTCTCCCGAAGGGAGAGGGGATCAAAGGGGTGAGGACCCAAGGGAGAGGGGATCAAAGGGGTGAGGACCCAAGAGAGGGGATCAAAGGGGTGAGGACCCAGGTGCTCAACGAGTGAGGAAGCGCGCCGCCACCGCCACCGGCCACGCGACCACCCGACACACCATCAGGCGCATGACCTTCACCGCGGTGCGACACAATCTCCCCAGGCGCGGCGCACGGCGCTCCAGCCGGGCCGCGAATCCCCACGGGGAAGAAAACGGGGGGCGCTGCCACGCCAGCTCCCACTCGCGTCGCCGCTCCTCGGCACCGTCGAGCAGTGCGAACAGTGCGCTCAAGAAGGCGCTCGTCCAGAAGCGCGAGAATCCCAGCCACCCGAGCGGCCCTCGCAGCAGATAATTCGACGCCGCTTCGCGCCGGAACCGGTCGCGCACAGGCCCACCCGCTCCCAGCTCCCGCGCCATTTCGAGCTGGGCGTGCAGCGTTCGGGCGAGCCGATGGCTCGCGCTGCGGCGCTCCACTTCCTCGAGCTCGGTGGGCGAGCAATCGCGCAGCGCGTCCGCGATGAGCAGCACGTCGCGCAGCGAGCCGCGCCGATGCGGATGGGTCACCACGCTGTGCACCAGCAGGTGCCACACATGGTCGGCGGCGCCCAGTCGAGACAGTCCCGCCGCCCCGTCCAGGGGCCGCGCGCGCTGCCACATCGCGTCGCTCAACTCGATATCGTTGAGGGCGAAGTGGACCTCGATCTGCACCGTGTTCGGCGCGATGCGCTGCGCCAGGTGAGCAGTTCCCGCGGGGCCCGTCCCGTGGAATCCTTCCTCATCCAGTAGACCGGCGAGCTGCTCCGCCTGGAGCGGCCGCACCAGCACGTCTACATCGTGCACGTCCACCGGCGCGGCGCTCGCGAGCGCCGCCACACCGCCTTTGAGCACGATCGCCCGGATGCCGTGCCCCGCGGCAAGGCGGCCGATCCGGAGCAGCTGTCCGCGTGCGGAAAGGATGCGCTGCAGCTCTCGGGTGGCGGCCCGCTCGATCTCCGCTCGCGCCCGGTCCGGCACCGCGCAGCCTGCGGCGGTGAGTCGCGACTTGAGCGCCAGCGCGCAGCGCTCAGTGCGAAGGAACAGCTTCCATGTGTCGGCGGAGCAATGCTCGAGGCGAGTCCAATCGGGTTCGCGGCCGGCCAGGATGGTCAGCGCCGCGGCGCGGAGATCTACGGCGTGGCGAATAGTAGTCACCGCGCGGCACCGCGCCGGGGGTCAGTCCGTTCGCACGCAGGGCGCCGGCGGGCGGCGGTCGGGAGCCAGCGCGGCGACGGACGCTGCTACATAGCCTCCGGTGCGGAGCGATGCCTCGAGCACCCATTCCCACCCGAGCCGCTCCGCCAACGCGTGATACGACATGCCCAGGTACTTCTTCGCGTACTCCGTCGCGGTGCGAAACGGCAGGGCAGCGGGCGGGTGCTCCTTGGCGTCCGGACCAGCGGCGGCGTGTAGCGCCAGTCGGCCCACCGCCCGCCAATCCCGCGCCGTGTACTGACCGTACAGCGCGAACAGCCGGCTGTAGCTCGCGACGCTGAGGCCCGACGTCGTGGGCTCGAACCCGAGGCCTTCCTCGAACTGACTTCGCAACGGGGCCTCGAGCTCGCGCGACCGCAACCGCCTCGCGACCCAGCGCGCCAACGCGGCGGGTCCGGGGGCCGGCCGGCGCCGCACGCATGCGACCACCTGGGCGGTTTCGTCACTGTGTGCCGCGCCACGGGCCACCAGCACGAGACGGTCCCGCAGCTCGGTGACGAGCATGAGCAGCGGCTCGAGGATCTCTTCGCGTGCGGAGACGGCGAGGCACGGGATCGTCCACGGGGAGCGGTGTGACAGGGCGGTCAGCTCGGCCAGGGCGGCGATCGTCGTGGCCCCCTTGCCCAATACCAGGCTCCCCAGGGGGAGAGACGCGCCGCTTTCAAGCGACGAGACGTACGCGCGCGTGCGATACGGAGGAGCCAGCGCCACCATCTCGCTCCGTAACGGATGACCCACTTCGCTCCATGCCGGCACCAATGGATCTCCGCCCGGGATTACGCGTCGTCCCTTCAAGAGATGTACCACGCGACCGAAGCGCCCGCGAGCCGCCCTGGGTCGCGTACGGCCGCGAACGTTGCAGGAGTGCAACGTTCCTGTAATGACGGAGCCCGCCTCGGCCGGTAGGTTCGAGTCGGCTGTCCATTTCGTCATCACGGGAGAACGCGCCCCATGGAACCGAACCATCCCGAGAGCGGCGAGCAGCCGCAGGCCGCACGGCCCGACTCGAAGAGCAAGCGGCCGTGGGTCAAGCCCGAGCTTACCGAGTTACCGCGCCTCACCGACTTGACGCTCCAGACGGGATCGCCCATCCCCGGCTTCGGAGACCCAGGAAGCGGCAGCACGGTTTTCTAACAGGAGCGCGCGCCCTAGCATGCTCCTCGGACTCGCGTTGACCGAGCACTGCAACCTGCGGTGCCCCCATTGTATCCGCGACGACGTCACGACCGTGCGGTCGCTCGACGGCGCCCTGATCGAGTCTATTCTCGATCAGGCGCTCGACCTGTACGGGTCGGTGACGGCGAGCTTCACCGGCGGCGAGCCGCTGCTCCATCCCGACATCGATCGCATCGTCGCGGCGTGCGCGGCGCGCCACGTGCCGTATCGCTTCGTGAGCAACGGTTGGCATGTGCGGCGGTTGATGCCGCTGTTCGACCGCCATCCGCCCGAGGCGGCGCGGTTCAGTCTTTCCGGCGCCACACGAGCCGTGCACGACGCGGAGCGCGGGCGGGATAGTTTTCGCCGTGTGTTGCTCGCGGTGGCGCTGTTCACGAGCCGCCGCATTCCCGGATCGCTCTCCATCGTGATCGACCGGCGCGACCGCCACCAGCTGCGCGAGGCGGCGGACTTGGCCGAGGGATTGGGGTGCGTGCGCCTGCACGTCATCCTGCCCCAGCCGGTGCCGGGAAGCGTGGCGCGCGACAGCGATCTGCCCCCTGAGGAGTGGATGGCCGTGCGGCACGAGACCGAGGCCATCGCGCGCGAGCCGGGGCGCCGCACCGTCGTGGCGCTCGACTACGGCGCGCCGTTCGACGGCCCCGAATCACCCTGCGAGACGTTCGGGCTCAAGCGCATCTACGTGGACACGCGCGGCCGCGTGTGCACCTGCTGTCAGTTGTCGCAGTACGGCGCCAATGAGACCGAGGTCGTGGCTGACTTGCATAGCGAATCGCTGGAGAGCGCGCATCGCAAGTACGTCGCCCGTCTTCGGGAGCTGCGCGCGGCGCAAGCCCCGGCGCCCGGTGTTCGGGATGTATTTGACACGCTTCCTTGCATCCGCTGCGCGCGGGCGTCGGGAAAGCTCGAGTGGCTCGCGGCCTATCCGTCGAGCGCCTGGTCGGCGGCGGCTCTGGAACCAATCACCGCTTGAGGTGGACGATGCTTCGCACTTTCCGGCTGATCGATGCAGGGGCGGTGTCCGCCGTCGTGTGGTTGGTCGCGGCGTGCGCCGAGTCCAGCGCTCCCACTCCCAAGGCTCAGTTCCGCACGGAGCTGATCACCTGCCAAGCGTCGGTGAGTGCGGGGACGCTTGACTGCGCCTCGTCGCAGCCGCAGCCAGGCGCGCAAGGGCAGGCATCCCGGGGGATGAGCTTCGATCTGGTGCTGGGCGGTCAGGGCGCGCTGGTGCGGCTGGCGTCGAGCGGCACGGCATACAGTGCGGGGACTTTCTCGTCCAACGTCACCGTCGAGAATCTCATCGCGCAAGTCATGAACTCGGCGGACGGAACGACTCCCGATGTTGGGGGCATCAAGGTGTTCTTCAACGCCGAGCCGACGGTGACGGTAGGGACGGGCACGGTCAGCGTGGCAAACTCGGATGGGACGGGCGCGTTCACCGCGTCCAACCAGAAGTACTTCCTGTACTCGAGCGGCGCGGTGCTCGCGTCGGGCGCGACCACCGCGGCGAAGATGTGGCAGTTCACCGTGCCGACCACGGTGTCGACCTTCACGTTCCAGGTCTTCGTATCGACCCGGCTCCCGAATGAGAATCCGCCGATCGTCGCCCTGGGGCTGTCGCGCTCGCCGTCGGCCCTCACGATTCTCCCAGGGGCGAGCGGCACCACCACCGTCAATCTCACCCGCACCAACTTCACCGGTGCGGTGACGCTGAGCGTGGGCAACGCGCCCTCCGGTGTCACTGGGTCGTTCAGTCCAGCGGCACCTACGGGCACGAGCTCCACGCTCACGATAAACGTCGGCAGCCTGGTGGCGGTCGGGAACTACCCCCTGACGATCGACGGCACGAGCACCGCCGGCCCGCGCTCCACGAAGCTCACCCTTACGGTGGCCACGGCGGGCTCGGGCAACGTCACGGTGGACTTCTCGAGCTGTCCCGTGGCGGAGCGAGCCGTCTGGCTCGCCGCTCAGAACGGCTCCAATACGAATCCTTGGACGCGCATCACGGGCACGGGCGACGTCTACAACTTCACCATCGGGAGCACCGGCGGTGGCCTGGCGTACGTGGTGCTCGGCGCGGGCGGCGAGTCTTCGGTGACGGTGCAGTACAGGACCCAGGCGGAGTTCACCGCGGGCACGCTGGACATCTGTCCCTCGACGAGCGGCAAGACGATCAACGGCAGCGTAGCGAATGCCGGTGCGGCCGACAATACGACGGTCTCGCTCGGCGGCAGATCGGCTTCGGTCTTTTCGTTTGGCTCGCCCACGTTCCAGCTCACCGGCGTGCCCGACGGCGCCCAGGACCTGGTGGCGTACGACCATAGCCTCGTGGGTGGCGCGGAAAGCGGCATCATCCGCCGCGGCCAGAACATCGCCGACAACGGCACTATCCCCGCGCTCGATTTCAGCGCCCTCGAGGCCTTCACGCCGGCTACGGCCACCATCACGCTGAACGGTCTGATCGGGGACGAGACCGGCGTCACCCACAGCATGTCGTACCAGGTGGCCGCCAACTGCGCGACCGCTTCGCTGTACGGCGGCGCCACCGCCGGCGCCAGCTTCACGGCCTCCGGGATCCCGAGCGCACAGCAGGTGGGGACGGACTTCCACGGCCTCAGCGTGTTCGCATCTAGCAGTACGGCATCCCGATTCATCACGCAGTACAACCACGCCCTGGTCGCGCGCACGTTGACGTTGGGCGCGGTCATGCCGACGCCGTCGATCACGCTGCTGGCCGCACCCTACGAGCAGCTGGAAGCGGACTACACGCTGCCGGGAGACTACCAGGGCTCGACCGCGTTCGCGTACGACGACGGAGTCAACAAGTCGGTCCGCATCGTCGCGACGTTTGGCTATCTGGGCGGCGCCGCCGTGGCGCTGGCGCTCCCCGACTTCTCGGCGTTGCCCGCGTGGGACAACAGCTGGGCGCCCTCCACGTCGAGCTCGGGCACCTGGACCGTGTCGGGGGCGAGCACCGCCGCCTCGCCGTGCACCGAGAACGCCAGCTTCAAGACCGCGGCGGTGAGCGGCCCATACTAGATGAAGCGCGGGCTCGCCCTCTCCCTTGCCCTTCTTGTGGGCTGCACGGCGAGCGAGGCGCCGAACGTCGCCGCGCCGCCCGCGATCGTGTTCGACTGGCTGCGCAACGGCAACCGGGACATTTACCGGGCGACGCTCGACGGGACGGACACGCTGCGACTCACGTCCGACCCCGGCGACGATCAGCACCCCACCGAGCGTGCCGGCTCGGTGGTGTTCACGAGCTATCGGGACGGCAACGGTGAGCTGTACGCCGTCCCGTCGAGCGGGGGCACCGAGCAGCGTCTCACGACCACCACGGCGAACGAGACCCAGCCGGCGCTCTCGCCCGACGGGCGGCACATCGCCTACCTGAGCGACGAGAGCGGCGTTCCCAAGCTGTGGCTGTGTGCGGCGGACGGGAAGAATCCCGAGCCCCTGACCGCGGGGTTCGCGTTCGCGGGATCGATCGAAGCGAGCCCCAGCTGGGCGCCCTCGGGCGATCGGCTGGTGTTCGTCTCGACGGCGAACGGGCATGCCGGTCTCTTCGTCCTCACCCTCGGAGCCGGCGCCCCCCCTCCCGCGGCGCTCGTGGCCGATTCCAGCACCGCGGTCGAGCCGTCGTGGAGCGCTGACGGCACGCTCGTCGCCTTTGCTTCGACCCGAGCGGGCGGCGGCGCGACGAACATCTACACCGTGAACGTGGCGACACATGAGATCAGGCAGCAGACGCATGGATCCGAGACCGACGGGCAACCCGCCGGACTCCCCGATGGGCGGATCGTGTACGTGAGCTGGGTCGGCGGCACACCCGAGCTGCGCTGGCTCGACCCAGCGACGCAAGCGGTAGGGAACGTGAGCCCGGGGCCGGGTGCGGCTCAGCACCCCGCGTCTGTCTACTAGGCAGGAAAGATGACCTACCTGATTCGGGACGACGTGCTCACCGCCCACCTCGCGGGCGAGGCGGTGCTGCTCGATCTCCGGACCAAACAGTACTACCAGCTGAACGCGACCGCCGCGGTCATCTGGACAAGTCTCGAGCAGGCGCTCGAGCCGCCGCGGATCGTGGACGCGTTGGTGGAGGAGTTTGCCGTGGACGCCGCCACGGCTCAGGCGGAAATGGAGCGGGTTATCGCGGACCTGCGCGCCCGGGGACTCGTCGTGTGACGGTTGCCCGAGCTGTGCGACCTGGGGCCTACTTGGTCGGCGGCGTGGTCGCCCTGTCGCTGCCGCTTTGGCTTGGAGGCTCGCGACTCGCGCAGCTGGTCCGGGCGCCCGGGCCACTGCGCAGCCGACGCGGCAATCCGGCGACGGCGCTCGAGGCCGCGCACCGAACGTTGCGCGTGCTCGCCCGGATGCGATTGCCCTGGTGGCGCAATACCTGTTTATACCGCGCGCTCGCCGAGTGTCTCGTGCTGCGCCGCTACGGCATCGCCTGTCGCGTCGAGCTGGGCGTCACTCGGCCGGGTACGGGGACGGCAATCGGCGCGCACGCCTGGGTCGTGCGCGGCCACGGCGATCCCGAGCGGTCCGTCGGCTCGATGGCGGTCCTGCGGTGACAGCGCCTATCCTGCTCGACCTCGTCGCGGACGGCGCGGTCCGACTCGCCCTC
>Ga0070698_100008034_pt1 | contig 11413 bp, 10 predicted proteins | sample KBSK1502metaG_FD_65477 | JGI IMG/M metagenome (GOLD analysis project Ga0070698, IMG submission 65477) | Corn, switchgrass and miscanthus rhizosphere microbial communities from Kellogg Biological Station, Michigan, USA - KBS K1-50-2 metaG | ecosystem: Host-associated > Plants > Roots >...
CACACCGCGTGGTGCAGGGGAGTGGCGTGCGCGTAGAGGTCCTTGCTGGGGAGATTGACGTCGGCACCGAGCGCGAGAAGCCGTCGGAGCGCCTCGGCGTTGCCACGGAGCGCCGCGAGGACGAACGCGGATTGCTTCTCCCGCGGGCTCGTGCCCTCGGCGAGCCGGGAGACGTCGTCCCACCGGCTCAGGGAGAGCGCCGTTGCCAGGGTCAACGGGGCCCCGCGCTGAACCAGATGCTCGGCGGCCGCGACGTGGCCGTTCACGAGGGCGGCGTCCGGTGCCCCATCGGTTGAGGCGCCGGCGTCGACCAGCGCGTCGATGAGTTGGATCTGGACCCCGCAATCCGCCGCAACACCCGACCAGGCCACCAGGCTCAGCGCGTAGTCGAGCTGCTTCTGCAGGGACTTTACACCTTCGCGCCGCGCCGCCTGGATGATGACGCGGGTTACTTCGGCGATGTTCCCCGGCAACTTGTTGTTGCGGACCGGATCCTCCGCCACGAACCAGAGCAGGTACGGCTTCTTGAAGAAGCCGTCCAAGGCCGGGCCGATCTTGTCGCGCAGCCATGGCCCGGGATTGGTCAGCCGATCGTGCACCAGTTTCGGGTGCGCGGCTAGGAGCCGCTCCAGCATGGCCAGATCCCCGGCGTCGATAGCGGTTACCGCTTCGCGAAAGAGCGAGTCGTCCATTGAAAATCCCCTTGCGGTGTCCTACCCCCCCCCCTGTATTATTACGCTCCACTCGAGGGAAATAGCCACCTTGAGACGAGGACGCGAAGTTCACCCTTCGCTGCCGCACCCTCCAGTCCGATCTCTCAACAGAACGCCCTACGCTGGCGGTTACGCTATGCCGAAGCGAGCCGTGCGCAAGGTGGCCAAGTCGCGGAAAACCGGAACCGGTGCTGCGCCGGATCTCATCTCGCTGGTACTCATCGACGATAACCGTCTGCTGCGCGAGGGGCTCGCGGCGCTGATACACTCCCAGCCGGGCTTCAAGGTCCTGGTTGCATCGGCGGATGTGGCCGAGGCCCTCCTGAAGGCACGGGAAGCCAAGCCCGACGTAGTCCTCGTGGATTTCGGGCTGGAGGATCACGACAGCCTGACCCTCACGGCCACCGTCCACCAGGAGATTCCCGGGGCCCGAATCATCGTCATGGGCCTTCTCCCGCTCATGGAGGATGTCGGCAACTACGTACGGGCTGGGGCGTCCGGCTTCATCATGAAGGACGCTTCGTTCGACGATTTTTTCGCCACCATCCGCGCCGTGGCCGGTGGAGCCGAGGTCTTGCCCCAGGCGCTCACCAACTCGCTCTTCACCCAGATTGTCCGCAACGTGGCCATGGGGAGCAAGGCCAAGGTTCTGGAAGCGGTGACCCTGACCGCTCGGGAACGTCAGGTCATCGAGCTCCTGGGTGAGGGTCTCAGCAACAAGGAGATCGCCACCCGGCTCCACATCGCGGTGCACACGGTGAAGAGTCACGTTCACAATGTCCTGGAGAAGCTGGCGCTCCGGAGCCGATTGGAAGTGGCCGCCTTCTCGCACGCAGGAGGAGCCAGGACCCCCCAGCCGTAGGGTCTCCTCCCCGGGACTCGTTCTTTCGAGCGAGTCTTTCAGTAGTCCCATGGATCGATTGTTGCCGCCCGCGTCACCCTCCACATTGCCATACTGGACAATCACCCTCAACAGGTCCCCTTCGATCCAGGGACGGCTCGCGTTGCGGAAGCGTATTTCGTTGGTGCTCATTGACGACAATCCCTCGGCGCCCGAAGGCGTCGCGTCGCGGATCAGGGCCCAGCCGGGGTTTCATGTCCTGGCTGCCTCGGCGGAGATCGATGAGGCGCTTCGGCAGGTCCGAGGCGCCAGGCCCGAGCTCGTGCTCCTGAATCTGCGGAAGAAGGGGATTGCCAGCCTGGCCCTTGCCGCCGCCTTGCACGGAGCGGCGCCGGAATCCCGTCTCATTCTCATGGGTCTCGAGCCGCGTCACGAGGATGTGGCAAGCTATGTTCGGGCCGGGGCCTCGGCGTTCATCATGGCGGACGCAACCCTCGAAACGGTGCTTATTACCCTGTACTCGGTCGCCGAGGGGAATCAGATCCTGCCGCCAGAGCTCGCCGGGTGCCTGTTCGACCAGCTTACCGGGCACGGACCCTGGAGTCGTCCGGACCGCATGGCGGGCCTCGAGTCGAAGCTGGCCGTCGACAGCCGCTTCGAGGTGGCTGCCTGTCCCCTCCCTTCCGAGTAGTCCCTCGCACTCCATCGCATTTCAATCCTAGGATCGATGGTTTCTCGGTCCCCTCCCGCTGATTTTGAGTCATGCAGGTAACCGTCACGATTCACCCGACGGCTTGCCCCGCATCCAATGGCCGAGCCGGCCGCGCGACACAAGATCGAGGCAACCGATGGCTGGAACGACGGCACTCACAAATGGCGCTGGTCCGAGCTGGTGGCATCGAAGCGGCAGGCGGCTCTCCGCCGGGTTCATCCTCGCCGGTGCGCTCGCGGTGGGGTGGTTCCTCAAAGGGGCGGCGCCGACGGACTCCACGGGAGTGGGAGAAGTCGCCCCGGCAGCGGCAACTGCGGTGGCAGCACCAGCCCCAGCCCCAATACCGGCGCGACGCGTTCCACGGCTCGGCGACGACATCTGGTCGAGTACCTGAATCCCATGAACACGACCACTATTGTCCCTCCAATGCTGTCGAAGGAAACCCTGATGCGCAACGCGCCGACGATTCTGATCCCGAAATCCCCGAGGAGCCCGTGGTCCGGTGGTGAGAGCGACGAGTTACTGGCGACCCTGGCCCATGAGCTCCGGAACCCGCTCGGCTCCCTCATGAACTCCTTGGAGATCATGAAGCTGGCACCCGGGAATGCCAAGCAGGTCGGCCGGGCGCGGTCGACGATGGAACGGCAACTGGCCCACATGAAACGGCTCGTCGACGACGCGCTCGATTTCAGCAGGATTGGCCGGGATCTGCTCGAGCTTCGGAAGACCCGCGTGAACCTTGGCGTGGTCCTCGAGGACGCCGTGGAAGCGAGCCGGTCGACTCCCGCGGCCCTTGGGATGGCATTGACAGTCGCCCTGCCACCCGATCCGCTGTACCTCGTGGCGGACCCGGTTCGGCTGACCCAGGTGTTCGGCAACCTGCTCACCAATGCCTGCAAATACACCAATCCCGGCGGCCGAATCGACGTGGCTGTCGAGCGGTGGGGGAGCCACGTCGTTGTGCGAGTCTCCGATACCGGTATCGGAATCCCGCTTGGCATGCTGGCGAAGGTCTTCGAGCGGTTCGTGCAGGTCGATGGTCAGGCGGAACGGGCCCGGGGAGGGCTTGGCATTGGGCTGGCGCTCGCGAGGCAGCTGGTGGAGCTCCATGGCGGCACGATCACGGCGCATAGCGAGGGACTCGGCCGCGGAAGCGAGTTCATCGTACGACTCCCCTTGCTCGCCGTCGATCCGGTCCAGCTCGACTTTGCCCAGCGCCGGCGCAACCGATCCAGGCTACCCGGCGTGTCCGCATCACGGGCGATGGCAGGGATGCGGTAGCGCGTCCGGTCACACCGTCTGAAGGCTTCCAATCGTCAGAAGTCCGTCGGCGTCGGTCAGAGGCACGGGAGGACTCACCGCCCGCCCCTGCGCCCATCCGATGCCCAGCGCCCGAATCCGGTCCATGACGGGAACGCTGCCGACCTGTGTCGCGATCGTGGAAATGCCCGCGCTCCGCCCGATCTGATGGACTGCGCTGAGGATGCTGCCATACATCGCGTCCTCGGCGACGCTCCGGACAAAAGGGCCGCCGATCTTGAGAAAATCCACCGGCAGCGTCTTCAGGTAGGTCAACGCGGTTACCCCGTGGCCCACATCGTCCAGCGCCACTCCGCAGCCGACGGCGCGGATGGCGGAGACGAGCCGCACTGCACCGGCGAGATTGGCGAGCGCCGCGGCCTCGCCGACCTCGAAACAAAGCGCATCGGCCGGGACGTCCTGCCCAACCAACTGCTCCTGTACGAAGGGCAGCAGCGTTGCGTCGCCGAGCGCCGACGCGCTGAGATTAATCGACAATACCGGCAGCTCGGACTCCGGATCCTCCCGATGCCGTTGCCCGATCAGCGCGATTGCCTTGCGAATCACCCACCGGTCGATCGCCGGCATCAGGTGGTGGCGATCCGCCTGGGGCAGGAAATCGGCGGCGACCTGCATCTTGCCTTGGCCGTCGGGAAGCCGGAGTAGAATCTCGAAGCGCAGCCGCGCCTGGCTGTCCAGCTGCAGCGGGACGATCTGCTGGGCGTAGAGCTGAAAGTGGCCTTCGTCGACGGCTCGGGCCAGGCGGGTGGCCCTCCGGGCCATCGTCTTCGACATGCCGGCCGAGTCTCGCTCGAAATGGATGCGGTTGCCTCCGCCTTCCTTGGCCACATAGCAGGCGGCATCGGCGGCTCGCAGCACGGCGGCAACCCCGTCGGCCTCCGCAATCACCGGGATCATGCCGATACTGGCGCTGATGGAGAAGACCTGGGCCGCCCATTCGAAGCCATACTGCTCGATCTCCGCCCGCAGGTTTTCCGCGATCCGTTCCGCTTCCGCCAGCGGACAATCCTCCAGGAGGATGCCAAACTCGTCGCCGCCGAGGCGGGCCAGTGTATCGCGCTTCCGGAGGTGACGGGTAAGCAGCGGACCGAGCGCCCGGAGCAGCTGGTCGCCGGCATCGTGCCCGCAGGTGTCGTTGATCACCTTGAATCGGTCGAGGTCCAGGCTCAACAGGACCTGATCCGACGCATCGACCGCGAGGTCGGTCACCACCCGCAATAGCCGGCGTTCGAACTCGCGCCGGTTGAGCAGGCCGGTCAGGGCGTCGTGGGTGGCTTCGTAGGAGAGCCGGTGGCCCACTCGGCGCTTTTCACCTTCATCCTGGATGACCAGCACGACCCCGACGGTCGCCCCGTTGCGGTCCCGGACCGGAGCGGCCGAGTCGCCGATCGGGACTTCGGTGCCGTCGCGGCGGAGCAGGAGCACCCCGTCCTCCAGATCCACCGAACGCCCCTCCGCGAGGCATCGCGCAGCGGTGTTCGGGACCGGTTGTCTGCTGGCCTCGGAGATCAGGGGCAGCACAGCATCGAGCAACTGTCCCTGCGCCTCCACCGCCGACCAGCCGGTCAGCCGCTCGGCGACCGGGTTGAGATAGGTGATCAGGGTGCCGGCGTCGGTCGTGATGACGGCGTCCCCGATCGATTCGAGGGTCGCGCTGGCCTGCTCGTTGGTCCGGGAAACATTCTCGTGGGCCCGGCGCCATTGGGTGAGATCGCGCAGTGTTACCAGCGACTGGGCATCATTGCCACGTCCGAGCGAACGCCGAGTCAGCTCGACGGGGAATTCGCTGCCATCCCGCCGTACCGCGAAGCAGCTCACCGACCCGCCGGTCGACGAGGTTGCGGCCGGTCCGGCGCTGGTCTCGACGTACGATCCCAGCAACGGATGGAAGCGCGCCGGGATGAACCCGCTCATCGGCTTACCGAGCAGCTCCTGCTCGGACCAGCCGAAGTAGCGTTCGGCCTCCAGGTTGAGCGCCGTCACGCGCCCGTGCCGGTCCATCGCGATCATGGCATCGGGCGCGCCATCGAGCAGTGGGTGAAACTCGCTGGGTCCTGAGATCACGCATCCTCCTCCTGCTTCTCTTAATTGACGGCGAGCGTCATGGGCCCGTTCAGCGTCACGACCACCGGGGTTCCGGCGGCCACGACGACGTCGCGATTCGCGGTCTCGACCGCGACCGCGGCGCCGGCCGCCCCGCCGACCACGGCACCGATGATGGTGCCCTTCGAGTTTCCGCCGATGACCCGGCCTGCGATGCCCCCGATGACCGCACCGGCGGCCGTCTTCCCCACTTCGGTCGTGCCCACGCCGCGACCCTTGAGGGTGTGCGCCATGGAGGTGATGCTTGCCGACACGGGGTACGTCTGACCCCTGACGCTTACCGAGCTCACCAGCACCGTGATCTTCCCGTCGGCCTTGCTCTTGTCGTTGGCCGGCTGCAGCTCGGTAATCGTCAGATTGAGGGTCGAGCCGGCGGGAATCACGACCCGCCCTCTGCTATCCTTCACGTCGCTCGACACGCTGGCGGTGAAGGTTGCCCCCGCCTTGTCGTGGCGTGACGAAATTGTCCGCTGGGTGCTGGCGTCGATCCGGGTGCCGGATGCGAGCGTCAAGCTTCGGATCCGGCTTGGCGCCGGACTCGGCGCGGGCCGATCATTGAGCCGGTAACCGCTGTCGGCGGCGGCCAGCTCCACGATGCGGGCGCTGTCAGCCGCCATCTGTGGTGTGCCGGTGCCGCACGCGGCCAGGCCGGCCAGCGCAAGCCCTGTGAGATGGAGGCTTCTCATGGCGTACCCTGCTTTGCCGCGGCGGCCCGGGTCTCCTTGCTCGCGAAGATCGACACCTCGACCCGCCGGTTGGCCTGGCGGCCCGCTTCTGTCTCATTGGTCGCGATGGGCTCGGTTTCACCCAGGCCGCGCGTGGCTACGCGGGTCCCGCTCACTCCCTGCGACATCAAGTAGGTGGCTCCCGAATTGGCCCGCCGTTCCGACAAGCCCTGGTTGTATGCCACCGAGCCGAGCTGGTCGGTATGGCCCAGGATCAGGAGATCGGAGCCGGGATACTTCTCGAGACTGACTGCCAGTTCATGCAGGTTGACCCTCGCCTCCGGCCGTACCACGTCGGAATCGAAGTCGTAGAGCAGCCCGGAGTCGAAGGTCACCTGGATGCCCTCGCCCACCCGCTCCACCTTGGCGCCCTTGATCGTCAGCTCCAGCTCCTTGGCTTGCTTGTCCATTTGCGCGCCGATGATGGCTCCCGCCACCCCGCCGACCACGGCGCCGATGATGGCGCCCTTTGCGGTGGATCCGGCCACCTTGCCGATCACGCCGCCGACCACCGCTCCGCCCGCGGTGCCGACCACGGCCCCGGTTTGGGTCTTGGTGGCGCAGCCCAGGACGAGCAGGAATGCCATGGACCCGATACGATATGATCTGACCACGAGAGGCTCCTTCCAGCAGGAATGGGGTGCAGTACTGACCCCACTGGAAGGGTAAGAGTTGCGGGGCAATTCACTATCCATCGAAGGATGGGATTCTCGACTAGTCCCCACGACGGATGGTGGATCGTGGGGTCCGGACTATCCTTCGGAACGATCCTTCATCCTACCGAGGAGTCACCGATGGTGTTCCGGATTCCCAGAATAGCCACCGCGCTCGTGGCTGCTGCCGCGCTCGCCGGCACAGTGCAGGCGCAGACCAACCGGCTCCACATAGGCCCGAGGCTTTCGTACCAGTTCGACGTCGAGGAATTCGGAATCGGCGCCCAGCTCAGCGTCCCGATCGCCAATCACCTCGAGTTCTATCCGTCGTTCGACTACTTCTTCGTGGACAACGGCTCGTTCTGGAACCTCAATGCCGATCTGAAATACCGCATCGCCGCCGCGACGGTCCGCTGGCTGTATGTCGGCACCGGGCTCAACATCGCCCGCAGCAGCAACGGCGAGTCGCATACCGACGCCGGACTCAACCTGTTCGCGGGCGCGGAGTCGCTCAAGGGCCGGGTGCATCCGTTCGCCGAATTCCGGTTCACGGCTGGTGACGGCTCTACCGGTCAGATCTCGGCGGGTCTGAACATCACCTTTGGACGCCACTAGGGCCGCCCTGGCGATCGAGTCCCTCCGGCTCGACCTGGCGGCCCGCGACGGCCCCTCTCCCGACGAACTGGGAGAGGGGCCGTATCGTTCGCGTGATCCCTCGGCTGAGCTACAGGCTGCTCGGCAGGACCAGAATCCCCACCAGCACGATGGGCCCGATGAGCACCAGGGACAGCCCCCAGCGCGTCAGCAGCGACGTCATGCGCGGACGGTCTTCCTCAGCGGCGGTCGCGATCAACGCCGCTCCCACGGTGGAGAAGGGGGAGACGTCCACGATCGAGGCACAGACGGCAAGCGCGCTGATCAGCGCCCAGCCGGCCACCTCCCCTGAAGCAACCAGGGGCAGAGCCAGCGGTACCAATGCGGCAAGGATACCTGTCGTGGAGGCAAAGGCGGACACCAGCGCCCCGATCATGCAAATGATCAGCGCTGCGAGTATCGGAGCGCCCGCGTTCCCCGCCGCCTCTCCGAGCAGCTCGACCGAGCCCATCTTCTGCAGCACGCCCACAAACGTGATGATGCCGCCCACCAACAGCACTGTGGACCAGTCGATTCGGGAAACCGCGACTCGGCCCGAGGACGGGTCGATAAGCGTCAGCGCCGCGCCGAACGCGAAGCAGAGCACGCCGATGTCGGGATCGAGCCCGGCAAGCGAACCGGCGATGACGGCGACCACCAGTCCGATCAGGCAGAGAATCGTCGCGATCTGGTTCCGCGCGAGCGGGGCGGGGGGCCCTGCTTCGGCTGGCGCCGAGGAGGTGGTGGCGGACGCGTCCTGTTGCCCGATGCGGCTGAAGCCGCCGAAGATGAGGTAGGCGGCGATCAACAGAACGAGATTGGCAACGAAGGCGATGGCAAAGAGGGTAAGCGGGTTGAGGGCGATGTTGGCCTGGTGCGCGGTTCCATAGCTCACAATCCCGAACAGGCTCGTGGGAGCGAAAGCCCCCGCGCTGAAGCCGCAGCCGATGGCCAGGGCCATCAGCATGGGATCCATTCCGTACTTCCGGGCGAGGGGCATCCCGATCGGCGCCACCACCAGGCCGGCCAAAGGCGAGCCCATCGCGGATACGGCGGCAGTGAGTGCAAAGAACACGACCGGCAGGACGGCGGCGCGGTCCCCCACGCGAACAAGCACTGCTTCGATCAGCCGGTCGATCGTTCCGTTCGCGTGGGCGATGCCGAAGAGATAGGTGACGCCGACCAGCAGGACCATGATGCTGACCGGAAAGCCCCCCAGCACATCCCGAAGCGACATCCCGGCCAGCCATACTCCCACGCCACACGCGGCTGGAAACATCATGATGCCGAGGTGTACTTTGCGCAGGGTCGCGATGGCAAAGACCGCGACGAAAATTGCGATGGCGCTAATTTGAAGGAGCATGGACCCAAGATACCATTTCTCGGAGCTTCGCCTGTGATCTACGACGACATCCTCGGCACCATCGGCCGAACCCCGATCGTGCGCATCAACCGGCTCGCCCCCAAGGGCACCAGCATCTACGTCAAGATCGAGTTCTTCAACCCGGGCGGGTCGGTCAAGGACCGGCTGGCCATCGCGATGATCGACGACGCTGAGCGGCGCGGTGTGCTCAAGCCCGGCCAGACCGTCATCGAGCCCACCTCGGGCAACACCGGCATCGCGCTCGCCATGGTCTGCGCCGCCCGGGGCTACCCCTTCGTCGCGGTGATGGCGGAGAGTTTCTCGGTGGAGCGGCGGAAGCTGATGAAGGCCCTGGGCGCGAAAGTGGTGCTGACTCCCAAGGAGCTCCGAGCTACCGGAATGGTGGCGAAGTCGAAGGAGCTGGCCGACCGGAACGGCTGGTTCATGCCCCAGCAGTTCGAGAACCTCGCGAACCCGGCCTATCACCGCAACACCACCGGTCCCGAGATCCTCCAGGATTTCGCCGACCGGCGGCTCGACGTCTTCGTGAGCGGCATCGGAACCGGGGGCACGATCACCGGTGCGGGGCAGATGCTCAAGCTCGCCCGGCCGGGCATCCAGGTCATCGTGACCGAGCCGGAGGGCGCCGCCATCTTGTCCGGCAAGGAATGGAAGCCCCACATGATCCAGGGCTGGAATCCGGACTTCGTGCCGGCGGTGCTGGACCGGTCGGTCTACGACCGGATCGTGACGGTCACCGATGTCGAGGCGCGAGACGCGGCGCGGGCCCTCGCCCAGAAGGAAGGGATCTTCTGCGGCATCTCGGCGGGTGGTACATTCGCGGCCGCGGTGAAGGTGGCGAAAGAGTCCCCCCAGGGTACCGTGCTGCTCGCCATGCTGCCGGATACCGGGGAGCGCTACCTCTCGACCTTCTTGTTCGAGGGGATCACGGAGGAATCGGACGCGGTGTGACGGTCATCCGAGGGTTCTTGCGCAAGGGTCAATAGGTCAGTAGAGGATTCCCTATCCTGCGAGGATGCTCACGTGAAAGCTGCCAATCGTGTCGTCGGCGTGCTGGTCGTCGGTTGTGCCTGCCTGTTCCAGGCCTGCGGAGGTTCCGGCTCCGGGTCCGGAGTGAGCGGAACCTACGCGGCGGTGGGCGAAGCACCCCTGACCATGGAGCTGAAGTCCGGCGGGGCGGCCGTCCTGACCATGGCCGGGCTCGGCTCGTCCAGCGGCACGTACACGGTCGACGGCGAAAAGATCATCGTCAGCATCGACAACCAGCAGCACACCTTCGTCCTCGACGGCAAATGCATCGAGGAGCCGCGCCAGATCTTCGGGAAGCTGTGCAAGGGCGGGAAGGCCGGTGAGGCGTCCAACGTCTCCACCCGCAACGTGCCCACTGCGCCGGCGGGCACCTGGGTCGCCACCAACGCCGACGGCGAATTCAAGATCGTCTTCAAGGCTGGGAACATCATGAGCATGACGGTGACCCAGGCCGGCGGCAGCCCCGAAACGGTCGAGGGCACGTTCACGATGGAAGGCGACAAGATGTACGCCACGGTGGGGCAGGGCACCCCGATGGTGCTGTCGTTCGTGAACAACGCCTGGGAGAGCAATTCCTTCGGCCTGCCGATGAAATTCGTCAGGCAATAGCCGTGCGCCTCCTCGTCGCCTTCCTGCTGAGCGCCACACCGGTCTGGGCTCAGCAGGTGGCCGACTCCAGTTTCGACACGTCGGTGCCGCGTCCTGCCTATCCGCACGGCACTGGCCCGGTCGTCGCGATCGACGAGGCGCACTTCAACTTCCACACCCGGACCGGCCGCTACCTGGCCATGGCACGGCTCCTTGAAGCCGACGGTTACCGGGTCCGCTCGAACGCGGCTCCCTTCGCCCGGCCGACACTCGATTCCCTCCAGGTACTGATCATCGCCAACGCCATCGGTGGAGAGTGGGACGCCGGTGCCTACGCGCGGCCCGGCTTTACCGAGGCCGAGGCAGACGCGGTGCGTGACTGGGTGGGGCGGGGTGGCAGTCTGCTGCTGGTAGCGGACCACGCGCCCATGGGCGTGGCGGCGGAGAACCTGGCGCGGCGGTTTGGGGTGACCATGAGCAAGGGCTTTACCGAGGACTCGACGGCCTATTTCAAAACCGGGGCGTTCGGGCCGTCGATTCTGCTGTTCAGCCGGTCCAACGGACTCCTGCGGGACCACGCGGTCACCCGAGGCCGCGATGCCGGCGAGCGGGTGGACAGCGTCGTCACATTCACCGGCCAGTCGCTCGGCGCGCCGCCGGGCGCCGAGGTGGTGCTGGCGCTGAGCGACCAGGCCTTCGACCACCCGCCACC
>Ga0070698_100008035_pt1 | contig 11413 bp, 8 predicted proteins | sample KBSK1502metaG_FD_65477 | JGI IMG/M metagenome (GOLD analysis project Ga0070698, IMG submission 65477) | Corn, switchgrass and miscanthus rhizosphere microbial communities from Kellogg Biological Station, Michigan, USA - KBS K1-50-2 metaG | ecosystem: Host-associated > Plants > Roots >...
AATGCGTCCGCCCATATAACCTGCGGTCGCTCCATAGCTAACGCCGATGAGAAGCGAGACCAGGGTTGCAATGATGCCGACCATCAGGGAGATTTGGCCGCCCTGCAGCACGCGCGCCAGCACATCACGGCCCTGGTTGTCGGTGCCCATCGGATGCAGCCACGAGAATGAGCCATCCGGAGCCCTCAGTGGTGGAGTCGACCTCAAGTGGCTCACCCCTGCGGGAATCAGGTCAGGAGTTATTCCAGTGAGTTTCCGGATAACTAAGGGGCCGAACAACGAGGCTATCGTGATAACCGCGACTACGATCATGCCGAACACAGCGAGCCGGTTTTTTAGCAAACGCCGCCAGGCATCGCGCCACAGCGAAGTGCCTGCAATCACATCACCTCGTTCCGCCGCGAGCACGTCCGCGTCTGCCAGCGCAAACTCCGGCGCAGTGTGGATGATGTCACCCTCGCGATAGCTGGGCGCCGGATCCGGTGTTAATCCGGGTTCGGGCTCGTCATGGTCGCCGGGAATTGTTGGTCGGTCTTCGTTCATTGTGTCTGAAGTCCGATAAGCTTCAGCTTGTCGTTATGGCTGAGCAGCATTCAACGAGCGACAAACTGAAGTTTGTCGGACAATTAGTAGCGAATACGCGGATCGAGATACGCATAAGCGATGTCGACCAGCAGGTTCATCAACAACAACGTGGTAGCGACAAATGCGACAATGCCGAGAATGAGAGGCTCGTCACGATTTAACGACGCCTGAATGAAATAGCTTCCCAACCCCGGCAAGACGAAGATGCGCTCGACGACAACGGTACCAGTAACGAGAAAGGCCAGCGCTGGTCCGGTGTAAGAAACCACCGGCATCAGCCCGCCACGCAACGCATGTCGAATTACTACCTGCGTTTCGCTCAATCCCTTCGCGCGGGCAGTGCGAATGTAGTCAGACCGAAGAACCTCGAGCATGCCGGCGCGCGTGAGCCGCGCGATGTAGGCCATGTATAGACCTGACAGTGTCAGGACCGGCAGGACGACATTGCGACTGGGAAAACCATTCCAGCGCGAAGGCGGAAACCAGTAGAGCGTAAGAGAAAAAATAAGAATCAGGATCGGTCCGAGCACGAAGTTTGGCACTGAAATGCCTAACATAGCCAACGCCATCGAGGCATAGTCGCGTTTTGAGTTTGGCTTCAACGCCGCGATCGAGCCGGCGACTATTCCGACAATCAAAGCAAGCAGATAGGCGAGTATCCCGATGGTGGCGGAAACGGGCAGAGAGCGCGCGATGATTGAGTTTACTGACTGGCCTTCATATTTCAATGAGGTGCCAAAATCAAAATGCCGCACGATGTTCCAGATGGTGTGGCCATACTGTTCGTACCATGGCTTATCGAGACCATATTTCTCGCGAATGTTTTTTTCTATGGCCGGAGGAATGGCTTTTTCGCTGATGTAGAAATTCCCTGGAGCCAGTCGGATAAGTCCCCAGGTAATGGTTATTACCACCAGGATCGTTGGGATGGTGATTATCAGCCGGCGAATGATGAAGCGAAGCATGTTTTAGTAAGACAGGCATTCCTGCCCTGTCTGAGACAGGCGCTCTTGTCTATCGATAATATAGCCACCGTCAGACAGGCGGGCCCGCCTGTCTCACTTATCTGACAAACTCGGAACCCCGTAATCCCACTTCGAAGAATCGCGTTCGATGTAGACAAACTTCCAGGGATAAAGAGAAGCAGCGTTAGGATACATTCCCTTCACATACGGCTTCTTCAGCCAGTTAACCGCGAAGGTTTCGATCGGAATCATAGGTTGATTGTCCAGCAGGTACTTCTCGGCCTTTGCCAGCAGTTCGTAACGCTTTTGCGGATCGAGAGTGCGATTCGCTTCGTTGAGCATAGCCACATATTTCGGATCAAACCAACCACTGCCATTGGAGCCACCCGCAGTAGAAAACAACCCCAGAAAGGTGAAGGGGTCCATGTAGTCAGCGCTCCATAATCCAACCGAGAAGCCCTTGTATTCAAGTTTGTTTCGGGCCACCAGAAACGTCTTCGATTCCAGGCTTCTGAGCGGAACGGTAATGCCGAGGTTCTGTTTCCACTGTGCCTGCATAAACTCTCCCATCGCTCTGTTGGAAGAATTTGTATTGAACATATATTCAACTGCGTCTACCGGGAAAGTCTTACATTGGAAAGTCTTATCAGCTGACTGGGTCACAGGAAAACCAGCCTCGCCCAGCAACCTCCGTGCTTGCTCGGGATCAAATGGGTCGCCCTTGGGCTGCGGATAACCCACAAAGATTCCTTCCGGTGTAAACGCCGATAGTGGTTTAGTAACCAGCCGTGACTTCGCATAGTTAATCTTGTCGATCGCCATATTGAAGGCGCGACGAACACGAATGTCATTCATCGGCGGCTTAGTGACATTGATATTGATAAAGGCAATCGCAGCCTCGGCGCCATCCATGTAATCTTTCTTTGGACGTACTACCTGCAACCAGGCGTTCGGGACTGCGTGATTCAGAACGGCATCAGCCTCGCCCACCTTGTAGAGGTTGAGACTGGTGGGATTGTCCTGAGACACGAAGAAATGAATTTCATCGAGATGGACGTTGGCGGCGTCCCAGTAAAGCGGATCGCGTTCGACGACGAGCTCGCTATAAGGAATCCAGTCCTTCATCTTGAATGGGCCGCACGTCACAATGTGCTCAGGTTGGGTCCATTGCTCGCCGTATTTTTCAACGATTTTGCGTGGGGTCAGGCGAAAGAGCTGGTGACCAAGCAGTCCCAGAAAATAAGGCGCAGGTTGAGAAAGAGATATCCGTACTGTGTAGTCGTCAATGGCCTCGACGCCAATGTCCTCGCCGCTTACGGGAACAAACTCCTTGCCTGCCAGGGCTGCCTGAAGTTTCGGGTTCCCGGTCAGTAGCGCGTTCCGAGCTGCTTCATTGCCCGGCAGGGTAAGCCTGGGAGGAGAATGCATGAACTGATGAAAAGTTGTATCCGGCGCCCGGGATGCTTTTACATCCGGACCGTTAATTGACTCTGGTCCAACTACGCCGGACTCATACTCGGAGCTGATAGCGCTGGTAGTGCCCGCCGAACCGGCCGTCGTACTGTCGGCAAGATCCTTTTCCAGGACAAACTGGTTTGTTTTCGGATCTTTAGCAAAGACAGCCTTCCGGTTGTAAGCCTCAGCATAGTTTATGTAGAAAGCAAGGTAGGCATTTTGAGATGCCAAAGCCGGCGACACGCCACGACGCACGCTGTAAACAAAATCGTGAGCGGTAATTGGATCGCGATTTGACCAAACCGCATTGTGGCGCAGGTGGAAAACAAATTCCGAGGAGTCGTTATTGATATCCCAGCGCTCGGCTAAGGCGGGAATTGCCTGGAGTGTCCGGGGATCGTAATCGATCAGTCCCTGGTACAGCGCCATATAAATTCGCGCTTCTGGTTGGCCGGTGCTGATTGGAGGATCGAGCGATTGCGGTTCGTCACCATTTACGTAACGCAGAATGTTATGCCTGGGGGGAACGGTGCTGCCGTAGAAGTCGCCGGTAGTTGCAGTCACACGGCAGGAGATGGTGCCAAACACAAATGAAGCAAGCGCGACCGCCGCGACTAATTCTTTTAGATAGATTCTTCGGATCAAATCGCGTTGGCAGGCTTTCATCACAAGCCGAACTTAACACGCGAAAAGTCAATTGAGCAAGATTCTGGGTACTGATGCAGCTTAGAGTTCAAGCTTTAGTTTGTGCTTTCGATTGCCAACGAAAAACACAGCCTAAAGGCTGGACTCTGAACTGCTTGCCTCAAACTGCATCAGTACCAGATTCCGGGTAGCGGGTCGGTTTGATGTCTGACAAGCTTTAGTTTGTCGCACATTAAGTTTGAAACTGATCTGCTATGGACTACCTTTGCCCGGCGTTGACTGTCTCCAATCGGTATTTATTCGGACCGCTTTCAGCGAAGGCGTATCCAGCACATTGGTATCAAAGCCCGAAACGTAAGGCTTGACCATTGAGTATGACGAAGCAAAATAAATCGGCATCGCGCTCAAGTCTCTCAAGGCCTGCGCTTCGGATTCAATTGGCTGCTGCGCGAGCAGGCCCTTTTCTTTCAGCTTCGTTGACTCAGCGGAAGAGATGGTTTCCTTGCTGGGGGATGTTGCCTGACCGGTTTGGGCACTGTCACGGAAAAGCATACGAATGTTTGTGAGTTCGTCGGTGGTTTGCATCACCAGTCCCCGTCTAACCACGTCATAATCACCATCACGAATCGCAGCTTCATACTCATCCCAGCTTTTGATCACGATCTCAGTTTCAATGCCCAGCACGTTTCGCCACATCGTCGCTACCGCCTGCGCGACCAAACGTTGCTGCTCATTGCGGTTAATAAGCAAGCGAACCTTCGGAAAGTCTCTGCCACCGGGAAATCCGGCTTCCGCCAGCAGTTCCTTCGCTCGTTCGTATTCTTTTTCCAGAACCTCGGATTTATTAACTACGGGCGCCTGCGTGTTGGGAACTGTCTCAGGAAGAAAGCGCTTGGCGGCTTCTGTAGCGCCCCCCATTTCATCGGCGCTGATGCGGTCGCGATCGATTGCAATAGTCAGTGCCTCGCGCACACGCACGTCGTCAAACGGCTCACGGGCGCTGTTGAAACTGTAGTAGGTCAACGCGCCGTAAGTAGTGCGATGAAAATCCTCGTAGGGTGTTAAGAGTTTAATGGCTAACGGTTCAAACGCGGCGTTGGTAACTGCGTCAACTTCGCCGGCTCTGTACGCGGCCAGTGCCGACTCCGCATCCTTTTCACCTACAAATGACACTTGCTGAAGCGTTACCTGATCCTTGTTCCAGTAAGTGTTTGCTCGCTCCAGCAACACACGGGCGCCCTCGGTCGCGGCGAGCGAGAAGGCGCCGTTTGAGATCAGGCCGCTTGCCTCTAGTTTGTTGTTGCCCCCTTCGGCTGTAAGTTTTACCGGGCGAAAAACCGGATGGGCCACCAGGGCCGGGAAGTTCATGTCCGGTCGCCGCAAACGGACGCGCAGCACGCGATCTGAGATGGCCTCGACGCCAAAGGTGCTGGGCTCGTTTGTCCTCGTACCGTGACTGGGCGCGGGCGATGCGATCGCCCTGGCGGCGTTTTCCTGTCGCGCTCCTTGAATGTTGGCCATCAGTTCTGTGTGCGGAGCCAGGTCTCCAATATTCATCGTGCGACGCCATGAGCGCACAAAATCAGACGCAATAACCGATTCGCCGTTTGACCAGCGCGCATCATCTCGCAAATAAAACGTCCACACGCGGCCGCTATTTGAAGCCTCCCAGCGCATTGCTACTGCCGGGACAGGGGTTAAGGAATGTGGATCGTAGTCAGTCAGACCCTCGAAAATAGCTCTCACCAGATCCGTATCCGGTGGCGCCGCGGCGAAAGCGGGATCGAAGGTTTGCGGTAAGCCGCCATCACTCCAGTTGAACTTCTGTTCGCGCGGAACCACAATCCGTCCGTAATAGCGATCTAGTTTCTCATTCAGAAAGCAGCCGGCATGACTAAGTGCCAGCGCCAGCAACAGCAGGCTGACGACGGAAGTTCTGAGTTTCCTATGATTGAAAAGGTTGCTGGTTAAAGTCATCTAGCACGCAAGTTCGATCTTCGACGCGTAGCGTCGGCATGAGTTTAGCCCGGCGTATCAACGCCGGTGAGAGTGTCAACCTATTATCATCGTCGCGTAGCGACGGTTGAAGCTGGATATTTGCCAGTCGTCGCTACGCGACGGAGTCCACGACACGTTGGTCCCGGCGTTGATACGCCAGGCTAAACTCATGCCGACGCTACGCGTCGAAGGCGTCACTGATTAAACTAACCGCCCCGCTTCTTCGCCAACTCCTCAAGAAGTTTCCCATAGACCTCAACAGCATTGCGCCGGGATGCCTCGAATCGATCCGACGTATCAATCAGATAGTCGGCAAACTTCTTCTTCTCTTCCTGCGGCATTTGCGCGGCAATTCGTCTCTCCGCTTCCTCGCGGTTTAACTTGTCTCTGCTCATCAGACGTTCAAGCTGAACATCCGGGCGACAATGGACCACGATTAATTTGTCAAAACGTTTGTAGCCCCCGGACTCGATCATCAGGGCGGCTTCCACAATTGCGATGCCATCGGGGTCCAGGGCTGCCCATTCGCGTAGCCGCTCGTCCTGCTGGGCAATGATGTAAGGATGCAGGATGGAGTTCAGCGTAGCGCGATTACCAGCATCTGCGAAGACCAGCGCGCCCAGAGCCATGCGATCAAGAGTGCCATCGCTCTTGATAACACTGTCACCAAATTTCGCTCTGACCTCCCGCAAACCCGGCGAACCTGGTTCCACAACCTCGCGGGCTGTTTCGTCGGCATCGAGCACGCGGCAGCCGAGTTCAGCAAGCACGCCCGAAACGAACGACTTCCCCACCGCGATCGATCCTGTTAAGCCAACACGCAGCATTGATCAGTGGGCCACTAGGGGTGTTTGCTGTTGTAGTCAGCAATGAAGGCCTGAGTAACATCCATGGCCGGGTTCACTGTTAAGACTGCCGGAGCCAGCTTGCTGATATCGAGAATCATCGTTAAACCATTCTGACTCGCATATTGAATCAGCGCGTTACCGATGTCGTTTGAAACTGGGCCAACCACTTCGATGTAGCGTCTATCAAAGTCGGCATCGGCCTGCTCTTTCTTGTATTTGAGTTCACGTTGCAGGCGTTCGCCTTCGTCCTGTTTTGCCCTAATGGTTTCCGGACTCACAACGGATGGGCTGGCGGAGAGTTTGTTGATGTCGTCTGCTATCGCTTTGATTTGACTCTGCAGGTTGCGAAGCTCCGCATTCTTTCCCTCGAATGCCCGCCGTACGGTAGTGACTGCATTGACGTAACGCCTGATTCCATTCTTTTCATCACCGAACGCCGATGTGTCAACCAGCGCGATCTTCGAGGCAGGAACATTCGCCGGCCCAGCAACCGGTATCTGCGGAGCTGCTGGCCTCGAAGGAACGACTGGTGTTGGCTGTGGTGCCGCGGGTCTCGCAGGTGTTGGACTCGCGGCCGGACGCGCCTGCGCAAAGGTGGGTATAGACGCGCCAATAGAGATCGCAAACGCCGCCGCGATAAGAATAATTCTATTCATGTTCGTTTAATGCTCCTTAAATTGTTCAAGACTGATTCTTTCACTGCTTAGTGGCTAGCCGGGCCCTCTTCGTTGCCGTGCCGCATTCAGGGTATTACGCATCAGCATCGCTACAGTGAGAAGGCCAACTCCGCCAGGGACAGGCGTTCGCTTACCTGCAACTTCGTCTGCTTCACTTGGATTAACGTCGCCGACGAGTGTGTACCCTCGCTTCGAAAGGATCCCCAGTCTCTGCTCGGCCTGGTCACCAAACATTTGCCGCACCGTCTCCGCGTCGGCGATCTTGTTCATGCCGACGTCAACTATAGTCGCGCCCGGCTTGATGTGCTCACGCCCGATGAAACCTGGGCGCCCGACTGCCACCACCAACAGATCAGCCTGACGGGTGACTGCGGCCAGGTCCCGTGTACGGGAATGACAAATTGTTACCGTAGCATCGCGCTGTAAAAGCAACTGCGCCATCGGACGGCCCACAATCTGACTGCGACCCACGACACACGCGTTCTCGCCGGCGATCGGGATATCGCTGCGAACCAGCAGTTCAATTATTCCAGCTGGGGTACAAGGCGCAAACGTGGGCCGTCCCATTGATAACCGCCCGATATTAACCGGATGAAAACCGTCGACGTCCTTTTTCGGATCGATTGCTTCGATGATCGCGCTTTCGTCAATTGCCACCGGTAATGGAAGCTGAACCAGAATCCCGTCCACATCTCCGCGCCGGTTGAGTGACTTAATCAACTCCAGTAAGTCAATCGCACTGGTGGTGGCGGGAAGCGCGTGATGCTCGGAGCGAATCCCGACCTCTTCACACGCGCGAATCTTGTTTCTCACATACACCGCTGAAGCCGCATCGTCGCCCACAAGAATTGCCGCCAGACAGGGTCTATCCTGGTGCCCGCCAACGAACTGTTCGACGTCGCGTGCAACCTCCTGCTTGATCTGTGCGGCAACTGCTGCTCCGTCCAGCATTTGTGCGCGGACCGGAGATTTTGCGTTATTCATGAAGAGTAGTGACCACGGAGCTCAGGTTAATTTCAGTTGAACGGCATCCTAGCATACGTCCTGGCTTAGGCATCAGTCTCGCTCCTCCTGGGCATAGGAAGCGTCTGGAAAAACTTGGCTTGCGAATATTTGCTGCATTACAATCGGCCCACTTATCGGGCGCCTTCGGGTGGAAACTCTCGCCCTAAACTCCGGAACCACCCACGACGAGCACTGCGCCGCCAGACCCAATTACGAAAGGAATCAACACGAATGTCTAACACCGTTAAGCCTTCGTTGAGAGCCGCCATACTCATCGCAGTCTTTGCCTGCATCTGCTGCCCGGAACAGTTCGCTCAGGGTCAGCCTATGAAGGCCTCCGGCCTGGAAAAGGAACGCGGGCACGAGATGGTTAGTCAAATCAAGAGCGATCTGAAGAAGCAATATTACGATCCTACCTTTCACGGGATGGACATCGACGCTCGCTTCAAAGTGGCTGATGAAAAGATTAACTCGGCCACATCGAACGGCCATATTTTTGGGATCATTGCCCAGGCGCTTACCGAACTCGACGACTCTCACACCTTCTTTCTGCCGCCGGGACGCAGCGCCAAAACTGAATATGGCTGGGAGATGCAGATGGTCGGCGACCAGTGTTTTGTAACGGCGGTCAAGCCAGGCAGCGATGCGGAGGCCAAGGGACTTAAGGAAGGCGACGAGATCTGGAAGATTGACAATTTTGTTCCGGACCGCAACAACTTTTGGAAGATACAGTATTACTACCACGCGCTTAGACCCCAACCAGGCATGCAATTAATCGTTAAAAAGCCGAGTGGCAAGGAGGAGCAGGTTACCGTATTGGCGAAGATAACTGCTTTAAAGCGCGTTGTGGATTTGACCAACGGAGGCATTTTCGATCTCATTCGTGAAGCAGAGACTTCCGCCCATTTTAGCAGGCAGCGTTATGTCGAAATGGGTGATGAGTTGTTCATCTGGAAGATGCCACACTTTGAACTGGAAGACGAAGAAGTTGACAAGATGATCGGCAAGGTGCGGAGCCATCAAGCCTTAATACTCGACTTGCGGGGCAATGGTGGTGGTTACGTCGACACACTACAGCGGCTGGCAGGGTATTTCTTTGATCACGACATAAAGATCGCGGACCGTAAGGGGCGAAAGGAGATGAAGCCACAACTCGCCAAAACCCGCGGCGATAAGGTATTCAAGGGTAAAATCATAGTTCTGGTTGACAGTGGATCGGCCTCAGCGGCCGAGATATTCGCCCGGCTGGTCCAACTCGAGCACCGCGGTACTGTGATTGGAGATCGTTCGGCGGGCGCCGTAATGGAGTCGCGGCAATTTCCCCACCAATCGGGAATTGACACCGTTGCGTTTTGGGGCGTGAGCGTAACGGACGCCGACGTGATCATGGGCGACGGCAAGAGTCTGGAGCACTCGGGCGTAACGGTTGACGAGACTGTTTTGCCGACCGCTGCTGATCTGGCCGCCAAGCGAGATCCGGTGTTGGCCCGCGCCGCGGAATTGGTGGGGGTCAAGTTGGATTCCGACAAAGCCGGCGCACTGTTTCCGCTTGAGTGGAGAAAGTGAATACGAGGTCCCCAGAGCGATATTGACTAGACATCGACTCAACGTGGCCCATGCAAAATCAGAATGGGAGCGTAGCGACCAGCCAAAAGCCAAACGGACGAAGAACGGCAGCATAAGCCGTCTCAGCGCCACTTTTTTCGAAGTGAATCCTTGGCTGGTCGCTATCGCTCCGAGTTCTGATTTTGTCCGACCATTGTTGAGCGTTCAATTGCTCAGTTAAGTCTTGATTCCCATGAAGACTCCAGTTACCCGAGCGTGTATAGTTACAGCTAAAAATGAGTACACATAGATCTTTTGCAACCGCCCTTATTTTCCTTTTCAGTCTCGCCTTCCTTGGGTTTTCAAGCTGTCAACCGAAACAACGCGTGCCTTCGCCCACTGAGAAACACTACGATCTCAAAGGCAAAGTCATAGTGGTCGACAAGGGAAAGCGCGAACTAACCATCGCGCACGAAGACATAAAAGACTACATGCCCGGCATGACGATGCCCTTCAGCGTGAGGGCCGACTGGGTCTTTGAGATTGCGACTCCCGGTAACCAAATCACAGCTACCCTGGTAGTGGACGGTACGCAGTCATGGCTTGAGGATGTGGTGGTAACCGAAGACAGCACGCCCGTTTCAGGCGCGCCACCAGTTGAAGGCGCCGATCCGAAAGCGGGCGATGAAGTACCCGACTACCGTCTCACCAATCAGGATGGCAAGACTATTCGCATTCACGACTACAGAGGCAAGGCGCTACTTCTGACTTTTATTTACACGCGCTGCCAGGATCCTAATCAATGCACTCTGATGAGCAGTAACTTTGCCGCCATCGATCAGGAGTTGCAAAAGCAACCGGAACTTCAAAAGAAGACGCACTTGTTGAGTATCAGTTTCGATCCGACGTACGACACGCCGAAGGTCCTGCGTAGTTATGGAGCTGCGTATACCGGGAAATATTCAGACGAGACGTTTGCTCATTGGGAGTTTGCTTCCGGCAGCGCCGATGAGGTGAAAGGCATTACAAAGTTTTTTGGGTTTCGCTATTTCCAGGACACGTCTTCCGGAACCGAGCAGATTGTGCACTCGTTGCGAACGGCGGTAATCGGGCCGGACGGCAAAATTGTTAAGGTCTATCGGGGAAATGAATGGAAGCCGGAGGAGCTGATCAAGGACTTGCAAGGAGTGTCTACCCCTAAAGAATAGCTCTTTCTCTAAAGGAAGCTGACTTAACTCGAGCCCTTGATCTTCTTGATCTCCTCAGTCAGCACCGGCACAGCTTCAAAAAGGTCGCCAACAATCCCATAGTCGGCAATATCAAAAATAGGCGCCTCAGGGTCCTTGTTAATGGCTACGATCGTTCCTGAGTTCTTCATGCCTACGAGATGTTGGATGGCGCCCGATATTCCCAGGGCGACATAAAGTTTCGGTGCCACTGTTTGTCCCGAAGATCCGATTTGACGGTCGATTGGCAACCATTCGGCGTCACAGATTGGACGTGACGCTGCGAGATCGCCCCCCAGTACTTCCGCAAGTTTTTCTGCCATGGCCAGATTGTCTTTGCTCTTGATGCCGCGGCCGACCGCCACGATGATGTCGGCCTTGCTGAGGTCTACCGCTTGTTTCACTTCCTGGAACGGTGCTTCCGGAGTCATGCGGATTTCACCAACCTCAACCGGCAATTCCTC
>Ga0070698_100008036_pt1 | contig 11412 bp, 10 predicted proteins | sample KBSK1502metaG_FD_65477 | JGI IMG/M metagenome (GOLD analysis project Ga0070698, IMG submission 65477) | Corn, switchgrass and miscanthus rhizosphere microbial communities from Kellogg Biological Station, Michigan, USA - KBS K1-50-2 metaG | ecosystem: Host-associated > Plants > Roots >...
CCGCCAACTTGAGAAAGTAGTACTTGAAGTAGTTCAGGTCCCAGAGCATGGATTGGCGGTCGAAGCTCGCGCGTGGGTAGCAGACGCCGTAGTCGATGTTCCGACCCGCCTCGATCTGGAACCGCGGCAGAAGCCGGAGCGCCTCGCGATAGACAGCGATCGGGTCCGCGCCAAGCGAAGAGCTCTGGCGCCCCCTTCCCAGGAAGTCGAACAGCGTCGTGTCGCCGAGGTCCTCCTCGAGATACACCCCGGCCCCGGCGTCCTCGCCGTAGATCTCGGGAACAGGAAGCCCGGCCGCACGAAAGGTTCGGGAGAAGGACAGGAAGGCCCGGTTCTGAAGCGGATCCGGGTCGTGCACGCCAACCGCCGTCCCCGCCCTCCCGTGGACCCGGAACAAACGACGGCTCGACCCGTCTCCGTGAAGCGTCGCGACCCGGTCGGGATCGACGCCATAGCGCCGCCGATACAGATCGCGAAGCGCTGCCTGCATGGCTGAATTCATGTCGCCAGTCTGGAACAATCGTTGGCGCCCGACAACCTGGTACACCGGGGCACCTCCTGGACGATGGCCCTGTCCCCCCTATGTCGCCGATAGTCGGAACGGTTGGTCGTGACTCCGTGAACGTCTATGACCTTGCTCGCCGCAGCAATTCGACCGCGATGAACACAACCAGTGCGGTCAACAAGAGCCAGATCCCGGCCACGATCAAGCAGCCGCGCCAGAACCGCATTCGCCCGGCAGGGAATCGTCGCAAGGCCATAGTCCGGTGCTCGGCCATGATCTCGCGCGGGATGAGACGCATCGCCAACCCCACTCCAAGCGGAATCATGATCGCGTCATCGATCAAGCCGATCACGGGCAGGGATTCCGGAACGAGATCGATCGGACTCAAAACGTAAACAATCACGAGAAGCAGCGCGGTTTTGGCCGGCCAGCCGACCCGAGGATCCCGAAAAGCGAGATAGAGGGCGTAGGTCTCGGCGCGAAAGGAGATGAGACGGGCCGACCAGCGGCCGAGACTCAGGGGTTCATTCCCGGCGCATGAGCGCGGCGGCGCGCCTCGATCGCCATGGCTTCCTGGGCGATGACCGCCTTGTCGTCAAGCGAGTCCACGTCGGGAGCGAACTGAAACGCAAACGAGCCCGAAACGCTAACGCGGTAACGTGCCCCGTCGGGCCGGCGCTCCAGATACCCATCATCGACGAGCAGGCGACGCAGGGTCACATGATCCACCCGGATCTTGCGGCCGATCTCCTGGATCCACAGTTTGAGAATCGTATCCACCCCTTTTTGCGAGTATCGCGCGTCCGGATCGAAGTGCCGGATGATGCTCTTCTCTAGGATGGCCTGGTCGGAGGCTCGGGTCGGAAACGGAATGATTCCGCTCTTGAGGCAGAGCGCAACCAGGCGACGAGAGTAGGTGGCGGCATCGATCAAAATCGGGCTCGACATGCCCTAAGAATACCAAAGCAGGCCAAATCCCTTGCCGTTTCCCGGGCCGGTGGGCGATGCTCCCCGCATGAACGTTCCCATGCTGCAGGCCGCCGCGGACCGCTTCGGGCATTTGGTTCGCGTCCGGAAAGCCGGCGATTTCATGCTCCGGTTGACCCGGTACGATCCCGTGCTTCAGTTGAGCGCGCATCGCCATCCCGCCGCCTATTTTTGCTGGGTCGTCAAAGGCGGGATGGACGAACGTTGCCAGGGCTCGGAACGGCGCTTCGATTCCGGGAGTCTGCATTTCCATGGCTTCGGGGAGAGCCATGCGGCTCAGGTCGGCCCGGACGGCCTGACTTGTCTCAGCATCATCCCCAAGGGCGAGCTGGCGGAACGTTCGGAAGGATTGCGTGCCGACCCACCGCAGGCCATCGTTCCACTAGCCCATCGCTGCTACACCGCGTTTCGGAGCACGGATCGAACCTCGGATTTGCTCTTGGAAGCCGCCGCGCTCGAGCTCCTCGCGGAAGCGCTCCGATGGCAGACCTCACCCCTTCCGCGACGCGCGCCGGTCTGGATGCCTCGCGTGTGCGATTTCATGCGTGCCCATTACGCCGAACGCTTCGCGCTGGCCGACCTGGCCCGAGTGGCCGGCGTGCATCCAGTGCACCTGGTGCGAGCATTCCGAAAACATCTGGGCATCACTCCGGGAGGATACGTGCGCCGCTTGCGGGTTGAGGCGGCGCGTAGGTCATTGGCAACCACGCCCGCGCCCCTGGCGGACATCGCGCTCGAGGCCGGATTCTCCAGCCAGTCTCATTTCACCCGCGCGTTTCACCGTGAGTTCGGGGTACCGCCTGGGGCCTACCGCCGCAGCCACGTGCATCGGGATCCGGGCCCCCGCGGGTGAGCAGACCTTAGTTGCGCGTCTTGGCCGGAGTTGGCGTAACCCCGGGATGCACGCCACCACCGTACAGGAAGAGTCCCTCGATGGGCGTGGTTCCATCCATGCATTCCGGTGACGGGCGCACGAGGATCTGATCGATCGCATGATCGCCGTGATTCAAGTGCCCTTCGACCAAACCGTATTTTTGTTCCAAATCGAGGGGCGACAGGAACTCGGCGCCGATGACCCGAGGCTCGACTGAGGGCGCGTAATGGAAAAACGTGGCCAGGATGTTCTGCTCGGCTTTGATCCGCGTCTCGGGCGTCCAGCCTCCATGAACGCGATAGGTCATCGCCCGGGCGTGGATGCTCACCACGTGATGTCCGGCCGGAGCCAAGGACGGATCCTCGACGGTTGGTACGAACACGTCCAAACTCGGACGATCCGGTAGCGCATCGTACTTAGCGGGATCGAACGAGCGCTCCAGCGAGTCCAGATCGTCGGAGAAACGGGCGCGAGCGATCGATTCTTTCTCGCGTCCCCGGAACTCCACCGGCCCTTTCACGGCCAAACGCAGAATGGCGGTCAACCCGGTGCCGCGATAGTGGTGGATGCGATGTTCCAAGACCTCGGGCAAATGACCCGGCGCCACCAGATCGAGAAACGTGCGCCGTGGATCCACCGTCGACATCACGTTTCCAGACGCGATCTCGCCGCCCTGGGTGCGCACGCCTCGCACCTTCCCCGCCTCCACGAGAATCTCTTCGACCGGCGTGCCGACACGGATCTCTACACCGCGCTGTTGCGCCGCTTTCTCCAGAGCGCTAACCCAAGCGGGGGCGCCCCCCTTCACCGCCACGTCGGGAGCGCATTCATGAAGCAGCAGGTTGGCCGCCGTTCCGGGCGACCAGGGCCCGGCATACGTACTCGACACCGCGGGCATGGCCAAGGCCGCCTTGAGAAACGGAGTCTCGAACCATTCGTTAAGCGCATCCGCCACCGCCATGGGCGCGATGCGCAACACTTCGAGCATCGTGCTCTCGCCGAGTCGGCGAAGATCCCATGCCTGCCGTAATAACGGCATGGCATTTCCCAACGAGGGTTCGAACAAGCGGGGCGGAGGCTCCTCCAGAAACCTGCGGATGGGACCCTCGATACGCGCCAAGAACGCGCGATAGGCCGCGTATCGATCGGCGTCCCGCTTCGAAACGCGTTCGATTTCGGGGCGAGCCTTGGCGGGATCGCGATGGACGAGAATCCCCGTCGCGTCTCCGGCGGCATAGATTGGCAAGGGTTCCATGACGCTCAACCCGAAGGACCCCAGCTCGAGCGTTTCCATGAGCCGCCGCGGCACCCGAGCCTCATGCCAGAGTCCGGGGCTTCGAAATCCGGGACAAAACTCCTCCGACGCGGAAGCCCCTCCGGCCTGCGGACGCTGTTCCAGCACGAGCACGCGCCGGCCCGCTCGTGAAAGAAGGCACGCGGCGGCGAGACCGCTCGCGCCGGCGCCGATCACGATCACGTCGTGGCGATCTGCCATCAACCCCCCACCTTCGGAAGTCGCGCGCGCAAGTCGTGCACCCAATGTTGCAGGTCCACGATCACTTTCTGGGTACCGACCTTGTCCACCGCCTTCTGCTCGATGAGCGTCTTGGCCGTGCGACCGGAAAGGCTCAAGAGACTCGCGTCATCGGGGGACGGCTTCACGTTGCCCCAAACCAGGGCTTGATTGGCATCCAGCACGGACGCGCGGAGGTCCTGCCCCGCGGTGACGTTGTCTCCGGTTTGGAAATGCACTTGTGCGAGCGCGGCATGATGCTCGCCCAAAGCCTGCAAGTCCCGAGAGAAGATAGACGTCATCTCGTCGCGGGACACCTCGCCTCCCGACTTCAAACGCTCCGTCTTGGATTCCATCTCCACTGCCGAGCGCAAGAGGAGCGCCTTGATTGACTCGCCGTGACTCGTATCCGCGGCGGATTGCGTGGCCTCGATCACCGACTTGAGCTTCCTCCCCGCTTCCTTCCACTGGCCGCCGTCGAGGTCTTTGAGCACGTCGGTCATGCGGTCTCGAGGGAGGTCATAGGAAAGTTGCGTCGCACTGACTCCAGGTATGAGTGAGGGATGAGGACCCGATGGTTCGACCTGCTTGGGGGTCGGCGGGGGAGGATCGGGATTCTTGTACTGCGCCAGCGCGGAACAGGGCAGCGTCAGAGCCAGCAGGATTGCAGTTCGTGTCATCCGCATGATGTCCGTCTCCTTCGAGAGGCCCGGGTGCCCTGCCTCTGTCTCCCGGCGCCCTCTCACCTTCATACCTTGCGACCGGTCAAGATCTTCTTCGCCGCCAGCTCGCCCGGCGCCCCCATGATCCCGCCTCCCGGGTGCGCTCCCGAGCCGCAGAGCCATAAGTTCTTGACCGGCGTCTCGTAACGGGACCACCCGGGAACGGGACGCAGGAACAAGAGCTGCTCCATGCTGAGCTCTCCCTGAAAAATGTTGCCTTCGGTGAGCCCGAGCGTTTGCTCGATATCCCAGGGGGTGAGCACCTGGCGATGAAGGATGATGTCTTTGATCCCCGGGCAATACTCGGCCAGCGTGTCCACGACCGTGTCGCCGAACGCTTCGCGGTGATCCGGCCAGTGCGCCGCGCCTTCCTTCAAGTGATAGGGCGCGTATTGGACGAAGCAGGACATGACGTGCTTTCCGGGTGGAGCCACGGTCGGATCCACCAACGAGGGAATGACGGCGTTGATATAGGGGCGCCGCGAGAACGCGCCGTATTTGGCTTCGTCGTACGCGTGCTCCAGATACGGAATCGACGGGGCAATGGCTATATCCCCGCGCACGTGGGGCCCGCTCCCGGGACGGCTCGAGAAATCGGGGAATCGATCCAGGGCGAGATTCACCTTGCCCGAGCTGCCGCGGAACTTGTAGCGATGAATGTGCTCCACGAACGAACCGGGCAAGTGCTCTGCTCCCACCATGCCGAGGAACGTGCGCCGGGGGTCCACGCTCGAGAGCACCACCCGCGCCGAGAGTTCGTCTCCGTTTTCCAGAACGACGCCGCAGGCGCTGCCGTCCTTGATGGTGATTCGCGCCACGGGAGTCTCGGTGCGGATCTCGGCGCCGAAGCTCCGCGCGGCCTCGGCGATGGCCAGGCTCACCCCACCCGTCCCGCCTTTCGAGAATCCCCACGCGCGATACGCGCCGTCGATCTCGCCCATGTAGTGATGTAGAAGCACGTAGGCGGTGCCGGGCGAACGCACGCCCAGATAGGTTCCGATGATGCCGCTCACCGACATGGGCGCTTTCAACACCGGGGATTCGAACCAGCGATCCAGAAAATCGGCCGCGCTCATGGTGAGCATCTGAAGATTGAGATAGAGCATGTCGCGATCGAGACCCGCGAACCGGCGGCCGAGCTTGAGGAGCTCCGCCATGTCGCCGGGACGCAACGATCCCGGCGCGGGGGGTGGCTGATCGATGATGGCCTTGGTGAACCACGCCATCTTCCGCATCGCGAGTCCGAACTCCGTATAGACCTCGGCATCCCTGGGCGAAAAACGCGCGATCTCGCGGCGCGTGAGATGTGGATCTTCCCAGCGGCAAAGCGAATCGCCGTCGGGCAAGGGCAGAAAGGACGCCTCGAGAGGAATGAGCTCCAGGCCGTGACGCGGGAGCTCGAGCTCGCGAATGATCTGAGGACGCAAGAGGCTCACCACATACGAAAACACCGAGAATCGGAATCCCGGAAACACTTCTTCGGTCGCGGCGGCGCCGCCCACGAGATGCCGCATTTCCAGGACGAGCACCTTGCGCCCCGCTTTGGCCAGGTAGGCCGCGGCCACGAGCCCGTTGTGCCCGCCGCCGATCACGATGGCATCGTAGGTTCCCGGCATTCAGCTCTTCTTTCGCGGGGGGTCGAGGAAAGGTTTCTTGGTCACCCGAGCGGTCACCCTGAGGCGCTGATACTCCACCGTCACTTCCATGTCGAGCTCGGTTCCGATCGCGGCGTGCTCCGCGCGCACGGTGGCCAGGGCGAGGTTTTGCTTCAAGGTCGGCGACCAGGTGCCGCTCGTCGCCTGCCCCACGTGGCGGCCTCCCTTGTCATACACGGGGACGGGATCGCGCCACGCCCCGCGGCGCAGCTCCGGCGGAAGGCCGCTTCGCGCGAATAGTGCTTCGAGCTCGATCCAGTCGAGCACGAGACCGACCAGAGCGCGGTTGGGTCCCTTTGCCTTTTCCGCCTGCAACGCTCGCTGGCCATTGAACGGTTCGCGCTCGAGTTCCACCGTCCAACCCAGGGCCAGCTCATAGGGTGTGGACTTTCGCGATTCCAGGAAGCAGTGGTTCGCGCTGTAATAATCCACCCCGTTCATGATGAATCCCGCCTCGAGTCGCGCCATGTCCATGGCATCGAGTCCGGCGGGCAATAGTCCATGGCGTTCACCGGCGGCAAGAATCGCGTCGTAGACTGGGAGCGAGCCCGCATTATCCACCCAGACCTCGAATCCCAGATCACCCGTGTAACCGGTGCGTGAAATCACTACGTCCTGCCCACCCATCCGCCCGTTCTTGAACCGGAAATACTTGAGATCCTCGAGCGGCAGTTGTGCCGCTTCGGAGAGAATGGCGCGCGAGGTGGGACCTTGGATGGAGAGCGCGGCCAGGCGATCGGTGATGTCCTTGATCTCGACCTGGTGGCCTCGAGTGAAACGGGAGAGCCAGGCTAACGACGGCTCGGCCGAGGTCACGCGAAACCGGTCGCTATCAAAACGCGAGACCGTGCCGTCATCGATCACGTTTCCGGCATCGTCGCACCAGCACAAGTACACGACCTGACCGATCTTGAGCTTCCCCGCGTCCCGAACCATGACGCGGGAAAGAAACGACGCCGCCCCCGGGCCCCAAACGTCGTACTTGTAGAGGGGCGTCACATCCACGAGCCCGGCCGTGTGCCGGAAGGCGTAATACTCGCGCTCCATGTACGTATCGTAGGAGCGCACGGCGTAGTACCCGGCCCAGTCCTTCCAGAGAAGGCTCGTGCACAACTGCGACGTGCGCGGGAAAAAAGGCGTAGGGAGTGGCATCTGAGGGAATTATCTCGTTTCCGACTCTAAAACGGCCTCGTCCAGATCCCAACGTTCTTTGAGCCAGATTTCAAAACCGTGCTCGGGGGCGAGGGTCTCGAAGATAGCGTGCGCGTCCGCCGCGATCAGGGACTCGCGCGATCCAAAGCCCGTGGTGACGCCCACGGTCAGGAAACCGTTCTTCCGTCCGGCGTCGATGTCGTGCTCGGTATCTCCGATCACGAGCACACGCTCGGGATCAATGGAGTGGCCGGAACGCGCGCGGGCGATGTCCAACGCGCGGACCGCGAGCGTCGCCCGATCCTCGTGATCGCTGCCGAAACCCCCGAAGGGGAAATAGGAGTTGAGCCCGAACGGGTCGAGCTTGATGCGGGCCCCGCGTTCGAGATTTCCCGTGAGAAGACCGAGCAAGAGCCCAGAACTCCGGGCCAGGCGCGGCACCAACTCGCCGATCCCCGGGCAGACCTGCTTGTCTGCGGTTTGCGCCACGGTAACGCGCAGGTGGCGGTAGTACGCCTCCTCGAACGCGGTGCGGTGGGCCTGGAAACTCTTGGGGTCGATCCCCAAGGCACGTCCCATGTCGGCCAGGATCCTGGGATCGGTGTATCCGGCGAAGGCAACGTTTTGGACGTCGGGATAGTCCTCCACCCGAACGTGAAACACTTCCGCGAACGCGCGTTCGAGCGCGCGCCGGCCCATGCCTCGGCCGCGAATCAACGTGCCGTCGATATCGAAAAGAATGAGGTGCACGGCGGGAGTATACCCTGCTCTCCGCGCGAACGTCCGCGCATGGACGCTTTTCCCTTCACTCATTAAGCTTGGCCGTCCATGGGGCCGCTTCGTTTCCTCTTCCCGATCGGATTGGCCGCCAGTGTTGGACTATTGGCCTGGCGGCTTGGCTCGCATGGCCATCTCTTCACGCTTCCACTCGACGACGCGTACATCTATTTGCAGTACGCCCGCACCGCTGCGTCCGGCGACTGGGGCGCGTATTTTCCTGGAGCGCCCGCCAGCACCGGAACGACGAGCCTCATTTGGCTCCTCGGCCTCATCAAGGCCACCTATGTGCTCCGGTTGTTCCATGCCAATTTCCTAACCGCGTTGCCGGTGGCCGCGCTCTGGGGATGCACGCTCTCCTTGGCGGTGTCGTTCTGGCTCATGATGCGACTCGCCGCGCGCCACGGCGTCCCCTCGCCGTTCCTTGCCCTTCCCTGCCTCATCGCGCTCGTGTCTCCGCTCTGGATTTTCGGAGCCATGAACGGCATGGAGACCGGGTTTTACGCCATGGCGTTACTGGGAGGAGCCTGGGTCCTAAGCGGAGGCAACGTCCTTTGGCTACTTCCCCTCGCGTTGGCACGACCCGAGGGGGCGCTGTTTGCCGTGACGATTCTGGCCTTTGGACTCGCGAGAAGGCGCGGAGATAGACCCGGCGCGTGGGTGCTCTTGGCCGTGCTCGTGGCGGCGGGCGTGTCGCTCACCTGGCCGTGGATGCTGAGCGGACGCCCCGCTGCCGCATGGGAAGCCAAATCGCTCCTCATGGAACCCAAAGCCGAAGTTCGCAATTTCTATCTTCCGCGCCTTCCGTATTTCGGGTGGCGATGTCTCTGGTTCGGGTTGAGCGGCGCGAGAAGCCAACCCCCCTTGGAATTGGCGGCGGCATTCTTCCGGCCCGGCGCCTGGCCCACCTGGGCCACCGCGCTCTTTTTGGGAACAGGCGCCCTCTTGGCGATCTTTCGCGGACGCGGGCGATCCCTCGTTCTCTTGTGGGTGCCCGCGTCCTTGACCGCGCTCATCTCGGTGGCCTGGGATGCGCAGTTCTATCGCTATTTGGCTCCGGCCTACCCGGTGCTCATCGTGGGCGCGGTGACGGGTTGGTTCGGAGCCGCATCGATTCGCAAACGCAGCTGGATCGGGGCGGCACTTCTCGCGCTCATGCTGTGCGGCGCGTTTGCCGCACCGAGCGGACTCGGCCAGACCATGCGGCGGCTCTATCGCGGTGAATGCGAGCGCATCGAAAGCACGCAACTTCGGGTCGGCCGATGGATCGCAGATAACGTGGCCCCCGACGCCCGCATCGCGACCCACGATGTGGGTGCCATTGCTTTCACGAGCGGCCGGCCGATCGTGGATCTGGTGGGTCTCGTGACACCCGCGCTGGCGGGAGCGTACCGGCATGGCGAGGGCGCGCTCTGGGAAGCGCTCGAGGCGCTCCCCTCCGAAGCCCGGCCGACCCACATGGCGGTCATTCCCGCCTGGATGCCCTACCTGTATCGAACGGATCTGTTCAAGGAACGGCTCTTCGCCCTCGAATCAACGCGATCGACGTCCTCGCCGATCGGGCAAGCGTTCGAGGTCTGGTCGCTCGCGTGGCCGTCCGATGATCGGGATCTCTTCCCCGGAGCGAACTTCGACGACCTGCCCTACACCTACGGCCCCGCCTCGGCGCGAACGGATTGGAGCGTAGTGGACGAAATCGACGTCGCGCATGTGCCTTCTGAGCGAACGCATGCGTACCGCGACGAGAATGGGAACGGGATCACGGTGGTGCGCGAACTGGGTTTCGGCCAAGAAACTCAGGAAGCGCAGGCCGCCGCCATCGAGGGCGGACGGGACATTGCTGGACGAGTGCGTTTCGTCATGCACGCGCATTCGGGTACGACAGCGTTATTGCTTCTGCGCTGTACCTCGGTTGAACGGCCGGAGCTCGTGGTCCGGATCGGAACCTGGTCCGGGCTCATCCGCATGAATCGCAATGAACATGTGTTCCAGGAAGCCACACTCCTCATTCCATCGGAGGCGGTGACGGAAACGCTCGACATCACTGTGGAAGGAACGGGGTACCGGGCATTTCATTGGTGGCTCTTGCAGCGGGACTCCGACAACGACGACGCGCCCTAGGAAGCTCTGGGACGAGCGACACCATACACAAAATATCGCTCGGTCTCTTGGATCTCGGCGTTCCATCCCAGACGCGACAACCGTTCGGTCAGGGACGACACCCGGTAAAAGAGTTTATAAATCCGAAACTCTCGGCCGTCATCCAGTTTTCGAGACAGAGTCGTGGCGTCTTCGCCTTCCAGACGATGGTCGCGAGCGGTCGAGGTCGGATCGTACCGGGAGTCCACGAAGCAAACGGATGCGTCGGGGGCCAGGCAATCCCGCAGGAAGCTCCAGAAATCATCGAACCGCTCGGGCGGCACGTGGGAAAGCCAGAAACCGAAGAACACGCCGTCATAACGAATTTCCGGAGTCCAAGCGAAGAGATCGGCCACGACATAGCTCACCCTCGTCTCGTGGTCGGCCGCGGCCAGGCGGGACCGATTGAGGTGAAGCGCTTCCGGGGATGCATCGACCGCGGTCACGCTCGTGGCGCGCGCGGCCAGGCGTTCGGTCCAGAGGCCCGTGCCGGCCGCGAGATCGAGCACGCGTCCATGAGGAATCCAAGCATCTACGGCGTGGGTTGCCACGGCCACATCGCGAAACCAGGCCGCGTTGTGCTCCGTGCCGCGGTCGTAACGTCCCCGGCGAAAGAACCAGTCGTCGTACTCGCCCGAACGGGCGCGGTAGTAGGCGATCTGGGATTGGAGGAGCGCGTCCGTAGGCTCGGACATGTCAGGGAGCGGGTGAGACGCACTCCATACAATCGAAGAACTCGATGCGCGTTGTCTGAGCGGCCGACACTTCGGCATTCTGATCGACGTATCCGCAGCACGGACCGCCCTGGTTGATGTCATAGGCACGCACCACGTGATCTCCGACCGGAACCTCGAACGTGGCGAGCCCATTCACATCGGTCAATTCGCTCAGCCCAGTCCCCCGGACCTCGATTTTCTTTCCCGCCTCGCCCCCTTGCCCGTTCGCAACGTAGACTTCCAAACTCCCTTCGGGGACTGGGGAGGTAGCGTGACAAGAGAGCACGAACAGAACGAGAAGGGATGAGAGGATGAGATGGCTAAATCGCAATCGCATGGGCACCTCGAAAAAGCCCCATCTGATTGTAGCAG
>Ga0070698_100008037_pt1 | contig 11412 bp, 7 predicted proteins | sample KBSK1502metaG_FD_65477 | JGI IMG/M metagenome (GOLD analysis project Ga0070698, IMG submission 65477) | Corn, switchgrass and miscanthus rhizosphere microbial communities from Kellogg Biological Station, Michigan, USA - KBS K1-50-2 metaG | ecosystem: Host-associated > Plants > Roots >...
CCGCTTCCTTACCAACACCACTTCAAAGCCCCGCTCCTCGATCGTCACGAGACTTCGCGGTTACGGGTTCCCCGTGGAGAACCACGAGGTATTTACCGCGCTCCTGGCCGGCGCCGAACTGGCGCGGTCGCTGGAATGCCGAACCCTGATGCCGCTGGTTCGGTCGGAAGCACTGGAAGACCTCAAGGGTTTTGAGCTTCTTGGCGGAACTGCCGTGTGGTCGAGAAGTCCGGTCGGGGATCCCTCGCTCGGGACCGGGGCTGGCTCCGGCCCGATCTACAATCCCGATGCAGTGGTGGTCGGCGATCTCGCCGAAGACTGGTCGTTCGATCTGCTCCAGCAGGGCTTCACCGCGCTTCGGGCCGGCGCCCGTCTCATCGCCCTCTCCCGGGACCGCTATTGGATGACCGGGCGCGGCCTCACCATCGACGCGGGTCCCTTCGTCGCCGCGCTGGAATACGCCGCCGAAGTGACCTCCATGGTCGCGGGGAAGCCGAGCGCGGCGTTCTTTGACGGGGCGGTGGAGAGCCTCCACCTGGCGGCCGGCATACCGCGAGACGAGATCGTGATGGTGGGAGATGATCTTCGGGGAGACATCGAAGGCGCCCAGGCTGCCGGCTACACCGGGTATCTGGTCCGAACCGGCAAGTATCAGGAAGGCCAACTCGCCGACCTAGGCATCGCGCCCGGTCGCATCCTGGAGAGCGTGGCCGAACTGCTTTGAAATGCGGGAATATGGGAATGTGGGAATGGGGGAACCGGACTGAACCGGAGGGCAATTGCCGTTCCATCATTCCCCCATTCCCACATTTATTGCGGCGCAATACACCTCAGCCCGTTAAATTCCCCACCCCCTTCACACCCGGGAGCACCTCTGCCGTTCCGCAGGCTCGCCGCCGCCATGTTGATTCTCCTGCCGGTCTCCGCCGGGGCTCAGACCCCCGGAGATTCGGTGTCGCCGGTCATCCGCGGCGTGACGATTACCCGGAACGATGTCTTCGATTCTACCGAGGCCCACAACTGGCTCACCCGGCTGGCCAACCGGCTGCACATCACCACCCGCGAATCGGTGGTGCGTCGCGAGCTGTTGCTTCACGCCGGCCAGGTGTACGATTCCGCGACCGCCGCCGAGACGGCGAGAAATCTTCGCGCCCTGGGGATCTTCCGGCGGGTCGTGGTCGACTCGGTGCGCGGGGATTCGGGACTGGTACTCCGGGTCGCCACTTCCGACGGCTGGAGTACCCGTCCCGATTACCGATTCAAGAGCACCGGTGGCCAGGCGGATTACACCATCTCTTTCATCGAAGACAACGTTCTGGGTACCGCGACCCAGGCCTCGGTGAGCTACCGTCACTCGGCGGATCGGACCAGCACCTCGTTCGGGTTCCTGCAACCCCGTTTCATCTGGCCCCAGCTCCGGCTGCAAACTGTCTTCGCGGACCTCTCCGATGGCCGGCGTTTCGCGCTGCTGGTCGGGAAGCCATTTTACTCGCAAGGTTCCCGCAGCAGTCTGCTCTTCCTCTTCGATGATCGTGACGAACGGGTGCTCCGATTCTTCTCGGGAGAACGGATCGCGTCGGACAGCGTGCGGCGCGACTACCAGTTGCTGCGGGCCGAGGGGGCCGTCGCATTGCGCGGCTCCGATGGGGGTTACCTGCGCGCCGGTCTCACGGCCCAGGCCCGGAAGGATCGCTACCGTCCCGAGTCAGCTTCCTCGTTTTCGGCACCCGAGGAGATCAGCTATGCCGTGGGTCCCTTCATGGAATGGCGCAAATCCCGGTATGTCCTGACCCGCTCTTACCAGGGCTTTGGCCGGGAAGAGGACGTGGACGTGAGCACGGTGGTGCGGCTTGGGGTGCTGGCCGCTCCCCGGGCGTTCAACTACCAGCGCGATGGAATCGCGCCGCTGATCCAGGCGAAAACCGGGACCTCGTTTGGCGCCGGGTTCCTGTTCGCCGATCTCCTGGCCAACGGACTCTACAATGGCAACGGGCTGGATTCGGGCTCGGTGGTCCTGAGTGGCACCCTGGTGCTGCAACCGGGCGGCCGCCATACCCTCATCGCTCATGCCGATGGCGGGTGGCTGGAGCGGCCGCTCCCCGGCCAGGAGTTCGACATGGGGCTGGGCACCGGGCCCCGGGCCTTTCGGTCCCATGCCTTCACCGGCGATCGCTCTTTCTACACCACGGCGGAATATCGTTACGTCGTGAAGGAAGAGATCTGGCAGCTGTTCGGAATCGGCCTGGCCGGCTTCGTTGACTACGGCGGTGCCTGGTACCACGGCGCTTCCCGGCGGACCGGTTGGGACGCGGGACTCGGCCTCCGGCTCGGCGCCAGCAGGGCGTCCGGCGTGGAGGCCATCCGGATCGACCTGGCCCGGCGCTTCGCGACGGACGTGGAAGGCGCCGGGTGGGTGGTTGCGATAGGGAAGGGGCTCACGTTTTCGACTAACATCCGGACCATTCGGGGCGCCGACTAGAACAGGTCGCGTTGCATCCGCCCGAACCTTATCTTCCAAGCCCATGACCGACCCTGCCAACCCCGCCGACATTCCCCAACCCGCCCCCGCCCCCCCGCCCCGGCGCGGATGGAGTACCAGGACCAAGCTGATCCTCGCCTCGATCCTCCTGGCGCCGGTCGTCCTGTTTACTCTCTACACCCTGCTGGTGCTCAACTGGAGTTACTCGGATGGCTTTCGCGCGGGGATCCTGCAGAAGTTTTCCCACAAAGGATACGTCTGCAAGACCTGGGAGGGCGAGCTGGCGATGACCTCGGTGCCGGGCGTAGCGCCGACCATCTGGACCTTCAGTGTGCGGGACGACAGCGCGGCCAAACACCTGTCAGATGCGATCGGCGGCCGGGTCAAACTGCACTACACCGAGCACCGGGGCGTTCCCTCCGAATGCTTCGGGACCACCAACTACTACGTGGATAGCGTCCAGGTCATCCCCTAATTCCCCCAGTGTTTCCCCGTGGTACCTCTGATTGGCAGAATCCGCACATTTATTGACAGAATCCGGACCGGTTGTTGACAGAATCCAGCTCAAGCCCTATTAAGGGGAACTGGCCGCCTTCCGCATGACGTCCAACCCCAAGCTGGCAGTTCGTCCGGCATTCGATTTCCTGGATGCTCCTTCGGCGTCGGCGTGAGTACCCGGCCAGTGGCTCTCATCCTTTCATGGGAGGAACTGTATGCGTCCTGCCTGGTTTGCACTCGCCGGGCTGCTGCTCATCCCGCTGGGAAGAGCAACGGCTCAAGAACGGGTGATCAATGGCGTCGTGACGGACTCGACGACGGGAAACCCGGTCGCCAACGCCGATGTTACCATCAAGGGAACCCTCAGCCGGGTGCTGACCCGCGACAACGGCCGCTTTGTCCTGACCCGGGTGCCCGACGGAGAGGTGACGCTGGTGGTCCGTGCGATCGGGTACCACCGGCGTGAAGTGCCGGTGACCGCCGGTGCGGACCTGATCACCGTGACGCTTGGCCTCGACGTATTCCGGCTTGAGGAAATCGTCATCACCGGCCAGTCCACCGGCGTGGAGAAACAGAACCTGCCCAACGCCGTGGCCACCGTGAGCGGTGACGAGCTCACCCGGGCGCCGGCCCAGACCCTGGAAGGGGCCTTGCAGGGCAAGATCCCCGGCGCCGTGATCCAGGCCAACTCCGGGGCACCCGGCGGGGGTATTCAGCTCACGCTCCGCGGGGTGTCGACCATCAATGGCGGTGTGGATCCCATCTACGTCGTCGACGGCGTGGTGGTCAGCAACAATGCCATCGCCAACGGGGCCAACGCCGTGACCGCGGCTGCGGCCGGCGGCAATGCGTCCAACCAGGACAATCCGGTGAACCGGATCGCCGACCTCAATCCCGCCGATATCGAGCGGATCGAGGTCTTGAAGGGCGGATCCGCGGCCGCGATCTACGGTTCCCAGGCGACCAACGGCGTGGTGATCATCACCACCAAGCATGGCCGTACCGGGGCGCCGCGATTCAACCTCTCCCAGCGATTCGGCGTGACCGCGGTCGCCCACACCCTGGGGACGCACACCTTCCGGGATTCAGCCGAGGCCGCTGGGGTCTTTGGAGCGGCGGTGACAGGCCAGTACTTCCGGCAGGGGGTCACGTTCGACAACGAGGACTTCCTCTTCGGCCGGAAGCCGCTTTCGACCGAGACCAACGCCAGCGTGAGTGGCGGCACCGACCAGACCCGCTATTACCTCTCCGGCCTGGTGCTGAACGACGAAGGGATCGCGATCAATACCGACTATGCCAAGCAGGCACTCCGGGCCAACCTGGATCAATCGCTCGGCAGCAACATCAGTCTCTCGGTCAATACCAACGTGATCCACAGCCGCTCACACCGCGGCCTGTCCAACAACGACAACACCGGCACCAGCCCTTACCTGGTGTTCCCCTTTACCCCGAACTTCGTGGACCTCCGGGCCAATGCGTCGGGGGTGTTCCCCGACAATCCGTTCGAGCGCAGCAACCCGCTCCAGACTTTCGCCCTCCTCAAGAACCAGGAGGACGTCTGGCGGGTAATCGGCACGGTCAACACCCGGGTTTCGGTGCTGGCTTCGTCGCGCCAGTCGCTCAACCTGCTCTTCGTCGGCGGGGCCGATTACTTCACCCAGCGCAACGATTTCCTGTCGCCCCCCGAGCTGGAGTTCGAGCCGAATGATGGCCAGCCCGGCACCGTCGTGCTGACCAAGGCCAATAACCTGAATCTGAACTTTGCGGTCAATGCGACCCACATCCTGATGCCGGCTTCGGGCAGTTTCTCGGCGACCACCTCCGTCGGAATGCAGTACCAGGACCGCGATTTGAATATCACGGGGATTCTCGGCCGCACCCTGCTGACCGGCCAGACCAGTCCCAGCCAGGCGGCCAGCCAGGATCCATCCGAGAACATCCAGAAGGTTCGCGACCTCGGGTTCTACGGCCAGGAAGAGCTGCTGCTGATGGACCGGCGGTTGCTCCTGACCGCGGGCTTCCGGGCCGATCGCAGCAGCGCGGACGGCGATCCCAGCCACTACTTCTTCTATCCCAAGGCCGCGGCTTCGTACCGGCTGGTCCATCCGATCGGCCTGTTTGACGATGTGAAGCTGCGCGCGGCATATGGCCAGACCGGAAACGAGCCCCTGTTCGGCCAGAAGTTCAGCCCGGATACTTCGTTGCTGATCAACGGCCGGTTCGGCGTCCTGGTTGGCAACCGGCTGGGCGATGCCGGCATCGAGCCCGAGCGGCAGAAGGAGTTCGAGACCGGGATCGATGCCACCCTGGCCGGCGGCCGGGGGACCATCAGCTTCTCATTCTATCAGCGGAATATCAGCAACCTGCTGCTCGATCAGACGCTGGCGCCATCGACCGGCTACGTCAGCCGGATCTTCAACTCGGGCGCCACGCTGAGGAATCGCGGCTTCGAGATCGCCTTCGACATTCTGCCCATCGATCGACCGCAGTTCACCTGGCGGTTCGGGACCTCGTTCTTCGCCAATCGAAGCAAGATCACGAAGCTGCCCATCCCGGCCTTCGAGACCGGCGGGTTCGGCACCTCCCTGGGCGCGTTCCGGATCGAGGAGGGCAAGTCGGCCACCCAGATCGTGGGCAATACCAGTCCCACGACAGTCGGCGTGGTCGGCGATGCGGCCCCGGACTTCCAGATGTCATTCAGCAACGACATCCGCTGGAACCGGCTTTCCCTGGGCGCGTTGGTGGAGTGGAAACACGGCGGGGACATCATCAACCTGACCCAGTTCCTCTACGACATCCAGCACAATGCCGGCGATGTGCCGGATGGCGGAGCCGCCCGCCGGGCCGACTTCTCGGCCGGTCACACGGCGGCCTACGTGCAGGATGGCTCTTACGTCAAACTGCGCGAAGTGACGCTGAGTTATGACGTCCCGCTCAACGTGGTGGGATCCCTGTTCGGCTCGTCGGTGAGTTCGGCCCGGGTGACCTTGAGCGGCCGCAACCTGCTGCGCTTCACGAGTTACGAGGGACTGGACCCGGAGGTGAGCAACTTCGGCAACCAGGCGATCGCACGGAACATCGATGTGGCGCCGTTCCCCCCGAGCCGGAGTTTCTTCCTCTCGATCGACCTGGGGTTCTGACATGAGCCAATTCCATGGTACTCAACCGAAACTCTCACGGAGAGTTCGATCCATGAAAACCCGAGCGCTCTCGCTGGCGGTGCTGGCGGCACTTGCCGGTTGTGAATTCGACTTGGTCAATCCAAACAGTCCGGATCCCATCGGCAACAATCCAGCCCGCAACGAAGTGGCGGCCGCGGCAACCGGCCTGTTGATCGGCTCCGAATCCGACGCCGCCGACCTGGCCCTCGACCTGGGCATCCTGGGGCGCGAGGCCTATCGTTTCGACGGCTCCGATCCACGCTTCACCGGCGAGCTGCTCACCGGCGGATTGGACGCCGGCAGCGGCGCCTTCGGCGGAGACCATTGGTCCGAGCAGTATCGCACCATTCGCAGCGCCAACAACCTGCTCGCGGTCATCGGTACCGCGTCCGCGCTGACGCCGGCGGAACAGAACGCGGTGAGCGGATTTGCCCGGACCATCAAGGCGCTGAACTTCCTCCTGGTGGTCAGCTCCCACACCGAGGACTCGATTCCAATTGCGGTGGAGTCGGACCCGACCGCCGCTCCCGCGCCCTTCGTCACCAATGCGGAGGCCTTTGCCTACATCGTGGCCCTGCTCGACTCCGCGCAGGTCGATCTCCAGGCTGGTGGCGCCACGTTCCCCTTCGCGCTGAGCGACGGGTTCAACGGATTCAGCGACCCGGTGAACTTCCTCAAGGTGAACCGCGCGCTCCGGGCCCGGACCGACGTGTACATGGGGAACTACGCTTCGGCACTGACCGCACTCGCCGCTTCATTCATCGATACCTCGGCCACGGCCGATCTGAACGCCGGGGCGTATCACAGCTTCGGGACCGGTCCCAAGGAGCTGGCCAACGCGCTGTTCCAGAACCCGCAGGCCGGCGAGAACTTCGCGCACCCTTCGCTGGAAACCGATGCCGAGCTCCAGCCCGGTGGCGCCCTGGATCAACGGTTCCTCGATAAGACCACCCCACGCACCTCGACCACGGTCGATGGTCTGACGTCCGCCCTGGGCTGGATCCGCTACTCTAGTCCCTCGGCCCCCATCCCGATCATCCGGAACGAGGAGCTCATCCTGCTCCGGGCCGAGGCGAATGTCGGGCTCACCCAACTGGCCGCCGCGACCGACGACATCAATTACATCCGGGTGCACTCGGGCAAGCTGGCGCCGATCGCGGTTCCCGGAAGCCAGGGCGCGGCGTTGGACGCGCTGCTGTACGAAAAGCGCTACTCGCTGCTCTACGAGGGTGGCCATCGCTGGATTGACCTGCGGAGGTACGGCTTGCTCAGCCAGCTGCCGCTGGACCGGGCGGGCGATGTCGCGTACCCGACCTATCCGGTGCCGCGTGACGAGGTGCTTGCGCGAGAATAGGACGGCGTCCGACCCCGGGGATACCCCTAGCCGCTGACCTCGTCGGCGTGCTATTCTTCTCGCCATGTCTTCCCTGGGTTGGGCCCGTACCACCAGCCGCACCGCGGACACACTTCGCCGCGGGGCCTGGTACCCTATCGTCGAGAAGACACCGGATGGGCATGTGGTGGTGGTGCAGGTGGACAATCGCCCGGTACGGGTGAGCCGGGTCGATGTCGAAGTGCGGGCCGAGCCGCCCGCGGAATGGTGCGTCGTGAACCGCACCGGCGTCATGCGGCCGACGTTCGGCGGTCAGACTCCGTTGCCGCGCTACGCCGTGTGCCCCCATTGCCGGGAGCGGCAGGATTTCGACGGCAACCCGACGACGCTCACGTGCCAGCGTTGCAAGAAGGAGTCGGGGGTAGACTGGTCGGACGCTTTTTAGCGTATGGCTTATGGCGTATAGCAAATAACAGATCTGGATTTGAAACGGCCCTCTCGCATTGATCGCGGGAGGGCCGTTTTTGCCATAAGCCATGAGCCATAAGCTTTAAGCTAGTTTCACCAGCGGCTGTGAGTTCAAATAGGCCAGGTGGTCGTGGAAGATCGCGCCGGGCGGCAGCGCGTCGTAGAACACGCCCAGCTCCTTGCGGATCCGCTGGTGGTAGAACTCCGGTAACTCGGTGGATTCGCCCTCGAAATAGCGCCGCACCGTGATGTCGGTATCCAGCAGTTTGCGGATCGTCGAGTAGTACTTGATCCGCCCGAAGCCCTCGGCTGAAACCGCCCGCAGCGCGTTCATCATCCGGGGCAACATCTGGGTGTTGGCCCGGAACCGCTTGTAGATCCGGGGCCAGGCGAACGAGTACTTGGTCAAGTCGATCGCATGGCTGTAGAACTCCCGCCAGCCGTAGTTCAACGGCTTCACGTTCATCGAGTGGTAATTGTTGATGAAGTGGAACGGGAAGGGCAGCACCCGGCCGCTCCGCTGCAGCTCCAGGTTGAGGGGAGCCGCCTGGCCGAAGGCGGACAGCAGCGAGTAGGCCGGGAAGGCGCCCGGCGTCATGTCGATGAACCGCTTGCCCAGCTCGAACGGCTCGGGGCCATGGTCCATGTCCAGGCCGAGCACGAAATTGGTCTGGATGAACGGGATGTACCGCTGCATCATGTTCACGTGCTCGGACACCTGGCGGACCTTTTCCATGCCCGCGGCCTTCCCGGTTCGCGTCTTGTTCCCCAGCGAATACCAGGACTCGATGCCCGGCAGAATTCCCTTGAAGCCGTTCTTCTGAAGCCGCTTCAGATGCGCCTCGTTGAGCAGCGAGAGACTGCTCTCGGCGAGGAAGTCGATGCTGCCCGGAGGCACGGCGTCTTCGATCGCTCCCATGTAGTCGTCGAAGCGGACTCCGAAATTCGGATCGTGCCAGCCGACCACCGGCCGTTTCATCTTGGTCAACAGGAAACGCAGATCCTCGCGCATCTGGTCGAAGCCCAGCGGCTGGAAGTCTACCGTGGAGTCGATGCAGAAGGCGCAGGTGTAGGGGCAGCCGAGGCTGCCGATCATCGGGACGATCTTGAAGAACGGTGCCTTGGCGATGGTCTGTTCGATGAACCGCCACCGCTCCTTCACGCCGGGAATGGTTTCGGGCTGCTGTTTGGCGGACATCTGCCGGCCAACCGGGCGGTGCTGGGCACACTCCTGGAGGACTTCGTCGATTACCGCCTTGTCGGTGAAGCCCAGCACGTAGTCGAAGTACTTCGATGCATCCTGGGGATAGCAGCGGGCATGAGGCCCGCCCAGCACGGTGACCGCGCCGCGCTTCTGGTACAGGCTGCTCAAGGCGTAGGTCAGCAGGGCGGCCTGGGTGAACGCGCTGAAGAACACCAGGTCGGCGTCGCCGGCCACCTCTTTCTGCAAGTCTTCGAATCCGGTGTAGGCGATGAAATTGACCTCATGCCCCGCCTGTTCGCACCAGGTCCCCACCACTTGGGGCATGATGCTGGCGTAATTGGGGTGCATGATGCGAGCCCAGATCGTGTTGGTTGGGCCGCGGCAGGTAAAATCGATAATTGTGATGCGTAAACGGCGCATGCACTACCCTCCATGGGGCGGTGTGAAGTGCTGGACTCGGAAGACGACCCTCGTGCGAGGCTGGGCAGGAGCCTGAGGGGTACGACGGCCTGATGGAGCAACCCACGGGGCAGGACGTGACAGGCAATAGCGCTGTAGTATACCCCGGGGTACGCCCCGGGGCTAGATCGGAGCCCTAACCGGTTGGTTCAGAAGCGGATCGGCGGGAGGGGAACCCTCCACTCGAGCGCGGGGGCGCCGGCGGGAGTGACCAGCCATCCCGGAGGCTTGAGGTTGAAGATCTTCCAGTGGCCGTTCACGACCTTGGCCGTGGTGAAGCCGAGCAGGGCACCGGCGAACGTGTCGCTGAACCAATGCCGGTTGTCATAGATCCGGGAATAGGCAGTTCCTGCCGCCAGGGTGTAGAGCACCACGCTCGCCGGCCACCATTCGATGTCGCCGGACAGGGAAGTGGCAACGGCAAAGGCGGCCATGGTATGGCCCGAAGGGAACGAACCTCGGGCCTCGATGCCGGCCGAATCCTTGAGCGTCGTGAAGGGGTGAAAGCTGAAGGCTCCAACATCCTCGTTCGGGCGGGATCGGCCCACCAGCATCTTGGTGGCATAGGTTACCAGTCCGGCCGCGGTGACCGTCACGATCAATCGCCGGCCGGCGCGCTGAATCGCCGCACTATGAAAAACCACGCCCGTGCCCCACACGCCGAGACTGATCCCCGCGTAATAGTATGGCTCGCCCTGCTGCCGGAATCCGTTCGAGAGGTCGGTCAGCGTCTTGGTGCGGTGTTCCCGGGTATAGCGGCGCATCGGCTGGTCGAGTGCGGTAGAAGCCCCGATGAGGGTCAGGGCACCGACGGCTTCATACCACTTGATCTGATGTGCGCTGCGCAGGACTTGCTGCTGGGCTTCCTTCTTGAGCGTGTCGACGATCGCCGAGTCGCGCGCCGTCGGCTTCTTGGTGGTGTCGGGAACCTGGGCGGTCCCCGCCGTAGTCGCGAAGGTGCCGAGCAGCAGGATCGCCGCGATCGTGCCGGGCCGGATTCCCAACATCGATCTCATTCGGTTCGCCACGCGTCCCCCCAAGGCTGTAGTGCTGGTGCTCCCGGTACCCCGGGCGTGCCACACTTACAGAAAAACCGGACCGGATGCCGTGCGCTGGGTCACGATCATGTCACTGCGACGAGGATCACATCGGAGAGAGGCGCCGGTCGGAATCGAACCGACGAATGGAAGATTGGCAATTCTCCCGCGTCCATGAGGCATGATTCTATCCGTTTCTAAACCATTGTCAAATGGTCGGTTGCAACCAACCTGCTGTCGCGGCTCCGCAACATCTGGCGCGCGCAGGATCGGTTATTTACCTCTCACATGTTGCCAATGATGCTGGCTGCTGTCCCAATCTGGCGATGAGGTAGCTATGGGCAGACTCAACGCATTTGCCGCCTTCCTGGCGGTTCTGGTCGCGGCTGGTTGTGAAAAAGATTCGAGAAGCCTCGCCGGCCCCGCCGAGTCCACAGGCGATGCCGCGACGGCATCTTCCCCGAGCGCACTGCTGAGTCCGACTGACCTGGGCTCCTTCGGACACGGTGGCAACGCCAATGGAATAAATGACGTGGGCCAGGTCGTAGGCTGGAGCAGTGATCTGAACAGTGTGACCCGCGCGTTTTCGTGGGATGTGTCGAACGGTATGATCGACATTGGGACGCTAGGGGGAAGGACCGCGACTGCGTTTGCGGTCAATGGGTCAGGCCAGGTCGTGGGGTCCTCGGAGATCGCGGCATTGGGAAGGATCCATGCCTTTCTCTGGTCCGTGACCGGCGGAATGGTGGACCTGGGTACGCTTGCCGGACACA
>Ga0070698_100008038_pt1 | contig 11412 bp, 12 predicted proteins | sample KBSK1502metaG_FD_65477 | JGI IMG/M metagenome (GOLD analysis project Ga0070698, IMG submission 65477) | Corn, switchgrass and miscanthus rhizosphere microbial communities from Kellogg Biological Station, Michigan, USA - KBS K1-50-2 metaG | ecosystem: Host-associated > Plants > Roots >...
GCTCGATGACCTCGAGCGGGCGCTCGCCGCCGCGCGGCGCGCTGCCCCATAGCAATGCAGATCGAAATCGACGGCAGAAAGGCGTTCGCTTACACCGCCGCCCACGCGCTCGATCCGGCCAGGCCGAGCGTCGTCTTTCTGCATGGCGCGGGGCTCGATCATTCCTGGTTTGGCCTGCAAAGCCGGTACTTCGGCCATCACGGCCGCAACGTGCTGGCGCTCGATTTTCCGGGACACGGCCGCTCGGACGGTCCGCCGCTCGCGTCGGTCGAGGAGATGGCGGGCTGGGTGGGCCGCGTTCTCGATGCCGCGAACATACGGACCGCGAGCCTGGTCGGGCATTCGATGGGTTCGCTGGTGGCGCTGGAGTGCGCTGCGCGCTACCCGGAGCGCGTGGAGCGCATTGCGCTGATCGGGACTGCGTACCCGATGAAGGTGGGCGAGGCGTTCCTCGAAGCCGCGCGCCGCAACGAGCAGGGCGCGTTCGACATGGAAACGATCTGGGGCCATGCCCCGAAGGTGCCTCTCGCCGGCAACCCGAACCCGGGCATGTGGATGTACGGCGACACCCTCGCCCGCCTCGGACGTCTCGGTCCCGGGGTACTCCACGCCGGCCTGAAGGCCTGCAACGACTACGCTGCGGGGATCGAAAGCGCGGCGAGAGTGAAATGTCCGGCGGTGTTTATCCTCGGCGAGCGCGACCAGATGACTCCACCGAAGGCTGCCGGGAGCCTGTCTCAGGCGATCGCTGGTGCGCGCGTGGTGCGCCTGCCTTCGGGACACTCGATCATGGCGGAAGCTCCGGACGCGACTCTGGATGCGCTCGTCGAATTTTTGCTGGCACCCGCGGCGGTGAAATGATTCACGGAGGGAGGGGCGGATGAATCCGAACGAACCCGAGTCGAGAGGTGGACTGCCTGCAGTGCTGCGCGCCGTCGCTGCGCTCGCGGTGCTGGCACTTGCGCTGATCGGGATTCTGGCCGTGCTCGACATCATTTCCGTCGAGGAGTTGCGCCAGTGGTTCACGAAAGCAGGATTGGTGATTGCGATCGTGATCGCTACGGTCGTCGCGCTCTTCGTCCTCGCCCGCGGCGGCAAGTCCTAGCGCGGCCGCCGCTTCCCGGCCGCTAGCGCGTCCCCCAGTCGGTGCGGGCGATGGCAAGCGCCGAGAGCGTACCGAAAACGACCAGGCCGAGCGCGATCAGCGCGAAGATCGCCCCGAGCTCCGCACCCGCGGCGAGAACTGCGAAGCCGCCGCCGATGACGATGATCAGTTGCACGGTCCGCGACAGGACCTGCATCAGCACCTTGCCAGCGCCTTGGGCGGCGAAGTAGAGCGTGCTTCCGAGCGCGAGGAACGGGTACGCGAGGCCCACCGTGGTCAGATACCGGCTGCCTGCTTCCAGCACCGCCGGATCGCTGCTGAAGAGCGCGACCCATGCGCTCGGGAAAATCGTCACGGCGACGCCGACCGCAAGGCTGATGCAGGCAGCAAGCGCGGCCCCGGTCCAGGCGATCCGCTTGGCGCGTGCCGCGCGGCCCGCGCCGATGTGCGTGGCGACCAGCGCTACAAGCGCCTGGCCGATCGCGAACACGATGGGAATCTGCAGCAGCTCGAGGCGCAGCCCCACGCCGTAGCCGGCGACCGCGGCGCTGCCGAAGCGCGCAACGAACCCCGTCAGAAGTAGCGACCCGATCACCGTCTGCAGTGCCGAAAGAACCGAAATCGCTCCGACCCGCAGGATCTCCCTGAAGAGGCGCCACTCGAGGCGCAGATCGTCGATATGCGGTCGCAGCGTGCTGGTTGGCCGCAATACGATCCATCCGAGGATCAGCGATGCGAGGCCGAACGTGCTGACGTAGGCGACGCCTGCACCGGCGATCCCGAGGCGCGGTATCGGCCCCCATCCGAGAACGAGCGACCCCGACAGCGGCAGGTGGATGGCCGAAATCGTCATCAACGCCAGCGCAGGAGTCAGCGTATTGCCGGTGCCGCGCAACATCGAGGAGAACGTGTTGGCGAACCACACCAGCGCCGCGCCGGTGAATACGACATGCGAGTACGCGAGCGACGATTCCAGCGTTACCCCCTCGCCGCCCAGCAGGCGATAGAACGGGCGCCCGAACGTCAGCAGCAGGAGGGTGAATGCGGCCCCCATCGCGGTGGCGATGACGAGCGCATGCACGACCAGCCGCCGCGCAGTCCTTGCGTCTCCTGCCCCGAGCGCACGCGCGATCGCCGAGGAGACTCCGCCGCCCATCGCGCCCGCGGAGGTCATCTGCAGCAGCGCGAGCATCGGGAAGACGAGCGCCAGGCCGGCGAGCGGCTCGGTGCCGAGCCGTCCGACGAAGTAGGTGTCGCCGATCGACACCATCGTCGTGAACGCAACCAGCAGCAGACCCGGCGCAGAAAGCCTGAGGATCATCGGCAGCACCGGAGCGGAAAGAAACTTCTCGGTGCGCGGCGAAAGGGCGTGGCCCGCAGGCGCGCTCATCGCTCCGAGCGTAGCAGGACGAAGCAGGTCCAGGCGCTAATTTCGCCGGGTCAAACTCCGAGCAGGCGCTCGATGCGTGCAAACACCCGCGCGCCGCTCGCTTGCGCAACCATCCAGCCTGCCGCGACGCCGAGCCCGTTCGCCACCATGTCGAACTCCTCGTAGGTGCGGTAGGCGAGGGCGCCTTGCACGAACTCAAGCGCGACTCCCATCACGGCGAAACCGATCGCGTACACAAGCCGCGTGCGCCAGCCGGCGTGGAGCTGGCAGAACCAGAACATGAGCGTGCCGTACGCGAGCATGTGCTCGAACTTGTCCCCGTACTCGATGCCCGGGTCCGGAGGCGAAGGCATCACCGACAGCCAGATGATCGCAGCGGCCATGAACCAGCCCGCTGCCATCCAGAGTCCGCGGTACTTCACTTCAGAAGAGTCTCATCTGCCCCGCCGGCGGCGGCGGCCTGAAGCGCGTGCAGTCGAGCTCGTCCCTCGGGTTCATGTGGTCCTCGCCGCTGTTCAACCGCAGTCGCCTGCAGGCGATCTCGAAACGCTTGTCGATGAGCTCGGCGAAGGTGCCCGAGCCCGACATCCGTGAGCCGAAGCGCGGATCGTTTTCGCGGCCGTCACGCACCTGGCGCACGATGCTGATCACGTGGGTTGCGCGCTCCGGGTAATGGTGCGCGAGCCAATCCTTGAAAAGCGGCCGCACCTCGTTCGGCAGGCGCAGCATGATCCAGCCTGCCATGGTCGCACCTGCCCCTGCGGCGGCTTCGAGTATTCCCTCCATCGACTTGTCGGTCAGCGAGGGAATGACGGGGCCGACCATGACACCGCAGGGGATGCCTGCTGCGGCGAGTGCGCCAAGCGTATCGACCCGGCGTTGCGGGCTCGCGGCGCGCGGCTCGAGACGCCGCGCGAGCTGCCGGTCGAGCGTCGTGATCGAAACGAATACCTTGACCAGCTTCTTCTGCGCCATCGGCCCGAGCAGGTCGAGATCGCGCTCGACCAGCGCTGACTTCGTGACGATGGTGAGCGGATGCTCGCACTCGGCGAGCGCTTCGAGCAGCTGGCGCATGATCTTGTAACGGCGCTCGATCGGCTGGTAGCAGTCGGTGTTAGTGCCGAAGGCGAGCGGCTTCACCTGGTATTTCGGGTTCGCGAGCGCCTGCTTTAGCAATTCTGCTGCGTTCGTCTTCGCAAACAGCTTCGTCTCGAAGTCGAGACCGGGCGAGAGCTCGAGGTAGGCATGGCTCGGCCGTGCGTAGCAATAGATGCAGCCATGCTCGCAGCCGCGATAGGGATTGACCGACTGATCGAAGCCGACGTCGGGCGAATCGTTGGTCGCGATGATCGAGCGCGCGCGCTCCACGGTCACCGAAGTCTCCAGCGGGGGCGGTGCTTCGTCTTCGGCGAACCAGCCATCGTCGAATGCGTCGCGTCCGAGCGATTCGAAACGCCCGGGAATCGAGGAAAGTGCGCCGCGCAGCTTCATTTAGAATGGCCTGTAACCCCTGATACTGTATACATGTACAGCGTTCGCCGCAACGTTTCGCTGCTCGCCGCGTGCCAGGCGATGCTGCTCACCAACAACTCGACGCTGATCGCGATCAACGCGCTCGCGGGGCTCGCGCTCGCGCCCTATCCGTGGCTCGCTACGCTGCCGGTGACGTGCTGGGTATTGGGAAGCGCGCTGACCACGGTACAGGCCTCGCTCTATATGAAGCGGGTGGGCCGCCGAACCGGGCTGATGCACGGGGCCGGCGTGGGAATCGTCGGTGCGCTCGTTTGCGCCAGCGCGGTCTGGCTGCAGAATTTCTGGCTGCTGTGCGCCGGCACGCTGGTGTGGGGCACGTATAACGCATTTGGCCAGTACTACCGCTTTGCGGCCGCGGAGGTGTCGAGCGCGGAGTTTCGCGCCACCGCGATCTCGCTGGTGCTCGCCGGAGGCCTGGTCGGGGGCATCCTCGGGCCGACGACCAGCCGGTTCACGGTCGACCTGCTCGGGCCGAAATTCCTCGGTGCGTACCTGGCGCTGATCCTCTGCGCGCTCACTGCGATCGTGCTGCTGCGCTTCATCCAGATTCCGGATCCGCCCGCGGAGGAGCGCGCTGCGAGCGGCCGCCCGATGCGCGAGATCGCGCGCCAGCCCAAGTTCCTGGTCGCGGTGCTCGCCGGCGCCGTCGGCTATGGCGTCATGAACCTGCTGATGACTTCGACGCCCATCGCGATGGGTACGTGCGGGCATCCCTACGGTGACGCGGCGTTCGTCATCTCGTCCCACGTGATCGCGATGTTCGCGCCCTCGTTCGTCACCGGCGGGCTGATCCGGCGTTTCGGGCTGCTGCCGGTGATGTTCACCGGTGCGCTGCTCAACGTTGCTGCCATCGGCGCTGCCGTCTCGGGCCTCTCCGTCGCGCACTTCTGGACGTCGCTGGTGCTGCTCGGGGTCGGATGGAATTTCCTCTATGTCGGCGGAACGACGCTGCTGACGCAAACCTACCGGCCGGAGGAGCGCGCCAAGACGCAGGGTGCGAACGAGTTTGCGATCTTCGTGATGATGGTGATCTCGTCGCTCAGCTCCGGAATGCTCGTGACCGGCGCCGGATGGGAGCTGCTCAATCTGGCGGCGCTGCTGCCGCTCGCCGCTGTCATCGTCTCGATCTTCTGGCTGGCGATGGTCCAGCGCTCGCAGCGAGCGATCGCGGGTGCCTGAAGCGATGCGTGCGCCGGCAGCGCTCGGCATGCGGCTCGAGGAAGTGGATACGCCGGCGCTCGTACTCGATCTGGACGCGTTCGGGCGCAATCTGCGCCGCATGCAGGACGCGGTCGCAGGGCGCGGGACGCGCGTGCGGGCGCACGCGAAGGCCCACAAGTGTCCCGAGATTGCGCAGCGCCAGGTCGCCGCGGGAGCGGTCGGCGTGTGCTGCCAGAAGGTATCGGAAGCCGAGGCGCTCGTCGAAGGCGGCATCGCCGATGTGCTGATCACGAACGAGATCGTCGGAGCGACGAAGCTGGCGCGGCTCGCCGCGCTCTCGAAGCGCGCGCGAATCGGAATCTGCGTCGACGATCCGGGAAACCTGCGCGCGATCGGCGAATCCGGGGCGCGGCTCGACCTGTACGTCGAGATCGACGTCGGCGCGAGGCGCTGCGGCGTCGCGCCGGGCGAGCCCGCGCTCGCGCTTGCGCGCGAGGCGAGCGCGTTTCCGAACTTGCGCTTCGCCGGCCTGCAGGCCTACCAGGGGGCCGCGCAGCACGTGCGCTCGATGGCCGAGCGCCGCGAGCGCATCTCGCGAGCGGCCGAAGCTGCGCGCGCGACCCGGAAGATGATCGAGGCGGCGGGGATTGCCTGCCCGATCGTCACCGGCGGCGGCAGCGGCACCTTCATGTTCGAGATCGAGTCCGGCGCGTACGACGAGATCCAGCCCGGCTCGTACGTATTCATGGACGCCGACTACGCGCGCAACGAATGGGCGGATCCGCTGCCGCGCTTCGAGCACTCGCTCTTCGTGCTCGCGACGGTGATGAGCCGGCCCGCGCCTGAGCGGATCGTCGTCGACGCCGGGCTGAAGGCGTCGAGCGTCGATTCGGGGCTGCCGCAGGTGTGGCAGCGCCCGGGCCTTGCGTACACGCGCGCTTCCGACGAGCACGGCGTGATCGAAGTCGCTGCCGGGAGCGCATCGCCGGCGCTCGGCGACAAGCTGTTGCTCGTTCCCGGGCACTGCGACCCCACGGTCAATCTGTACGACTGGTACGTCTGCGTGCGCGCCGGCCGCGTCGAGGCGCTCTGGCCGATCACCGGTCGGGGCGCAATCTACTGACCCGGGGGAGGAGTCCTTGACGCGGGACCGCTACGGCTGGGTGGTGGTGCTATGCGCGTTCGGCCTCATGTTCACCGGCTTTGGCATTGCGTACTCGTTTGCCGCGTTTTTCCAGGCATTTCAAGCGGAGTTCGGCGCGCCGCGCGCGCATGTCTCCCTCGTGTTCTCGCTATGCGCGCTGCTGTGGTTCTCGACCGGCGTACCGGGCGGAATGCTTGCCGATCGCTTCGGTCCGCGCGGCGTGTGCCTCGCCGGTGTGGTCTGCCTGGCTGCGGGTCCGGCGCTTGCCGCGCAGGCTTCTTCCGTCGAGATCCTGTATCTGACGTACAGCATTGGCGTCGGCGTGGGCATCGGGCTGAGCTACGTGCCCTCGGTCGGCGCCGTGCAGCGATGGTTCACCACGAATCGTGCACTCGCCACCGGGATCGCCGTATCGGGAATCGGCGCGGGCAACCTCGCGTTTCCCCCTCTTGCCGCGTGGTGGATCGGCATCTTCGGCTGGCGCGGCGCGTACCTTGCGCTCGCAGCGCTCGTCCTGGTGCTCGCATTGCCGGCCGCGATGGCGGTGGAGAACCGTCGCGTGCGTCCCGGTGTGACGCAAGGCGGCGCGCCGCTTCCCGGCGCCACGCTCGGCACTGCGCTGCGCTCGCAGCAGTTCTGGCTGCTGTATGTCGTCGCGTTCCTGATCTGCGTCGGTTTCTTCGTGCCGATGGTGCACCTGGCTCCGTATGCAAACGATCGCGGCTATAGCGCCGCGCAGGGTGTGACTCTGGTGAGTCTCCTCGGCCTGGGGAGCCTCGTCGGTCGATTCGCGGTCGCAGGCATCGCCGATCGCCTGGGTCACATGCGCTCGCTCGTCGGGCTGGCCGCGGGACTCGGCCTGATGTTCCTGCTCTGGTGGGCCGCGCAGAGCTACTGGGCGCTCGCCGTGTTCGCGGTCCTGTTCGGGTCGCTCTACGGGGGCTACGTCGCGCTCGCGCCGACGCTCTGCATGGACCTGTTCGGCGCGCGGAACGTGACCGGCATCATCGGCTGCCTGTACACCGCGGCCGGGTTTGGAACGCTGATCGGGCCGACCGTCGCCGGCGCCGCATTCGACGCCTATGGATCCTACGATGCGCCGATTCTGGGCTGCGCGCTGCTGTCGTTCATCGGCGCGGCACTCGGGCTCGGATTGGCGCGCGCGCGCCCCGCGCACGCTTCAGCGTAATGGCCGTCAGCCGCTTGCGCAGAGCACTGAGAAACTCACGCCACCCCGAGCTCGTCGTCTCCGAGCGAGCTGGCGTGCGCGCGCTGCACATCGGTGGAGAGGCGGTGCAGAGCGCGATGCGCCTCGACGACCCGTATGCGCTCGCGCTCGACTACACCCGCTGCATGATGGCCTTCCTGCTCTTTCATCCCGAGCCTCGCGAGGCGCTGCTGATCGGGCTGGGAGGAGGCTCGCTCGCGAAGTTCCTGCATCGCGAGCTGCGCTCGCTGCGGATGCGGATCGTCGAGATCGACCCGCGGGTGATCGACGCGGCGCGGGCGCACTTTCACCTGCCGCCGGACGACGCACGGCTTGCGGTAGAGCTCGGCTGCGGCACCGAAGCGCTGGCGCCGGAATGCTGCGACCTGCTCGTCGTCGACGGTTTCGTCGACGAAGCCGTCCCTGCATCGCTCGCATCGCCGGCATTCTTCGATGCCGCGTGGATGTCCCTTGCGGAGCCCGGCGTGCTGGTGATGAACCTGATGGACTCGGACCCGCAGTTCGATCAGACGCTGCAGAGCCTGGAGCGTGCATTTGGCGGCGCCGTGCTCTGCATGCCTGCGCTGCGCGATCCGAACGTGATCGTGCTCGCGCTGAAGGGGCTGCCGGGGCGGATCGCGTGGCAGGCGTTGCGCGAGCGCGCGGCCGCGCTCGAGGGCCGGCTCGACCTGCCATTCTTGCGCTACGTGAACGCGCTGCGGAGGATGAATCCGCACACCGCCGAAGAGCTGATCGCCGCCCCCGCGGCGGACGCGCCGCGGTGACGATCTCCCCGGGAGAGATCGCAGCGCTCGCCGGCATCGCCGTCCTCGGCTCGATCGTGTTCGGCATCACCGGATTCGGCGCCGCGCTGGTCACGATCCCGCTCGCCACGCACATGGTTTCGCTGCCGTTCGCGCTGGCGCTCTTCGCGCTGATGGATCTTGCGAACGCGTTTCGCATCGGCTTCGAGAATCCGAAGCGTGCGGTGCGCGCGGAGTGGACACGGATGGTGCCGACGATCTTGCTCGGCACCGTGGCCGGCGTGACGCTGCTCGTCAACCTGCCGCGCCAGGCGGCGACCGTTGCGCTCGGCGTCTTCGTGCTCGGCTTCGCGCTGTACAGCCTGATGCGGCATCCGGGGAGCTATGCGCTGATCAGCGCCCGCTGGGCGTACCTGGCGGGGTTTGCCGGCGGCATCACCAGCACGCTGTTCGGCGCCGGCGGCCCGCCGTACGCGATGTACCTGCAGCACCGCGGCCTCACCAAGGAGCAATACCGCGCCACGCTCGGCCTGTCGACGCTGACCAGCATTTCGCTGCGCACCATGGCATTTCTCATCACCGGGACCCTGCTCGATGCGAAAGTATGGCAGTACGCGATCGCGATCGTCCCCGCCGGGCTCGTCGGGTTGTGGGCGGCGAATCATCTGTTTCGCCGCATCTCGCGCGACGGCCTGATGCGTGCGGTGTCGCTGATGCTCGCGGCGAGCGGCGCGTCGCTGATCGTGCGAGCGCTGGGATGATAGAGTGATCGCGAAAGGAGCTCTCGCATGAAACAGACCTTCGAAGACATCCTTCTGGACATCAAGGACCGCGTGGCGGTCATCACCCTGAATCGGCCCGACAAGCTCAACGCCTGGACGCCGGAGATGGGTATCAGCCTGCGGCGTGCGGTCACACAGTGCGCAAAGGACGACGACGTGCGCGTGATCGTGGTGACCGGGGCCGGCCGCGGATTCTGCGCGGGCGCCGACATGGAGCGGCTGAAGAAGATCCAGCAGAGCAGCGAAGGCCGGTCGGCTGCGCTCGCAGCCGACCCGGAGCCTGCGCCGCCCGCGCTTCCCGGACTCGATGTGTCGCAACACTACGGCGGCAGGTTCGGTTTCCTTTTTGCCGTGCCGAAGCCGTTGATCGCCGCGATCAATGGGCCGTGCGCAGGGCTCGGATTCGTCTTCCCGCTGTACTTCGATCTGCGCTTCGCGAGCGCCGAAGCACGCTTCACGACGTCGTTCGCGCAGCGCGGCCTGATCGCGGAGCACGGCGTCGCGTGGCTGTTGCCGCGCCTCGTCGGCAGCTCGCGCGCGCTCGACCTGCTGCTCTCGGCGCGCAAGTTCGACGGCACCGAAGCCGAGCGCATCGGGCTCGTGCAGCGCGCACTCCCGCAGGAGACCTTCATGCGGGAGGTGCTCGCGTACGCCCGCCAGCTCGCCGATACCGTGTCGCCGCGCTCGATGGCGGTCATGAAGGCGCAGATCTGGGCCTCGGCGTACCAGGACTTCGACGCGTCGCTGGAATTGGCGAACGCCGAGATGGCGAAGAGCTTCGCAACGGAGGACTTCCGCGAAGGCGTCGCGCACTTCGTCGAGAAGCGCGCGGCGCGGTTCAGCGGCCGCTAGGCGGGCGCGCTCTCAGCGGTAGACGTAATCGCGCGTCCAGGGAAGGGGATTGCGCGCGGGATCCCCTGACTTTACCGCGAGCACCTGCTGGATCGTGACCCAGTTGCGCTCGAACGCGTGCGCGCAGCCGGCAAGATAGACGCGCCAGATGCGCAGCCGCTTGTCGCCGGAGTGCGCGCGCGCTGCATCCAGGTTCGCTTCGAGCCGCTGCGACCAGTGCGAGAGCGTCTTCGCGTAATGCAGGCGCAGCGTCTCGATGTCCATCACTTCGAGTCCTGCAGCGCCCATCTCCTTCACGACGAGCGACAGGTGCGGCAACTCGCCGTGCGGGAACACGTACTTCTCGATGAACTCGCCCGCACCGAGCCCGACCGAGCGGCTTTCCGGATCGATCGAGGTGAGCCCGTGGTTCATTGCGATGCCGCCGGGCACGAGCCACCGGTGGATCGCGCCGAAGTACGTCGGCAGATTTTTCAGCCCGACATGCTCGAACATGCCGACCGAGGCGATCTTGTCGAACACGGCCTCGCCCTTCAGGTCGCGATAGTCCTGCAGCAGCACCTGGCAGCGGTCCTGCAGGCCCGCGGCGCGGATGCGCTCATTGGCAAGCGCGTGCTGGTTCTCCGAGAGCGTGATGCCGGTCGCGTGAACGCCATAGCGCTCGGCCGCGTGCATGGCGAGCGCGCCCCAGCCGCAGCCGATATCGAGGAAGCGCTCGCCCGGCGAAAGCCGCAGCTTGCGGCAGATGTGATCGAGCTTCTGCTCCTGCGCCTCGTCGATGCTTTCGTCGCCGGTCTTGAAGTACGCGCACGAGTAGACCATCCGCCGGTCGAGCCAGAGCGCGTAGAAATCGTTGGAGACGTCGTAGTGGTAGCGGATCGCCTTGGCGTCGCGCGTGCGGCTGTGCACGTTCCAGAAATGAGGCCGCTTGCCGTCTTTCGACGTGCCGAGGTGCTCCGAGAGCGCGGCGGCGGTGCGCAGCGCCTCGTCGATCGGACCCTCGACTTCGATCCGGCCCTCCACATAGGCCTCGCCCAGATTCGCCAGGTTCGGGTTCGCCAGGTCCCGCAGCGCAGCGACATCCGCGACGCGCAGCGTGACGCTCGGGTTTTCCGAGAGCGGATAGCGCTTGCCGTTCCACAGCTCGATCGTGAGCGGCAGCGCAGTCTTCTGCTTCAGCTCGGCCAGCTTCTTCTCGACGCGCGATTCGATCACGACCGGGCAATCCTACGCCGCTTTGGTGCGCAGCGTGACGAACTCCTCGGCGGCGGTGGGGTGGATGCCGATCGTCGCGTCGAGCTGGGACTTGGTGACTCCGAGCTTCACGGCGACCGCGATCCCCTGGATGATCTCACCGGCGTCCGGGCCGACCATGTGCGCGCCGACCACGCGTTGGGTTGCGCCATCGACCACGAGCTTCATGAAGGTCTTCTCATTGCGGTCTCCGAGCGTGTGCTTGAGCGCCCGAAAGCCG
>Ga0070698_100008039_pt1 | contig 11412 bp, 8 predicted proteins | sample KBSK1502metaG_FD_65477 | JGI IMG/M metagenome (GOLD analysis project Ga0070698, IMG submission 65477) | Corn, switchgrass and miscanthus rhizosphere microbial communities from Kellogg Biological Station, Michigan, USA - KBS K1-50-2 metaG | ecosystem: Host-associated > Plants > Roots >...
AAACGGGTCTCGTGAAGAATACAGCCCTGAGAACGACCCGAACACTATTCCTCGCTCGGGGAAAAGTCAAGATTACGAAATTGACTTATCAAAACCACTCCAAATGGGATTCGTTGCCTCATTTAAAAACCCACTCGAAATAAGTGGGCGTCTTCAATGACAACATGGCCGGTCTGCGGAATCTTCAGCCAGCGGCGCTGCTCCTCTTTTGCATAACCAAAACCGTCGCAGCCGATGACCGAGTTGTTGTGAATGACGACACGCTCACCGAAGAGCGTGCGAATCGCGACGCCCGAGTGGATCGTTGAGCCTTTGCCGATAGTGACGTCTCCATAGATCGTGACGTTGGGATGAATGCAAACGCCTTCGACGATCTCGACGTTACGGTACGTGAAGGTAGCTAGGTGGGAGAGGCCTGATTCTGGTGAACTTGATGGAGAACTTTACAACAATGGTCTGAAGCAGCTGCCTCATAAGATGGATCGGATTAAACAGAATGCGATCTACGTTGACATTCAGCGAATGGCAGGCTTGAGTCCAGATGCCGCGTTCGCCCGAGTTCAGTAAAAGAGTTGTTCGGCTCTTGGCCGAAAGAGCAGGGCAGCGTTGTTCAAATCCGAATTGTGTCGCACCAAACGTAAAGCAACAAAAAACCATCCTTACTGGTACCAGTGGATAATTGTGCCATTGGTGCCCACCGCCCAGACATCTTTTGACGAACTGCCCCACACGCTATTAAGCGCGCTCCGGGGCGCCTTAGAAACGTTTGACCACTCCTTGCCGTTCCCGTGCAGCACAGTACCGGCGTCGCCGACCACCCAAAGATCTTTCGATGATGTTCCCCACACGGCATGGAGCGCGTTTTGAGTACCGGAAATGCTCGACGAAATAAGGCCACTCCAACCGCTGCCGTTCCAATGCACGATTCCGGGATTGCCCCAGCCTACTGCCCACACGTCATCGGATGAACTGCCCCAGACACCACCGGTCTGGCCAGTGGCCGCGCCTGGCACGAACATTTCCGACCAGGAATTGCCATCCCAATGAAACAATGCCACCTGCACTTCGTCTTGGCCGGCTGTCCACAAGTTATTCGCCGAGCTGCCCCAGATGCTGAAGAGATACCGATTCATGATGATCGCCGCGCACGTCATGCAGGACCAGGCACTGCCATTCCAACGAACTATGGTGCCGAGGTCGCCTGCAGCCCAGACATCTTTAGCGGAGCTTCCCCACACCGCGCGAAGCGTGCGGGTCGTGCTGCTGGTGGAGCCCGACCAGGTGCTGCCGTCCCAGTGAATGATCGTGCCGCCGGCGCCTACGGACCAAACATCGTTACGCGAGCTACCCCACACCGAGAAGAGCGTATTCGACGTGCCGCTCTTTAGCCTCGACGACCATGCCTTGCCATCCCAGTGGAGGATCGTGCCGCCGTCGCCCACAGTCCAAACATCGTCCGCCGCACTTCCCCACAAGCCTCGAAGCGTGCTCGTTGTCACGCCTAAGAATATCTTCATAGCGTAGGCGAAGAAGCCTTGCGAGGTGACATCGGAACCGTTGCGCGAGGTGCTACGAAGGACAGGTGAGAAAATGAATCCAGTATCGCTCGGCGTAACGCTGTACTCGCTGTCCGCAAGCCCCGTAAAGCCATGGCCTCCGCCTGGGTCCGTTATGATCGATTGCGTCGCTGCCGCGCCGCTCGCCGTGCCGGAAATGTGATGCAGGCCCGACCTTGTCGATCGTTGGCTGCCCGTGCAAATGCCTAAGACAATCAAAGCGAAACAAGTTTTCGTCGCGAGGCGAGAACCAACACCACTCATTTTGACCCTTCCCTCCAGGCGAAAGCTATTGCAGTCGCAGCAAGCGATGATAGCGCGATTCGAAAAATTAGTAATTTTTCTGTTGTTGACTTTTGGCGATCATTTCTGCTAATGAAAGTTATCCTTTCATAACTCCTTAGCCAAGCCCAGACCAGCGGAGAAGAAGAAGAAGGGGGGCATCATGCACACTCGAATTCCCTCTGGTCATCGTCTCTCGCTCATCGCCATGCTTTTGCAGATCGGCATCGCCGGTTGTGGAGACACATCAATACTCGGCGCGATAGGAGCGAATTCGCACCTTGTAGCTGTGACCGAACAGTCACGAACAAGCCCAAGCTCGATCCAAAAACAGCCACCGGCAAAATTAACGTCAGCACAGCAACCAACTAAGCCAGGCTCGACGACAGATCCGTGCAACGATCCCAACCCGGTCCTCATTCTCGCGGCGATCAACGTGCGCGATGCGGGCAAACCGGCCACGACGGACTATCCGTTCCTCGCGGCCACCCCTCTTCAAGTGTGCATAGCGGTTACGAGCGGAGGCAAGCCGCGCGGTCGCGGCAACGGCGCTTCTTCCGGCGTCGTTACCCTGGACTCCACCGTGCTGTTGTCGCAGCGCGATTTTTCGGCGGGCTTCGCCGGGGCGAAGCTCAAGCGTCCCTTATCAGCCGGCCGCCACCGGCTCAGCATCTACGTTGCGTCCGCGCCGGGGACGTTCCTCAAGGCCGTCATCTCAACGCCCGCGGTCCAGGGAAGACCCGTCGTCATCCTGCCGGATCATCACGACACCTCTCCGCCTTTGCGCAGCATGCGGCAGCTACCGCCCCCTGCTACACCCGTTATCATGCCTCCTCCACCATCCGCGCCCATAGTCATCAGACCAGGCCCGGATCCAGTGCTGCAAACAAACCCATCGCCGGGCATGTCGAGCGCGGACTTCGCGGTCATCAATGGAATCCCGTTGGCAGGCGGTTATCCACCTGACCCGAATGCTTCCGTCGGCGGCAACCAGGTCGTCGAGACAGTGAATCGGGCGTTTCAGGTATTCAATAAGTCGTCTGGGCAGAGCCTGCTCGGACCGAGCGGACTCAATACGATTTGGCAGGGGTTCGGCGGATTCTGCGAGACGTCCGGATTCGGCGATCCGATTGTCCATTACGACAATGCGGCCGGTCGATGGTTCATCACCCAGTTGGCAACCAACTCTTCAACCATAAACGGAGAATGCATCGCCGTATCCACGAGCTCCGACGCCGCCGGCTCCTATAACCGTTATTCGTATTCCTTCAGCGCATTGCCTGACTATCCCAAAGTCGGGATTTGGCCCGATGCCTATTATTTGTCCTATAACAACCTTTCAAATTGGGCATGCGCCTACGATCGCAGCGCCATGCTTTCCGGCACCACCGCCCAAACCGTCTGTTTCGCCAGACCCGCTGGCGAGCTCACCTCGTTGCCCTCTGATCGCGACGGGACCACAGCGCCGCCATCCGGCGAGCCCAACTTCTACCTTGGCTGGCCCGCCTCTACCAATTCTCTCCACATGTTCAAGTTCCACGTCGACTTTACGACCCCGGGCAACTCCACCTTCACGGGGCCAACCTCGATCGCAGTCGCCCCGTTCGGCGCCTCCCAGACCTTTGTACCCCAGTTGGGAACCAGTCAAACGCTTACATCGGACATGGGGATAATGAAGAATCGGCTCACCTACCGAAACTTTGGCTCACACGAATCGCTTGTGACTTGCCACACTGTGGATGGCGGCAGTGGGGGGTCCGCGGTCCGTTGGTACGAAATCCGAAGCCCCAACACCACCCCGAAGGTGTTTCAGCAAGGAAGCTACGCGCCGGACGCCGGCTTTCGCTTCTATTGCAGCGCCGCCATGGATGGAGCTGGAAACATCGCAGTGGGTTACAGCGTGTCCAGCAGCACCATGTATCCGGCGATCCGTTTCGCGGGCCGCTTCGCCGCCGATCCATTGGGAGTGCTCCGCGGCGAGACCAGCATTATCGAAGGCGGCGGCTACCAGGCCGGTGTCGTCCGCTGGGGTGACTACACCAGCATGGCGATCGACGCCAGCGACGACAGGACGTTTGTCTACACGAACGAGTACTACGCGCAGCCGGGAGGGAACGGGCAGCCAACGGGGTGGTCGACGCGCATGGCGGTGTTTACGCTCAATCCCTTCAACCCAACCGGAAGCCTCGGCACGCCCCGTTTTCGGCCGGCAGTCACACTGCTCCCCAATGGGAAAGTGTTGGTGGCGGGCGGCAGCAACAGCACTGGTCCCTTCATCAATGCAATTTCCACCGCAGAGGTCTACGAGCCGGCTACGGCCGCCTTTACCGCGACCGGCAGCATGACCACGCCGCGTGCTGAAGCGCAGGGAATCCTTCTGCCGAACGGCAAGGTGCTCGTCGCAGGCGGTTACGATGCAAGTGGCAGCGTGCTCGCGAGCGCGGAGCTGTACGATCCAGTAACAGGCACGTTCACTGCGACCGGCAGCATGACCGTAAAGCGCGTCGCCTTTGCAGCGACGTTGCTGCCGAATGGCAAGGTGCTCATCGCAGGCGGATCCAGCAACGGAGTGACGAGTGGCAATCTCGCGAGCGCAGAGCTGTATGACCTGACGACTGGGATGTTCACCGCCACCGGAAGCATGACGACGTCACGCACCACCTACACCGCAGCGCTTCTGCCCAATGGAAAGGTGCTGATCGCGGGAGGTCAAAGCTCAACCATCGGCGTCATGCTTGCCAGCGCCGAGCTGTACGATCCGTCGACTGGGGCGTTCAGCCCGACCGGGAGCATGACGGCGCCGCGCCTCGCTTATACGGAAACGCTGTTGCCAAACGGCAAAGTGCTCATCGCGGGTGGGACAACGAACGGAGACAACACCGGCACCCTCGCCAGCGCAGAGCTGTACGATCCGGCTTCGGGGACGTTTGCGCTTACGGGCAGCTTGAATACAGGACGGTTTTACAGCTCGTCGGCGCCGCTTCTCCCGAATGGCAACGTGCTCATTACCGGAGGCCGCGACTCGATGGCGAACGTCATCGACAGCGCAGAAGTCTACAACTCAGCGACGGGCAAATTCAGCTACGCCGGAACGGGAATGTCCAGTCGGCACTTCCGCGCTACAGAGGTGCTGCTGGCAAACGGAAAGGTGCTTATCGCAGGCGGCGATGACAACACGGCGAAGCCGGTCTCGGCTGCCGAGCTCTACGACTCGGGTTATCCACAGACCGTCCAGGCCTTTACCTCAAAGGGGAGCATGACCGCGGCTCGTGGCTTTTACGCCGAGACCCAGCTTCCTAATGGAAGTGTGCTGATCGCCGGCGGTAGCAACGGATCGGCCGCCCTTTCCAGCGCGGAGCTCTACAATCCGGGGACCGGAGCCTTCACGGCAACAGGGAGCATGAGCGCGGCGCGGGTGCGCCCGTCAGCAATATTGCTGCCGAACGGACGTGTTCTCATCGCTGGGGGGCAGACACTCAGTGGTACGCCTCTGAACAGTGCAGAGGTCTACGATCCCGTCGCCGGTACCTTCACGCCGACAGGAAGCATGAGCGCGGCGCGCTACGCGCCGGTCATGACATTGTTACCGACAGGAAAAGTGTTGGTTGCAGGTGGCCAGGGTCCCGCAGGCTCTCTCGCCACTGCGGAGTTGTATGATCCGGCGTCGGGGACATTTGTGGCGACGGCAAGCATGGCGACCGCTCGCGCTGGCGCACGGGCGGTTCTGCTCAGCGTCAATGGCAAGGTTCTCATCGCCGGAGGAGTCGCCAGCAACGGAAAAGATCTGGCGAGCGCAGAGCTCTACGATCCATGGTCAGGGATGTTTGCTTCCACTGGGAGCATGGGCACGGCGCGCGGCGGATTCACGGCTGTGCTGCTGCCCAATGGGAGTGTGCTGATCTCCGGGGGCCAGAGCTCTGCAACGGCCTATTTGAGCAGCGCGGAAATCTACAATCCTGTGACCGGGACCTTTGCGCCGACTGGAAGCATGAGCCAGTCGCGATCTGGCCACACCGGGATTTTACTGCCGAACGGGAACGTGCTGGTTGCCGGAGGTTTCAATGGCAGCAGCGCGTTGGCTGCTAGCGAGTTATACGATCCCGCTACAGGAGCCTTCGTGCCGACGGGCGCCATGTTAGCTGCACGCTTCTTCCAGCAGTCGATAGTTCTGCGAGCGACTGGAAATCTGCTGATGCCTGGAGGCTTTAACGGAGCGGCCTACCTCGCGAGCGTGGAGCTGTATCAATAGAGATTCGCAAACCGCGCTGATGGGTCACAAATTGCGCTTGTTGATCTTTATCCGACTTTTTCCAGAGCACATCAATCTCTCGGACATACTTATCTGAAGCAGGAGCGCTACTCGGAGGCGTTCGCAGCAGACATCGCGGCGGTGTTCGCCGGTGCAACACTGGTCCGTGATCAATTCCGCCGCATGACGAAGCAAGCGCTTTATCCCAGATCGCCGTACCGCATTCTCAACGACCGCTGACCTACTATTTCTTTTCACCACTGCTCTTCCGGCAAGGCTTAAGTTCCAATTTGCACTTTCGGCAATTTAATGGTTCCAAAACAGGAATCGCGACAAGGTGGAGATGCGAAATCTCTCGGTTGTTGATTGCACTCGCGGCAAATAATTGCTTCTACTCGCGGCAAGAAATTGGTTCAAGTCACATTCATCATCATGTAACTTCCAAAAACACCGGCAACTTAATGGTTCCAATTTTTGGAAAAGTACAAGTATCTTGAATTCCTTCGTAATTGTTGCCGGTATCGTTTTAGTAGTGCTGTTGCGAGTACTACGCGCCGCGCCCGATTATGCTCGGTACGTCCTCGCCGAATAGTTCATGCTTTGGTCGCGCACGGAGCGAGCAGCCTTAGTGCGCACTCACCTGTCCGACGATCTTGCCTCATGTGATGCTAACCTCAATCTTTGTGATTCTAAAGACTCGGTTTGCATGTTGGCCGAGTGTCAACAGAGTCTCCAGAGGTTGAGCTATATCACAGACCTTGAGCCACTATTATCCCTGAGTTTGAGCCACAGCTGCATCCTACGCGACAAGCGCTAAACTGGAGTTACATTTACAACCAGTTCGTAGCGCGCACCCTTAGCATTGCCGCTGGTCGCGTGAAACTCGAGCGGGAAGTCATCTGGTGCTTGCGACTCGGTGATCGTTTGGCTGGCGATGAAGTCATCTCGATCATACCAATGGTCCCCATCATTCTCAAACAAAGCCAGCGGCGCGGATCCGTCGAAGTCATAGTCACCACTAAGGACGTGTGTATCACCTCGAGTCATGTGTTTTAACGAGATCTTTTTTCCGGTGAATGTTAGGTATAGCTCATCATAGCCGGTCTCCGCTTGCTGGTAGCATGTGATTGATTTGAGGTGGAGTGTTGCCGTCATTTGTATCTCCTTCTACTAATCCGACATTTCCAAACGTCCGTACGCGGCGCCGCAATGAATGTCCTCACTGCCGGTCCTGCAGTCAGCGCCCAGCCTTCGAAACCCGGCCGCAGTAAAGTCGATTTCAGTCCTTGAAAGATGATTGACGTGCCACTCGCTTTGTTATATGTTGCGGATGTTTCCACGTGTAGATTGGTTTTTGCTTAGGTCACTATTCTTGAGCGCGTGCTTCGCGTAATGTGCTAACACGCTGCGGGTTTGCTGCTTTCCGATAGCCTGGAACTCCAGTGGCCTCACATTCGGCAATTCCTATCTCCACTCACCACCCTTGTCCTGACAGACCATAAGCATCGGAGGTTTATCATGACCAAAAAGCCAACCAAGCGTTCACAAACCAAAAGAGTCTTGCGTGACGAAACGCGCACGACGGCAGCGCTGACCGGACCGGGACATTTGGACCAAGTGCCGGCGATGCCTCGACATTTGGACCAGGGAAGTGGTCACTTCGACTTTCCCGGAGGCCATACGGATTTGCACCTCGATCTGACGCTGCCCAGGGCCGAGGCGTTAGAGGATCCCGGATTGACTGTATCTCTCGAAATGCGGAAGGTGCTGGAGAAATGGATCAAGGCCGTTAGCCAAAGATTGCTTCGTCTGGAAAACGAAGTGAAGAAGCTGAAAGAGAAAAAGTCGAAATGACTGTTGAAGTGCGTCCCCTGGGCGTCAAGTGCAATATCCAGTGCCAATATTGCTATCAGAACCCGCAACGTGACGCCAATAACAGCAGGCATTCCTATGATATCGAGACAATGAAGGAAGCGATATCAAAGGAGGGTGGTCCGTTTACATTATTTGGAGGAGAACCGCTGTTGGTCCCCCATACGGTGTTGGAGGACCTGTTTGCCTGGGGCTTCAAGCAGTTTGGAAGTAATGGAATTCAAACTAACGGTGCGCTCATTGATGACGAACACATCAGAATGTTTAAGACTTACAAGGTCGAGGTTGGGATTTCCGTCGATGGGCCCGGTCGTCTGAACGACGTACGATGGGCCGGCACTCGTGAGCGCACACGCACTCTTACACGGCGAACGCATCGTGCCATTAGGCGACTCTGCGAAAACAGCATTCCGCCTGGTCTCATAGTGACGCTGCATCGCGGGAACGCAGTAGGTAGAAATCTTAAAACGTTGCTGAGGTGGACCAGGAAACTCGATGCTCTTGGCGTCTCATCCGTAAGACTGCATTTACTCGAGGTCGAAGATCCAATGGTGCGCGAGCACTATGCTCTGAGCAACGTGGAAAATATTGAGGCCTTGTTGCGTTTTGCCAGACTGCAATCGAAGCTCCATCGCATGCAATTTGATGTCTTTAGAGACATGCAACAGATGCTGTTAGGCGCCGATGAGTATACAACTTGCATCTGGAACGCATGCGATCCTCTTACAACCCATGCCGTCCGAGGCATAGAGGGTGACGGTCAGCGAACCAACTGCGGAAGAACGAACAAGGATGGCATCGATTTTGTCAAGGCAGGACAGGACGGATATGAGCGTTACATTGCCCTCTATAATACGCCGCAGAAATTCGGAGGCTGCCAGGGCTGTCGGTTCTTTTTGATGTGCAAGGGTCAATGCCCTGGGAGCTCAATTGATTCTGACTGGCGGAATCGGACTGACCAATGTGAGATTTGGAAAACTCTCTATGAATGGATGGAGGCCGAGCTGCTCTCACGTGGGCACATCCCACTTTCCTTGCTGGAAATTCGCGCTGATATCGAGCATCGATTTCTTGAACGCTGGGAAGAAGGTAGTAACTCCTCAATAGCCGCAGTTTGGGCGGAACTGAAAAGTGACACAGTCGAATTGCCGGGCGTTAATTCATGAAGCGACTGAATTTTGTTCTTCACGACTTCTTTCGTTGTGCCTGGACAAGTGATCACGCCCGGGGCATATGGGATCCGCGATTTCATCGAATAGCTACGTCAATTTCGGAACTTCAGTGGCTAACGGTGGTTTCAGCTTTTAGATCGGGAGCCCTCGTTCGTCTTACTCCCGAGCAACTGGTCCAGAACGCTAAGCGATGGATTGAATTCGATATTCATTTCCTACCACTTGGACTTGAAAGCCTCGGAAGGTCCGTCTATCAATCGCAGACTTCATCATACGTGCCGGGTGAGCCTTTTCTGATTTGTGCCGCCATCGGCTCTCGCCAAACCGTCCTTGAGATGGCATCGGCATACAAGAACCATGACGACGAGACCCTGGGAAACCTTCTTGGATATCCGAAATGTTGTCGCTCGTTCTTTAAGAGGGTCTGGATTAAACAAGCGCACGTAGATACAACGTGGCCGATGTCCAAAGCTACCTCCGGTTCGGCTATCACCAATGACAATTTTGCTCACCTCCTTCGTATCGGAAAGCCTGCGAACACAAATATTCTTTTGCGTGGGCTCGGTGTCCGGGCGGTGTTTCATCTTCCATGCCGGCTTGATTGCATGAAGAGCGTTGAGTTTGCCGAACACGTACTAGAATTAGGTACTGAACATTTTCCCGAGGAAATGGAATGGCTTCGCCAGGTACTTACCTGGCCTATGGAATGGAGCGCGCTGCATGGAATCGCGGAAGTTAAGACACCCGTAGTTAAGTGCATCATGACGACAGACGCGACTCCCTCGCTTTATCGCGTCAAGATCGCGGGTACATCTATTCCAGAAGAAGCACCTAAGGGACTGGGAGAGGTGTATCGTCAGCCAAAAGGACTACCAATTGTTAAATTAAAGAGTTTTCAAAGAGGTCTCGGGAACAGTGGTTAGCATACCTCAAGATTCATGGTACTACCGGGACAATGGTTTTGCGTCGTGCGAAGCCATGGATCAAGCGCACTCCTTGTTGCTGGACCGAATAGCAAATATTCCCGAGGAGGAGTTGAAAAGAGTGATCGACTTTGGATGCGGCAACGGTGTCCTTTTAAAAAAAATAGTCGACCGGTGGCAAGGCTGCATTCCTTATGGGCTTGACGTTTCGGCTTTTCGTATTATCCGCGCGCAATTAATTCACCCTTTGTACTTTCAGAATTTCGAGATCAAATCGATGTTTGATCCAGTAGGCAGGTGGCTGAAGACCACTCGACAGTTCTCTCTGGGCATTTTCATGATCGGTAGATTGTTGGAGGTCCCGCAACGACAACGAAAACAATTCATGGATAGGGTTATGCGGCGCTGTAAACACGTCCTTGTCTATTTTTACGGCGGTTGGGTTCAAGATCAGGTGAACCTCCTGGATTTGGCCGAACGTTGCGGTTTTTGTCTGGGCGACATACATAGGAATGGAACTGCAGCTTTCCTGCATTCCGTCGATCAGAGATTGATAATTACTAACAGGCCTGGAAAATCAGTCAATAAGTCGCTCGTCTGTTGAGGTCAGCACTCAAGATTCACTCAGATCGCGCCAAAAATCTTCCGTGCCGCGATCAAATCATCCGTGCCGGACGCTCTGAAATCCACCCGGTCACGGTATTACACCCCTGAGATGAAGGACCGTCGTTCAGGCTTGGGAGCAAGGTTCGAGGGAGCCAGGCGACGCATCACTCAAGTTGCTTACTATCGCCAAAAAACATCCGGAAGTCTTACTTGAAACTTAACGCGCTACTCCAAAAATCCTCGCAACTCATGGTAATGCGAGTATCATTTCACCCACTTAACTTATCAGGGTGGTGAAGCAGTCCGTCTGCGCCTTTTACTCACGACCTAGGCTAACTTCGAGGTGCGCAAAATGAAAACCCACAAGTTCCTGGCCGTTTTCCTCTTTTCCGTGATTCTTTGCCAAGTGTCGCTGGCCCAAACGAAAACGTCCGCATCTTCTTCACCCGAAGAAACGCGTCTCGCACGGCTTGCGGGGTTAGCAAAAGTGTGGGGAGCGGTGAAGTTCTTTCACCCTTATCTTGCCTATCGGGAGATTGATTGGGACAAGGCCCTCATCGATGCGCTTCCGAAGGTCAGTGCCGCCACGACGGCCGCCGAATATCAGACGGCGGTGAATCAAATGCTCGCGGTGCTGAACGACAAGAGCACTCGCGCCGAAATTGAAGTGAAAGCCGAGACTGAACAAGCCAGTCAACCTGCCGGGGACAGTCAACCGGCCGCCAATCAATCGGCAGTTGCGAATCAACAGC
>Ga0070698_100008041_pt1 | contig 11409 bp, 8 predicted proteins | sample KBSK1502metaG_FD_65477 | JGI IMG/M metagenome (GOLD analysis project Ga0070698, IMG submission 65477) | Corn, switchgrass and miscanthus rhizosphere microbial communities from Kellogg Biological Station, Michigan, USA - KBS K1-50-2 metaG | ecosystem: Host-associated > Plants > Roots >...
AAAAGCTCCCGCATCGGCGGACCAAAACCCGCACTAAAAAAATCCGCCAAAATAACTGAAGAAATTCAGCCTGTCGGTGAAGAAAAACATATTCAAAAACGTGGCCGTAAAAAAAGTGATGAAGCAACTGCAGATGCGCCGCCTGAAGAAGCAAATGAAATTAATGTTGCTGAAGAAGCACCGGCAGCAGCAACTGATACGGGTAATGTTTCTGACCCTGTTTCTACCAGTGCTTCCGGAACGGAAACCCCGGCAACAGATCCCAACATTGCACAAAAGTTCTATCCGCCACGTCGCGACCAGGTATTTAACATTGAATTTGATGGCGTGATACTTTCAGAAGGTGTGCTGGAAATGATGCCTGATGGTTATGGCTTCCTTCGTTCATCTGATTATAATTACTTGTCATCGCCGGATGATGTATACGTTTCTCCTTCGCAAATAAAATTATTTGGTTTAAAAACAGGTGATACTGTTTATGGCGCTGTTCGTCCTCCGAAAGAAGGTGAAAAATATTTTGCATTATTGAAAGTAGATACGATCAATAATAAAAAACCGGAAGAGGTTCGTGACCGTGTGCCGTTTGATTACCTGACGCCACTTTTTCCATTTGAAAAATTAAACCTTTTTGATGCCCCGGATAACTATTCTACGAGAATAATGGATCTGTTTACACCAATTGGTAAAGGCCAGCGGGGATTAATAGTAGCCCAGCCAAAAACAGGTAAGACGATGTTACTGAAAGCGGTTGCCAATGCAATTGCAAAAAATCATCCTGAATGTTACCTGATGGTGGTGCTGGTTGATGAAAGGCCTGAAGAGGTAACCGATATGGAACGCAGTGTAAAAGCTGAAGTGATCGCTTCTACGTTTGATGAACCCGCTGAGAAACACGTAAAGGTTTCTACGATGGCTTTGCAAAAAGCAAAACGGTTGGTTGAATGCGGACATGATGTAGTGATATTGCTTGATTCTATTACACGTCTTGCCCGTGCACATAATACTGTTGCGCCTGCATCCGGTAAGGTTTTATCGGGCGGTGTGGAAGCAAATGCAATGCAGAAGCCAAAACAATTTTTTGGCGCTGCCCGAAAGATTGAGTTTGGAGGATCGCTTACCATTATTGCAACAGCCCTGGTTGATACCGGCAGTAAAATGGATGAGGTGATCTTTGAAGAATTCAAGGGAACGGGTAATATGGAATTGCAGCTTGATCGTCGTTTGTCAAACAGGAGGGTTTATCCTGCCATTGATCTTACTGCTTCATCTACCCGCCGCGATGATCTGTTACTGGAAAGAGAAGTGTTGCAGCGCATGAACCTGCTCCGTGTTTATCTTACTGATATGAATACTGAAGAAGCGATGAATGAATTGCTGAAAAGAATGAGAGGAACAAAAGACAATTCTGAGTTTTTGGCGAGTATGAACGGATAGAACCACGATGTACATGATTTAAACAGATTATTTGGATATAAAAGAGTTCATCACCTGATGAGCTCTTTTTTTATCAGGTATTTACTAAATTTCCTAAAAATCTCTGTCTGCCGCCAGGCGGGCTTTTTTAATCATTTTAATCTTGGCTCTTGTCTGTCGAAAAAATAAATATTGAACGATTTCTTGAACTTTCAAAATATCACCCGGTAATTGATGTTCGCAGCCCGGGCGAATATAAACATGCTCATATTCCCGGTGCATTTAGATTGCCGTTATTTACTGATGAAGAGAGAGCCGTGGTTGGCACTGCTTACAAACAAGAAAGCAGGGAACAGGCAATCAAGCTCGGACTTGATTTCTTTGGACCGAAGATGAAGAAGATGGTGGAGGAGGTGGAACGAATTTTAGATTTACAATTGCAGATTGCAGATTTAAACAGCAACAAATCCGAAATCGAAAATCCAAAATCTAAAATAATATTGCTCTATTGCTGGAGGGGAGGAATGCGTAGCGGCGCTGTAGGCTGGCTGCTTGACGTTTACGGTTTTAAAGTTTATACACTCATTGGCGGTTACAAAAAATTCAGGAACTATGTGCTTGACACATTCAAACTTCCTTTTGATCTTAAAATTCTTGGAGGTTATACCGGCTCTGGAAAAACTGAAGTGTTGAAAGAATTGAAAAGAAAAGGAGAGCCGGTTATCGATCTTGAAGAAATTGCGATTCACAAAGGCTCAGCATTTGGAAATATTGGTTTACCAAAACAACCGACGCAGGAGATGTTTGAAAATCTTTTGAGCCTTGAGCTACGAGCTTTGAGCTATGAGCAAAAGGAAACCGCGGATTCGCCACTCACCACTCTCCATTCACCAATCTGGCTTGAAGATGAATCACAGCGCATTGGTCTTGTAAATATTCCCAACGATCTCTGGCATTTAATGCGCAGGTCGCCTGTTCATTTTCTCGATATTTATTTTGAAGAAAGACTTAAACATCTTGCAGAGGAATATGGCACGTTGGACAGAGAAAAAATGATCGATGCTATTCTGAGAATTAAAGAGAGGCTCGGTGGCCTCGAGGCCAAAAAGGCCATTGCGTTTTTAAACGAGGATAATACAATAGAAAGTTTCCGCATTTTGCTGAAATACTACGATAAATGGTATACGAAAGGCCTGCACAATCGGGAGAACATAAATTCGTTATTACATACGGTAATTTGTGAGTCCGTAACTCCTGAAAATGCAAAAAAATTAGTCCAACAGCCTGTCTATCATGAAAAATCTTAAATTCCTTTTACTTATTGGTTTTTTTCCTTGTTTTGGATTTGCTCAATCATTAAATGGGGTTTATACAGGTGTATTATCAAATGATAGTACAACGATACGCAAGGACCAGTCATTTGAAATGGCATTGACCGAATACAGAGGCAAAGTGTTTGGATATGCGTATTCAACTTTTATTATAAACGATACTCTTTATTACATTGTAAAAAGGGTGAAAGGTAAAATTGAAGGTGATATTTGTGAAGTGGAAGATGATGAGGTGATCACTCATAATTTTCATCAAAAACCAGACAAGAAAGTTTTTGTCACCTATACTTTAAGAAGGAATGCTTCAGATAGTATCTGGCGATTGGATGGCAATTGGAAAACAAATCTTGTCAAAAAAAGATTTTATGCTATTTCCGGAAAAGTGGAAACAAAAGAGGAAAAAGACCTGAGTAAATCAAAGTTGTATGAACATCTCGGTGACCTTGATTTGCAAAAAACACTTGCATTTAATAAACCGCAAGAAAAAACTCCTGAAATAAAACCTGTAAAAGCTAATGAGGATAAAAATGCTATTGCAAAAAATACGGTGAAAAAAGAAGAGAAGAAGGACGTTATCGAAACAGCAACAAAACCCGTCGACAAAAAGCCGGATGTAGCTGTTGTTAAAACAGATAGTAAGCTTCCGGATAATAAAACCACTTCAGCTGTTATAAACAATCAATCAAATCAACCTGAAAAGAAAGAGGTGGTTACGGCCAATACAATTCCGGTTGAGAAAAAACCTGAAACTAATATCGCTAAAACAGATACTAAACTTCCCGATAATAAAACAGCTTCGATAGCCATCAATAACCAATCCAATCCGAATGAAAAGAAAAATGTTGTTGCTAATAATTCAACGCCGGTTGAGAAAAAGCCCGAAGTATCCTCTGTTGCCAAGCCGGAAACCAAACTTCCCGATAACAAACCTGTTATTGCCATTAATAATCAGCCGAATCAAAATGAAAAGAAAAATGTAACGGTGGCCAATACAAATCCAGTTGAGAAAAAACCTGAAACGAATATTGCTAAAACAGATACGAAGCTTACGGAAAATAAACCACCTTCAGTTGCAACAAATGCCCAGCAGAATCAAAACGATAAGAAGAATATTGTTGTAGCAGAAAAAAAGCCTGATGCAGAATTTGAATTTCAGGAATTAAAACGAGACAGGAAATTAAAACCTGCTGCTTCATTAGTTGATGGACGGGTGTCTGTTCCTTCTGAAACAATTTATTTTAAATCTGACAGCCTTTCAATTGCTTTATATGATAACGGGGAAGTAGACGGAGATACCGTGAGTGTAATTATCAATGATGAACTATTTATTGAAAAGCAGGGATTGAAATCTTCGGCTTTCAGAAAAACATTTTATATTCCTCAGAATGGGGGCGATTCTTTGCTTGTGGTTTTATATGCAGAGAACCTTGGAAAATATCCTCCTAATACCGGGCTATTACAGATAAAAGATGGCGAAGAAATTTTTTATGTTCGCTTCAAAGCCGATCTTGATCGTAATGCCGCTATTGTACTTCGCAGAAAATACAAATAAGAAATATCCGCGTATATCCGAGATTTGCGGATATGAATTCAGAACTCACAACAAATGATTTAATTCGTCTTACTCAATACTCTCATGGCGCAGGCTGCGGCTGTAAAATTGCTCCAAAAGTCTTAGATGAAATTTTAAAAACCAATCTTTCCATTCCCGATAATAAAAACCTGCTTGTTGGAAATAGCAGTAAGGACGATGCGGCTGTTTATGATTTGGAAAACGGTTTTGCGGTTATTTCTACTACAGACTTTTTTATGCCGATCGTTGATGATGCGTTTGATTTTGGAAAAATTGCCGCCGCCAATTCCATCAGTGACGTGTATGCAATGGGTGGAAAACCTTTGATGGCAATTGCTGTTCTTGGCTGGCCGGTTGAAAAACTTCCTGTTGAGCTTGCTCAAAAGGTGATTGATGGTGGAAGAATAATTTGTAATGAAGCTGGTATTCCGTTGGCTGGTGGCCATAGCATCGACTCACCCGAACCAATTTTTGGTTTGGCGGTAACCGGAATGGTGAAAAAAGAAAATCTGAAAAAAAATAATGCGGCAGAAAAAGGCGATCTGCTTTTTCTAACCAAACCGCTCGGTGTCGGAATTTTATCAACTGCACAAAAAAGAGGTTTGTTGAAAGAAGAATATTTGCAGCAAATGGTTAAGCAAATGGAAAGCCTGAATATGATTGGCGAAGAATTAGGAAAAATAAAAGAGGTGACCGCAATGACCGATGTAACGGGCTTTGGTTTACTTGGTCATTTAATTGAAATGGCGGAGGGAAGCGGATTAAGCGCAGAAGTCTTTTATAATAAAATTCCTGTTGTAGATGGTGTAATAGACTTTATTAAGCGAAGAATTTTCCCCGACGCGACTACAAGAAACTGGAACAGCTATCATCAGAAAGTAAGATTTGAAAAGGGGGTGGATGTAATGGAAGCTTTTACTTTACTTCCCGATCCGCAAACAAACGGAGGGTTGTTATTTAGTGTAAAGGAAAATGCAAAAGATGAAGTAGCGGTATTGCTGGAAAAATTTGGTTTAAAAAAATTTATAGACCCGATCGGTAGGTTTGTGACGAAAGGAGAGAAGATGATCGAAGTAAAAAAATAGCCATGCAAATACACGACAAGCCACAAATTATTTCTGCACTGAATGAAAAGGTAGAGGCATTCAACAATTATATCTCTCCATTGGATAAAGAACAATTTGAAGCAACGCCGGATGACAAATGGAGTGCAGGGCAAAATCTTGATCATCTTATTCGTGCAATTAAACCCCTGCAACCGGCTTATGGTTTACCAAAATTTGTTTTGCGTATTCTATTTGGCAAAACAAATCGTCCATCCCGAAATTATGATGAGCTGGTTGCAAAATACAAAGCCAAACTTGCAGCAGGCGGCCGGGCAAGCGGTCCGTTTATTCCGCCATTTATAGCTTTTGAAAAAAAAGATGAGTTGATAAAAAAATATGCTGAGCAAAAACAAAAACTGATTGCGAAAATTCAGGAGCAAAACGAAAAGGACCTTGATGTTTATATTCTGCCGCATCCTTTACTTGGTAAAGTGACCTTGAGAGAAATGCTGTATTTTACAATTCATCATAATGAGCATCACTTGGAGTTACTCAGGAGCAGAGGCTGAATTATTTCTTCTCCAAAAAAATCTCCGCCATCATACATCGTACACTCCCACCTTCCGTTTGTTCAATTATCGGAATGGGTACCGACAATAATTTATTTCTTGCAGATAATTCTTCTTTTTGTTCCTCGTTCAATGAATCAAAAGCTGTTTGACTCATCACCAAAACCTTTTCGCCCTTACTATTTTTTACCTGGAGCATATTACCCGCAAAACAATGCATTTGATCTTTTGTAATTCTTATTACATCATGCCCGCTGCTTTCAAGAAGTTGTCGAATCGCAATTAGTTCCCATTCTTCTTCAATGGCTTCTTCGCATAATATTGCAAAATCTTCGGCAAGAGTCATAGCAACATTCGTGTGATAAACCGCCTGCCCATTTTTATCTGCCGCAAAAAATATAATGGCCCTGAATTTATTGGCATTGGCGAATTTTTCCAAAACAGAAATATCCGTTCTTGGTGAATAACAAGCATAGATCACTTTATTTTCATGATCGGTCACCATACTACCCGTTCCTTCTAAAAATTTTCTTTCTACTTCAAATTCACTCCAATCCTGCAGGCCTTTTACCACAAATTTCTCTGCCAGCATTTTCAAAATATCATCTCTTTTCTCAGGACGACGATTGGGAGCATACATGGGAAAAACAGAAACGATTCCTTCCGGCGAAGTACTTAGCCAATTATTGGGAAATGTGGCGGAAGGTTTTACGGGTGTTGGTGTATCATCGATCACTAAAACATTTATATCATTCGTTCGGAGCAATTCGATCATATTATCAAACTCCTTCAATGCTGATTGATGGATAGACCTGGAATTTATTTCTGAGGCCGTTGATTGAAAAAAATTAGTAGCAGCAGTTTCTTCATTTACCCCAAATGCTGCGGGGCGTATCATGAGGATGGTGTCGGTGATCTGCATTACTTATTAAAAATAAGTAAATGCGAACTATTAACCGGCCAATGCGTCTATCTTCTTTGACAATTCCCTGTCTTTATCGGTTACAATATTTCCGGCGCTGTGTGTATTTAACCATATCTCTACGGTATTCCAGGTGTTTGTCCAGGTTGGATGATGATCCATCTTTTCTGCTTCTAAAGCGACTCGTGTCATAAATGAAAATGCTTCGCTGAAGTCTTTAAAAGTAAATTTTTTGTACAGCTTATTATCTTTCTCTTGCCACATAATTTGAAGTTTGAGGTTTGTTGTTTAAAACACAAGGTGTTCTTTATTCTTTATTTTTTCATTGGTCAGTTCCATTACTAATTGCACGCCGTTAATTGATCTGATGTTCTCGGCTCGCTCTTGCAGCATTTCATTAGTTACAATATCGCCCTTCATCAGCCATAAAAAATCAAGGTGTTTGAATTCGGGTAAAAGATATTCGCCGTCAAACTGGTTGTTATAAATATAATGCTCCAATGCGGTGGCAGGTTCGTGATACTCATACAAGCCGAAAAAATAATTCCTGTTCTTTTTCTTTAGTTGAATCTCGATTTCATTATTCACCCGAAAATCAACGCCAAGCATGTTATTCAATTGCCAGCAAAACTGGTAATCTTTCATGGGGGCCATTATACCAAGCAGGCGGGTGTCTTCAAAAAAACCATCCGTAATATCCTGTGTATCTAAAATAAGCTTACTCAAGCAGTTTTGGGTTTCTGTTTATGAATTAAAACTGAACCTCCGTTTCCATTTCTTCGTTGCCTCTTTTAAACTTTACTTTTGCCTTCTCGCCTTTCTGAAATTTTCCCAATGTTTGCATATAACTTTCCATTGAGCTTACATTGTAATCACCAACTTTAATAATAATATCACCGGCTTTCAATCCGGCTTTTTGTGCCGGTCTCCCATCAGTTACACCATCGCAACGAACACCTGCCCCGGCAAAAGTATAATCAGGCATGATACCCATTGTAACTCCGCCGCTGCGCATGGAAGAAGTAGTTTGTGTTTCTCTTGTTTTTGTAAATGCCAGCTTTTGATCTGCTATGACCGGAGACAGAACAATGCCGCTGATATAGTTGATGATCTTTGTTTCTCCCGTATAATTTATTTTATCAAAATCATCGCTTGGTTTATGATAATCTGTATGTAAGCCTGTAAAGAAAAATAAAACAGGAATGTCTTTGCGGTAAAAAGATGTGTGATCACTTGGTCCGGTTCCGCTGCTATCAATCCGAATGACAAAAGGATTCTTTTTATTGTTTGGGTCGATCAGTGAGCTCCATTGAGGCGACGTGCCGTAACCTCCAATGGTTACCACCTGGCTGCTATCATTCAATCTTCCTACCATATCCATATTGATCATGTAATTGAGTTTGCTGAAATCGATTGTCGGATGTTCTGTAAAAAACTTTGAGCCATTTAATCCAAGTTCTTCTGCAGAAAAAGCGATAAAGAGGTAATTGTTATTTTTTTGTTTTGTGTTTTTTAATATTCTTGCCAGTTCGATCAATGCGGCTGTTCCGCTTGCATTATCATCAGCTCCATTATGAATTGCTTTTTCTCCTGTGCGCAACATGGAGTTGCCATCTTCTCCATAACCCAGGTGATCATAATGGGCACCAAGCACAATAGTTCTTGCTGCCCCATTATCTAAAAGTCCAAGTATGTTGCGGCCGGTTCTTTTTTTATCACCTACGTCCACTTTCATTTTGATATCAAGTGTAGCTGTTTGATCGGTGAAATACTTTTTTGCGGCATCTTTAAAAACATACACCACCGGCACATCCAATTTTTCTGTTCGGTCTTTGCTGTCAAACTTCAGTTTGTCATCAATGGAAGAGCTATTATAAAGTATGACCGCTGATGCGCCCCGACTCTTTGCTTTCTTTGCATTGTTGCGGATATATTCATTCAAATCAAAGCGCGGGTTGCCTTTATTTTCTTCCAGCGTTTCTTTCAAATCATAAAACCAGGGCATGTCGGCTTCCTGCACGGCAATTGATGGCAACGCTTCAATACTTATATTTTGGGAAAACGGAAATGGAAAAAAATCTTTGTCAACAGCAAGATTGTTTTCATTGATAATAAAATGGGTGGCGCTATTTACTTGTTTACCGTCATAAATTTCAAATGGCTGAAAAAATCCATCGGTTCCTTTTGGCTGTAAACCCGCTTCCTGGAATTTTTGACTGATATACTCTCCGGCCAACTTCTCTCCGTTAGTACCAGCCCTTCTTCCTTCAAGTTTATCATTAGCAAGATAACTGATATGAGCCTGCAGGTTCGTTACAGTTATATTATCTGCTTTGCTTAACTTGGGTGATTTCTTTTTTTGAGCAAAAGAAATTTGAACAATAAAAAATGAAATGAATAAAAACGCCGCACGGATACTATTCATAAGAATTTGAAATTAATTAGCGCAAAGTTATTAATTAGAGCAAATGATTGTGGTTAAAGTTTCGTCATCATTAACGAAAAGGATTATCCGAAGTGTCCGGCTAAGTCGAAACGACACAATTGCTCAATGAAGAACCAAAGGATGAAAACTTCTCTTTGCTCAGTGCAGGCCGGGCGTCGCAAGAAGAGCTTACTGGTAGTAAAACTGTTGGCTACATGATAAAAATCAACCCTCAAAAACCCGATTTCGTAAATAGCAACGAAGTCTAACTTCTACATTTGTAAGTTACGGTGGGCGGAAAAAAACTACATATTGGTTTGGTGGGGAATCCCAACAGCGGCAAGAGTTCGCTGTTTAACTGTTTGACGGGCTTAAATCAAAAGGTCGGCAATTTTCCCGGGGTTACTGTTGAATTGAAAGTAGGTGACGCAAAAATTGATGATAACCTGTGGGCTGAATTTGTTGATCTGCCGGGAAGCTATAGTCTTTACCCCCGGAGGCATGATGAACAAGTAACTTACGATGTATTGCTAAATGAGGAGCACGAGGAGCACCCCGATATACTGGTAGTAATAGTGGATGCATCAAACCTGAAAAGGAATTTGTTGTTTGCATCGCAGGTCATCGATCTGAAGATACCGACAGTGATCGTATTGACAATGATGGATCTTGCAAGGAAAAAAGGGGTGGAGATAGATGTTGCCGGTTTGGAAAGAGAGTTGGGGGTGCCGGTGATCCCGGTGAACCCGAGAAAAAACAAAGGAATTCCCCAATTAAAAAAAACATTATCTCAGATCACCACTGCACTTGCTCCAACTACAATCAGAAACTTTGTACCTGATGCCTTATGGGGAAGAGGAACCGTACAGGCAATAAAGGACCGGCTTCCGCACCTAAGCGATTATAAAGCGCTGCATCTTGCTTTTAATTACAAGGACCTTAATATAAAGTCTTCGGTAAAAAAAATTGTAGAAGAATCAATAAAGGATATCCCCTTAAATAAAACATTGTCGCAGGCCGAAGAAATTACAGAGCGTTATGCACGCATTAAAACGATCATGCATCAAACGGTGGTAGAACCAGATCCCTTACAAAGAACCTTGTTTACAGATAAACTTGATAATGTTTTGCTCCACCGCCGCTGGGGGTATTTGATCTTACTGGCGGTTTTGTTTTTACTTTTTCAAAGTGTGTTTCTGATAGCGCAATATCCAATAGATTGGATCGAATTTGGTTTTGCGAAGATCAGTTCTTTTTTATCTGCAGTATTGCCCGAGACATGGTGGAGTGATCTTCTTATAAATGGAGCGATAGCAGGCCTAAGCGGTATCCTTGTTTTTGTGCCGCAGATCATGATACTATTTGGGTTGATCACTATTCTTGAAGACAGCGGTTATATGGCCCGCATCAGTTTTCTTTCTGATCGGTTGATGAGAAGTGTTGGGTTGAATGGTAAAAGTGTGATGCCAATGATCAGCGGGTTTGCCTGTGCGGTACCTGCAATTATGAGTGCAAGAAGTATTGAGAACAGGAAGGAAAGATTGCTGACCATCTTGATTACACCGTTAATGAGTTGTTCGGCAAGATTGCCGGTATTTACAATTTTGATCGGGCTGGTTATTCCCAATAATTATCTGCTCGGGTTCTTAAGTGTTCAGGGGTTGGTAATGATGGGCCTTTATTTAAGTGGGTTGCTGATGGCATTAGTAGTTGCCTCCATAGCACGCTGGTTTATTAAAATAAAAGAAAGAAGTTTTTTTATTCTTGAATTGCCCACTTACCGATCACCACGCTGGGGTAATGTAGTACAAACGATGATCAATAAAGCGAAAATCTTTGTTTTCGATGCGGGAAAAGTGATCATGGTTATAAGTTTAATCCTTTGGGCAATGAGTTCTTTTGGCCCGGGCAACCGGATGAAGGATGTGGCACATCGCTATGAGCAATTAAAAAAACAACCTGGCGCTAATACAGAACAAATAGATAAAGAATTTCAGGCTGCTAAACTTGAAAATTCTTATGCTGGCATATTAGGTAAATCAATTGAACCGGCCATTGCGCCACTGGGCTATGATTGGAAAATTGGCATTGCACTTATTACCTCGTTTGCTGCGAGAGAAGTGTTTGTTG
>Ga0070698_100008042_pt1 | contig 11409 bp, 11 predicted proteins | sample KBSK1502metaG_FD_65477 | JGI IMG/M metagenome (GOLD analysis project Ga0070698, IMG submission 65477) | Corn, switchgrass and miscanthus rhizosphere microbial communities from Kellogg Biological Station, Michigan, USA - KBS K1-50-2 metaG | ecosystem: Host-associated > Plants > Roots >...
AAGACGTCCTCAGGCGTGCCCTGCAGGTAAGAGGTGATCTGGTTCTGGAACGTGCCGTGGTCGACGGTGTTGATGTTCACCTTGGTGCCGCCGTTGGCGCTGGTGAACGAGCTGACCAGGTCGGCCAGGGCCTTCTTGGGCACCGAATCCGACTGGTAGCTGCCGAGCGACATGCTGCCGCCCTTCGCGGTGACCGAAGTGCTCCCGCTGGGGGTGGTGCCACCACACGCCGCGATGAAGGCGGCCAGGCTGCCATAGCCGGCGATCTTCAGCACGTCACGCCTCGTCAGGTTGAGGTCGAGCGGAAGCTTCAGGTCCGTGCCGGGAACCAGGATCTTGTCATCAGGCATACGACTCCTCCTCTAATCGGCCGCTAGCGGCCTCCACGCCTGCCCTTAAAGCTGCTGATACACGGGAAGCGTACTGATTCGGTCAACTTTGTCAACTGTGAATTTCGGTATTGATCGAAATTGATCGATGCCGTACGATCGCACCCATGCTTGCGGTGGAGCGGAGGCGTCTCATCGCCGAGATGCTGCGCTCCCGAGGGGTGGTCTCGGTGGCCGACCTGGCCGAGCAGCTGGACACGACCGAGATCACGGTGCGACGCGACATGCGCGCGATGGCCAGGGATGGGCTGCTGGTCCGCGCCCACGGCGGCGCGGTCCTGCCGGCCGCCATCGGTCACGAGCCGAGCTACTCGGAAAAGGCCCACCTCGCGGGCGCGGAGAAGGCGTCGATCGCCCGGCTGGCCGTCAAGCTCATCCTCCCGGGCGACTCCATCCTCCTCGGCCCCGGCACCACCACCCTGGCCCTGGCGCGGCTGCTGACCGAGCTGCCTGAGCTCACCGTGGTCACCAACTCGCTCCTCGTCGCGCAGGCGCTGATGGCGGCGCCGCGTGTCGAGGTCATCCTCACGGGAGGCACGCTGCGGCGGTCGATCCACGCGCTGGTGGGGCCGGCCGCCGAAGAGTCCGTGCGCGCGCTGCGCGCGTCGAAGGCGTTCATCTCCGGCAACGGCTTCACGGCCGAGCGCGGCCTGTCCACGCCGAGCCCGCTCGTCGCCGCGACCGATCGCGCCTTCGCCAACGCCGCGCAGCAGGTCGTCGTGCTCGCGGACCACACCAAGCTCGGCCAGGACACGATGTGCCAGACGGTGCCCGCCGCGCGCGTCCACACGCTCATCACGGACCACGGCGCCGACCCGATAGTGCTGGCCGCGATTCGCGACGCCGGCGTCGACGTCCGCGTCGCCGAACCGAGAGGCGAACGTGAGCACCCGGCCGCCGCCTCCGCCTGAACCGGCGGTCAAGCCTGTCAGGGTCGAGCTGCGACTCAAGGACGGCCGCTACCTGCTCGTCTTTAGCCGACCGCCACTCCCCCGCAAGCCAGATGCCTGAGCTGCGGTTCGACCCGCTGCGCCAGGAATGGGTCGCGTACAACACCGAGCGCAACGACCGGACGTTCTTGCCCACCAGCTTCTGCCCGCTGTGCCCGAGCGGCGCTGGCGGCAACTCGGAGATCCCGCTGGCCGATTTCGAGGTGGTGGTCTTCGAGAATCGATTTCCAGCGCTCGCGGCGGGTTGCGAGGTGATCGTCTACACGTCGGACCACGCCAGCACGCTGTCCCGCCTGCCGCTCGACCGCGTCCGCCTGCTGGTCGACGTGTGGGCGGATCGCTACGTGTCGCTGGGTGCGCGCCCGGACGTCGACTACGTGTTCATCTTCGAGAACAAGGGCGAGGAGATCGGGGTCACCCTTCACCACCCTCACGGCCAGATCTACGCGATGCCGTTCGTCCCTCCCGTCGCCTCGACGGAGCTGCGTGCGTCACGCGCGCACCTCGAGGCCACGGGGCGGTGCCTGCACTGCGGCGAGATCGAGCGCGAGCTGTCCGGGGATCGCCTGGTGCTGCGGAGCGACTCCATGGTCGCTTTCGTGCCTCACGCCGCGCGCTGGCCGTACGAGGTCCATGTCTACCCGCGCCGCCACGTCGCGTCGATCGCCGAGCTCCGGGCCGACGAGCGGCGCGAGCTGGCGGCGGCGCTGCTCGCGGTCACCGGCGCTTACGACGAGCACTTCGGCTTCTCCACGCCTTACGTGATGGCGATGCACCAGGCGCCGACCGACGGCAAGCCGTGGCCCGAGGCTCACCTCCACATCGAGTTCTATCCCCCACACCGCCGGCCCGACCGCCTCAAGCACCTGGCCGGCGTGGAGCTCGGCGCGGGCACGTTCGTGAACGACACGAGACCGGAGGAGACCGCGAGACGGCTGCAGGAGGCGATTCACTCGGCGGCGGCCGGCGTCCACGCCTTCAGGTCGTCGAGCGACGGAATGAAGTAGTACGACCCCGTGAGCGCGCGCGTGTAGCGCGTGAGCGCATCGCGCGTGCCGTTCTGCAATCCGGCCATGCTCTCGAGCATCGCCGCGAGCCGGTGCTGGTCGGAGCTGAAGCCGACGAACATCGTGCCGTGGACCGTCACTGTCCCGAACGGCATGTTGCGGCGAAAGATCTTGCCGAACACGTCCTGGTCGTTGCGCGCCACGTGCGAGTCGCTGGGCTTGGGGTCCAGCTCGACGCTGTCCGGCTTGGTGCGACCGATCACCGCCTCCTGGGTTTGCACCGGCAGCGATTCCCAGGTGGCCGAGTCATGGACCCATTTCTGCAGCAGGAGGACCGACCCTCCGGCGCCGGTCTCACCGTCGCCGATGAGGGCGATGCCAGGCGCGTCGACCAACGTCGGATTCTCGGTGCCGTCGATGAAGCCTGTGAGATCGCGGTCGTGGTGGTAGGGCCAGCTCGACGTCTCCACGGCGACAGTGGCGATGTCCTGCGTCGCCGCGATCGCCTCGCGCGACACCTCGAAGACGACGTCATAGGCGCTGCCGGAAAGCCACAGCACCGCGTCGTGCTGCGTCGCCGGCATCGTGTAGCCGTCGGGTCCGACCACGTCCTGGTTGTACCCCGCGACCTCTGGAGGCGCCTGGTCCGGCGCGACGGCCCGCCACAGCTCGGGCCGGAAACCGGCGACCAGGTTGACGCCGCCCATCGTGGTGCGCGGTTCGCGCAAGCCCGCGATGGCGGCGACGAGTTCGCGCTGCTCGACCCCTTTCTGAATGTCGAACTCGAGATAAGAGTGCGAGGCGGTGCCCAGCGCGAAGATGCCGGCCTGGGAAGCCTTCATGCCTTGCGGCCCGGCCACCGCGTTGCGACGAACACGACGAGGAGCAGGCTAGCGCCGATCTCGGGGCAGCGTCCAGGTGAAAATTCCGACCACGGCGCAGACTACGGCCGTGTCCGGGAGCGGGAGGGCGAAAGTCGTCGCGGGGACGCTTGCACCGCGCCAGTATCGTCGGGCCGGATTCAGGCGGCTTACGTCATCAAGGCGGGCGCAGTTCGCGACAGCGCCCGCCGACTCCTCAGGTACGACCGGTCCATGAACGACCGGATCAGCAGCGGGAGCCGCCCGCTCATGACCATCCGTCGATCCCGAACGAGCATCGCGTCACCAGCGAGGTCGGGACCCAACAGGTCGGGCTGGCCCGGCCGAAGCACTGGCTGGAGGGCTGCGCCGTCGAGCGCACGAATCACGTTGCCGGCGGTTTGGCGGGCGGTTTTTCGGATCGACTGAAGGGTCGGCGGGAGGTGGTAGCCGGCCGGCGCAGCAACGACGTCGCCGATGCCAAAGACTCCTGGCGCCGCCGCCATCGCGCCGTCCACCTTGAGCATCCAGCGTCTATCAAGCAGATCGCGGGGCAGCCACTCCGTACAACCCTTGAGAGGGGCAGCGAGTGCGATGAGATCTGCGTGCACCGTCCGCTCCGCCAGCACGACTCCGGACGCATCGATCCGCACCACCGAGCCCTCGCTGATGAGCCGCCCGCCGCGCCGTTCGAAGAGTCGCGTCAGGTAAGCCGTGGCCCGCTCGCCGAATCGTCGGGCGAGAGTGCCATCGGCATCGATCGCGGTGACCTGTACGCCCGGCTGGTGAGCCACAATCCAGGCTGCGTATTCCAGGCCTGGACCAGGTCGCTCCCACCCGAACACCACGGCGACGCGGCGCGCGCCCGAAAGAACCCCGGCGCCAAAGTTGGCGGCGTCCTCGAGGTCGCATGGAAACAGCGCATGAGTCAACGCGCCGGGCACGCGGTCGCGGTCGGCCACGGCCCCGGTCGCGACCACCAGCTGTCCGTAGGCAACTGGCGCGCCTGATTGGAGGATGACGCGACGTGCGTTCAAGTCGACGCCTGCGGCCCTATCGGAAATGATCTCGACCCCAGCTGAGGCCAGGAGTTTTGCGAACGGTATGACAGGAGGTTGAGGACTTCCGGCGGGCACCTTGATCAGCCACGGCCGATACGTCACGTGGGTCTCGCCGCTCACAACCGTGACGGAGAGGTCAGGTCGCAGCCTTCTCAGCGCGAGACTGATCTCGAGCGCACCGAACCCGCCGCCGACCACAACCACGCCGGGCGTCATTTCCCGAACCCCTCGACTCGGAGCTGATTCCAGGCCATCTCGCTCCGGAGCGGGTCTTTGACGACGCGCATCAGAACAGTCGGAAAATCCGCTGATGGTCTTGGCGAGGTGCCCATCGCACCTGACGTCTCATAAAGAGCCATCGCTGCGGGCTCCAGAGAGATCAGTCCGGGCGTCGCCCATTCCCAGAGTCGAGTCATCGCACGCAATGGCCACCGCTTCGGCATCGTGCCCACCTCCATAATTCGCTAGAGATCACCTCTAATCGATAGGATGGTACTCTATTTCAGTGCGGACCGGTGTCAAGACCAGCCGGAGTTACAACGCGACTTTTCGAAAGCAGCAGGCTCAAGCCACCCGGAGCCGAATTCTTGAGGCCTCTCGAAGGCTCCTCGCTCGGGGTACGTACAGCACCCTGACCATGGCGGACATCGCCGCCGAAGCCGGGGTCGCGTATCAGACCGTCTACTCGATCTTCGGCACCAAAATCCGCCTCGCGGAAGCGCTTGTCGAGGCCGGCTTCTCGCACATACCCGACGCGTTGAGGCTGTTCGAGGCCATGTTCGAGTCGCCCGAACCCGAGCAATGGTTCCGCACTGCAAGTCGAGCCACGCGACTGATTCTGGAGCCCTGTGCGGACCTTGCCCAGTTCATCCGAGAGTCCGGAGACCCGGGCCTCCTCTCCGGCTATCAAAAACGCGAGGACGCGCGCTACGTCGCAATTGCAAAGAGCGGCCTCATTGAACGATTGGTGAAGAGCGATCGCCTGAGCCCGAACCTGTCACCATCGGAGGCCGTCGCCGTTATCTGGGCCATGTCCGGCGCCGACGTCTACCACCAGCTGGTCTTCGGTCAGAAATGGTCACCAGCGCGATATGAAGAATGGCTTGCGGACGCCTTGATGAAGGCGGTGCTCAAGCCGGCGGCGCCACGGACGACCAAAACACCCAGATAGCCCCGGCGGGATTCGGCATGTTTGGCGCAAAAAACGTCTAAAGAGGCCGGTGATAGACGCTTTTCGCACCAAAAACGCCTGATCGCAGCGAGACATCAGCTTCAGTGGGATTCGGCGCCAGGGAGTGCGCCGCCGGAGTCCGCAGGGCTCGCAACCAGACCCGCCTCGTATGCGTATATGACAGCCTGGACCCGATCGCGCAGGTCGAGCTTCATGAGCAGGCGTGCGACGTGCGTCTTGACCGTCGTCTCCCCGATGGAGAGCTGCGCCCCGATCTCCGCATTGGTCAGTCCGCGCGCGAGAAGTCGAAGCACCTCAGCCTCGCGATTCGTGAGGTCGCGCAGTGCAGCGGAGGACGCTGGCAGTGGCGGCCGGCTCCCGGCGAACCGCTCGACCAACCGCCTTGTCAGCGCCGGTGCGAGCAGCGAGTCGGCGCCGCGCGCAGCCTGGCGGACGGCCGAGACGATGTCTTCGCCGGACATGTCTTTGAGCAGAAACCCTGACGCTCCCGCGCGTAGCGCCTCGTACACGTACTCGTCGAGGTCGAACGTCGTGAGCATGAGGACTCGAATTGGGATTCCCTCAGCGAGGATCTGCCGGGCCGCCGCGATGCCATCCTGACCTGGCATGCGGATATCTAGCAGGAGGACGTCTGGTCGCTCCCGCTTCACCAACTCGATTGCCTCGTCGCCGTTTCTCGCCTCCCCCACCACCTGCATGTCGGCTTCGCCCTCCAGAATCAGGCGAACTCCGCCGCGCACAAGCTCCTGGTCGTCCGCGATGGCGACCCTGATCACGTTTTCACCATCAGTGCCGGGAACTGTGCCCGCACCTCGAAACCGCCATCCGGGCGCCGGCTCCAGTCCAGGCGTCCGCCGCACGCTTCAGCCCGCTCGCGCATGCCCTGAAGACCGCGGCCGCTCCCAGCGACCGGGGCCGCCGCCCGGCTGCTCGTGCTGTTCGCGACGACGAGCTCGACATGCGCGCCCGCGTTCCGCACAGTCACCTCCGCGGATGCACCTGGCGCGTGCTTCAGCACGTTGGTCAATGCTTCCTGGAGAACCCTGAACGCCTCGAGCTCGGTTGCAGGGGAAAGCGCTGCCCCTGGCTTGTCGATGCGGAGACGGACTGACAAACCTGTGCCGCGTGCGCGCTGGACCAGGCCTTCGAGATCCTGAACTCGCTCGGTCGCCGGCGAGTCGCGGCTTGAACTGAAACCCATCCTGAGCTCTGTCAAGCCGTCGACCGCAACCTGAGAGATCGTCTGCAGGGCGGCCTCCGCTCTTTCACGATCTGAAGTCCACATGCGGCGTGCGGCGCCGGCATGCAGCGCGATCACTGTCAGGCTGTGACCGATCGCATCATGCAGCTCGCGCGCCAGCCTCGCGCGCTCTTCCAACACAACGGCTCGCAAACGAGACTCGCGCTCCTCTGCCAGCAAGATGTTGTTCGCGCCCACCTCCTCGACCAAACGTGACCTCTCGCGCAACACGCGACCACCGGTCCATGCCAAGAGCAGGAAGGCGACGGCGCCGGGCAATACCTCGATGCCAAAACATGCCACCGCGCCAAGGCAGCAGATGGCGAGCCCCGCAAGTGATCGTCCGCGACTCTCGAAGTAGGCCACAGCGAACGGCGGAAGGAAAGACAGGCTTATAGCGGTGAACGTGCCGTTGAGCGGTGCCACGAGCAACCCGAAGAACGCGGTGGCCGCCCACAGCGCGGCTGTCATCAGAAGAGGGCGGCTCCATGACAGCGCGATGGGCGCGGCGATGAGGAAGCACCCTGCCACCGCAATCGGGAACGGCACGCGGGCGCTTCCCGCCTGCCCTATCTCGACGACCAGCCCGACGCCAACGGCTGCGGCCGCGATGGCGGCCCAAGGAAGCACCGTCTGGCTTCGTGAATCGAGCTCGGCGCGGCGCGATGGGCGACGATCCATGAGCGGCTCGTCATGCCCAGCCTCCGGCCGGTTGGTGGAAGCCAACGTAACGACCACCCTGCGCGTCTCAGCCAAAAGATCCCGCGCCCGAGCTTCGATCGCCGCCACCGCCTCGGCCCCGCCGTCTTCGAGGAAATGCTGTGCGGCGGCGGCCTCCACAACCACTGACTCCATCCCCGAGACGAGCCTTTCGTGAAGACGTTCTGTCAACGTCACGCGCTCGAATGCGAGCGCCGCGCCGGTCCGCGCCGAACGCTCTGCGTTGATCTCGTGCTCCTGGTCGCGAAGCTTGACGACGAGGGCGTGGCGTGCTCGGACGAGACGACCGGCCAGAACCGGCGCTCCGACGATGAAGACTCCGAAGAACGGCAACGCGCCCGATAGCGTGTGCTTGCCGGGCCCGAGAAGGTCGACCACAACGATCATGAGCAACGGCTGGAAAATGCCGACCGCGACTTCCCGACCACTCCCGTGCACACCGAGCGAGTAGCTCAGGACCAGGAGGGCAAGGATGGGTACCGTCACCTCGGTCGATCCAGCCGGCAAGACGGGAAGCAACGCCCGCGCCAACGAATCCGCGGCTGCCAAAACGACCAGGAGCTGTAACCCAAGGAGTGGACGCGAGCGCCGTAGGGCCAAAGACGCGAGCGGAAGTGAAGCCAGAACGGCCGATGGGAGTCCGGCTGCTCCCTCGCCGCGTCGGAGCAGTTGCTCGAGGCCGGCTGCGAGCATGAAACCCAGCGCAAGGAGCAAGTCCGATGCGCCTCCTCTCGGGAACCGGTCGGCGAGGTGTCGGACGCGCGCGCCAAACCGACTGAGCACGCCGAGAGGGTAAAACGACTCAGCCGCGTCCGGCGTCATCCGTTAGGAGGACTGCTAGCGGACGACTCGAATTCCGCCGGTCGATGGACGACAAGCGCGCCCCACCCGCATAGCCTCCTTCTCACGGTCGCACCAGCGGCCAAAAACGACAGGAGGAATCAATGGATACAGGTGGTTGGGAAGACAGGCACCGGGTGTTGATAGCCCGGCTGGCTGGGATTGCGGGTGTCGTGTTCGTTGCGGTATCACTGGCGCCGGGCGGCCTGGGAGGTCCAATCTTCGACAACAACATCTCCACGCCGCAGATCGTGGAGTGGGTCCAGAACAACGGCGCCGGCATATCGGCCGATGGCTTCGTGGGAGCCGTAGGCGCCAGCATCGTCTTCCTCATGTTCGTGCTTCTGGTCAGCGTCACCGGCGGTCGCGGTGTCCTTGCCGTTTTGGCGTGGAGCTCAGCCGCGGCCTTCATGGCCATCGACTGGGTTCATGCGGGCGTCTACTACGCGATGGCTGACACAGGCCAGCGCGGACAGGCTGACGCGGGCATCGTTGCGCTTTTCAGCCTCGCCAAGATGATGACGTTCGCCGACGGCTTCGTAATCGGGATTGCGGTCGTGGCGATAAGTCTCCTGGCGCTGCTCTCGCGTGCCCTCCCCTGGGCGCTAGTGTGGCTTGGCTTCGCCATGGGCGGATACCACCTGGTGGAGACTCCGATCCAGCTGGCGATCAACCACAGGGCGAACGGCATTACCGGGCCGATCGATGTGCTCATCTCGCTGATCTGGGTCGGGGCCGTCGCTCTGGTCTTGCTCATCAAACCGATTTGGGGCGTCCAGACGCCGGCGTCGGTTCCTACTGCGGTCGCCAGCTAATCGCCGCCGATTCAGTCGATTGGTCAGGGTCGGCTCGCATGCCCCGCTTGATACGTGCGTCTTGCGCAAAGAGGGTCAATTGAAGCCCGTTGATACGTGCGTTTGGCGCAAAACGGGCCGAATTGACTTAGTAGCCCCGGCGGGATTCGAACCCGCGATCTCAGCCTTGAGAGGGCTGCGTCCTAGGCCACTAGACGACGGGGCCGCTACTGCTGGTGGGCGGCGTTGGGTTTGAACCAACGACCTCTTGCGTGTGAGGCAAGCGCTCTCCCGCTGAGCTAGCCGCCCATGGGAAAGATCATTCTACCCAGGCCCCGTACGATGGGCCTCGTGAGGACAGCCCCCCTCGCCGAGCGCCACTGCGTCGACTGCAAGCCGGGTACGCCAACCCTGCCGACCTCGGAGGTGGACCGGCTGCTCGAGCAGCTCCGCGGCTGGACGGTCGTCGAGATGGACGGCCACCTCCAGCTCACGAAGACCCTCAAGTTCAAGGGCTTCATGCCCGGAGTCGAGCTCGTCGACGAGATCGCCAGGATCGCCGAGGCCGAGGCCCACCACCCCGACCTCCACCTTGCCTACGGCTCCCTCCGCGTCGACCTCTGGACCCACGCCGCGGGCGGATTGACCGAGAACGACTTCATCCTGGCCGCCAAGATCGACCAGATCGCGCCTCCCTAGAGCCCTTTCACACTTTCTTAACCGCCTTTCCTTTGCTTTGTCGGGAACTACCCGATACAGTCATCGGCGCTCGATGCACTTCATCCTTTGCTGGCTGTTTCATCAAAAAGAGCGAGAGGTGCTGCTCAAGGGGATCCTGCCCGGCGGATTCGACGCGGTCGTGTTCTGCTGGCGCTGCGACCGGATGCGAGGCCGGGCCGTCCGGGTTCTGCAGCTGACGCCCACGGGCATCCACGCCTGCAGCGCCCACTCACCTCTCTAGAACGACCGCCGGGTAGTACGCCTGTAACGTCGTCCATCGCGGGAACTCCTGCGCGGCCTGGTCGCGGAGCGCGAGGTCGACTCCCCAGCTGACGACCACCACCACGTCGCATCCCGCCAGCTGGTCCGGGGTGGTGACGACCGCGAAGTCTGAGGTGTAGGCCGCCAGCACCTGCTCGTCGCTGTGGATCACGCAGGCGGTGCGTCCCGAGGCGTGCACGCGTTCCACCGCCGCGGCGGCCTGCGGCAGGGCCAGCGGATCGACGGTATAGGTCGGGAGCTGGGCGACGATGGCCGCCGCGGCGCCCAGCGCCACGATCGGGGCCAGCACCCACCAGCGCTGGATCGCCGCCGCTATCAGGAAGGCGAAGGCCGGCACCAGGAACACGAAAAAGCGCGGATAGAGAAACCCCGGCCGGATGAGCAGCCACAAGACGAGCACGACCGCCCCCACCACCCCGGCGGCGGCCCACAGCCACGCCTGCCGGCGCTGCGTCCACCAGCCGAGGCCGGCCGTCGCCAGCCACAGCCCCATCGGCAGCAGGGCCGGCGCCCCGACGATGAAAAAGACGAGGTCGCGCGGAAACGTCGGGTAGAACAGCGGAGGCGGCAGGCCGTGCCTTGTCAGCTCAGTGAGAAGCACGCTCGCGTTGGCGGCGAGGCCGATGACGGCGGCCGCCGCCCACGCCGGCGCCGCCGTCGCCAGCTCGGACCGCGAGCGCCGGGTCGCGATCCACGCAACGTGGCACAGCAGCACCACCCCGGCGAACAGCTGGGCGGCGATGGCGAGGCCCATCACAGCGGCGTACGCAACCAGCCGCCAGCGCGTCCATCGCGTGGCGAGCAGCCAGGTGCCCACCACCGAGCCGAGCGCCGCCAGGCTGTAGCCACGGAGATCCCGGCTGTTCTCCACGAACAGCGGGTTGGTGGCGATGTAAAGCCCGGCGCAGGCGCCGGCCAGCAGCCCGAAGCGGCGGGCCAGCGCGCCTGTCGAGACGCCGGCCGTCGCCCCGCCGGCCAGAGCGGGCAGGAGCCGGTACACCACCTCGCTGCGCGATCCGGTGGCCGAGTAGATGAGGTGGCTCACCAGCGAAACGAGAACGTGGTCGTTGCCGGCCACGTGCTCGAGGCGAATCGTCGGGATGACCGACCGCACCGCGAACGCATCCCAGATCGACGGCGTGGCCACGAAGTTGGCGAAGCTGGCCGCCGCGTCGTAGCCGAAGGATCGGTTCGCACCGATCATGTAGAAGACGAACGTCAGGATGCCGAGGACTGCCCCGGCAGCTACTCCCCTACCCGACGTCCCCGACAAGCTCTTCGACGTCTTCGCCCGTGTAGGCGGCGGCCTGCATGCGGAAGAGCCTCGCATAGCGGCCGTTCAGACGCATCAGCT
>Ga0070698_100008043_pt1 | contig 11408 bp, 14 predicted proteins | sample KBSK1502metaG_FD_65477 | JGI IMG/M metagenome (GOLD analysis project Ga0070698, IMG submission 65477) | Corn, switchgrass and miscanthus rhizosphere microbial communities from Kellogg Biological Station, Michigan, USA - KBS K1-50-2 metaG | ecosystem: Host-associated > Plants > Roots >...
GGCATGGTCTGGGTTTGCAATGATTCGTATGCTGCGCGTAGATGGTCAGGCACCGGCTTGTAAGCGGGCGTAACGACGGAGATGACTCGGGTCATGCTGGCCAACGTTCTAGTTGTGTTTCATAGACCATTACGGTTCGATCGCCCGGCATGGTTACATCGGAGACCTCTACTACTCGGCCGGTTGTGTCGATAGATGTCTTCCGCAACACGAGGACAGCCACTCCGTGCCGGATACCTAGTCGTTCAATCTCATCGCCTTGAGGAGGCCGGGCCGTTATCTCATCAACAATCCGATCTATTTCGATGCCAATAGTACGAAGTTGATGGTGGGTGCCACCAGGCCACGGCTCGTTGTTCGCGTCTAGTAGTTCCGGGTTCGCGGCGGCCATCTCATAAATGAGATAGGAATCCCCTAGGCTGAGGGCAACTCCTTCATCCCGTACCGATGTCTGGTAAGTACGATGGAGAAGTTTGGTTCCTGGGTTGACGCCGAACGCTTCCGCTAGCTCAGCGCTAGCGTCTTCGGTCCGGTACTCAGCCTCGAATGCCAATTCCTCCATGGGCAGGCCCGTGTCGTGCTCCACGGCGCCGGTCAGGCTGCGCTTCTCTGCCGGAAGCAACGCGCTAGCCTTCTCCCACTGGTAGCGGGCCGCACCGCGGCGGACGCGCGTCCGGGGAGCTCGAACGTAGGTCCCGAGCCCGTGGACAACATCTATCAATCCCTCGGCTTCGAGGACGCCTAGCGCCTGTTGCACGGTCGGCAGGCGCCTGGCGACGACCCGGACGAGACCCCGGCGCGCGTGCTGGTGGACGCCCCGCCCGGCCCCGAGCCGGGCGAGCTGACCGCCGCGTGGGCGGGCCGCGACGGGGGGCAGCGGCACCCGGTCATCCCGGCCTGGCTGCAGGATCGGGCCGAGCTGCGGCACCGGGTGCGGTGGCTGGCCGGGCACCTGGCGCACACCTCGGCCTATCACGCGGTGCGCGCCCCGAAGTACGCCGCCCGGATGGTGGTCCGCTCGCCCCGCGGGCTGGTCCGGGTGGTGGGCGGGGTGCACCGCTGGGTGTTCGATCACGAGGCGCTGCCGCTGCGGCTGGACGCGGTGGCCCGCAACGACCCCGAGATGTATGTCAAGCTGCTGCGCCACCGCGACGACCGGGTGCGCTGGCGCGCCATCCTCACCTTCGCCGGCCTGGCCGCCGCCGTGCTGCTCGCCGCGGTCATCGCGGCCAAGGCCAGCGCGCTGGGCAGGGCCGCCGCGGTCGCCGCCGTGATCGCCCTGCTCGGCTGGCTGGGTTCCCCGGCGGACCGGCCGCTGCTGGACACCGCGGTGGTGGTGCCGCGGGTGGCCCGGCTGACTAGCGCGGTGCTGATCCGCGCGTTCGCCTCGCTCGGCATCGCCGAGATCAACCGGGCCGTTGCCCGGGGCGGCGACGGGATCACTTTCCCCGCCCCGATCACCCGGGACGGGCCGGGCTGGCGGGCCGACATCGAGCTGCCGCACGGCGTCACCGCCGTGGACATCCTCGAACGCCGGGACCGGCTGGCCTCGGGGCTGCGTCGGCCGTTGTCGTGCGTGTGGCCCGAGCCCGCCGGGGATAAGGAGCACGAGGGCCGGATCATGGTGTGGGTCGGCGACCGGCCGATGAACAAGACCACCCCGCCGCCCTGGCCGCTGGCTGACGCCCGGCGGGCCGACGTGTTCGCGCCCGTGCCGTTTGGCACCGACCCGCGGATGCGCCTGGTCCCGGTCACCCTCATGTTCTCCAGCGTGCTGATCGGCGCGATGCCCCGGGTGGGCAAGACGTTCGCGATCAAGCCGCTGCTGCTGGCCGCCGGCCTCGACCCGACGACCGAGAATCACGTGTTCGAGCTGAAGGGCACCGGCGACCTGGCGTTCGCCGGGCAGTACGCCCACTCTTACGCGTCGGGCGCCGGGGACGCCGCGGTCGCCGCGTGCATGGCCGCGCTCCGCAGCGTGCACGCCGGCCTGGACCGCCGCGCCGGGGTGATCGCCGGGCTGCCCAAGGACGTGTGCCCGGAGAACAAGGTCACTCCCGAGCTGGCCGCCCGCAAGGGCCTGGGCCTGCACCCGGTCGGGTTCTGGATCGATGAGTGCCAGCGGCTGTTCACCCACCCGGTGTACGGCAAGGAAGCCGAGGACCTGTGCGATGACCTGATCCGGATCGGCCCGGCGATGGGCATCTTCCTGGTGCTGGCCACCCAGCGGCCGGACGCCCGGTCCCTGCCCACCAGCATCTCCGCGAACGCCGGCACCCGGTTCTGCCTGCGGGTGATGGGCCAGACCGAGAACGACATGGTGCTCGGCACCAGCGCCTACAAAAACGGCATCCGCGCCACCACGTTCACCCGCCGCGACCTGGGCATCGGCTACCTGGCCGGGGAGGCCGATGACCCGCAGATCATCCGCACCTACTACCTCAGCCGCGAGGCGGCCGACCAGATTGCCGGGCGGGCCCGCGCCGCCCGGATAGCCACGGGCTCGCTGACCGGCTACGCCGCGGGGGAGACCGACCAGGGCGTCCGGCCGGCCGCCTCGATCCTGGACGACATCCTGGCCGTCACCACCGCGGCCGAGGACAAGGCCCGCTCCCAGGTCATCGTGGACCGGCTCGCCCAGCTCCGCCCGGAGGTCTACGGCCCCTGGGCCGCCCTGGAGCCCGCGGCGAAGGCCACCCAGCTGGCCGACGCGCTCAAGCCGTACGGCATCGACACCGTGCAAGTCAACCGCCGCGTGGCCGGCAAGCCGGTCAACCACCGCGGCGTCATCCGCGCCCACGTCGTCACCGTCCGTGACCAGCTCCGCGGACAGCCCAAGGGCGGGTGATCGCCGCTGCCGCTAGACCTGCCGACCGCTACCGCTAGACCCCCCGCTAGCACCGCACACCCCGGCCTGACCAGCCGGCAAGCAGCTAGCGCCCCGACCAGCACCAACATCCGTAACCGCCGTGGAGGCCGCTCGTGATCCCCTCGCCGAGGCCGCTACCCGCCACCACCCGCCCGCCGGGCTGCTCATCCTGGCCCTGCTCGCCGTCACCGTCTGTTACCTGGCCGCATGCGCGGTCTGGCCGTTCCGCGCCTGCCGGCACTGCGCCGGGGCGGGCAAGGCCCGCTCACCCACCGGCCGCGCCTGGCATCACTGCCGGCACTGCCACGGCTCCGGCGCCCAACTCCGGGCCGGCCGCCGCCTCTACACCCACCTGGCCCGCACCCGCCGCCGCGCCCGCCGCGACCGCCCGGCCACCGAGAGGAGGAAGACACCGTGATCAAGAAGGCCGCCACCTGGGCGCTGATCGCCGTGCTGGTCATCTGGCTGATCAACGACCCGGCCGGCGCCGCCGCCCTGGCCCACAACGCCGCGCACGCGCTCAGCCGCGCCGCCAGCGCCCTGACCTCCATTACCAGCAGCTTCGGCGGCTAACCCGGCCGCCCGACACCCCCTGAATCAGGAGAGAGCCCATGGAACTGATCATCCTCGTCGCCGCGCTGGTCTACCTGGCCTTCCACGCCGGGCATGGGCACGCCAACTACCGCCACGGGCGGGCCCGCGGCCGACGCGGCATCAACCTCTACTGGTCGTCCGTCCGCGGCCCCTGGGTGTCCATCCCGGGCCCGTTCGGCACCCGCATCGGCCACAAGCTCTGACCCCACCCACACTCAGCACCGATCACCTGGAAGGACACCACCGTCATGGCCAACGAGCCGACCATCACCATCACCGGCAACCTGACCGCCGACCCCGAGATCCGGTTCACCCAGACCGGGCGGCCGGTCGCGTCGTTCACCATCGCCAGCACCCCCCGGTTCCCCGACCGCGGCACGGGGGAGTGGCAGGACGGCGAGACCTGGTTCCTGCGCTGCTCGGCCTGGGGCGACCTGGCCGAGAACATCACCGCCTCCCTCGCCAAGGGCGCCGCGGTTGTCGCCACCGGGCGGCTGCGCGCCCGTACCTGGGAAGCCGACGACGGCGCCAAGCGGGCCACCGTCGAGATGACCGTCGAGGACGCCGGGCCCAGCCTGCGCCGGGCCATCGCCAAGGTCACCAAGGCCACCCGCGAGCACGCCCCCGACGCCGACACGCAGCACCCGGCCAGCGGCCAGCAGGCCACGCCCGCCCCGGTCACCGTCCCGGCCGCGGCGGGGGAGCCTGCCAGTTCGCTGCCCGATGAGCCGCCGTTCTAGCCAGCTCAGCGCGCGGGGCCGGTGCGCAACCGCCAAGTAACCCACCGGCCCCGCCACCCCCACACCAGGAGGCATCCCCAGCATGGCACTGTCGTTCTACCTGGGCACCCATCAGCCGCACTGGCTGTGGCGGGCCGCCTTCCCGCTGTTCGTCAGCCACCGCCAGCTCGCCCGCCGCCACAGCCTGCGCCGCGCCACCACCAGATGGGCGCTGGATTCCGGCGGGTTCACCGAGCTGTCCCTGCACGGCCGCTGGGTCACCCCCGCCGCCGACTACGCCGCCGCGGTCGCCCGCTACGCCACCGAGGTCGGCGGCCTGGACTTCGTCGCGCCGCCGGACTGGATGTGCGAGCCGGCGATCCTGGCCCGCACCGGCCTGTCGGTGCGCGAGCACCAGGAACGCACCATCACCAGCTACCTGACCCTGCGCCAGCTCGCCCCCGGGCTGCCGTTCATCCCGGTGATCCAGGGCTGGACTCTGGCCGACTACCTGCACTGCGTGCGGCTCTACCGGCAAGCCGACGTGGACCTGGCCGCGGTCCCGCTGATCGGGCTGGGGTCGTGTGCCGCCGCCAGTGCACCGCCGAGATCGCCGTCATCGTCGCCGCCCTGGCCAGCGAGGGGCTGCGGCTGCACGGGTTCGGCGTCAAGACCGAAGGGCTGCGGCTGTACGGGCACCTGCTCGCCTCGGCCGACTCGATGGCCTGGAGCTACGCCGCCCGCAGACAGGCCGCGCTGCCCGGCTGCACCGGACACGCCAACTGCGCCAACTGCCTGACCTACGCCACCCGCTGGCGCCAGCACGTGCTGACCCGCCACGCCGCCCGCAGCACACAGGCCAGCCTGTTCGACCCCCCACCGCCACGCTCGCGCTGGACCCTGCCCGACGACGGCATCATCGACGAGTTGGCCGTCGAGATCGCCGCCAAGGGCATCCGCCCGGTCGCCCTCACCCCGGCCGAGCGCCGCCTAGCCGCAGCGCGCATCCTCGCCTCCGGCGGCACCGCGCACCTGATCAGCAAGCGGCTGCACGTCTCCAACCGGACCGCGCACGCCCTGGCCGCCGAGCTGACCGCCGCGCGGCAGGCCGCGGCTGGACCACAGGAGGCCGTGGCGTGACCGCCCAGCCCGCGCTGGCGCCCCGGGTGCTCGCCATCCTGGCCCGCGACATCGCGCGCCGCGACGAAGACCTGGCCGCCGAGCTCGGCGTCAGCCTCGGCGAGCTGTCGCCGGTCATCGGCCTGCTGTACCGCCAGCAGCGGGCCGACCGGTGCGCCGGCTACCTCGTCGCTGTCCCACCCGCCGAGCATGTCCGCCCGCTCATCGCCCCCCTGGAGGCTGCCATGACCCCACCCACCCGTTCACACGGCGACCGGGCCGCGCTGCTGGACGTCGCGCTGGCCTGCGCCGCCCGCGGCTGGCACGTGTTCCCTCTCCAGCCGGCGGCAAGCGTCCCGCGCTGCACGGCGAGCGGGACTGCCCGCGCACCGGCCCGTGCGCGGGCGGGCACGCCAAGTGGGAGCAGCGCGCCACCACCGATCCGGCGGTCATCGGCCGCTGCTGGGCGGTCGCTCCGTACAACATCGGCATCGCGACCGGCCCGTCCGGCCTGATGGTGGTCGACCTGGACACCTCCAAGCCCGGCCAGGCGCCGCCGCCGGAATGGGCGCTGCCCGGCGTCACCGACGGCGCCGACGTGCTGGCCGCGCTGTGCGAACGGCACGGCCAGCCCTGGCCCGGCGACACGTTCACCGCGCGGACCCGCCGCGGCGGGCTGCACCTGTACTTCACCGCCCCACCGGGGCTGCGGCTGCGCACCACCGCAGGCGATAGCGCGGGCGGGCTGGGCTGGCTGATCGACACCCGCGGCCACGGCGGCTACGTCGTCGCGCCCGGCAGCACCGTCACTCTGCCCGACGGCACCGGCACGTATGAGGTCATCAACGGCCAGGCCCCGGCCGTCCTGCCGGGCTGGCTGGCCCGCCTGCTCACCCCGGCCGACCCCGCACCCCCCTCCCTTGGGGGCCGCCCTATGCTCCCTGATCTGGTCCGTGACCTGGACACCTACGCCGCAACGGCCCTCAAGGGGGAGAGCGAGCGGGTCCGCACCGCCGCCCCCGGCGGCCGGAACCGCGCACTGAACAAGGCCGCCTACATGCTTGGCCGGCTGATCGCTGTCGGCGCGCTGCCCGAGAACCTGGTCCGCGCCGAGCTACAAGCCGCCGCCAGCGTGCACTTCGGCGCAGCCCCGCCGCTCACCCCGGCCGAGGCCCACGCCACCATCACCGCCGGCCTGGCGGCCGGAAAACGGCGCCCCCGCCAGGTCACCAGCGGAGCCGCCGCATGAACCCGCGCCAGGAGCCGAGGCTGTGCGCCTGGTGCGGCCAGCCGATCCCCGCAGCGGCCCGGCGGGATGCGCAGTGCTGCTCGCAGCGGTGCCGCCAGGCCCGCCACCGGTTCACCCGCGCGGCCGACCGCGCCACCGCGGCCAGCGGCGGCCCGCTGCGGCTGGCCTACGCCGACCCGCCCTACCCGGGCAACGCGCGGTTGTACCGCGGCCACGGCGACTACGCCGGCGAAGTCGACCACGCGGCGCTGATCCGCCGCCTGACCGGCTACGACGGGTGGGCGCTGTCCACCTCCGCTGCCGCGCTGCCCGCGGTGCTCGCGCTCTGCCCGCCCGGGGTGCGGGTGGCCGCCTGGCACCGCGGAGCCCGCCCGGCCGCGAGTTGGCAGCCGCTGTGGGCCTGGGAACCGGTCATCTACCACCCGGCCCGCCCGGTGGACCCGGCCAGCCTGCCCGGTCGGCGGACCGACTCTCTGGTGCACGGCGTGGCTGCAATGACCACCCTGCCCGGCCGGGTGACCGGCACCAAGCCCGCAGCGTTCTGCCGCTGGCTGTTCACCCTGCTCGGCGCCGCGCCGGGGGACACCCTGGACGACCTGTTTCCCGGCTCCGGCGCCGTGTCGCGGGCGTGGGCCGCCTACACGGCCGACGCCGAGCCGTCGCACCGGGCCCGGCCCGACGCGTCGCCGCCAGCTGGACCCGACGCCTGCCCCTCCGCCAGCATCGCCGACCGGCAAGGAGCCGCTGCATGACCACCACCCCGCGCCGGGATGGCGCGCTGATCCTGGCCCAGGTCCACGCGAGCATCATCCGGTACGTGATCCTGCCGTCCGCGGACGCCGCGATCGGCGTGACGCTGTGGATCGCCGCCACCCACGCCCAAACCGCGTGGGCGCACGCGCCCCGGCTGGTCATCCGCGGCCCGGAGAAACGCTGCGGCAAGTCCCGGCTGCTGGACGTCATCGAGGGCACCTGCCACGCCCCGCTGATCACGGTCAACGCCTCGCCCGCGGCGGTGTACCGGGCGATCGGCGCCGCGGTGCCGCCAACGATCCTGGTCGATGAGGCGGCACCATCTTTGGCGGCAAGAACGCCGAGGCCAACGAGGACCTGCGCGGCCTGCTGAACGCCGGTCATCAGCGCAACCGGCCAGCGATCCGCTGGGATCCCGCGGCCCGCCAGCTCGAGACCATCCCGACGTTTGCCATGGCGGCGCTGGCCGGGATCGGCGCCATGCCCGACACCATCGAAGATCGCGCCGTCGTGGTCCGGATGCGCCGCCGCGCCCCCGGCGAGCACGTCGCCCCGTTCCGGTACCGCCGCGACCGGCCCGCCCTGGCCGACCTGGCGGCCCAGCTCGCCGGCTGGCTCGTGCCGCACCTGAAATGGCTGGAGAAGGCCGAGCCTGCCATGCCGCTGGAGGACCGCGCGGCCGACACCTGGGAACCGCTGATCGCCGTGGCCGACCTGGCCGGGGCCGACTGGCCCGAGCTAGGCCGCCGCGCGGCGGTCACCCTCACCGCCGACCAGGCCGCCACCGCGAACGTTTCCGACCGCATCCGGCTGCTGGCCGACTGCCGCACCGCGTTCGGCGATGCCGACGCCCTGCCCACTACGGTCTTGGTTGACCGGCTGCGATCCGACCCCGAGTCGCCCTGGAGCGACCACGGCCCGGCCGGGATCACCGCCAGGAAGCTCGCCGAGCTGCTGCGTGAGTTCGACATCCGCCCCGAGAACATCCGCTTCGGCGAGCCGATCGGCCGGGTCAAGGGCTATCACCGGTCCGATTTTGCCGACACCTGGGCGCGCTACTGCCCACCTGTGACGGGGGTATCCGTACCAGCCGTACCAGCCGTACCGGGCAAGCCAAAATCGCAGGCCAGAGGTCGAATCAGGGGTGGTACGGCTCTCCGGTCCGGTACGGATCGATCCGTACCGGGGCAGCGAGCCGTACCGGGCACAAAACCCGGCGCTACCTGCCGAAACACTCCTGCCGGTACGGACGGTACGGCTGGTACGGACACCCCCCGCTTCGGTGTCATTGACGGAGGTGTGGCATGACCACCACCACGCGTTCTCGTAAGCGTCCGGCCATCAGCGCCAGCTACTCACGGACCCGCGGTGAGGACGAATGGCTGACCGTCGATGAGGTATGCCGGATCGTCAAGATCGGGCGCCGCACCTTCGAGAGGTACCTCTCCCGCGGCACAGGGCCGCGCATCAGGCGCCTGCCTGGAAACGGGCTGATTCGCATCAGGCGGGACTGGCTGGATGAGTGGATGGAGGAGGGGACGGCGTGAGCTACAGCTACGATCTGGGCTTCTGGGCGATCGAGAAGCGGGACCGGCGCAGGCCCTACCGCCTGCGCTGGTCCGTCGCTGGCCGCCGGCCGCCGTTCTCCCGTTCGTTCCTGACGATCGAGCTGGCGGAGTCCTTCAAGGGTGAATTGAAGGACGCGGCCCGGCGCGGCGAGCGTTTTGACCAGGCCACCGGCCTGCCCGAGTCGATGCTCCGCAAGGATCGCGATGTCTCCTGGTACCAGCACGCCCACGAGTACATCGCGGCGCGGTGGAAGGGATCGGCGGGTAACAGCCGCCGGTCGATTGTCGAATCGCTGACCTGCGTCACTCCGGCGATGGTGCGCGAGCTGCGCGGCGCACCGGACCCGGACACGCTCCGGCTGGCGCTGCGGAAGGACTTCGACCACGGCGAGAGAAACGCACTCTCCCCTGACGAATCCCGCGCCATAGCGTGGGCCAGAAGAGCGTCGCTGCCGATCAGCGCGCTCACTGACGATGCCGTGGTGACAGACGTTCTGGACGCTCTGGCCAGCCGCCTGGACGGCCGGCCGGCCGCGCCGGACTACTACGCGCGGCGGCTCCGGGTCACGCGCACCTGCCTGAGTTATGCGGTGCGTAAGAAGCGGCTCCCCAAGAATCCCTTGCTCGCGGCGAACCTACCCGAGCACTGGACACCGCCGAAGACCGACGATGCCGTGGACCCGCGTTCTGTCGGCAGTCCCCAGCTCGTCGCTGACATGCTGACCGTGGCCAGTTATATCGGGGCCCGGCAGGGCTCCAGATTCGTCGCCTTCTACGGGTGCATGTTCTACGCCCTGATGCGGCCGGCCGAGGTCGCCCGCCTCACCAAGGCGGGCTGTCACCTCCCAGATCAGGGATGGGGCACTCTCACCTTCGGTGATTCCGTCCCGGCCCCGGGCAAGGAGTGGACCAACAGCGGGAACGTGCACGAAGAGCGCGGTCTCAAAGGCCGCTCTCCCAAGTCCGTGCGCAAGGTGCCGATCCCGCCGCAACTCGTGCACCTCCTGCGCGAGCACATCGAGCACTTCGGGGCGACCGCCGAGGGGCGGCTGTTCCGCAGCGAGTACGGCGGCAAGCCCATCCAGCCATCCACCTGGTGGCAGGTCTGGCGGAAGGTGCGGCACCTGGCGCTAACCCCTGAGCAGCTCGCGACACCGCTCATGAAGCGGCCGTATGACCTGCGGCACGCGGGCATCACCTGGCGGCTGAACTCCGGGGTACCCGCCCCCGACGTCGCCAAGTGGGCCGGTCACAGCGTCGAAGTGCTCACCCGCATCTACGCCGGATGTGTGGCTGGCCTGGATGAAGTGTGGATCACGCGGATGAACGCCGGCCTGAACCACTAGCGCCCACCTTCGGCGCTGACGGTTTTCAAGAGGGTCCGTGACTCTCTGCCTGGCGCTGCTGCTACCTGCGTAGTTGTCGCTCGTGGACGACCTGCCAAGCAAGATCATCCCGTGTATATCCCGCACCGCGCCGGCCTGATCGCCGCCGCGGGAGCGGCCATAGGTGGGCCTGTGCGGCGGTTGTTGCTCTGCGAGTTGCTATCAGCAGATACTGGCCCGCGTGACCGTGTTTCCCGGTTTGCCGCGCGCCACAGTGCGGCAACTGCGGGTGCCAGCTGACGCCAGCGCGATCATGGAGTGGCTCACCGATTCGGACCGGCGCGAGAGGGAGTGGCGACGCCAAGACGAGGCTCGGGACGATATGCAGGAATTGAGGGTGGTCCGTCTGCCGAACGGCGGGCTGCGTTTCGAATCAGTGCTCGTGCGCGGCGACCTGGTGGCCCGTCACGTAATCGAGGACGTTGCCATCCAGCAGCACAGGATAGACCGGATCCTTCGCGGGCAGGCTGCAAGACGGCGCCGCCGCTCTCGCTGGGTGGTGAAGCAGCGCGTCACGGCCGAATGGCTGGGAGATGCGACCAGCGTCACAGTGCGGACGCGGGGGCGGCCGGTGGGGTGGAGCCTCGCGCGGCATCTCCTGCTGGGCAGCAACGACACGACGACGGCACGCCTGCTGGCCGACGAGGCGTCCCGCCTGGCAAACTTCGTTGTCTCTGGCGTAGCGGATCATTTCCCTGGATCAGGGGGAACCGAACGTTAAACCGGCGGCAGCGGCCTTGCAGCATGACCCGCTGTTTAGAAGGTCGCTGAAGATAGCGGGTCAAGCTGCGCGTCCGCAGGTCAAATGCCGTGAGGACTTGGCCGTGAGTGACCGTGAGTGCCGGTGGTTTACCAGTCGATCGGGCATGCAGCGGGCACGAGCCTCTTCGTCCCGAACTAGCGGCAGTCCTGGGCAGACGACACTCGCCCCAAGTCGGAGCGGATGTGCATGACAGTGACCGATAGCCGCCGTGAGGGCGTGTTGCTGTACTTTGCCGCTGTACGGTGGCGGTTCGATGGCGGCGGTTTTCAGGGTCTTCGAAGTTAACCGGGATCGGGTGGCCGCCCGGTTACCTGATGTGATCTGCGTTTGGCTCGGGCGGGCGGCCGGATGCGGCCGCGGGTGCAGGCTGTGCGGACCCGGCGCCGCTG
>Ga0070698_100008046_pt1 | contig 11406 bp, 12 predicted proteins | sample KBSK1502metaG_FD_65477 | JGI IMG/M metagenome (GOLD analysis project Ga0070698, IMG submission 65477) | Corn, switchgrass and miscanthus rhizosphere microbial communities from Kellogg Biological Station, Michigan, USA - KBS K1-50-2 metaG | ecosystem: Host-associated > Plants > Roots >...
ATATATGGTCGATGGCATGAGTACCAATTACCTTACCTTAGAATGCCATCTCTTTATTCTGTGAGTAATTCGATCGAATCTTAATCTTGTTTGAGGTTTATCATTTATGGATGAAGTAGGTTTGTTATTTATTATATCTACGCAAAACTCTTCATTGGTCTACATATTAATTAATACACTGTTAACTATAATGCAGAATAATCTCGCCGAAAAATTACAAAATATGTTAATTCTTGACATAATAACCTAGCTAGATTCATCTGTCGGGGTAATCAAATATTGGATAATTGATTACAATGTTGATTCTAGTACATAACTCATGACCATACTACAAACTAAACCAACCAAGGGCTTGTGAGCAATTATAAAGGAAACTACTAAGGCCAACACTGATACCTCAAATAGTAATTGCTAATTGACTTAATCTATTTGAAAGCACAAGATAGTAATTACGAGTGTCGTGAGAAGAAGGTAGATCATTTAAAGAATTATAATAGAACCTTTTCAGGATCTGTAACGGTTGGCATCTTAAGCAAGAATACTGGGTCATTGGACAACAGAAAGATGGAGCATGGATAACTCTTAATTTCAGCTAAACATATTATATATAGTGAATAAATCCGAAAAGTGTATCCAACAGGAACACGCCTTGTGTGAAGGGGATATTATAGAAATTATCAACGGTTCAAAAACGACAAAAATTTGCGAATGTCAATGTCATAACAATATGTATCAACTAATTCGAAGGATGCAGTCAGCAAATAATCAGTATTGATGATCTGTCCAGGATATTAATTTAGCATGTAAAAGTATAGCATTTACGTGGATAAGGAAATTGATATACTAGCACAGTCAGGATATTAGATTGGTAACAGAAGATACCAAATCAAGTATTGCAGCATAGAGAGAAAGTTCCCATATTACTATGAGGAGAACATAGATAAGCCTCCTAGTATCTTCGTGCAATCATATTTGATCTTGATCGTTGGTTTTATTCATCAATTGCATGGTTTCATCATTTTTTTCAGCATTACGACTCTACGAGGAGAAAGTACATGTTGCCCCTCCAATTTACCTTGATTTGTCAATCGACAATATAAGCACTTTATGAGATAGATGAGTACCAAGTTTGACACTTTACTTGAAATTATAAAACTTTTAAACTCAGATATCTAGGGTAATACTATAAGTGTGAGAGTATTTACAATATGTGGTAACTGCATTATTTGTGCCACTTTTCCTTTCAAATCCTCCTTGCTATTTTCGTGTATTTTCAAGATAATATCATACTGTGAACCTGTAATTTGATACACCTTTTCAGGTCCAAACTTTGCTAAATCCGAAATGACACTTTGTACGAATGCGTCCTTACACTCAATCAAGACAAAGGCTGAATTCATTGGTACTGGACATACTACGATAGGTAATAGAAACTAATAACCATTCTAACGTTGTATGCGACCACACTTGGAATATAATGAACGGCAGAAGTAAATATGAAGATGGGGAAAAAAATTTGGAATAATTATGTCCCGTACTTGAACTTTGAATAAAAGCCATTTTTGCCAGAACTGTCCAATTCAAATCCGTGATCTCTGTAATGATGCTTCATTGATCGGGCTATTGCTGGATCAAAGCCCAGCACTACCGTAAATGCAGGGTTAGTTACTTAACTATCTTGACTGGTATCGCTACCCTTAATGCCTTCTATTTCTAATTCCAGGTATTCTGGTATAGTTAGCCACCGACGTTTACCTTGGATACCAAATTCTATTTGAAAAGATTTTATGCCTATGTTTTCGATAAAATTAGCCGCCGCAGTAAAGAATCCCCCTGATTGACCCGAGAATATCTTTGATAAAGCATCAACTTGCTCTTGATGTGCGCGTTGATCCAGTTAGAATGCGGCCTTCATCTTTGGTCCGGTAAACATGTTAACAGGTGCAACGAAAACAGCTACCGCATTGAGCCCATCAAGTTGTGTTCAGCATAATGACCTTTCTCTATATGCCATGCGACTGTAGCATTACAGTAGCCTTTATCAGGGTCTAACAAAAAAATGCATGGACATATCTAGTCACAGTTACAGCCCTCAAAATAATCACCTTGAATTCAATCGAGTGAATTTTTGGGTGCCAACTTTGATCCTTACCATTTAGGGAAGTTATCAATTATAAGGATTGTTGTAGCTAAAGTCTACTTCAATTCATACCGATGGATAAGATAGTTTTAATTTGTGATTGTATGCTAGGCTAACTAACTAATTTTATAAAGAAATGATAGTTTGAAGATGGTAGGCTCATTTTACAAAATAGTGTATCTCTTTAGACTGGAAGCGACATACTGGTTCATTTAAGGCAGACAAAGTTGCAATATTTACCCTTCTTTACTTAGCATTAACGAGTACATGTGCCGTGAAATAAAGTAGTAATCCCTTTAGTCCCAAGTTGTCTCGTTTTTTGAACGCTTTATTGAAATTCAGTTCTTGTTCCGTCAGGATTATATCTGTAAACTTTACCGGCTTCTTCATCGGCCGTTTTTTTGTGCGAACCATCACAGAAGGGTTGATTATTGCTTAGTCCGCACATACAAACCCATTTACTTTCATTACCTACTTTAATTTCCATTGGGCCTCTATCTTCTTTTCTAACTAATCGTGCCATTAAGAAAATAAATTAACTACTTAATATAAACTAAGTATGTAAAAGTTACCCGACAACTGTATTTTCTGCAAAGTATGGTTTATCAAGTCAATTGAAATGGTAGTAGGCGCTGCAAATTATTATCTAAAAGGCGATTTCTCGTCAGTCAAATTACCATGAAATCTGTAACTTCTCTTATCTTTGTCATCTTATCTTGTACTAATTCGTCATCCTGATGTCCAAGTTTGTTATCCTCAGTTAATTTCACTCTTATGTTGTAAAATCCGCATTCGTTTTTTTCCAATACCTGTACAACCTTAACATTTAGTCGTGAGTTAAGTCCAAAATCAAATACAAGTTTTTGATCGATTTTTGCCTGTTCGTTTAGCGCTTGTTGCATAATATATACTATCTAGAGGAATATATAAGATTTGTAATGATACTTCGGAGGATATTAGACATTCGAGGTATGATTGTCTGCCTATGCCCGATACAAACACTTTCAAGCAATTGTATGTATGTACAGTACGATGAACTATATGCTGGAACAGTAGCTTTCATGTTTCTGTTTCTCGTAACGTACACAACATTCGCTAATGCACAAAATGTGACTACAAATGCATCAAATGTTGTTGGAAATGCCAGCGCATCAGTAAACCAGACTGTCTCTGAACTAGGAAAGAATGCGTCAGATACTGGTGAAACACTTTGAATCAAACAGGTGAAGTTGCTAAAAAGATAGTCGGTGGGGCGGCGAAGGTACTTAGTAATATAAGTGGAGAAATCAAGCAGGGAGTAGGGGCCATATAGTAGGGTTAGCATAATCCTACTATCCATACTTTTTATTGGTTACCAACTGTATATCTTTTTAGAGGATAATTGATGTCATCGGTTACTACCATTTAGAAAAATATTGCACTGCCAAGTTAATTAAAACCACAGTTTAGTATTACCATTCTAAAAATGCGACATACTTCGATGTATACGTAAGGGAAGATATAAAACGTAATGTTATCAATTTAGGATGCAACATGCCTTATTTTATTCTTACACCACATTGTTCCTATATCAACGGAGAGCAATGTTTAGTTAGTTTTAGAAATATCAAACATTGTAAAAGTTATATCCTTTATATAAGGTAATTCCCAACTGTTACTGGACAAAAAGGATGAATCTTGAATTATTTGCTACTGCATTTATGACGACCTCGTTATTGCTCATTGTTACTCACATCGTATTTGCTGTTCCCGTAACAGCAAGTACTCGGATGATTGACAAGGATGACAATGTAGTCGAGGTGAAAAGCATGATGATGCCAGAAGGTAATATGACCTTCGGATCATCCCTTGAGAACGCAAAAATGCATTTGATGGAAGCTTTAATGGATCTGAAGAATGGAGATACCAAAGGGGCCACAATGCAACTCAACATGACTGATCAAGCAATAAAGTTACATGAACGAGAATTGGAGAGCCTGATGCTGACTATGAAAGGGAACAATATGACCTCATCTTCAGAGATGTTAAAGTCCCGTAATGAATCCACAATCATGAGTTGAGTCAAAGGAAGTCAAAAAGTACGATTTTCGCAAGCACTATATTAGATCACAGCTGAAAAAAGACTTAAATCATTTACCAAAAAAGTACAGATGTGACAGCGAGAGCAGATCATGGATATGTCAAATCCTTTGTAGCTGGAATAGTCGCTGGGGCTCTAGCCATTGGAATTTCACTCCTCGTAAGATCACTCGCTGGAGGACCGTTTCTTCCCGAACTTGCATCCCAAACATTGTTCTCACTTACGCCCGGAGAATTTGAATCACAAGCAGTAGAGAATTTTGGGCCCCTTGCTAAATATTCTGCTTTTATAGCCGCTCTCGTAATTAATTTTGTATTATACGGTCTCTTCGGAATCCTTGTTGACAAGCTTCACAACAAATTTCCATGGAAAGGCTATATCGGAAAATCACTTCAGTCCGCCTTAATAGTATATGTTATCTTGCTCATCATGGCCATTTCGCTACTTACTACAATCCAACTTAGAACTGGCGGTGGATCAATTTCGATTTCTGTTCTGACAATTTCCCTTGTTTTGCCTCAAATAATCTTCGGATTTATTTTTTCATCATTCTTTAGAGGTACCGGACAAATTTTGAAAAAACGTCCAGAGACAACATCCGAAACATCTGGGATGAACTCAGGCAGAAGGGAGTTCCTTCGCTTGGTTGTTGTCTCCGCAATCGCGTTTCCAATTTTGTTTTTTGGATTAAATCGTTTGTTTTCTGGACAAGGACAAGAACAACAAGAAACTTCTAGTTCGTCATCACTGCTAATCCCACAATCACTATCAAAACCGATTGGTTTCGAAGATCCCATGCTAGCAACACTCCTTGCTTCTGAACTAACTCCAACTTATCTTTTCTATAGAATTGATATCAATCCTATTGTACCCGTGGTTGATGAAAAAACTTGGAATCTAACGGTAAAAGGTCTAGTAGGCAATCCAATAACGGTCACTTATGAAGAAATAAAGTCGATGCCTTTCGTAGAGCAATATGCTACACTAGAGTGCGTAAGCAACAAAATAGGAGGTGACCTAATTGGTACGGCACTATGGAGAGGCATACGCCTCAAGGATCTGCTTGATAAGGCTAAAGTCATGCCAGGAGCAAAATATATCGTATTCAGATGTTCTGATGGTTATGATGTAGGAATACCCTTGGAAAACGGTATGATGGATGGGACCTTATTGGCTTATAATATGAATTTAGCTCCTTTAACCACTGCTCACGGTTTTCCTGTAAGAGCTATCGTACCGGGATTGTATGGAATGATGAATCCAAAATGGATAACAGAAATAGAGATTGTGAACAATGTTTATGAGGGCTATTGGCAGAGGAACGGTTGGACTAACACTGCAGATGTACTTACAAATTCATCTATTGTTATTCCAGGACAAGCACCCATAAGGCACAGATTCAGAAAGTTAGATGAGACTCCAAATATAGTACCTGGTGAAAAGGCCCCAATTGCAGGAATAGCCTTCGGAGGGGATCGTGGAATTTCAAAGGTCGAAGTTAGCACAGACGGAGGTACCACTTGGAAATCTGCTGTTATCAAAGATCCACTTTCAAGATTTACATGGGTTTTATGGACTGCTGGATTTACTCCGACAGGTAAAGAAAATTACAATATAGTCGTCAGGGCAACTGACAAGACTGGACAAGTCCAAACTTCCGAGCTCAATAAACCATTTCCAGATGGAGCAACTGGGTACCATATGGTCAATATTTAGAATTAGTTGTTCTAATCTTGGAATGTGTCATTAAAGCCTGACTTGGAAAATAGCTAACAAATGATAGAATTATGAATAATTCTGATAGAATTCGCCTCACAGTCTAAATTAGGGAGTCTATGAGCAAAATTAGCAATGCGATCTCATTCTACTTTAAAATTTGTCATTTTTCTCATCTCAATTCTAGTTTTGAGCATGACCCTATCGGCGTTGTTGCCAGTATATGCTCAAGAAGAGTTCAGACAACGTGAATTTGTAGAAGAAGGTAAACCTAGGCTTGTTGATCCTCATTTAAAAGTAGAACAGGTTACAGAAGGACTGGATACACCAACTACTATGGCGTTTTTGGGACCAAATGATATCTTGGTCTTGGAGAAAGATAAAGGAACCGTACAGAGAATAGTGAACGGCAAAATATCAGGCCAGCCTCTATTAGATGTTAATGTGGCAAACTCGGTGGAAAGATGTATGTGTGGGATTGCTATATCAAAACATAATTCTACGACTTTTGTTTTTCTTTATTATACCGAAATAAATGGGAAAGATGGTGAAGATAGACAGGGTAAAGAACCTATAGCAAACCGCTTATACAGATATGAACTTGTAGACAATAAATTGGTAAATCCTACGATCTTGTTAGATCTACCAGCCACACCAGGTCCTCGACACAACGGAGGTTTTATTATTATTGGACCCGACAACAATCTATATGTTCCAATAGGAGATATAGATGGCTCGTTTAGAGGTCCAGACTCCCAAACAGTTACTCAAAATTATCAGAATGGAATGGATCCTGATGGTAGAAGTGGTATACTTAGAATAACACAGGACGGCCAACCAGTTGGAACAGGAATTCTTGGAGATTCCATTCCTTTGAGATTATACTATGCGTATGGGATAAGAAACAGCTTTGGCCTTGGATTCGATCCTGTAACAGGTAATTTATGGGACACAGAGAATGGACCTGGTAACAGTGACGAAATTAATCTCGTTCTACCTGGATTTAACAGCGGATGGCAGGAAGTGATGGGTCTGGCAAATGATGAAAATGGATTTGATCAATCCGATCTGGTTAACTTTGATGGTAAAGGTGTCTATAGAGACCCAGAATTAGTCTGGCTAAATACCGCCGGACCTACCGCTGTATTGTTTCTGACTTCCGACAAATTGGGCCCTCAATATGTGAACGACATGTTTGTTGCAGATGTTCATAATGGTAGAATATATCATTTTGATTTGACTAGTGATAGAACGCATCTCGTTCTACCACTCCCACTTGCCGGTAAAGTAATTAAGAATCCTAGAGCAACCGGACTTGATCAAATAATGTTTGGAGAGGAATTTGGTGGAATAACCGACCTAAAGATAGGGCCAGATGGCTACCTATATGTTGTTTCTGTTGGGCTGGGAAAGATCTTTAGAATACTTCCAGCTTAGAAGGAATGGTGGTGGTGTGAGCTGGATTGATGCCAAGTTGTGACAGCTCTAATCACATTTTTTTGGATTCAAAAAATTGAAAACTTAATTTGTGAAGGCTAAAAACTTAAGATTTTAGGTTTGAAGTCGCGAAAACAGTACCAAACGGTTTTGAAGCGATTACTACAGTATCATAGTTATTTGTATATTTCCTAGGAAATAATTTTGGGCTCCCACATTCCCCTTAAGCGTACCTAGATCCATCCCCGATTTTATATCTTCACCGTTCGTAAAATATACATGAAGATCAGGTCCATTAGTAATCATAAAGCGTTCAGATCGTAGGAATTCATTGTTGTTAACAGATAATATCTTTGAGATATTACCTTCTTAAAGTAAATGTTTCACGTACAATAAATTCCATGGGTCTGCTACTTTGAATCTAGGATTTTTAGCTATATCTACAATCGATTTGGTCTAGATCTGGATGAAACTTGGAAAAAGCCAAAAATAGCTATATGGCGATAGATACTCGTTCTATGAATCTAAAGCGAATTGGACTTGAATTATGTACATGCACCTGGATAGAAATAATGACATGTGTGGGTGTAACCCTCTATTTACTCAATTTATCACAATTCTCCATAGCCATAATTACAATTGCATTTTTTTCCCCTCTTATAGCATTTCATTTTGCTATCTCAAGATTAACTAAATTTGATGACTTATGCGTGAGTTGCCATGGTGTGAGAGTCTTGAGACTGAGTAGGTTGCCTCCTTCAATAAACTAATTCTCTTCATCGTGAAATAAATAAGACTATGATGAAATGGAGAAAACTGTATAAAAAGTAGCACAATTAATTGTGTGAATACTAAAGAATTTTTATGAGTGCGACGTACACGAATTTTGAAGTTCTTAATGAAATGGAGAACCAAATCCTATGTTTCTATTAGAAGTGGATACAATAAGCTAAGAGAAAATATAAAAATTCAACCACAAATCGAGTACGTTGATACTCTGGAATCTTACGGGAGGGTTTTGTATAGGGGTGTCATTTCTTCTGTGGATATTCCTCCAAGGACCTCTTCTCACATGGATGGAATGGCGGTTATCGCTGCTGATATTAAATATGCCTCCCATTCTACCCCAATAACTCTCAACATCGTCAGAAACGTTGGATTGGGAAATGTCCCCAATTATCCGTTGCGTTCAGGACAAGCATCTAGAATACCCACAGGAGGGTATCTGCCTCCTAGAGCCGACACTGTTGTACCTGTCGAACTAACTCGAATTTTATCTAAAAACAAGGTGGTAATTTTTTCCTCTCTTTCGAAGGGATCTTTTATCTCTGCTTCCGGTATGGATGTCAAGAAGGGAGCAAAACTATTTCACAGGGGGGCCATACTAAGAGCACAAGATGTAGCACTGTTATCCATGGTTGGAATTACGAGAGTGTTAGTATTCAAAAGGCCTAAAGTTGCAATAATTCCAACAGGGGACGAGCTAACCGATAATCCACGTGAAATAAATCAAGGAAAGATTTTCAACACCAATAGTCACATCATTTCTAGATTGATTCAGGAAGGCGGTGGAATACCTTTGGATTTGGGCACGACGGCAGATAAAGCTGAAGAGATCCAAAAGAAGATGAAGTTAGCATTGACAAAAACGGATATTATCCTCACCATAGGTGGTTCTTCAATGGGAGAACATGATGTTGTAGAAGAATCGATAAATTCTATGGGTAGCCCTGGTATCTTGGTCCACGGGGTAAAACTGGATCGTGGACGAGTTGCTGGGGTGGGAGTGATAAAAGGTAAAGCAATAATAATTTTACCTGGTCCTATACAGGGATCTGTTGGTGCATTTGTTGCGTTTGTTCAACCATTACTTAGATTTCTGTCGGGCCTGCCAGAATTTAGTCGCATGGGAAAAAACTGCACCTTGGCAAAACGTTGGGAGGCACGCAAGAAATTCCGCGACTTTGTCAAAGTGGTGTTTGTTCAAATAAAGTTAACTAAATATGGTAAATTTAAGGCCATTCCCGTAATTGGCGAAACTGCTGCTATGACTGTATTGACTAGAGCAAATGGATACATTCTGGTACCTGAGAAGACTGCCGCAATAGAGGCAGGGGAACAAATACATGTTAATCTACTTCCTGGTCTGTCATACACTGCCGGTTATCCTGTAGACTTTCTATAATGAATGAATGGTATTCAAATAAACATATTCATCACAAAATTAATCTAGACTATCTCAACTAGTAAGCCCTTAGGAATAAATCTACTTAGACGATTAAAATAAAATAAACTAATGGGAATGATAGGGCATTGTGGTTCATGGCAAATCGACACTAAAATATCGGTAACCTATTTTAAACAGCATTGATCGGGCGGATAACCAATGTTACTGAATGTCACTAGTGTCCATGTCCCTCCAACATTCTAAATGCATGTAATACACCTGGAAACAGCGAATCCATAGACTCGGAGACAGCCCTTACACTCCCTGGAAGATTAATAATTAATGTTTTCCCCCTCACTCCCGATAATCCTCTCGAAAGCATGGACAGTGGTAACCTTCTTTGACCATAAGCTCTAGTGGTTTCAGAAATTCCAACAACTTCTTTTTCTAGAACATTATGGGTCGCTTCTGGAGTAACATCACGAGGACCAAGACCAGTGCCGCCGCTCGTTAGTATGAGATCAACTCTCGAATCATCACAAAATTCCTTTAGATTGTGTTCGATAAGATTGACATCATCAGGCAATATTTTATATTCAATGACTTCAACACCATCCTTTAGTAATTTATCTACAATAGTTTTTCCCGATTTGTCGATTCTTTTTCCACTTGCAACGGAGTCGCTAATAACAAGTACTGCAGCCTTTATCTCTTTATTGCCATGTTCGTGAAAGTCCTTGATGCCGCCGCTCTTGTTCAAAAGCCTTACGGATGCTATTGAAAGAGTGTTGTCAACTGGTTTTAGCATATCATAAACAGTTAATGCTCCTATACAAGCCCCAGTTAGCGATTCCATCTCTACTCCTGTCTTCCATACGCTTTTTACTTCAACAGCAATTTCTATAGAATCTTGTCTTAGTAAAACTTCCACTAAGACTTGGTCTATTGGTATAGGATGACAATATGGAATCAAGTCCCATGTTCTCTTAGCCGCCATCGTAGCTGAAATTTTTGCAGCTTCTATAATATCGCCTTTAGGCGATTTTCCTTTTTTAATTAGTGATATGGTTGAGGGGTTGACTTTCAAGACCGCCAGTGCTATTGCTTCCCTGTAAGTATCGGGCTTATTGCTAACATTGAACATACCTTTGTTAACCTTATTTTCACTCATGAAGAGACACTCCAGTTACCCATTTATTACCTGCCTCTGAGTACACTTTCTTCCAGATAGGCACACGAGTTTTAATATTATCAATTCCATATTTGCATGCCTCAAATGCCTCATTCCGATGTTCTGAGGACACAGCAACTGCAACGCTTATTTCGCTTACTTTCAAGATTCCAATCCGATGTGTCGCAGAAAATTTTATTATATTCCATTTATGTAATACTTCTCTTTCGATTTCTGTCATAATATCTTCAGCCATTTTTTTGTAAGCCTCATAGTATAGTGCTGAAACATGATCGTCTGAATCATGGTCCCTTACAGTTCCCACAAATAGTGTAATTGCTCCAGCAGAATTATCGCTGACATCAATCAAAATTTTGCTCAGGTCAATAGCGTTATCTGTTATTAGAATCAATATTTAGCCACCACTGACAGGAGGTAATATCGCAATTTCATCAAGATGTGTTACTGGAACATCTTCACTTACAACCCTGTGATTGACAGCAAATACAAATGGGACATTAACCACATCAAGTGAAGGATACATTTTAGTTATTTTCTTCTTTAGAATTCCTACCGTGGTTCCAACAGGCACCAGTAGAGTCATCTCGCTTTTACCAACAATTTCTGTTGAGATGCCAAATAATTTTACTTTTATCAAATCATTTTCTTTATCATCGGAAGTAGTTGTCATGCTT
>Ga0070698_100008048_pt1 | contig 11402 bp, 9 predicted proteins | sample KBSK1502metaG_FD_65477 | JGI IMG/M metagenome (GOLD analysis project Ga0070698, IMG submission 65477) | Corn, switchgrass and miscanthus rhizosphere microbial communities from Kellogg Biological Station, Michigan, USA - KBS K1-50-2 metaG | ecosystem: Host-associated > Plants > Roots >...
ATGCCCTGCCGACGCGCGCGATCGGTGATCGCCTGCGCGCGCAGCCGCTCCGAGATGTCCCGCGCGATTTTCGATGCACCGATCACCGTGCCGGCCGCGTTCCGGACCGGCGAAACGCTCAGCGAGATGTGCACGGGCGCGCCGCTCTTATGGACGCGAATCGTCTCGTAGTGATCCACTGCGAGGCCTTCAGTGATGCGCGCAAGCACCGCGTCTTCCTCATGCTGCCGGTCGTGGGGAATGATCGTGCGGATCGACCTACCGATCATTTCCTTGGCGGTGTACCCGAACATCCGTTCCGCTGCTTCGTTCCACGATGTGACGATGCTGGTGAGGTCCTTGCTGATGATCGCGTCGTCGGACGACCGAACGATCGCGGCGAACAGCGATTGAAGGGGCAGGGATACGGGTAGGGTGTCGTCGGTCACTCATCGCGATTCTAACTGGGGACCGGCGAATCGGGTGCCGAAACGCGATGCAGCCGAGCTTGCCCTTTACCGTGACCCTCGGCTTTCGATCTCGAACCGCTCGACGTCGTCGAAGTAGCGGGCGGCGAGCGCGCGGCTTGCGGGGTTCGTGTACACCTCCGCGACGGGACGATCGAGCAGATCGGCAACGATCGTGGCAACCTCCTCAGGCGTCTGTGGTTTCATGGGCGACCCCACGGGGCCGGCGGGCGTCGCGCTCACGCTTCCGCGGGCGTGGCGGGCAAAGTCGGTGGTCACAAGTCCCGGCATGACCACCGTGACATGAATGCCGGGATGCGTGCGCTGCAGGTCGACGCGCAGGTTGGCGGTCAGCGTGTTGAGAGCGGCTTTCGCCGCAGTGTACGCCGAGCGTGGCGTCGCCACCGGGACGCGCGCCAGAAAGGATGACATGTTCACGATGTGGCCGGTCCCGCGCTCCATGAAATGACGAGCAATGGCCTGCATCCCGTACAGCGCCGACTTGACGTTGACGTCGATCATCTCGTCCAGATCGTCATCGGTGAGCTCGAGCACCGGGCGAACGATTCCCTTTCCGGCGTTGTTGATCCAGACGTCGACACGGCCGAAGGCGCGGATCGCCTCGTCGCGAATCCTCTCCACATCGGCGCGGCGGGTCACATCGGCCGTCACGATGTGCGTCGGCGTGGCCACCTGACTCGCCACGCGCTCGAGCGCATCAGCCGTACGCGCGGCGAGGACAAGGGACTCCCCGCGACGTCCCAGCTCTACCGCCATGGCTTCGCCGATGCCTGCGCTCGCGCCGGTCACTACGACAACTCTGTTCATTGAAGGTATTGTGCCACTCAGGCCACAAAGACGGATTGCCCGACTTTTTCACAGGTGACGGAACACCGAGGCACTGAGGCACCGAGGCAAAACCGGAATAGATTTCTCGGTGTCTCGGTGTCTCGGTGGTACGTCGCAGTGAAATTCGCTTTACGAAGTTCGGTCGGTGTGACCGACGAGCTTCGCCGCCGCGACGACGGCCGATCGGACTTCGATCAGGTCGTTGCGACGCAGATCATCGGGCGGCGTGTCGGCGAGCATCAGTTCGATGAAGCCGAGGATGACCATTAGATGATTGCTCAATCGATGAATCGCCTCCGGGTCGAGCGTTATCGATCCAGGGACGGGCATGTCTGCACACAATTTTTTGCTTACGTCATTATCTTGCTTGGATGTCAGGCAAAGATGTCGGTATCGAACTGTCACGATGTCAGACAAAGACCTACAAACGGAGACTTGAGCTGCACATCGTGTTAAACGTGTAGGCGCTTGGAAGTGCCCCTGTCCCCCAGCATGGACCTCGAAGCCGAACTCTCCCGCCTCGAAAAGGCAGGCGTGAGCGCCGAGGCGTTGCGCGCACTCTCGGAACGCCTCGAGCAGCTGCGCGAGGAGGAACGCACGCGGATTTCGCGCGAGCTGCACGACGAGCTCGGCCAGCTGCTCACCTGCATCAAGCTCGACTTCGTCACGACCGTCAAGCGCCTGCGCGAGCTCAAGACACCGGGCGACGTCGTCGATCGGCTGCAGTCAGCAGTTGGCCAAATCGACCTCGGCATCGCGATGGTGCGCCGCATCGCCACCGGGCTGCGCCCTCCAGGACTCGATCACCGAGACCTGGCCGGAGCGATTGAGTACGAGGCACGGCGGATGTCGTCGATCGCCGGCGTCGAGATGCCGGTCGCCGCGCGCGTCACGCTTCCAGTCGACAGCGAGGTCGCGACCGTAGCCTTCCGCGTGTTCGAGGAGGCACTCACGAATGCGGTGCGCCACGCCAAAGCGACGTGCATTGCCACCACGGTCGGCACGACCTCCCGCCAGCGCCTCATTCTGTACGTCAGCGATAACGGTGTGGGCATTCCGCGGGCACGCCTGAATCGCGGCCCCTCGCTCGGGCTGCTGGGGATGAGCGAACGCGCGCGTAAGCTGGACGGGACGTTGCGGGTCACCAGCCGCTCGGGCCATGGGACCCGCGTCCTCCTCGTGCTGCCGCTCACCAGGCATTCCCGATGATCCGTGAGGTCAAGGCGGAGCCGCTCGGGCGCGAATCGGAAACAACGATCGCCAGGCCCTCCTCGCTGCGCATCATGCTGGTGGACGACCATCCGATCGTACGCCGCGGCCTGCGCGACATCCTCGTCGACGCGTTTGCCGGAGCCATCATTCACGAGGTCGGGTACGGGCGTGATGCCATCGCACTGATTCACTCGCAGATGTGGCACGTGATGGTGCTCGATCTGTCACTGCCGGACGGAAGCGGCCTCGATGTGCTCAAGCGCGTCCGCGAGCTTCGCCCGCGATTGCCCGTGCTGATTCTCAGCATGCACGCCGCCGATCAGTTTGCGCGCCGCGCGATCGCCGCAGGCGCGTCCGGCTATTTGACGAAGGACGCCGCGGATTCAGAGCTCGTCACGGCTGTGTCACGCCTCGCCCGTGGCGGCAAATACTTCGGCCCTGAAGTGCTGGAACGCGTTGCGCTCGGCCTGCACCCGGACCGGGAGGATCGCCCGCACGAGCGCTTGTCGGATCGCGAGTATCAAGTGTTGAGAATGATTGGGGGCGGCAAGACCGTGTCGGAAATTGCGACGGAGCTCGGATTGAGCGTCAAGACGGTAAGCACCTACCGCGCGCGTGTCCTCGAGAAGATGAAGATGCGGACGAACGCAGAGCTGACCCACTACGCCGTGCGCCACGGCATCGCGGAATAAGGCCGTCAGCGCTCGCGCGCCGGTCCACCACCCTTCCAGCTCATGCGCGCGCCTCGTGGCCCGTGGCAAACCTTTTGATCCTCGCCCGTGATGCGCGTCTCGCCAGGTCAACCGTACCCGTTCACCATCCTTCATCACACGCGACACACGAGAAGTTGTCCGTGTTCGATTCGGCGGATACCATGACGTCCTCTCACTACGTCAGGCTCCCTGATGGACGAAACGCGGACTGCCGTTGAGTCGCAGCGTGAACGCGCGCCCGATCTGGCGAGGGAACGCGGCCGCGTCATCGTCGAGCGCGTCTGGCCGGAGATCGATGGAGGCCGCTTTCCGATCAAGCGCACCATCGGCGAGCGCGTCACGGTGAGCGCCGACATCTTCGCCGACGGTCACGATCTCCTCGCGGGCGTCGTGAAATATCGGTATCGCGGACCCGAAGGGTCCGCGCCGCAGCAATCCAGACAGGGTAGGGGCGGGTCTTTAGACCGGTCCTCGCCAGACCCGCCCTCGGCTAACCAATGGCAAGAAACCCCGCTCACGCCGCTCGACAACGATCGGTGGGAGGGCTCCTTCACCGTCACCGAACTTGGGGCGTACGAGTACACCCTCGACGCGTGGATCGATCGATTCGCCTCCTGGCTGAAGGGGCTGGTTGCGAAGGCCGAGGCCGGTCAGGACGTATCGAGCGAGCTGCTCGAGGGCGCGGAGCTGATTCAACAGGCGGTGGGCCGGCACGTTTCGCCGGGTCCGAAAGGACTGAACGTGCTGGGTCCGAAAGGACCCGGCCTACGAAGCGGGGAAACAAACACCGTAGGACGGGTCCTTTTGGACCCGCCGCAATCGGTCCTTGTGGACCCGCCGGCAGACAACCTGCGTCTGCTCGAAATCGCCGATATTCTGCGCAGCAATCAGCCTCAGGTCGCGCGCGTCCGGGCGGCTCGCGATCCGTCGCTGCGCGCACTCATGGACGCGCGGCCGGATCGCAGCGCGTCCACCACGTACGAGAGGGCGCTCACCGTCGTCGTCGATTCGGTTCGCGCCAGGTTCGGCGCGTGGTACGAGATGTTTCCCCGCTCGTGCACCAGCAATCCCCGGCGGAGCGGCACATTCCGCGAAGCCGAGTCGAGACTGCCGGACATCGCCGCGATGGGATTCGATGTTGTCTATCTGCCTCCAGTGCATCCAATCGGCACAACGAATCGCAAAGGGCGAAATAACTCGCTGATGGCGGCGCCCGACGATCCTGGCAGTCCGTGGGCCATCGGATCGCGCAACGGTGGGCACACGGCCATCGACCCGGACCTGGGGACGATCGACGATTTCGATCGGTTCGTCGGTCTTGCGAATCGCCTTGGTCTGGAGGTCGCGCTCGACATCGCGTTCCAGGCATCGCCGGATCATCCGTGGGTCGAGGAGCACCCCGCGTGGTTCAGGCAGCGTCCCGACGGGTCGATCAAGTACGCCGAGAATCCGCCGAAGAAATACCAGGACATCTTCCCGTTCGATCTCCAGAGCGCCGATTGGCAGTCCCTGTGGGCCGCGCTGCGCGACGTGTTCCGCTTCTGGATTGCGCACGGGGTGCGCATCTTCCGCGTCGATAACCCGCACACGAAGCCGCTTCGCTTCTGGGAATGGGCAATTGGCGAGATCCGCCGCGAACAGCCTGACGCGATCTTCCTCGCGGAAGCGTTCACACGGCCAAACGTGATGCGGTACCTCGCGAAAGCGGGCTTCACGCAGTCGTACACGTATTTCACCTGGCGAAACTCGCCACACGAGCTGCGTGAGTACCTGACCGAGCTGACCACGACCGAGCTGCAGGAGTACATGCGTCCCAACTTCTTCGCCAACACCCCGGATATCCTCCACGAATACCTGCAGACAGGCGGACGGCCGGCATTCGAGGTAAGGCTGGTCCTGGCCGCGACGCTTGCGGCCAATTACGGGATCTACAGCGGCTTTGAACTGTGCGAGAACGTGCCCATCAAGCCGGGGTCGGAGGAGTATCTCGATTCGGAGAAGTACCAGATCAAACCGCGCGACTGGAACCAGGCGGGAACGCTCCGCGAGCTGATCGCGCGTGTCAACCAGATCCGACGGGACTACGCGGCGCTCCAGCAGAACGCGACGCTGGCGTTTCATTCAACGGATAACCCGCACTTCCTGTTCTTCAGCAAGACCAATCAGGGTTCAGGGGGTTCAGAGGGTTCAAGCACGCGCGTGTTTATCGTCGTGAACACCGACCCGCATTGGACCCAGCAGGGCTGGGTACAGATGCCAATCTGGGAAATGGGTATCACCGGGCGCGAGCGCTACGTGGTCGAAGACCTGCTCGACGGCGGGCGCTACACGTGGCGGGGCGAGTGGAATTACGTGAAGCTCGATCCGAGCGAGCGGATGGCGCATATATTTGTGGTTCGCGATTAGTGATTGGTGATTGGTGAGTCCGTGAGTGAAACGTTGAAATCGCAAATCACACATCAGAAATCACACGCGGATCCGCACTGGTACAAAGATGCCCTCATCTACGAGGTACATGTCCGCGCCTTCTACGACAGTAACGGCGACGGCGTCGGCGATTTTGCGGGACTGACGCAGAAGCTTCCGTACCTTCAGGACCTCGGCGTCACGTGCCTGTGGCTGCTCCCTTTCTACCCCTCACCGCTCAAAGACGACGGGTATGACATTGCGGATTACACGTCGATTCATCCGATCTACGGATCGCTGGACGACTTCAGGCGCTTCGTGGATGAAGCGCACGCGCGCCACATCAGGGTGCTCACGGAGCTCGTCATCAACCACACATCCGATCAGCATCCCTGGTTTCAGCGCGCGCGCCACGCGCCCAAGGGATCTGCCGAGCGGGATTGGTACGTCTGGAGCGACACCGAGGACAAATACGCGGGCACGCGCGTCATCTTCATCGACACCGAGAAGTCCAACTGGACGTTCGATCCGGTCGCCGGGCAGTTCTTCTGGCATCGGTTCTTCTCGCACCAGCCCGACCTGAACCTCGACAACCCCGAGGTCCTCGAGGCGGTCATCGATGTGATGCGGTTCTGGCTCGACCTCGGCGTCGACGCCTTGCGCCTCGACGCCATCCCGTACCTGGTCGAGCGCGAAGGGACGATCAACGAGAACCTGCGGGAAACGCACACGGTGTTGAAGCAGATCCGGCGCGAGCTGGATGCGCAGTACGAGGGACGCGTGCTGCTCGCGGAAGCCAACCAGTGGCCGTCCGACGTCCGCGCCTACTTCGGGGACGGCGACGAGTGCCACATGGCGTTCCATTTCCCGCTCATGCCGCGCATGTTCATGGGCCTTCGCCAGGAAGAGCGTCACCCGATCGTCGAGATCATGAACCAGACGCCGGAGATCCCCGGTCCCTGCCAATGGGCGATTTTTCTCCGCAACCACGACGAGCTGACGCTCGAGATGGTGACCGACGAGGAACGCGACTACATGTACGCGCAGTACGCCGCCGACCCGCAGATGCGGCTGAACCTCGGCATCCGGCGCCGCCTGGCACCGCTCATGGAGAACAGCCGGCGGCGGATCGAGCTGATGAACAGTCTGCTCTTCTCGATGCCGGGGACACCCGTGATCTACTACGGCGATGAAATCGCGATGGGCGACAACGTCTATCTCGGCGATCGCAACGGCGTGCGGACCCCGATGCAGTGGAGCAGCGATCGCAACGGCGGCTTCTCTCGCTGCGACCCGGGACGCCTCTTTCTGCCCGCGATCATGGACCCGGTCTACGGCTACGACGCGATCAACGTTGAAGCGCAGGAACGGGCGCCGTTCTCCCTGCTCCACTGGATGAAGCGGATGATCGCGCTGCGCAAGCAGCACCCGGTGTTCGGGCGTGGGTCCCTCGACTTCGTCTCCACGGCGAATCGCAAGGTGCTGACCTACATCCGCCGGTACGGCAACGACATCGTCCTCTGCGTCGCAAACCTCGCGCGGACGGTCCAGCCGGTCGAGATTCCGCTGCACGAGTTCTCCGGGTTGACGCCGGTGGAGATGCTCGGACAAACAGAGTTCCCGCGAATCGGGGACAGCCCGTATTTCGTGACGCTCGCACCGTACGGTTTCTACTGGTTCCAGCTGCAGGAGGCCGTCAAGCCAATCACGTCACGGACCGCGCCGTTGCCGGACGAGCAGGCGGCGGTTCCCGCGCTGTTCGCGGGCGTCGTCTGGGATTCGGTCCTCGACGGGAGCATGCGCGAAATCATCGAGAAGCAGGCGCTCATCGCGTTCCTGCGGCGCCAGCGCTGGTTCGGCGGCAAAGCGCGCACGCTGGCGCGGGCACGCTTCGCCGATTGGGCCACACTCCGGCGGGGCCAGCATCCGGCGTTCCTGACCGTGGTCGAAGCCGAGTACATCGACGGTGGACGCGAGCAGTACGTGTTGCCCCTCGCAATGTCGAGCGGCACTGACGCGGACGCGATCGAGGGGCAGTATCCGGGCGCCGTGCTCGCGCGCATCACAGGCGCGCGTAAAGGCGTGTTGTACGACGGGATTTTTGATAACGCCACGTGCTCGACCCTGCTCGCCTCGATCCAGGAGGAACGTACGCTCCAGGCGCGGCACGGGACGCTTGAGGCGGACATCATTCATCTGGCACCACATACCGTGGCTGCCGACACGCTGACGCCAATCACGCGCTCCGCCCCGGACCAGAGCAATACGTCGGTGATGTTCGGCAAGCGTCTGATCCTGAAGCTGTTTCGGCGGATCGAATCCGGTCCCAACCCTGACGTCGAGATCGGTGAGTACCTGACCCGGCGCCATTTCGCGCGTGTGCCGCCGCTGGTTGGAACAATCTCCTACGCCCCCGCGAACCTGGAAGGTCCGCACCGCAGCGAGGACGCCGGGATCCCGGATCCGGGATCCGGGATCCGGAATGCCGCGGTCGCAATCCTGCAGGAGTTCGTGTGGAACCAGGGCAACGGATGGCAGGTCACCATCGAAGAGCTCGGACGCTACTTCGAACGCGTGGCGAGTATGCCCGTGCCGCCCGACGCCTCACCTGACACCGCGCACGAATGGGCCTTCGGGAAGGCGGCGGAGCCGCCGCCGACGGTCGCCGAGGCGATCGGCGCGTACCTGGCGATCGCGGGTGTCCTCGGACGACGAACCGGCGAGCTGCACGTGGAGCTCGCGGCGGGCACCGATCCGGCGTTCGTGCCGGAGCCGTATACCGCGGCGGACGCGAAGGCGACCGCCGAAGCAATGGATCGATGCGCCGACAAGCAGCTCAATCTGCTCGAGCTGTCCCTCCCCCGGCTCGACAACCTGCGTCGCGAGCTGGCAATGCAGGTGCTGGAACAGCGTGACGTCTTTATGCGGCAATTCGATGACCTGCGCGAACTGACGGGCGGCGCCCGCATCCGGTGTCACGGCGACTATCACCTTGGACAGGTGCTCATCACCGAAGGTGACGCAGTCATCCTTGATTTTGAAGGCGAGCCGGCACGACCACTTGCCGAGCGGCGGCGGAAGTGTTCGCCGCTCCGGGACGTGGCCGGAATACTCCGCTCGGTCAGTTACGCAGCATCGACGGCACTCGGTGCGGCAACGCAGACGCGACCGGAGGACGCACGCCGGCTGACGCCGTGGGCGACTCTCTGGGAGACGTGGGTGTCGGCCGCGTTCCTCCGCGCGTATTTCGCCGCGACACATGGAGCCGCCTTTTTGCCTTCAAAACCGCAGACGCTCGAAACACTTCTGCAAGCCTATGTCGTCGACAAGGCGATGTACGAACTGGGATACGAGCTGAACAACCGCCCTGAGTGGATCCACATCCCGCTGACGGGGTTGTTACAGCTGCGATCGAGAGTACCTGCGGGGCGCTCGTCGTAGGCCCGCCCGCTGACGCGTCGCCGGATCAGTGTAGGCCTCCGGCTTGCAGAACGGCGGCGCGGGCCTTGAAGGCCCGCGTCCGCGGACGCGCAGGGTCCGCGCCGCGTCGACGCAGTACTCAGACCGACTCAGGAGGACGCGCATGGCCATGGAGAGCATCGAGGAACTCTTCGAGCACGAACTGAAAGACATGCTGGGGGCTGAGCACTCACTGCTCGACGCGCTCGAGCAGATGGCGAGCGAGAGCTCTGACCGGGAGATCAAAAAAGCCTACACGCAGCATCGCAAGGAGACGCAGGGACAGATCAAGCGGCTCGAGAAGATCTTCAAGGCGGTCGGCCTCAAGCCCGAAGCCGAAGCGTGCCCTGGCATCGAGGGGCTCATCAAGGAAAAGAAGGTCTTCATGCGCGAGAAGCCGACGGAGGAGCTGCTCGAGTTCTACAACCTCGGGGCTGGCCAGAAGGCCGAACGATACGAGATTACGGCGTACGAAAATCTCATCGACATGGCCGACAAGCTGGGCATGCCTGATGCTGTTGAGCTGCTCGAGGAGAACCTCCGAGAAGAAGAGACGGCGCTCAACAAGCTGAAGACGATTGCCTCGGAATTCGACGTCGCCGATGAGGCTGAAGACGCCGAGGAGACGGAAGAGGAAGAAACGACTTCGAGATGATTTCGCCGCTTGAGGAGTACCTGACGTGGCCAACAAGAACACTTCAGAACCCGACGCCAGTTCGAATCGCAGCCGCGGTCGCGCAGCCGCGAAACCCGCAGCGCAGCGACGGCCGGCCACCATCGAATCGTCATCGCAAGTGCAGTCGAGCAGCGACGGTGCCGCTCGGATCGATACCGCGGCGGATATGAGTGGGACCGCGAACGCGGACCAGGGCAATCCGGGCTACGACGAAATCGCCGAGGCTGCCTATCACCGCTTTCTGCGCCGCGGCGGGCAGGACGGCGGTGACGTCGACGATTGGATTGAAGCTGAACGGGACCTGCGCGAGCGTCGCTCGCGCTAGGCAAACCCCAAATCCCAGATCCCAAACCCCAAATCACAACAAACCTACGGTTGGGATTTGGGGTTTGGGTTTTGGGATTGCCCCGGGCTTCCCCTTTGCAGGCCCGGTCTGTATGGCTAGAGCTCTCTGGAAAGGCGCCATCGCCTTCGGACTCGTCAATATTCCCGTCGAGCTCCACACGGCTGTCCGCGATTCCCGCCCGCGCTTCCGCATGCTCCACGCCGAGGACAAGTCCCCTGTGCGCTTCGAGCGGGTCTGCGCTCGCGAAGGGAAGCCGGTCGCCTGGGATCAGCTCGTGAAGGGGTACGAGTACGAGAAGGGTCGCTTCGTCGTCCTCTCGAAAGAGGACTTCCGCAGTGCGGCCCTCGAGAAGAGCCGGACCGTCGACATCCGGAGCTTCGTCAAGCCCGAAGAGATCGACGATCGATTCTTCGAGACCTCGTACTTCCTCGTTCCCGCCAAGGGCGGCGAGCGCGCGTACGCGCTTCTGCGAGAAGCGATCAAGGAAACCCACCTTGCCGGCATCGCGACGATCGTGCTGCGGGACGCACAGCACCTTGCGGCGCTGGAAGTCGCCGGCGAAGCGTTGGTGCTCACGTTGATGCGCTACGCCGAGGAGCTCGTCGACGTCCGGGACTATCACTTCCCCACGCTCAAAGACGTCAGAAAGCCCGAGCTCCAGATGGCTCGCACGCTCGTCGAAAACCTTGCCGACAAATGGGACCCCTCGCAGTACACGGACGAGTACCGTAGGAACCTGATGAAGATCATCAAGGCGAAGATGAAAGGCAAGAAGCCGCACCTGGTCGAGCACGTCGAACCTCAGAACGCCGAGGTCGTCGACCTGATGGAGCGGCTGCGGCAATCGCTGCAGGGAGCCGGAGGGGCCGCGACGAAGCGCCCCGCTCGCGCAAAAAAACCGATCGCTCGCGGAAAAAGGCGAGCACACGCGGCGTAATGCACACTTCACAATGCAAAGTGCAAAGTGCAAACGCTGTCAAGTGCGCACGCTGTCCCGCGCGAAGTGTTTCCATCGTGTAATGTGTGCATCGTTGAGAGCGCCTTTCACTGTGACGGAACACCCGCCTTCGCCGAGGCTTCGGCGGGCAGGCCGAGGCACTGAGGCACCGAGGTAAACCAAATGAATTTCTCGGTGTCTCGGTCTCGGTGGTACGTCGCCGTGACAAACAGCCAGGGTTCGCAAGTTTGAAGTCGCATTTTGAATTACATGAAACACCAATGCATTGTCGGCGGCTGGACCGACCCGCGCGGTTCGCGCCCGTTCTTCGGCTCGCTGCTGCTCGGTGTCTACGACA
>Ga0070698_100008049_pt1 | contig 11402 bp, 9 predicted proteins | sample KBSK1502metaG_FD_65477 | JGI IMG/M metagenome (GOLD analysis project Ga0070698, IMG submission 65477) | Corn, switchgrass and miscanthus rhizosphere microbial communities from Kellogg Biological Station, Michigan, USA - KBS K1-50-2 metaG | ecosystem: Host-associated > Plants > Roots >...
GTTGGCGCTCGCGGCGATCCGGAAGGTCGACCCGGGCAACGTGGTGTGGTTCGAGCCGCAGCAGCTCGCGGCCGGCCAGCCGCTCGACACCTTCCTCACCTCCGTTGCGGGGGAGCGGAACCTCGGACTGTCCTGGCACAACTACTGCCCCGACATCTTCTTCCAGTCCCAGGGGCTCCCGCCGAGCCCGGTCGCCGACGTCGAGAACTGCGTCGCCTACAGCAACGGCCGCAACGACCATGCGCTGGCGCAGGCGCGGAGGATGCACGCCGTACCCCTGATGAGTGAGTACGGCGCCACCGACAACCTGCGCGCGATCGAGATCGACACCGACGCGGCCGACCGGCACCTGATGGGCTGGATGGACTGGGCCTACAAGCGCTTCGGCGACCCGACGTCGGCTGATGCGGCCAGCCAGAGCCTGTTCACCGACGACGCGGATCTCTCCTCGGCCAAGCGCGGCAAGCTGCTCCGCCTGGTGCGCACCTATCCGCAGGCGACTGCCGGCGTGCCCCAGTCACTGCACTTCGATCCGTCGACCGGCGCCTTCCGGTTCACCTATCGGCCCGATCCGCGGATCTCGGCGCCGACGGTCGTGTTCGTGAGCCCGCTGCACTATCCCGATGGCTTCAGGGTGCTCGTGCGCCACGGACAGGTCGTCTCCCGGCACGGCCGCCTGCTCTCGATCCGGGCTGCCGGCTCGGACCCGGTCACCGTGGTGATCCGGCGGCGCTGAGTCACGCAGACCAGACCTCCACACAATCTCCACACGTCGTCCGCCACTCCCGACCATCCGCCCTCGTAGCCTTCGAAGCATGAGCAGCGCGAGCCGACGGATCCTGGTCGTCGAGGACGATCCGGTCATCAACCAGATGGTGGCCGATCGGCTCGAGGCCGAGGGGTACGACGTGATCCGCGCCTGGGACGGCCCCGGCGCGGTGACGGCGTACGGCGAACACGCGCCGCAGTTGGTGGTGCTCGACGTGATGCTCCCCGGGTACGACGGCCACGAGGTGTGTCGGCGGATCCAGGCCGACCGGCCGGTGCCGGTGTTGATGCTGACCGCTCGCGCTGACGAGGCCGACGTGCTGGTGGGGCTCGGGGTGGGTGCGGACGACTACCTCACCAAGCCGTTCCGGATGCGCGAGCTCGTGGCCCGGGTCGGCGCGCTGCTGAGACGAGTGGAGCGGGCCACCGAGCTGGCCGGTCGTCGGGCGCTCGAGCTCGGTGACCTGCGCGTCGACGCCGCCGCCCGCCGGGTGTCCCGCGCAGGCGAGGACATCCGCCTGACGCCGACCGAGTTCGACCTGCTCCTGTGCCTCGCCGGCACGCCAGGCACAGTGCTCACCCGCGAGCAGCTGATGACCGAGGTCTGGGGCTGGCCCGGCGCCTCGACCACGCGCACTCTCGACAGCCACATCAAGGGTCTGCGCGCCAAGGTCGGCGCCGATCTGATCCGCACGGTCCACGGTGTCGGCTACTCCCTCGAGCAGGGCGATCCGGAGTGACTCCGCAGCCCTTGGCTCGGGTCACCTCGCTGAAGGTGAAGCTCGGCCTGCTCGTGGCCGTGAGCGTCACCGTCGCCTCAGCGGTCGCAACCCTCGGTCGCGCCGGGGGAGTGCCCGTGCTGCTGAGCATCCCCGTCACGATCCTGCTCGCACTGGCGGTCACCCAGCTGCTCGCGGTTGGCATGACCTCGCCGCTCCGCCAGATGACCGAGGCGACGCGCCGGATGGCGACCGGCGACTACGCCGTACGCGTCACTGAGACCTCGAGCGATGAGGTCGGTGAGCTGGCCCGAGCGTTCAACACGATGGCGCGTGACCTGGCCACCGTGGACCGGCAGCGTCGTGAGCTGGTGGCCAACGTGAGCCACGAGCTGCGGACGCCGCTGGCCGCACTGTGCGCCGTACTCGAGAACCTCGTCGACGGCATCGCGCCGCGCGACCCCGCGTCGCTCGCGGCAGCGCTCGACCAGGCCGAGCGGCTCGGCCGGCTCGTCGAGGACCTGCTCGACCTCGCCCGCGTCGAGGCGGGCAAGGCGCCGCTGGTTCCCGAGCCCGTCTCGGTGCTGCCGCTGCTCGATGCCGCTGTCGCCGAGGCCAGGGTGCTCGGCCGAGCAGTGGAGTACGACGTGAAAGTGCGGCCCGCCGGCCTCGTCGTCCGGGCCGACCCCGCGCGACTGCGGCAGCTGGTCGCCAACCTGCTCGACAACGCGTCGCGGCACAGCCCCGCGGGCGGGACCGTCGTGGTCAGTGCGACCAGCGACGGCGACAGCTATCGCCTGGAGGTGCACGACCAGGGGCCCGGCGTCGCGGCCGTGGATCGCGAGCGCGCCTTCGAGCCGTTCGGCACCCTCAGCACGACCGAGGGTGGCGGCGGAACGGGCCTCGGCCTCGCGATCGCGCGCTGGGTCACTGAGCTGCACGGCGGCGCGATCCGCTTCGTCGACCCCGAGGCGGGAGAGACCGGCGCGCGCGTGCGCGTCGATCTGCCGCAGGAACCATCCGACCGACCTGCCGACCGCCTGGAGGAACCCATGCCCACCCCGCTGCCGACGATTGCGCCGGCGCCGCCGCTGATGGACGACGTCTACGGCAGCTTCTGGCCCGACCGGGATGTCCCGGCGCGACCGGGCCTGCTGTTCGGGGCGCTCGCCACCGGCGTGCTCGCCGGGCTGGTGCTGCCGTTCCGGAATCTGGGCGTCGGCACGTTCGTGGTGCTGCTCGCGGCCGGCGCGGTCGTGCTCGCTGCGAGCAGGCATCGCCGGGACCCGTTCACCCTCGCCTGTGCCGGCCTGTGTGTCTTGCTCGCCGCGACCAGCGTCGTCCGCGACGCCGAGTGGATCGTGGCACTCTGCCTGCTGACCGGCGCTGCGCTGTGCATCTGCGGGGTGACCCGGGGGCGGACCCTTGCCGGGTTCTTCCTCGCCGGGCTCGCGTGGCCGCTGGCCGGGCTCCGCGGGCTGCCGTGGCTCGGCCGCACGCTCGGCGCACTCACGGGTCTCGGACACGGCGCCGCGCTGCTGCGAACCATCGTCTGGTCGGTCCTGGGGCTGATCGTGTTCGGCGCACTGTTCGCCTCCGCCGACGCGCTCGTGGCCGAGTGGCTGGACGCCGTGCTCCCCGACCTCACCCTCGACACCTTCGTGCTGCGCTCGTTCGTCGCGGTGGCCGTAGGCGGCGCCGTGCTGGCCGCGTCGTACCTCGCCCTCAACCCGGCTCAGGTCGACCGCGCCGCCGGCGACCCACGACCGGTCACGCACCGCTTCGAGTGGCTGGCCCCGGTCCTGGTCGTCAACGGCGTCTTCGCCGCCTTCCTGGCCGCGCAGGCGACGGTGGTCTTCGGCGGACACGGCTACCTGCAGCGCACGACCGGGCTGACGTACGCCGACTACGTCCACCAGGGCTTCGGGCAGCTCACGGTCGCCACCGCGCTGACGCTGCTCGTCCTCTGGGCCGCCGCCCGCAAGGCGCCCCGCGAGACGCCCAGCGACCGGGCCTGGCTGCGCGGCTCGCTGGGCCTGCTCTGCCTGCAGACCCTGGTGGTGGTCGGCTCGGCGCTGCACCGGATGGACCTCTACCAGGAGGCCTACGGGTTCACCCGGCTCCGTTTGCTCGTCGATGTCTTCGAGGGCTGGCTCGGACTGCTGGTGCTGGCCGCGCTGGCCGGCGGCATCGCGCTGCGCGCCGCCTGGCTGGCCCGCTTCGCCCTGCTCACCGGCAGCGTCGCGCTGCTCGGGCTGGCCGTGGTCAACCCGGACGCGTGGATCGCCCAGCACAACCTCGACCGGTACGCCGAGACCGGCCGCGTGGACTGGGCCTACCTCCGGGGCCTCTCCGGCGACGCCGTACCCGTGTTCGTCCGACAGCCCGCTGACCTGGCCCAGTGCGCTCTCGTCGGCCGCGACGCCGCCGACGACGACTGGCTGGAGTGGAACCTCGGGCGCTCCCGGGCCGGCGATGCCCTCGGACACCTGGCTGTTCCCTCGGCCCTGCCCACAGGCGCCTGCCCGGAGCGCTGACCCTCGACGAGTCGTGTGCCTCGACAGCGCAGGCAAGGGGTCACCACAGGCACACGACTCGTTCAGCCGCGCAGTCGGTGCAACACGCTGAGAGCCCAGCGGGTGCTGGACTGGTGGGATCGCGGGAACGAGGCTTAGGGCATGGCCGTGTCCTACCAACTCGTGATCGACTGCACCTCGCCCGACCCGCTCGCGCGCTTCTGGGCCGAGGCGTTGCACTACGTCATTGCGGCTCCGCCGGCCGGCTTCGACTCGAGGGACGACTTCCTGAGGTCGATCGGAGTGCCCGAGGACGAGCTGGGCATCGGCGAAGACCTGATCGAGGACCCCAACGGCGAGGGTCCGCGGATCTGGTTCCAGATCGTCCCCGAGAAGAAGTCGATCAAGAACCGGATCCACATCGACGTGAACGCGAGTGGCGGCCGGGGCTCCTCGCTCGAGGTCAGGCGCGAGCGGGTCGAGGCCGAGGCGGCACGGCTCGTGGCTCTCGGCGCCACCCGACTGGCCACTCTCTCCGAGGAGGGGCTGGACCACTACGCGGTGGCGTTGAAGGATCCCGAAGGCAACGAGTTCGACATCAACTGAGTCACTGCTGCTCGCGCCGCTCCTGCAACCTCTGCTGGGCCGCCGGCAGGAAAGCCAGGCACGGCGCGTCGCTGCCGGGGTGCTTCTCGGTCAGGTGGAAGATCCACCGGTCCATCGCGGCCATGAAGCCGTTGTCATCGCCGGCGCGATAGGCCGACCAGTTGCGGCCGCCCTTGGCCACGCACACCGAGCAGCCGATCTTGTAGACGAACTGGTTGTCGTCATCCACGTCGATCTTCACCTTCGCGAGCGGGCCGGCCTCTGCGGCGGCCTTCCGCTCACGAGCAGATCGGCTCGCGACCATGTGTCGTACTCCTGGTTGTCTCGGAAGCTGGAAGCCTAGTGGCGTCTGTCGGAAATCTCTTGGCGCTTCTCGCGGCCCGAGCACGCACATCGCTGCGTTCTCGTCACTCGACGTGGCGCTGCCACGCCTTCGCTCCTCGGCCTTGCGCTGCACGCACTCAGTCCACGAGCAACGACACAAGGACCTCCGACACACGCCACTAGCCCTGAGGGGTCATTGACCGACCGCCGGCGCACTGGTCACAGTGAACGCCATGGTTGAAGTGCTGGAGGCTGACTACCTGGTGGTCGGCGCGGGGGCGGCGGGGATGGCGTTCACGGACGCCCTCATCGACCACTCGGATGCCAAGGTCGTGCTGGTCGATCGCCGCAACGGCGCCGGCGGGCACTGGCTGGATGCCTATCCGTTCGTCCGCCTGCATCAGGCGTCCGCGTTCTACGGCGTGGCGTCGACGCTGCTGGGCGGCGGGCGCCTCCAGTCCGACGGGCCCGAGGTGGGCCTGCACGAGCGAGCCACAGCCCCCGAGATCTGCGCCTACTACGCCCGGATCCTGCACGAACGGATGGTGAGCCCGGGACGTGTGTCCTTCCATCCGAACTGTGACTACGTCGGCGGGAACGAGTTCGTCTCCCGCGTGTCGGGCAAGCGGTACGTCGTACAGGGCAACCCGCGCCTGGTCGACGCCCACTACCTCGCTCCCGAGATCCCCGCCACGACCAAGCCCACCTTCGGGATCGGCGAGGGCGCCAATGTCGTGCCCGTCAATGACCTGGTCAAGGTGGAGTCCGCCCCGTCGCAGTACGTCGTGGTCGGATCCGGCAAGACGGCGACCGACGCCTGCATCTGGCTGCTGGAGAACGGCGTGGATCCGGACGCGATCTGCTGGGTGCGCCCGCGCGATCCGTGGATGGCCAACCGGGCCCTGGTGCAGCCGAACAAGGCTGTCTTCATGGGCATGGTGGCCGCCACCTTCGAGGCTGCCGCCGGGGCGACGTCGCCCGACGACCTCTTTCTGCGCCTGGAGGAGGCAGGGGTGATGCTGCGCATCGACCGCGGGGTCACGCCGACCATGGCGAAGCAGCCGACGCTGGCCGAGTGGGAGCTGCACAAGCTCCGCAGCATCGAGAACGTCGTACGCCTCGGGCACATCAAGCACGTGGCGCCCGGCAGCCTGAAGCTGGCCGACGGCGAGGTCTCGGTCGCCAGGGATGCCCTGGTCGTGCACTGCTCGGCCGCCGGCCTGCAGTACCGCCCGCTGCTGCCGATCTGGGGCGAGGAGACGATCACCGTCCAGCCGGTCAGGGCCGGGTTCCCCTGCTTCGGCGCGGCCCTCGCCGGCTTCGTCGAGGCCACCATCGACAGCGACGCGGAGAAGAACCGGCTCTGCCCGCCCTCGCCGTACCCCAACACGCCCACCGACTATGGCGCGATGCAGGTCCTGGGCGGCCGGGCCGCGGCGTCCTTCGCCTCCAATCCGGACATCAAGGACTGGGCCAACCGCGTTGCGATCAATCCGGCGGCCATCGATCCGGAGGCTCCCGTGTCGGACGAGCTGGCGGCGGCGCTGGAGCGGGTCCGTACGTTCGCCGGCCCCGGGATGGCGCGGATGGCCGAGATGGCCGGCCTGTCGTAGGCCTGGGCAATTGGGTCCCGGACAAGGACGGAGTCGGCCCAACTCCATGGCCACCCGAAGTGTTTGCGGCCCGGGGCCTGTTCTCGGCGCTCCGGAAGTGATAGGCCCGACTCATGGAGACCGAGACTCTGCTCAAGGAACTGGAACCAACCGTCGAGGCCAACCTCAACCGACACCTCGAGGTGGCCCAGGAGTGGATGCCGCACGAGTACGTCCCGTGGGCCGAGGGCCGCAACTTCGCCCTGCTCGACGGCGAGCCCTGGTCACTCGAGCAGTCGACGCTCTCACCCATCGCGCGGACTGCGCTCGAGGTGAACCTGCTGACCGAGGACAACCTGCCGAGCTACCACCGTGAGGTGGAGCGGGCCTTCGGCCGGGAGAGCGCGTGGGGTGAGTGGGTGAACCGGTGGACCGCCGAAGAGGGTCGGCATGCCTTCTGCATCCGCGACTACCTGCTGGTCACCCGGGGCGTCGATCCCGACGAGCTCGAGCGGGCACGCATGCAGACGATGGAGGCCGGCTACGACTCAGGGGAGAAGCCGCTGCTGAACGTCTGCGCCTACGTGTCCTTCCAGGAGCTCGCCACCCGGGTCTCGCACCGCAACACCGGCAAGATCACCGAGGACCCGGTCGCCGAGCGGCTGCTCACCCGCGTCGCCAAGGACGAGAACCTGCACATGATCTTCTACCGCAACATCGTCGACGCGGCGCTGCAGCTGTTGCCGGGACCCACGATGAGGGCGATCACCGACGAGGTCGTCAACTTCCAGATGCCCGGCTCGGTGATCCCGGGCTTCGCCCGCAAGGCGGTCCAGATGGCCAAGGCCGGCATCTACGACCTCCGCATCCACCACGACGACATCGTGATGCCGCTGCTGCGGCAGTGGCGGATCTTCGAGCTCGAAGGCCTCGACGAGGAAGGCGAGAAGGCCCGGGACGAGCTCGCCCAGGCGATCGCCGCCCTCGACAGGGAGGCCACCCGGTTCGTCACCCAGCGTGACGAGGCCGCGGCGAAGATCGCTGCGCGCCGGGGCTAACGCAGCCGAACCTTCCGCATGAACCGCAGCCCCTTGACCGTCCGCTCGACGTGCGCCTCGTACGGACGATCGGCGGGGGCGCCGAGCACCTGCTTCTTCAGGACCGCGACGTTCTGGACCTCGGTGTACTTCAACAGCCCGTAGTCACCGTGCCGCGCGCCGACGCCGGAGTTCTTGAACCCGCCGGAGGCGCTTGCCTTGCTGGCGTAGGAGCACGCGAGCGCGTCGTTGACGTTGACGTTCCCGGCGTGGATCCGTCGACCGGCAGCCTCGGCCGCCTTCAGGTCCCGGCCCCAGACGCTGGCATTGAGCCCATAACCCGTGTCGTTGGCCAGTTCGATCGCCTCATCGAGCGAGTCGTAGGGATAGATCGTCACCACCGGACCGAAGGTCTCCTCGGCCGCGACCAGCATCTCCGAGGTGACCCCGGTCAGCACGGTCGGCGCGTAGAACGCCGGTCCGAGGTCAGGCCGCGGAGCGCCGCCGGTCAGCACAGTGGCGCCTCGCCCACGAGCATCCGAGACGTGGGTGGACACCCGCTCGAGCTGGTCGACGGAGACCAGCGAGCCCATCGTCGGGCCGAAGTCGTACGCCGCACCGAGCTGGATCGCCTCCGCGGCGGCGACGAAGCGCCGCGTGAACTCGGCCTCGAGTGACCGCGGCACATAGATCCGCTCGATGTGCATGCACGCCTGGCCGGCATTGAGGAAGGTCCCGAAGATCGCGCCGGCGATGGTCTCGTCGAGGTCGGCATCGGGCAGTACGACGAGCGGGTTCTTGCCGCCCAGCTCCAGCGTGCAGTCGATCAGGTTGTCGGCCGCGCGGGCGCCGACGGCACGGCCGGTCGCGGTGGAGCCGGTGAACATCACGTAGTCAGCGTGGTCGACCAGGGCCGGCCCGACGTCGGGACCCTCGCCGCACACGATCTGGAACAGGCCCTCGGGCAGTCCGGCTTCGTAGAGCAGCCGGACGCCGTACGCCACCGACAGCGTGCTCTTGTTGTCCGGCTTCAGCACCACGCCGTTGCCGGCGACCAGGGCCGGCGTGGCGTCGGAGAGGCTGGTGGCCAGCGGGAAGTTCCACGGCGAGATGATCGCGACCACGCCCACCGGGACCCGCACCTCGGTCGACCGCGACGCCAGCGGGACGACCCCTCCGTGGCGGCGCTCGGCGAGCACCCGGCGCGACACCTTGAGGTAGTGGCTGACCGTCATCAGCACGTCGCAGACCTCCTCGAAGGACATCCGCCGCGCCTTGCCGGTCTCGGCCTGCATCAGGTCGACCATCGGCTCCCAGCGCTCGAGCAGCAGCTCGTGGAACCTCTTCATCACCTGCAGCCGCCGCTTCAGCGGCCACCCGGCCCAGATTGCCTGGGCCTGCCGGGACGCCGCGAATGCGGCCTCGACATCGTCTGGCGTCGACTGGGGCAGGGCGGTGATGACGTCTCCGGTGTAGACCTCACACAGCTTGTACGTCGTGCCGCTCGCGGACCGCACCAGGCCGGTCAGCTCGGAGAGCAGGGTGTCGTCGATCGTGCTGGGCAGCGTCATGATGTCCTCTCGGGAGCCAGGTCGAACCAGTCCTTGAAGCCGGTCGGGTCGTGCCGACCCATGCTCGCGTGCTCGAAGAGCCCGTGGCCGACCTCGCCGTTGCAGGTGGCGCGGGCCACATGGTCGGAGACGCCCCAGGGCACGCGCGCCGCCACTCCTTCGTCGGTGAAGTCGTAGGTCGACGTCGACACCCAGTCGCGGCCCTTCCACTGGCCGTGCGTCCACTCGGAGTCGCCGCCGTACCCGCAGCCGACATGCAGGGCCACGAAGCCGAGGGGTTCCACCTCGACCAGCAGCGCCTCACCCGACGGGGTGGTCAGGTGCAGCCGCGCTCCGACCGGGTGGCGAGTGCCCGGGGCGTAGTCGATCTCCACGCGCGGCCAGCCGAGCTGCTCGACCCGGCCGTCGGGGAACACCCGGGTCGCGTCGTTCAGCGTGCGATAGCCGTCGGGGGACTCCTGCACGATGACGATGATCGCGAAGTTCTCGAAGCGCAGCGGCGCATAGAGCCACCAGAAGCCCTCGAGCGGCTCGTCGGCGCTGCGCCCCGCCGGGTCGGCGTCGCCGACCGGCCGGATCCCCCAGGAGCGGTCGCGAGTGCCGAGCCACGTGTCGGGGGAGACGGCGTGGTCGGTGCCGTCCACGTTCAGCACGCCCTCCCAGGTGCCGACCTGGGCGAACCGCTGGGCGTCGAGAGTCGGCCGGGCGCCGGTCAGCATGACGTGGCGTTGCTCGAGGACGGCGGGGAACGAGCCCTCCCAGGTGAGGTCGAAGCCGACGTGCTCGTGCTCGCAGATCACCCGCAGCTTGCGCAGTGGCTCGACCACCTCGATGCGGTAGGGGCCGACCGACTGCTCGGTCGACCGCTCGTCGAGGGCATCGGACAGCCGCAGCGACCACTGCCGGTCGTCCACCCGCACGGTGGCGTAGGCGTCGCGCACGCCCAGGTTGGGATAGACGCCGAGTCCGGTGACGAGGAAGATCCGGCCGGTGCGGTCGTGGGCGTTGAGATAGCAGCGGTCATAGAAGTGCTTGTCGCTGGACGCCACCTGCGCCAGCGACAGTGGCGTCTGGTGCAGGGGGAACTCGTCGGCGCCGATCGGCATCAGTCCCATGCGTAGGTCCCGTCCATCAGACGCTCCAGGGCCGCCCGGTGCATGACGTAGTCGTCGGGATCCTCCGGCAGCTGCTCCTCGCCGAAGTGCGCCATCCGGCGCTTGATCTGCGACATCACGATGCCGTGGCGGAGCGCTGCGTAGACGACGTACCAGTCGAGGTCGCGGACCGTGTGGCCGGTGAGTTCCTCGTACGTCGCCACGACGTCGGCCGGCCGGCAGAAGTCGGGCAGCCCTGGCAGTTCGAACACCTCGGCGATGTCCTGGAAGAACCGGTGGATGAACACCACCCAGCCGAGGTCGACCTCGCGCGGCGCGATCCCGGCCATCTCCCAGTCGAGCACGGCGGCTGGGGTGACTCCGTCGAACAGGATGTTGCCCGGTCGGGAGTCGCCCCAGCTGAAGGCCGACGGCCCGGGATCCTGCGGCCAGCGGGCCTCGAGCCAGTCGAACGCGCGCTCCAGCACCGGGATGCGTACGCCGTCGCTGGCCCGGGTCCACTCGTAGTAGGCCCGCTGCTCGTCGACGTGGGCCCGGAGGGGATCGCCGGACACAGCCAGCTGCGGGAACGTTTCGGGCGGGACCCCATGCACCCCGGCGATCACGGCCACGGTGGCGTCCTGGAGCGCGCGTCGATCCTCGGGCGAGGCGTCGTACAGCCAGCCGCCGAAGACGTACGGCGGGTTGTCCGTCGGCGCGCGACCCTCGACGGCCCGCATCAACCCGCACGGCACCCCGACCCGGTCACCGGTCGGGTCGACTGCGACGACCGCCGGGACCGGCACCTGGCTGTGGCCGGCCACCGCTCGCATGACCGCCATCTGCAGGCCCAGGTCGTAGTGCGGGAAGACCGGGTACGACGACTCGTCCGGTGGCAGCCGGGCGACCAGCCGCTCCGAGTAGTCGACCCCGGATGACGGCCAGGAGGCGGTGAACAGCAGGGTCACGCTGGACATGCCGCCGGCCTCGGGCGTCTGGAGGTCGCTGATGGTCACGGGTCCGTCGGTGTCGTCGGGCCCGATAATGTCAACCAGCCAGTCGGCGATCCGCTCCGTGAGCGCAAGCGGGTCCAGACTGTTGGTGCGCAGATCGGTCTTCTGAAGTACGTCGCGGTCCGGCACCATCGCTCATTTCTGTAACAGGTTCTAGTTTTG
>Ga0070698_100008050_pt1 | contig 11402 bp, 9 predicted proteins | sample KBSK1502metaG_FD_65477 | JGI IMG/M metagenome (GOLD analysis project Ga0070698, IMG submission 65477) | Corn, switchgrass and miscanthus rhizosphere microbial communities from Kellogg Biological Station, Michigan, USA - KBS K1-50-2 metaG | ecosystem: Host-associated > Plants > Roots >...
AGCTTGATGAACGGGCCGGGGATGCCGGTGCTGGCGGGGGCCTGGGCCGGCTTGCCCTCCGGGCCCGCCTCGTCGGCCTCGGGGGTGACGGAGACCTGCACCGAGTCGTGGTGGCCGTGGTAGCAGCCCTCGACTTTGATGATCAGGTCCCGGCCGGTGATCGCCCGCATCAGGTGGACGGCGTCCATCGTGGCCTCGGTGCCCGAGTTGGCGAACCGCCACAGCGGCTGCCGGAACCGGGCGGCGAGTTCGTCGGCGACCGCCACCGCGTCCGGTGTGGGCTGGGCGAAGTGGGTGCCGCGGGCGACCTGGCGCCGCACCGCCTCGACGATCGCGGGGTGCGCGTGGCCGGCCAGCCCCACGCCGTACCCGCCGTGCAGGTCCACGTACTCGTTGCCATCGACGTCATAGATCTTCGAACCGAGGCCGTGGCTGAGCCAGACCGGCTGCGGCGCGGTGATCTGCCAGCTCGAGGTCACCCCCCCGGCCAGTGACCCGGCCGCCAGGGTGGCCGCCTCCCGCGACCGGGGCTGGCGTTCGGTGAAGATTCTCTCCTGCTCGGCGATGATCTCGGCGAGGTCGGCTGGCCGTCGCACGGTGCTGTCCTGCGTGCTGGACACGGTGGCCCTCCTGTTTGACTGAACATTCAGTTTAAGAGGAGGCGCCATGGGATGACAAGGGTGGTCCGCGGCGCGCACACAGGTCCTAATGTGGCCATCAAGGTCATCACCGGTCTGGCCATCAGGAGGGATCAATGAAGACCAAGGCCGCGGTCCTGCGCGGAACTGGCCAGGACTTCGAGGTCACCGAGCTGGAACTCGATCCCCCCAAGGCCGGTGAGGTGCTCATCCGGTACGTGGCGGCCGGCCTGTGCCACTCGGACGAGCATCTACGGCAGGGCGAGATCGTGCCGCGCTTCCCGATCGTCGGCGGCCACGAGGGGGCCGGGATCATCGAAGAGGTGGGGGAGGGCGTCACCCGGCTGCAGCCCGGTGATCACGTCATCTGCTCGTTCCTGCCGGTCTGCGGGCACTGCCGCTGGTGCTCAACCGGCCAGTCGAACCTGTGCGACATGGGCATCTCCATCCTGGACGGGTGCCTGCCCGACGGCACCTACCGGTTCCACGGCGGCGGCGAGGACTTCGGCGGCATGTGCATGCTCGGCACGTTCTCGCAGTACTCGGTCATCTCCGAGCACTCCGCCGTCAAGGTGGACCCGGACCTGCCGCTGGACAAGGTCGTCCTCATCGGCTGCGGGGTGCCGACGGGATTCGGCTCGGCGGTGCACGCCGCGGCGACCGAGCCGGGCGACACAATCGCCATCTACGGCATCGGTGGTATCGGCATCAACGCCGTCCAGGGGGCCGCGCTGGCCGGGGCGCGGAACGTGGTGGCGATCGACCCGCTGGCCAACAAGCGCGAGGCGGCCGAGCAGTTCGGCGCCACGCACAGCTGCGAAACCGCCGAGCAGGCGCAGGAACTGATCACCCAGCTGACCCGCGGCGTGGGCGCCGACAAGGCGATCGTCACTGTGGGGGTGGTGACCTCCGAGGTGGTCTCGCACGCGTTCAACGCGATCCGCAAGGGCGGCACGGTGGTGGTGACCGGGCTGGCCGACCCGATGAAGACCACGATCGAGATCTCCGGGGCGATCCTGACCCTGTTCGAGAAGCGCATCCAGGGAAGCCTGTTCGGCTCCGGCGACCCGTTCCACGACATTCCGCGGATGGTGGAGCTCTACCAGGCGGGCGACCTGAAGCTGGACGAACTGATCACCTCGACGTACACCCTTGACCAGATCAACCAGGGCTACCAGGACCTGATCGACGGTAAGAACATCCGCGGCGTGATCCTGCATGACAGCGCCTGAGCCCGGCGGGCCATCAGGCTCGCTGGGCCGCGCGCCGCCCATTGTCGGGCTCCGGCGGGAGCGCGAGGTCCTCACGGTCGCGCTGCAAGCAGGCCGGCATGTGGTGATCGAGGGCCCGCCGGGCACCGGCAAGTCGACGCTGCTGCGGGATATCGCCCGGCATGCGGCCAAGGCGGTGGTGTTCGCGGAAGGCAACGCCGAACTCACGCCGGCACGTTTGATTGGACAGTACGATCCTGCCCAGGTACTGGCCGACGGGTACGTACCGGCCGCCTTCGCTGACGGCCCGCTGCTGCGGGCAATGCGGTCCGGCGCGCTGTTGTACCTGGAGGAGTTCAACCGGGTCCCCGAGGAGACGCTCAACGTCCTGATCACCGTGCTTGCCGAGGGTGAGATCGCGGTGCCCAGGCTCGGCATGGTGCGCGCCGACACAGGGTTCCGCCTGGTCGCGGCCATGAACCCGTTCGACGCGATCGGGACCGCGCGGGTGAGCCATGCCATCGCCGACCGGATCTGCCGGGTCGTTCTCGGCTACCAGGACGCCGCCGCCGAACGTGCCATCACCACCGGCGTCACCGGCGAAAACGGGGCTGTCGTGAACTTCGCGGTAACCCTGGCCCGGGCAACCCGCGAGCACCGCGACATCCGTATGGGCTCCTCCGTCCGTGGCGCGATCGACATGGTGGCGCTGCTGACCGGCCTGGCGCGGATGCGCGGCGAGCAGAGCATGGCGCGGGCCACCGCCCGCGACGCCGCGCACGCCGCGCTGTCCGGGCGGATCCGGATCGCCGACGGCTGCGAACGGACGCCGGAGTCGGTGATCGACGAACTCCTTGGCGGGTTCTGGCCGGAGGACGCACCGGTGCCGCTCCCTCCGGATGACCGCGGTCCCGGCGACGCGGCACCGGACGGCCGGGGAAAAGCTGACGGCCTGCCGTCACCGACGGCAGGCACCGGCCAGCCCCGCGCGTCGGCCTCGGCGGTCCGCCGCGATCGCGTGGGGAACGGCGCGCGGCGGACCATCGGCCGCGCCGAACTGGCCGCCAGGCACGACACCTTCGGTGCCCTGTCGCCCGAGGTCGGCCAGCTCGATGAGGATCTGCTCGCGGAACTGCTCGCCGCCGACCCGGACGCGGCGGTGACTCTCCTGGCCGACCTGGCCCGTGCCACCGATCGTGAGTTGCGCGCCGCCGCGCAGCGGCTCGCCGCGCGGATCTTCTTCCGGCTGGGCACGGCGGTGCAGAAACCCGCCCGGGGTACCCGCCGGCTGGGCGCTGGCCGGGCCGAGGGAGACCTGGACCTGGAGAAGACCCTCGACCGCTGGTCCGGATTGTGGCCCCCGGACGCGGGCGACCTGGTGACCAGGTCCTGGCAGGCGCATCGCCGCACGCTGTGCCTGCTCATCGACCGGAGCGGCTCCATGTCGGGTCTCGCGGTGGCTATCGCGGCCGTGGCCGCCGCCAGCGTGGTCCTTGCCGCCGGTGAAGGGGGATGGGGAGCCGGGCGGGGCCTCACGCCGGCGATCGTCGCGTTCAGCGGAGATGTCACCGTGCTGCAGGCGCAGGGCACCCGCCGCGATCCGGCCGGGCTCGTCGGCGATCTGGTGGCGCTGCGCGGGCACGGGATGACCGACCTGGCGGCCGCGCTGCGCGCCGCCGCCGCCCAGATGGCCGGTGGTCCGGACGGCGAGCGGGTGGCCGTGCTGCTGTCGGACTGCCTGCCGACCGCGGGCGGCGACCCGGCCCTGGCGCTGGCCGGAATCAGCCGGCTGCACGTGCTTTGCCCGCTGCCGACGGCGGAAGCCGAGCGGGCCGCCGCCACCCTGGCCCGCCGGGCCGGCGGGATGAGCCAGCCGGTCCTGCGGCTCACCGAGGTGGCACCGGCACTGACCCGCGTGCTCTCCGTTTAAGCGCGGTGACGTGATTGCGGGTCAGGCCCGGGCCCCCGCCCGGCGGTGGTCCTGATCCTTTGCTGAGAACATGATTCGTGCCTTCCTGGGCTGGCGGGCCATTGCCGGCCCGGCTCTGCCACAGTTCTACGGCGCAGACCAGAGGGACCACCTGAGCAGCGGTTGCTCATTTCCCATAGCGGCTGTTACTCAGTTGGCCGCTCGTATGGCCGGGCCGAGCCATCGGGCCCGGTCGTTACCGCTGGTCACTGGCCGGACGGCTGGGCTCCGGCTTACTCAGGGGGGCTTGCCTGGCCGGCGCGGAAGGGGTGCCAGGCAATGACCGGGCGGACCGGGGCCGTGCTGCGCGCGCGCAGCGCACCCGTCCACACCCCCGCGCCGTAGGCCACGTCGTCGGCCAGGTGGCCGAGCACATACCGGACCGGGTCCAGCGACCCGCGCCGGGCAGACCAGGCCGTCAGCGGCGGTCCCAGCAGCAGTGAGGCGGCCGCGGCCCGCCGGGCCCAGCGCCGCGCCGGGCCGGCGCCGCCCGGCGCCACGAGCGCGGCGGCCAGCACCGGCACGCCGTACTGGCAGGCATAACGCCCGATGCCCAGCCAGGTCTGCCGGGTCCCGTCGAGCATCGCGGGCACCACGCCGCGCGCGGGCAGCCCGGCCCTGTGCACCACCCGGCGCATGGCCAGCACCGATCCGGTGAAGCTGAGGCCGGCCATGGCGGGGCTGCCGGCAAGCAGGCCGGCGACGGTGAGCGCGGGCCACGGGTGCAGCACCAGCGGCGGCACCTGGCCGGGGTGCCGCAACGCCAGCGGCGCCGCGGAGGTGCCGTAGCGGAACCGCCGCGTCAGCAGCGCCGTCCAGCCGCTGGGCTCGTGGTGGGATACCCGGGCCCCCGGGTCGTAGCGGATCCGCCAGCCCGCGGCGTGCAGCCGCCAGACCAGGTCCACGTCCTCACCCCAGCGCAGCGCCGGGTCGAACGCGCTGCCAGCCCCGGCGCCCCGGAGGAGGGCGGCGCGCCGGACCACGAGCGCCGCCGTGGGCACGTAGGCCACCCGGGTGCCGGGCACCACCCGTGCCTCGGCGTCGCCCAGATCAAGGCAGCATGCTGCCGTGGTATAGCGGCCGGCCCAGCTGGTCCCGGCCGGCACCGCCACCAGTCGCGGGGCCGCGGCCGCCACGGCCGGGTCGGCCAGGTGCGCGGCGAGCCGCTCGATCCAGCCCGGCTCGGGCACGCAATCGCTGTCCAGGAAGGCCACCAGGTCGGTGGCCACACTGAGCAGGCCGGTGTTCCTGGCCGCACCGGGGCCGCCGTTGACCGGTCGCCGCACCAGCGTCGCGCCGTGCGCGGCGGCGGCGTCCGCGACCGCGCCCGGATCCTCCGATCCGTCGTCCACCACCAGCACCGGATAGCTGTTCCCCAGGGCGGACAGGCAGCGGCCGAGCAGCACGGCGCGGTCCCGGACCGGGATGAGGACCGTGACCTCGGGCCTTGAGGTCAGCCCGGGGGGCCGTGGATGGGCCAGGCCGGCGTCGGTCAGCTTCCGCGCCAGCCTGCCCGCGGCGTCGCTGCGCACCGGGCCGGCCCGCAGTTCCGCCCACGCGGCACGGCCGGTGCGGGACAACCGCAGCACGCGGGCTGGCGCACCGCCGAACAGCGTGTCTTCGTCGAGTTGCTTGGTGCCCGGGTCGATGACCACACCGAAGCCGGCGGGCAGCGGCACGGCGGCGGGTCCGCCGGCAGGGATACCGGCTCCGGCCGGTTCCGCGCCGGTCACAGCGCGAGGCCCCCGTCCACCGGCACGATGGCACCGGTCATCCCGCTGCTCGCCGGGCTGGCGAGGAAGGCCAGCACGGCGGCCACCTCGGCCGGGGCGAGCAGCCGGCGCATGGGCTGCTGGCTGGCGAACGCCTGGGCCCCGGCCAGCTCGTACAGCCGGGCGCTCTCGTCGAGTATCGGCGTGGCGGTCGAGCCGGGGCTGACCGCGTTCGCGGTGACGCCGCTGTCGGCCAGTTCAGCGGCGAGGGCACGGATCAGCCCGGCGACCCCGGCCTTGGCCGCGCAGTAGGCGGCCAGCATCGGCAGCCCGCGGGTGGCCGCGGCGGACGCGACGGCCAGGAAGCGCCCGGACCGCGGGGCGGGACGGCGCAGCAACGCGGGAACCGCGGCCCGCGCCAGCGACATCACCCCGCCGAGGTTGACGTCCAGCACGGTCTGCTGCCGGGCCAGCGGGACTTCCCACAGCGGGATCCCGCCAGCGATCACTCCCGCCCCCGCGATCGCCGCGTCCAGGCCGCCCCAGCGGTGTTCCGCCTCGGCCACCGCGGCAGTAACGGCCTCCAGGTCGCGCACGTCGGCCGTGGCGGCCTGCACCCGGCCGGGCGCCCCGGCACCCTCGTTCGCCCGGCTGACCACCCCGGCCAGGTCAGCGGGGGTGGCCATCGGGTAAGGGAGTGCCGGGTCGTCGGCGGTGCTGTCCACCGCGAGGACCGACCAGCCCGCGTCGGCCAGCGCCAGCACGGTCGCCGCCCCGATGCCGCGCGCCGCGCCCGTGACCAGGGCGACCCGTCCGTTCACCCCGGCACTCTCCGAAGTCACGGAGCTACCTCGCGGGCCAGCGCCGCGGACCGGTCATCGCGCCCGGCACGGCACCTTCGGGACGGTCGGCCAAGACCGGCTCAGCGCTCCGGGACGAATCCGGCCAGCGGATTCGCGTTGCAGGCGGTCACCGGCGGGCGAGCCGACAGGGTGAGCGGGACCGGCTGGCGCTCCCCCGGCCGGTACGGGGCCGTCCGGTGTGAGTGGTCCGGTGACGGCCTCGGAGCCGGGGCGGCCGCCGCGGCCGCGAGCGCCTGCTCGCCGTGGCCCCTGACGCACTCGGGGTCCGGGCCGTCCAGCGGCAGCCCGGTGAAGAACTTCGCGGCCATGCACCCACCACGGCAGCTTTCGAACGCCGAACAGGACTCGCACGCTCCCCCGCTCTGCGGACGGCGCAGCCGTGCGAACAACTCCGAGTGCTGCCACACCCCCGCAAACCCGTCCGGGTCGCGCACGTTCCCCGCCAGGAAGCTGGGGTGGATGGCGAACGGGCAGGCGTACACGTCGCCGACCGGGTCGATGAGGCACACGACCCGCCCGGCGCCGCAGAGGTTGAGCCCGGGCAGCGCGCCGCCGAAGCCGCTGAGGTGGAAGAACGAATCGCCGGTGAGGACGTCCGTGCCGTGGGCCACCAGCCAGTCGTACAGTTCGCGCTGCTGCGCGACGGTCGGGCGCAGTTCGTCCCAGACGTCGGCGCCACGCCCTGACGGCCGCAGCCTGGTGATCCGGAGTTGTGCGCCGAACCGGTCGGCGATGGCCTTGAACGCATCGAGCTGGGCGACGTTGTGCCGGGTCATCACCACCGAGATCTTGAAGCCGGCGAATCCGGCGCCGGCCAGGTTTCCCATGGCGCGGAGCGCGACCTCGTAAGACCCGCGGCCACGGACCGCGTCATTCACCTCGGCGGTCGCGCCGTCCAGGGAGATCTGCACGTCCACGTAGTCCCGGCCGGCCAGCCGGCGGGCGATCTCCGGCGTGATCTTCACGCCGTTGGTGGAGAACTTGACGCCGACGTCGTGGCCGGTCGCGTAGTCCACGAGTGCCCAGAAGTCGGGCCTGACGGTCGGCTCGCCGCCGCCGATGTTGACGTAGAAGACCTGCATCCGCTGCAGTTCGTCGATGACCGCCATGCATTCGGCGGTGGTCAGCTCGCGTGGGTCCCGCCGCCCCGAACTGGACAGGCAATGCACGCAGGACAGGTTGCACGCATAGGTCAGTTCCCAGGTCAGGCAGATCGGCGCCTGCAGCCCGCAGGCGAACTGCTCGGCCAACGGCGGCGCGTTCACACAGTCCCCCGTTTGCGGATCATCCGTGACGCGGCCAGGGTCTGCAGGGCATGTGCGTAACGCATCAAATCCTCGGCCTGTACACCGGCCGCCGTGCACGCCGCCCTGGCGCTCGGCTGTGCGCCGAGCAAGCGCACCACCGCGAGCAGAGCCGGGCTCTTCAGGAACGAGAGCTGCCTCGTGCCGAAGTGGTACAGCAGCGCGCCGAATGCTTCGGGGCGGACCCGTACCTGGGCGTCCAGCTGCCAGGGCGCGTCCAGGTCGAACCCGCCTGCGGGCTCAGTAGACGCCGCACATGCCATCGATGGAGACCTCCTCGACGAGAACATCGTCGGCAAGATCGCTGGCAATGTCGTCGGCGGGGCCGGTGACGGCCGTCTCCTCGGTCAGCTCAGCGGTGGCGGCATCGGCCATGGTGGCTCCTTCGGGGCGTGGACAAGGCCTATATTCGTCACAGTGTGCCGAATATAAGCAGGCTAACAGGACCAAGTCCCCGTGTCCTCGGGGACTTGAGCCAGCGGGGGTTCCAGGGGGTCGCCCCCCTGGGCTAGCACTTGGGGGTTCCAGGGGCGGCTTGCCGCCCAGGGTTACAGAGCATGCTGGGACGGGAGAGGGGAACCGGCCGATGAGTGTGGCTGCGCCTCCCGCTAGGGCTGGGCGTCGCGGGCGCCCGCCTGGGACCAGCCGGCGTGAGCTGGAAGTCATTGCGCTACGACTGTTCACGGCCAAGGGATTCGAGGAGACGACGGTCGACCAGATAGCTGCCGAGGCGGGGGTCAGCAGGCGGGCGTTCTTCCGTTACTTCGATTCGAAGCCGGACGTGCTGTGGGGTGCGTTCGACACCGAGGTCGCCACGATCCGCGCCCTGCTTGATGAGGCCCGGGACGACCTGCCGGTGATGGCGGCGGTACGCCAGGCGGTGCTGGCGGCCAACCACTACCGGGCGGCCGACGTGCCCGAGTTGCGCGCCCGGATGGGGCTGATCGGGTCGGTGCCCGCGCTCATGGCCAGCGCGGCGGTGCACTACGACGCGTGGGAGCGCGCCATCAGCGACTTCGTGGCGCGCCGCACCGGACAGCCGGCCGACTCGCTGTACCCGCTGGCCGTGGGGCGCGCCACCCTCGCGGCGTGCCGGGCGGGCTACGACCGGTGGGTCGTGCGCGCCGATGCCGACCTCACGGTGTACCTCGATGCCGCCCTCCGCGCGCTCGCGGCGGGCTTCGCCGGCGACGCACTGACCGAGGAGCCCCGCGGCGCGGGTGCCCGCAGCCGCCGCTGAATCAGGAGACCCCGAGATGGCAAGCACGAGAGACTGGTTCGAGACGGTCGCCGAGGCACAGCGCCGCGCCAAGCGGCGGCTGCCCCGGTCGGTGTACCTGGCGGTGCTGGCCGGCGCCGAGGCGGGCGTCACGATGCACGACAACGTGCGCGCGTTCTCCGAACTCGGCTTCCGGCCGCACGTGGCCGGGCTGCCCACGGAACGCCAGCTCGGCACCACCGTCATGGGCCTCCAGGTCAGTCTTCCCGTGCTGATCTCCCCCACCGGCGTGCAGGCCGTCCATCCGGACGGTGAGGTCGCGGTGGCGCGGGCCGCGGCCGGCGCCGGAACGATCATGGGCCTGTCCTCGTTCGCGTCCAAGCCGGTCGAAGAGATCGGTACGGCCACGGACAAGCTGCTCTTCCAGTGCTACTGGGCAGGCGGCCGCGACGAGATCCTGGCCAGGGCGCAGCGGGCCAGGGCGGCGGGCGCCATGGGGCTCATCGTCACCCTCGACTGGGTCTTCGATCACCGCCGCGACTGGGGCAGCCCGTGGATCCCTGATCACCTGGACTTCCAGGCCATGCTGCGGCATGTCCCTCAGGTCGCGGTCCGGCCGGTCTACCTGGCCCGCTGGCTCCGCAGCGGCTCCCTGCCCGATCTGGGGGTGCCCAACTCCGCCGCGCGTGACGCGCAGGCCCCCAGCTTCTTCGGCGCCTACGGCCAGTGGATGGGTTCGGCCCCCGCCACCTGGGAGGACCTCGCCTGGCTGCGCAGGCAGTGGGACGGCCCATTCATGATCAAGGGCATCACCCGGCCGGATGACGCACGCCACGCCGTCGACATCGGCGCCACGGCGATCTCGGTTTCCAACCACGGCGGCAACAACCTCGACTCCACCCCGGCGACCATCCGCTGCCTGCCCGCCGTGGCCGATGCCGTCGGGGACCAGCTCGAGGTCCTGCTCGACGGCGGCATCCGGCGCGGCAGCGACGTCGTCAAGGCGCTCGCGCTCGGTGCGCGCGCGGTCATGATCGGCCGGCCCTATCTGTGGGGCCTGGCCGCGAACGGGGAACGCGGCGTCAGCAACGTGCTGGAGATCCTCCGCCAGGGCATCAGCGAAACGCTCTACGGGCTGGGCAAGGCGTCCATTCACGACCTGACCCGCGACGACGTCATCGTGCCCGACGGGTTCACCCGCAGCCAGGAATCTTGATGGCACTTAGCGGAGCACCTGCCCCGGGGGGCGTGGGGCGCCGGGGCTGCCGCAGGCCCGGCGGTGGCCAGGGCGAGTGGCTTTCCCGCTGCTCGTCTCGTGGCTGACTGCCGCGTCGACGTAGAAAAGCGCTCCTGACCTGGGACGATTGGCTATCCGGACGAAAGTTCCCTTGCGGTCATTGCCGGGCGCGGGGTGCGGCTGATGGCCACGGGCAGGCGCCGCCCGAGCGCCAGCGCGCCGAGTCCGGCGACCGCCGCGAGCCCGGCAGCGGGAAGCAGGGCCGCGCCGGGCGACACCGCGAGCAGCCGGGTGCCGATGGTCGGCGCCAGTGCCAGGCCGATCCACCAGGACAAGCCCACCGCCGCCATGTACCGGCCGCGCAGCGCCGCTGGGGCCATGTCGGCGACCAGCGGCATCAGCGCCGTCGTGTGGAAACACTCGCCGATCCCGATGGCGATCGCCGCGATGAGCAACGCACCGTAGCCCACTCCCACGCGCATCCATCCGGCGGCCGCGATGAGCAGGAAACTCCCGGTGAAGATCGCCGCGCTGATCGCGATCGCCGTTGTCCGGCGGCGGCCCTCCAGAAGCCGCGACACCGGGATCTGCGCGATGGCGACCGTGAACGCGTCGGTCAGCAGCAGCAAGCCGATCAGCGCTGGGCTGAGGCCCAGGTTGGCATGCGCGTACTGTGGCACCACCCAGGAGAAGAACCCCCATCCAACGGCGATGATGGCAACGTTGATACCCGCGAGCCAGACAAAGGCGCCGTCGCGTAGCACGTGCCGGTAACCGCCGGGGATCGGTTCGACGCGCGGCTCCGCCGCGACGGCGATGGCGAGCACGGCCACGTACAGCAGGTAGCTCACGGCGTTGCCGAGGAACAGAGCGACAAGCCCGGCCAGGCCGTGGGCGGCGACCAGCCCGCCGAGCCCGCCACCAAGACCGAAGCCCACGTTCGTGGCGACCCGGGACACCGCGATCACACGGTGCCGCAGGTCCGGTGGTGCGAGCGCCGCGAGCAGCGCGGACTGGCTCGGCTGCAGCGCACCGTTGCCGATGCCCGCCGCCGCGGCGGCGAACGCCTGCCAGGGGCTGTGTGCGGCCGCCAGCCCGGCGTACCCGGCGGCAAGCGCGACTCCGCCGCCGACCGCGGTGGCCCGGGCACCTATGCGGTCGATCACCGGCCCCGCGGCCGGTGATGCCAGCACCGCCAGGCCGGTCACGACGCCGATGACGGCGCCGGCCACGCCGAGACTGAACCCCC
>Ga0070698_100008051_pt1 | contig 11398 bp, 8 predicted proteins | sample KBSK1502metaG_FD_65477 | JGI IMG/M metagenome (GOLD analysis project Ga0070698, IMG submission 65477) | Corn, switchgrass and miscanthus rhizosphere microbial communities from Kellogg Biological Station, Michigan, USA - KBS K1-50-2 metaG | ecosystem: Host-associated > Plants > Roots >...
ATGCACTAATAGAGGTTCTAGAGGTTCTAGAACCTGTCGAACCTTTCGTCAGTAGAAATCGTGGGCGTCGAAATCGACGTCCAGACCGCGCATGCCGTGCACCGCCTCGGCGCGCACCGAGGTCACGCCATCCTGATTCTGCAGCACCCCTTCGACCATCAGAAACGGCTCCTCGACAATGATCAGGCGATCGCGTGCGAAAAGGTCCGGCTGCACGATGATGTTGGCAATGCCGGTCTCGTCCTCGAGGGTGAGGAAGACGAAGCCTTTCGCCGTTCCCGGACGCTGCCGGGTGATGACCATCCCGGCCACACGGACGCGGCGGCCCTGGCGGGCGGTGCGCAGATCGATGGCGCGCATCACACCGCGCGTCGCAAGCTCGTCACGCCTGAGCGCCATGGGATGGCGGCCGACGGTGAGACCGGTACCCGCATAATCGGCTACCAACCGCTCAGCCTCGGTCATCGGCTTTAAAGGACATGCCTCGACATTCAACGCAGAGATCGCAGAGAACGCAGAGGATCCTTTTTCTTTACCAAAAGAATTCTCTGCGGCCTCTGCGTTGATCGTTGTAAACAGCTCGCCGCCCGGCCGCACGGCACGTTCAGCCTGCCACAGCGCCGACCGGCGGTCGTACCCGAACGAATTGAGCGCGCCGATATCGGCGAGCGTGACGACCTCGGCGCGGCGCAAGCCGGCGGCGGCGATGAGATCGTCGAGCGACGCAAAGCGGCCACCGCCGCGGAGGCGCTCCGGCCGGACCCAGTCGTGCGAGCAGTTGTTGCAGAACCAGCGCATCCGATCCACGCGCTCGAGCATCGACGGGTCGTCGCACGCGCATTTCGGACAGATCGAGGCAGCGCTGCCACCTTCGCGCGTCGCGCTCCGATGCATTTCCTCCGAGCGGGCGCCGGTGGCCCCCCGTGCGATGAGTTGACCCGCCTGTTCGCGCAGCCCGTTCACATACCGCAGTCCTAATCGAATCGACCCGTCGACCTCGACGGTGCAATCCCACGCCGACACCTGCACGTCGATGGGTTGAAACCGGACACCCCGGCGCTGCGCGTCCTTGACGAGCGTCGATGGATGGTAGAACCCCATCGGCTGGTTGTTGAGGAGCGCGGTATAGAACGCGGCGGGATAATGCGCTTTGAGATACGCGCTCGCATAGGCAAGCAGCGCGAAGCTCGCGGCGTGCGATTCGGGAAACCCATAGAGCGCGAACGAGGTAATCGCCGTGATGATCTGCTCGGCCGCATCGCCGCTGATGCCCTGCTTCGTCATGCCGTCGCGAAGCTGCTGCTCGATCTGCTTCATCCGCCGTTCGGATCGCTTGAACCCGAACGCCCGTCGTAGATCCTCGGCCTGCCCCCCGGTAAACCCCGCGGCCACCATCGCGATGCGGAGCAATTGCTCCTGAAAAAGCGGCACGCCGAGCGTCCGCGCCAGGATCGGCTCGAGGAAGGGATGCGGGTAGCGTACGGCTTCGCGGCCCGCGCGCCGGTTGAGATAGGGATGCACCATCTGGCCGACGATCGGACCCGGGCGGATGATCGCCACCTGCACGACGATGTCATAGAAGCGGGCCGGCTTGAGACGCGGCAGCGTCGCCATCTGCGCGCGCGATTCAACCTGGAAGACCCCGATCGTGTCGGCGTCGCACAGCATACGAAACACGGCCGGGTCGTTCGGTGGGAGATGAGCAAGGTCCACAAGCGGACACTTGAACAAATCTGAAGTCTGAAGTCTGAAGTCTGATGAGCCTTCTTTCAGACTTGAGGTTTCAGGTTTCAGGTTTGGGTCGTCGAGACGGGAAGAACAGCTTGAAGTCTCAAGTCTCAAGTCTGAATTCTCAAGATCAACCCCACGGTCAATCGCAGAACTCGCAGAGATCGCAGAGGATCTTTTTTCTCTACCCAAAGGATTCTCTGCGGGCTCTGCGGCCTCTGCGTTGATCGTCTTGAAGTTTGAAGGTTCAGTCTTGAGACTTGAGCCTTGAGACTTGAGAGTTTGCTCGCCGTTCACCAGGGCGATAGCGTCCTGGAGCACCGCCATCATCCCCAGACCGAGCAGATCGACCTTCACGATGCCCATGTCGGCGCAATCGTCCTTGTCCCACTGCACGACCACGCGTCCCGGCATGCTGGCGTTCTCCAGCGGCACGACGGCGTCGAGCTGACCCTGACAGATCACCATGCCGCCGGAATGCTGGCCGAGATGGCGCGGCAGGTCCTGTATTTCGCCCCAGAGGCGCGCGAACAGCCGGACGCGATCCGCGTTCAGATCCAGGCCGACCGACGCGAGATGCCGGGACAGCGTGTCGGCCGGATCAACGAACTCGAAGTTGTTCATCACCTTCGCCAGGCGATCGACCTGCGCCGCCTCGAACCCGAGCGCCTTCCCCACTTCGCGCGCGGCACTCCTGCCGCGGTACGTGATCACGTTGGCGGTCATCGCAGCGCCCAGCCGGCCGTACTTTTCGTACACATGCTGGATGACGCGCTCCCGCCGGTCGCCGCTCGGCAGGTCGAGATCGATATCGGGCCATTCGCCGCGCTCCGCGGACAGAAACCGCTCGAACAAGAGATCCATCCCCACCGGATCGACGGCGGTGATGCCGAGGCTGTAGCACACCGCGCTGTTGGCGGCGGATCCGCGGCCCTGCACCAGGATGTCCTGCTGGCGGCAGAAGTTCACGATGTCCCAGACGATCAGAAAATAGCCGGCGAGATCGAGCGTCTCGATGAGATCGAGCTCGCGCGCGATCTGGGCGCGGGCCTGGTCGTGGTACGGCCGGTAGCGATCGCGCGCGCCGACCTCCGTCATCTGGCGGAGAAACGACGCCTGGGTTTCGCCGTGCGGCACAGGATAGGCGGGAAAGCGGTAGCCGAGATCGGCCATCGTGAATTGAAGCCGATCGGCCAGTTCCGACGATCGCGCGATCGCGTCAGGACGATCCGCAAACAGCGCGGCCATGGTGTCGCGTGATTGCAGGTACCGCTCGGCATTCGGCGCCAGCCGCCGGCCGGCATGCGCGAGATCGGTGTGATGGTGGATGCACGTCAGGACGTCGAACAGCGGCCGCTCGGCCGGCGTCGCGAAGCGGACGCCGCCGGTGGCGACGACCGGTACCCGGAACGCCGCGGCCATTGCGGCAAGCGTCTGGTTGTCGGCTTCCTCGTCGCGGCGGGCATGCCGCTGCAGCTCGACGTACGTGCGATCGCGGCCGAAAAGCCCGACGAGGCGATCGAGCAGGCCGCCGACGCCGAAGCGACGCGTCTCGAGCGCCGCGCGGCCCGCCAGCGCGACGAGACCGGTGGTGAAGCCGTCGAGCTCCTCGAGCGTGAGCGCGCCCTCGCCTTTCGGCGAGCGCAGTTTCATGCGGGTGACGAGACGGCACAGATTCCGGTACCCGTCCGCGCTCTCGCAGAGCACGGGAAGCATCCAACGGAAGTCTGTAGTCTCAAGTCTCAAGTCTGAAGAAGGGTTCCCGCGAACGTTTTTCTTGAGACTTGAGACTTGAGACTTGAGCCTTTGCGTGATGGTCAGTTCGGCGCCGATGAGCGGCTTGATGCCCGCGGCGCAGGCGGCTTTGTGAAACCGCGGCGCCCCGTAGACCCCGTCACGATCGAGGAGCGCGAGCGCGGGGTAGCCCAGATCCGCGGCGCGGTCCACGATCGCTTCGGGCAGCGACGCGCCTTGAAGAAAGCTGAAGGCAGAGGCCGCATGGATTTCGATGTACGAGGACACGGAACAACTCCGCCGTCAATCAACGACGGCGTCGATGAACCAGCCGTCGGTTTCCCGGTCCCGGAAGATCCGGTACACGGCACCATCGCCGAGCGCCACATCCCACTCATCCCGGTCCCAGGGGGGCACTGCCACTCGAGAAGTCTGAAGTCTCAAGTCTGAAGTCTGAAGTTTGAGACGTGAGCCTTGAGCCTTGAGACTTGAAGGGTTCCACCACTCGCCGGACGTGCGCCAGGGAACCGCCGAGTGGAGCACCGCGCCGCCGGTGACGCTTCGACGATCCGTCGTGACACGGACTGGACGGCCGGCGTCGACCGCCACACGGGCCGGCACCGGCTGGCGGCAGCGGCGCAACGCCGAGACGACATTCAACGCAGAGGCTGCAGAGCTCGCAGAGTCTTCACCATAAAATTCCCTGCGGTCTCCCGCCTCCACTCGGGGTTGTTCTCCACGAGTTCCGGCGCGGCTCGCCGAAGCGCCTTCGGCGCGAAGGCGGCTGCAATCTCGGCGTTCAACCGTCGTGTCATGAGGTTCTCCGCGATCTTTGCGTTCTCGGCGGTGATCGTCGTGCTCGTGATCGGTCGCGAACGGTCGCATCTCGAACGCACCCGGGCGGTCAGAGTCGACCCTGGCAGGCGCGCCGATCCGGTCCTGCCCCATCAGCGCGCCGAGGCGCGCCAGCAGCGTTGACAGCTGTTCGGGCGTCGGATGCGCCCGCGTGAAAAGCCGGTGCTGCCGCACGCGGCCTGGCGTCGGATCGATCACGACGGCGACGTGGTCGATCGCCGCGGGCGGCGGATGCGACTCGAGATCGAGCAGCGCCAGCGTACGGAGCGTCCGCACGTCGCGTACCGGCGACGGCAATTCGAGGCGCCGTGCGTGAGTCTCGCGTGGTTTGACGGGCTCACCATCCCTTGCGCCTGCCGCCCCTCGCCCCTTCGACACGCTCAGGGTCGCCCCGAGCGGCGTCGAGGGACGACTGGGCTCGGGATCCTGAGACGCTCGAAGGGTCGAAGCGCACGTCACGAGGCGAAGCACCACATGCAGGACCGCCGCACCCCGATCCCGGCGCTCGAGACGCATCGAGAGCGGCTCGAGCAGCCGTGTGAGCACGAACGACAACGGCTCGAGTCCCTCGATGGGCCAATCGAGCTCGATCGACGACTCGAAACGCTCCTCGGGAACGTCCGGCACAAGCGGACGCACATCCTCCCCGCGCGCGATCGCCCGCCAGAACAGCCCCTCCTGTCCGAGCCGCGCGGACAGATCCGCGGGCGGAAGCGCCGCCAGCTCGCCCAGCGTCTTGATTCCCCAACGTTTTAACGCAGAGGTCGCAGAGGCCGCAGAGAACTTTCGATCAACATTTCTCTGCGAGCTCTGCGGTCTCTGCGTTCCATCGTCGTTAATTTTTTCGAGAATCCCGATCGGCACGGGCGCGAGCGCCGCGGCTTCTTCGCCGGGATCGACCACCGTGAGGCCCGGCCGCGCGTGCGCGAGCACGAGCGCCGCCATCCGCGTCGCAGCGATCGCGACGTGCACCCGCGCGCCGCGCGCCGACGCCTCGCGGCGGAGCTCTTCTCCAATGGTGCGCGCCGTGCCGAGGAGCCGCTCGAGTCCGCTGACGTCGATCGATACCAGATCGTCGTGGTGCCGCTCGTAGCGCGGCGAGAACTCCTGTGCGATCGCCACCAGCGAATTCACGACGTTTACCGCAGAGCTCGCAGAATTTTCTAAAAAAGATTCTCTGCGAGCTCCGCGGTGATCGTCGGGACCCGGTGGTCGATACAGACAGGCATAGCAGGGAGAAGGGCGGAGATCGGGGATCGAGGAGTGGAGGTCAGCCATGGTGGCACACGGTCGTGCGAATCCCGACGGGTGTATCCTCACGAACACGGGCGCGCGCCCTGATCACGCGGGCATGGATGTCGAGGCCCTCGAACAATCGTCCTGCATATCTGATCCCTGCTCCCTGCTCCCTGATCCCCGATCCCTGTTCCTTCATCCCTAAATGAAGCGTCAGTCCCGCCGAACTGCGCGCCATCCGTTCGGCGCCGGCCAGCACACAGATCGTCTGACGCCCCTCAACCATCCGCTGCAACCGGAGCCAGGTCGTGAACGGAAGTCGCCGCAACGCCTCTATGGGCGCGTCGATCACATCGAAGACGACCAACCCGAAGTTCCCGGCCTGCAGCACGAGCGTGAGCGCGCGGACCGCCTGCTCCATGGCGCGCTGGTTCATGTCGTGGCACATCCCCGGGTTCGCCACGACCAACCCGCGGATCCAGAGGAGGCGTTCGAGATCGACCCCGGCGGTGGCCGCCGACTCGACATCGAACATGTCGAGCGCGTCGACAAGCGCCACGAGCTCGCCGCGCGCGGTGGCGGCGGCCAGCAGGCGCAGCAACAGGCTCGTGCGGCCCGACGAGCGCGGGCCGACGAGCTCCGAGAGCTGCCCGCGCGGGACCCCGCCCAGAAGCCGCGCGTCCAGCCCCGAAACCCCCGTGGGCCCCACGGCGTATTCATCCACAAGTCCCGCAGAAGACGGCAGCGCCTGCGTCAGAGTGCGAGCGAGCTGGCGTGTTTCCAGGAGTGATTCGAGGTCAGCGCGTGCGAGGGCCATATTTTCGCCTTATCTTCGCCTTCTGGCGAACTATAGCCCACAGGGTTCCCGCCGATCAAGCCAGGCAGGTGAGTTAAGATACGTTCGCAGGAAAGCGCTGGACTAAAGCCCTGCGCTACATTCGTTTAGCAACATTTCATTCGATCCGTTTCACGCCTCAGGGACCACCGATTGGCCGACTCCGCTCAGGTAGAACCCGCCACGGCTGAAACCGCCATTGGCGCGACATTGATCGCAAGCGATCATCGAGGCTTCCGCCGTACGCTGGCGGCCTTCGCGTATCGTGATTTCCGGGTCCTCTGGTTCGGCGCCTGCACGTCGAGCATCGGCACGTGGATGCAGAGCCTGGCCGAAAACTGGCTGGTGCTCGCGCTGACCGGATCGGCCACCTATCTGGGTCTCGATGCCTTCCTGCAGCAGCTGCCGATCATGCTGTTCACCCTTATCGGCGGCGTGCTGGCCGATCGCCTCGACCGCCGCCGGACGCTGCTGATGTCGCAGTTCGTGCAGATCACGACCGCGGTCACTCTCGCGTTCCTCGTCTACTTCGGCTACATCCAGATCTGGCACATCCTGGTGCTGTCGTTCATCACCGGGTGCGCCCAGGCATTTGGCGGGCCGGCGTACCAGTCGCTGATTCCGTCGCTCGTCGACAAGCGCGACCTGACGAACGCCATCGCGCTCAACTCGATCCAGTTCAACCTCGCGCGCGCGCTCGGTCCGGTGTTTGCCGGCGCGGTGCTCTCGCTCTTCGCGACCTGGGGGTTCGGCGAGGCGAGCCCGCAAGCCATGGCCGCCTGCTTCACGCTGAACGCGCTGTCGTATCTGGTGGTGATTTACGCGCTCGTCTCGCTCCACGTGAAGCACATCCCGCCGCTGACGACGCAGCCGATGCTCGATGAGCTGCGGAGCGGCTTGCGCTACGTCAGGGACACGCCGGTGATTCCGCCGCTCATCGTGCTCGCCTTCGCGACGACGTTTCTCGGCATGCCGCTCCTGACGCTGCTGCCGATCTACGCGCGCAACATCTACCACCACGGCGTCGGTGAATACAGCCTCATGTTGCTGTTCGCCGCCGTCGGCGCCATCACCGGCTCACTCATCGTCGCATCGCTCGGGCGGTTCAAGCGGATGGGCGTGATGACCCTGTGCGTGCAGATCGCCTTCGGGTTTCTCATCGCGCTGTTCGCGGTGACGCGCATCATTTACGTGAGCTACGCGCTGCTCTTTCTGACCGGTGTCGCGCAGATGATCGTCTTCGCGACCGTCACCTCGCTCGTCCAGCTCATCGCGCCCAACGAAATGCGCGGCCGCGTGATGAGCATCTACATGCTGGCGCTCCGTGGCGGGATGCCGCTCGGGAGCCTGGCGAGCGGCTATCTCGCGAGCGTGTTTTCGGCGCCGGCGGTTCTGGTCGTGAACGGGGGGCTGTTGATGGCCGTCGCCACGTATTTCCTGCTGCGGAGCCATGGGGTGCGGGAGATCTGAGGAAAATCTGAAGTCAGAAGTCTGAAGTCAGAAGTCTGAAGTCTCAAACCCTCAGACTTCGGGACGCGACACTGGCTCCCCCGCCAGGGCGGTTTGCTATACTGGAGCTTCCGACGAATCTCCTCCGGCGCCACGCCGTCTTCGCGTGTGAGGGAGAGGGAACAATGCGAATCCTCAGCATGATTTTCGCTTCGCTGCTGTTGGGCGGGGTGATGGCTGCTCAGGCGCCAGCCGCGAAACCCGCCGCGCAGGCCGGTGCCACGAAGCCAGCACAGGAGCCCGCGGCCAAGCCTGAGGCGGCCTTGCCGGCGCCGCACGTGGGCGGGACCCTTGCCCAGATCATGCGCGCGAACCTGTTTCATAATTCAAATCTGTTGTTCGCGGCGCAGACAGCGGATCCCGCCGATCCGCAGAAGCCGCTCGATGCCTCGTTCGGGATTTTCGCGAAGGTGTATTACGGATGGCCCGTGATCGAAAATGCGGCCATCGCGATGATCGAGGCACCCGACTGGATCCTGAAGCCCGGACGCTTCTGTTCGAACGGCCGGCCTGTTCCAGTGGAGCGTCCCGACTTCAGGAAGTTCGCCGAGGATCTGGCCACCGCAGGAAGGTTTGCCCTCAAGGCCGCGCAGTCGAAGAACATGGCGAACATGGTCGAGGCAGGCAGCAAAGTCTCCGACGCATGCGGGACGTGCCATCACGTGTATCGCGACAATCCCGACCTGGACGACCTGGCGGTCCCGAAGGAATTGTTCGAGGCCACGCTGAGAAAGCAGACGGCCAGCCGTTGCGCCGGGTATGTCGTCAACTGATGAGAGGTTCGGCTGCCGTTCTTTTCGCGCCGCGGGTGCGGAGGGTCATAAGCGGCTGAGCCGCCGCCGCTCGCTCAGGATCAGGCCGTATTCGGCCGACCGCTTCCAGACGCGGTTACCCATCTCGGTCAACTGGACCGCCTTCACCCCGTAATACAAGAAAAAACCGCCCACCAGCCCGACGATCGCGTAGCGGAGCAGGTCCACGCCCATCGTCCCGAGGCGCGGCACGAACGTATCCAGGAACTGGTAGGACAGAAATCCGGCCACGGCGATCAGCGGCGTCATCACGGTGCGTGCGCCCCACGATGCCACCCGGGACTCTTTCTCCATCAAGGCGCTGACCGTCTGGAGGCGATCGACCGCCGTCTTTATCCGATCGAGGTCGGTGGCAAGGAGCACGTCGCGGAGCGCGACCTGCGCCCGGCAGGCGTTCGCGACGCGATACTCGCCGCGGAGACGCGAGGGACGCACCACCCTGATCGTGTAGCCGGGGAACTTGGTCTTCAGGGCCGTCACCAGGCGCTCGCGCGACTCCGGCGAGCATTCGCCCAGCGTGGAGACGACGTCGATATCGACCCGCCGCCTGGCGGGCACGTACACGACCTCGTGGAGATCGCTCGAGGCGTCTTGAATATAGGCCGCGGCGTGCGGGGCGATCCGTTCGTGCAGCATCGCCTCATGATCAAGGCACGGCAGGCTTGGAACGGTCGGAGGGGGATCGAGGCGCAGACGGTAAAGCTTGATCGCGAGTACGGTGACGAATGAGCCGAGCGTGTCGAAGAATTGCCGGCAGTCGGCCTCACGACCGCGGGCGTGTTCGCGTACGTGCACTGGCTCGCACGATATCACGGCCGCGTTTCTGCGCGCACGGAAGGCAGGCGGGGCTCCTGGGGGAAAGGCGCGGAAATAGAATACTGGCGGAGCGCGCGGGCCTCCTGCCAGCCGCCGCAAAGCGGAGCCGACCGGGAGACCCGTGCGAGTGCTCGTCTAACTCTCTTGCGACGCTACTTCTTGTCGGCGTCGGGAGTCGCGCCCGGGGCGGACCCGCCGAGGAAGAGGCGGCGGCCGTCGTTGAACGTGAAGTCGCGGCCCACGGCCTTGTTCGTCCCATCCTTGGCCATGTACGCGTCAATGAGGAGCTCCGTGCCCACCGGGACGGAATTCTTCGTCACGCCCATGCGGATCAACTGGTTCGGGCTGCCGCCCTCGATCATCCACGTCGTGACCTTGCCGTCGGCGTCTTTCACGTCGACGTGGAACCACGAGTGCGGATTGATCATTTCCCACTTCACCAGCGTGCCCTTCAGCTTCAGCGGCTTGTTCACGTCGAACTCCGCCGAAAAGGCATGATGCGCGCCGAGCGGCACGCCCACCCACAGCATTCCCACGCCGAGCACCATCGCCGCTAGCTTCGTTCGCATGTGGCATCCTCTCCTTATGTCGACGATCGTCTGTACGCCGGGTCGGATCTCGACCGGCTTAGTTCGACCCTTTTTTCACCGCCTCGGCTGCCCGCTTCTCCAGCACGCGCGCGTTCGTCAGCATGTTCGCGATCGAGTAGTTGCCCTCGTAACACGCGTGCTCGAAGAAGGGCCCTTGCGGATCCATCCGCTCGAAGGGCACCTCGGCGGTCCAGGGCCGCGCCCAGGTCTTCGGATCCTCCACCGTAAAGCGGTAGTCGATCCGGTCCGCCGACACGCGCGTGAAGCGCTCCGTGATCTTCATGTCCTCGGTCGCGCCCGAGAAGGTCTGCCCCGTCATCGGCCCCTGCGCCGCCGCCTGCACGCGGCCGTTCGAGTTGCGTGTCTCGACCACGAGCGTGTTGCCCTCCCAGTGGCCGCGCGAGACGCCCACCCAGCTGCGCACCGACGAAGGCGGAAACGGGCGGCTGTCCAGCGGGATGAGGCGCGCGTCGTGCAGCCGCTCGACCAGAATCGTCACGTAGCCCGGCGACTGGATGATCTGGTAATTCGCCAGATACCCCGGGCTCACCAGCGGCGGCGGCACAGCGGCCATCATCAGGCAGCGGGTGTCGATCTTGATGCCGTGCACCGAATCCAGGTTGCCGCCCCGGATGTCGTTGGCCGTAAACCCGGGCGGCGGCGTGCCCACGGTCCGCGCCTTGGTGATCGCGTCGTTCCGCCGCACTGCTTCCTCGGTCTGCGGCGGCAGCCGCCCATCCGGCGGATCCACGATCAGCGACGTGCGCAGGTTCCGCGCATAGGTTGACTGGCTCCGCGCCAGCCCGAACTGCCCGTCGTCATAATGCACGTCGCTCTGCGTGCCGGGCACGGTCTGCTCGTCTTCGCGCGCCTTGGCCGCCGCCTCCATCTTGTCCATTTCTTCAGGCGTGTAGAACTCTTTCGTCACGCCCTTGGGCCGCTGGAGCGGAATGTAGGTGGAGTTCGTCCAGTAGCCGGACAGATCCGGCTGGCCATCCGCGGTCTTGGGCGGTGTGTAGGCCTTCGCCGCTGTGCCGTTCACCTTCGCGGGTGCGGGCGCCTGACCGGCAACCGGAACCGTCGCGAGCGCCAGCACCGTCAGCAGCGCGCCCAGTCCCACCCAACCAAGACCTCGATGAATCATCTACGACCTCGTATGCGCTACGCGTTTATCCGTTATACGTGCGCGGACCGCTGCCTGTTACTTGGTGCCCGGCTTGCGAAGGTGTCCGTAGACCGCGTCCTCCGCAAACTCGATGCAGCGATATTCGACGAGCTCCGGA
>Ga0070698_100008052_pt1 | contig 11398 bp, 9 predicted proteins | sample KBSK1502metaG_FD_65477 | JGI IMG/M metagenome (GOLD analysis project Ga0070698, IMG submission 65477) | Corn, switchgrass and miscanthus rhizosphere microbial communities from Kellogg Biological Station, Michigan, USA - KBS K1-50-2 metaG | ecosystem: Host-associated > Plants > Roots >...
CCCAGCGTCGAATCGCGTAAGCCGAACGAAATTGTCTTTCGGATCCCGATCGAATCGCCCGACAAGAATTTGTCGACGATGCCGGGGTTAATCGTCTTTTCGAAATCTCCGAACGGCAACGACCGCACCGCCTGGCAGCTTGAAACACCGACGATCGCCGCAGCCCAGGCTGCGCAGCCTGGGCGTGGAATCTTTACGTTTCTCCTCTTCGGTTTCGTTGGCGGATTCATTTTGAATTTGATGCCGTGCGTGCTGCCGGTGATATCGCTCAAGATTTTCGGCTTCATTCAGCAAGCTGGGCAAAGTCGACGGAAAATTTTCCGAAGCGGTTTCGCTTTTACTGCCGGAATTTTCGCGTGGTTTCTTGCGCTGGCGTTGCTGCTCATCGCGCTCAAAGCCGGCGGTCGCGACGTAACCTGGGGAGGGTTCCAATTCACCAATGCCTACTTTGTTCTGGGTCTCAGCATCATCGTGCTGGTCTTCGCGCTGAATCTTTTTGGCGTCTTCGAAATTTCGCTTCCGCAAGGCATGACTCGCAGTTTGCTGGCGAGCTCCGACCGCAAAGACAATCTCGGTTCATTTTTTCAAGGCGTGTTCGCGACCGTTCTGGCGACGCCGTGCACTGCGCCTTTTCTCGGAACTGCCATCGGTTTCGCATTTACCCAATCGGCCCCGATCATCCTGTTGATGTTTGTCTCCGTCGCAGCCGGAATGAGCGCGCCGTATTTGTTGCTCAGCGCCCAACCGGCGTGGATGCGATTTCTGCCGCAGCCTGGCGCGTGGATGGTGCACGTAAAACAATTCATGGGCTTTCTGCTGCTCGCGACGTTGCTCTTCCTGCTCTACGTCCTCGGCGCGCAACGCGGCCTCGACGGCGCGATTTGGGCGAGCTGCTTTTTGCTCATCGTCGCCATCGTTTGCTGGATGAAAGGCGCTTTCATCGTGCCGGCAACATCCGCAGCTAGACGAACTTTCGTTCTCTTGCTCATGGTCGCGCTCTTACTCTTCAGTGGCGTCTATTTCATCGGCGACAAGTTTCAGTCAGCGAAGATCGACATTGGCCAGACAAATCTTCCCGGCGATTGGCAGGTGTTTACGCCCGAGCGCTTGCAAACCGAGCGGGATCAGGGCCGCGCTGTTTTCATCGATTTTACCGCGGCCTGGTGCTTAACCTGCAAGTTCAACGAGAAAAGCGTGCTCGAAAGCGCGGCTGTGCGCGAAGCTTTCCAGCGACACGGCGTTGTTAAATTGAAGGCCGATTGGACCAACGGCGACCCGATTATCACGAAATTGCTTCAACAATTTGGCCGTCCAGGTGTCCCACTGTATGTGCTTTATCCGGGCAAATCGGAGGAACCGATTGTATTTCCGGAATTGCTCACCAAAAGTATCCTACTCGACAAACTCAAAACCATTTCAACGGCAGTTGCTTCACAATAACCTATGAAAACAAAACTACTTCTGACCGCAATTACCGCCTTCGCATCCGGCGCGCTTTATGCCGTCGATGTCCCACCGGTCGGCAGCGCCGCGCCGGACTTCTCAGCTCCGGACGCCAACGGCAAGACGCAGTCCCTTTCGCAATACAAAGGCAAATACGTCGTGCTCGAGTGGTTCAACCCGGAATGCCCGTTCGTGAAAAAACATTACGGCAGCGACAACATGCAAAAGCTGCAATCGGAATACACCAGCAAAGGCGTCGTCTGGCTGACGATCGATTCCAACGCGCCCGGCACCGAGGGCAATATCACCCCCGAGCAGGCGCAGAAAATCATGGCATCGTGGAAAACAAAACAGACCGCATTGCTGCTCGATCCTGAAAGCAAAGTCGCCAAGCTCTACGGCGCCAAGAACACGCCCAACATGGTCGTGATCAATCCGGAAGGTAAGATCGTTTACGAAGGCGCGATCGACAGCAAAGCCTCACCCAATCCCGCTGACATCCCGAGCTCGACCAATTACGTTAAAGCCGCTCTCGACGAATCACTCGGCGGCAAGGCGGTTTCCAACGCCCAAACCAAACCCTACGGCTGCCACATAACTTACAAATCCTCGTAATTTTGGAGGGACACGCTCCGTCGTGTCCTTTTTGTAGAAAATCTCGAAGCGGCGGTCGCATTCGACCGCCGGTTTTGTTTTATTGCTATCCGCGCTTCGCGCCAAGCCGCCACGCTAGTCGTAGGACCGGCATCGGCGTGATGCGAACAAGAAACATCCCGAGTTTCATGACGAAACCTGGAATTACGAGTGGTCGATCGGCTTCAATTGCGGCGAGTGAATCGCGTACAACGCGTTCGACTGAAACATAAACGGATTCAGGACCGCGCTCCGGTTGGCCACCGGGCCGTTTGGCGACGTCGCCGAATTCGGTATGGACAGGGCCGGGACAAAGCGCGGTTACGGTAACGCCTGTGCCACGAAGTTCCGCACGCAACGCTTCGGAGAAACTGTTCACGTATGCTTTGCTCGCCGCGTAGACAGCCATTCCGGGGATTGGGAGAAAACCGGCAGATGAGCTCACGTTCAAAATCGCGCCGCGTTCTCTTGCGATCATTTGTGGAAGCAAGCGGCGTGTGAGCAATGTGAGCGCGACAATGTTTACTTGAATGATTCGATCGTTTCGCTCCGGATCGCTCGTGGCAAATGACCCGTAGTCGCCAAGTCCGGCATTGCTGATCAAGCAGTCGATGTTGATCTTGTCGTGTTCGAGCCATGCGATCAGGTCGTCGATTTGCGATTTGTCGCAAAGATCGACAGCGCGCACGTGAACGTTCAGCTGCGCATTGCGATGTTGCAGTTCCTCGCGCAACTCATTCAACCGTTCTTCGCGTCGCGCGACCAGAACGAGCGTTCCTGCTCGCATCGCCAGTTGTCGCGCAAATTCACCGCCGATTCCAGCAGAGGCGCCAGTGATAAGCGCGCTGCAGTTATCGAGTTTCATAGGTAGATCGACCGCTCCGCAGGCGATGTTAGGATAATGCGGCTTCGTCGCCAAATTTAACATCGAGCAAGGGACTGCTCGATCCACCCAGCCACAATGCTCGGATTCATCGGTGCGCCTCGATAAATTTAGTTCCGTCGAGCCAGCCGCGCGTGTCTTCGCGGTAACCAGGACCGATCAAGGGCGTGATGAATTCGCGCATCTCAAAATGGAGATGGGCGAAATAGCGGCCGTTGGCGGTGCCGACAGTGGCGATTTCTTGGCCGCGTTTCACCGTTTCGCCGGGATGCACCAGCATGTCTTGAACGTGTCCGTAGTACGACTGCACATATTTTCGTTCGCCGTTTTCGAGATAGGCATGAAGCAGGATAACAATATTGCCCCAGCCCGGTCCGCCATTACGCGCGAGCAGGGCACGGCCGTCGGCGATTGCGTAGATCGGGTCGCCCAAGTCGCTGTTTTCGCCGCCGATGCCGTTTAAATCGTCGCCGAGATGTTTGTTCTCGGTGAAATGCTGGGCGTTGTATGCCATCGCGCCGTTCTCATTCCCGAGCGGAAAATCAAAATGCGTCGCCGCCGGAATGGAAGCGAGCTCGAGCGGCGATGGAATTCGAAACGCCGGATCGACATACTTCGGCCGTGTTAGTTCGGGACCAAGTTTCCACGCGACGGTCGCGGGGAATGATAATGCAAACGTAGCGACGCTCAGCACTATCCATTTCTTCATTAACCAACCACGAATGGACACGAATCGACGCGAATCACAAACAACTTGCTGTTCTTAGTGTCCATTGGTGTTTATTCGTGGTTAATGAGGATTCTCGTCACCGGCGGTGCTGGATTCATCGGCTCGCATCTGGTCGAAAAACTCCTGGCTGACGGACATGACGTCGCCATTCTCGACGATTTCAATGCCTTTTACGATCCACAAATCAAGCGGGACAACATTTCCGCTGTAGCAAAGAAGATTGCACTGCACGATGTCGATCTTCGTGATGGCGACCAGGTCTCAAGTTTGTTTCGTCACGAAAAATTCGACGCGATCGTGCATCTCGCCGCTCGTGCGGGTGTTCGTCCGTCAATTCAGCAACCGGAGCTTTATTACGACACGAATGTCGCCGGCACATTGCATTTGCTGGAAGGCGCGCGCACGAGGCGGGTCGCGCGATTTATCTTCGCTTCGAGCTCATCGATTTACGGCGCGGCCAAAAAAGTTCCGTTTTCGGAAGAAGAACATCTTACCCAAACGTTGAGTCCGTATGCGGCCACGAAGATTGCCGGCGAATTTCTCTGCTCAACTTATTCGCATCTTTACAAACTGCGGATCGTTGCGCTCCGTTACTTCACGGTTTACGGCGCGAGACAGCGTCCCGATCTCGCGATTCATCAGTTCACGCGAAAAATTCATGCCGGCGAACCGATCGACCAATTTGGCGACGGTACCACCCGCCGCGATTACACCCACATCGACGACATCATTCAGGGGACGATGGCCGCTCTGAAATACGACGGCCCGATGTTCGACGTTTTTAATCTGGGCGAGAGTGAAACGATTCAGCTCAAAGACTTGATCGCGGCGATCGAGAACGCACTCGGCAAAAAGGCGAAGATCAATCAACTGCCTGAACAACCGGGCGACATGCCCTTGACCTGTGCCGATATTTCCAAAGCGAGAAAACTTCTTGGCTACGATCCGAAAACGAAATTCAGCGAGGGGCTACCGAAGTTCATCGATTGGTTTCTTGGGCGCGCAAAATGAGAGGGATCGGCAACCCCTTACCTTTATCGTCTCCCCTTGTGAAGCGGAGAGGGGAGGGTGAGGAGTCGATTCGGCGGTCTCCCATCGCCTTGTAGATGTCGATGGAAAATCTTCCGTTTGATCAGCGCGCTTGCTTCGTCGCCGGCCAGGCGAAATCAGGGACCACGCTACTGACAGCGCTGCTTGATAATCATCCCGAGCTGCTCGTTTTGCCGCAGGAAACGGCTTATTTCCCGACTGTCCTAAGAAAGTATCGGGACTGCGGGCGCCGTGCCCAGTTCGATTATCTTACCAAGAAATCGTTCTCGCGCGTTCTTTTCGGAGGCGAACCGAAATGGCGCGAACACGATTACAAAGGTTTCCCGCAGCAAAAATTTCTCGAAACCTTCGAACGCATTGCCTTCGACCCAGCCAGTGCCGACCGAGATTTGCTTGGGCTAATGGCGGAATCGTACGCTGCGACAATCGGCGTGCCGCTCGATCGCATCAAACGCTGGATCGAGAAGACGCCGGCAAATCGAAACCATGTCGGTGAAATCTTTTCGCGATTTCCGCAAGCAAAGTTTCTCGTCACCCTACGCGACCCGCGCGCGATTCTGGCGACGCAAATCGCGTTAGAAAAAGCGCGAAAGACGAAACGGTTCTCGGTTTATTATGTGATCGCGCACTGGCGCGTGGCCGCGAAATTAGCCAGGCGCGTACTTGCCGGAGATGTTTCTGGTTTGTTCGTGCCGTTCGAGCAATTGGTGCTCGAACCATCGACCGTCGTGAAAAACGTCTGTGACTATCTCGGGGTTACTTTTGATCCCGACATCGTTCTCGTGCCGACGAAGGTTGGGCAACCATGGGGCGGGAATTCAGCGGCTCAAATCGCATTTTCGCAAGTAAGCGCCGAGCCGGCGTCGCGGTGGGAAAATGAGTTGTCCGAAGACGAGATCGGCTGGGTAGAATGGCATTGCCACGACCTAATGCCGGAATTCGGATACGAGCCGCGACTAAAGGTGCGGGCGTTGCGACACTTCGCAAAACCGATTCGCGGTGAGCGGCCGCGCGAATATCTCAAGTCGCGCGCGTATGCTTTGCGCGACGACTGGATGGGTCGCTAGGATCGACATTTGTTCCACTTGCAATCGCCAATCCGGCAGGCGATAATCGGCTGGTAGATGTCGGGAATCTAATTCGATCCTCCGAGCATCCGTGTTCAAAGTCGAAGCTAAAAGTTATGAAGCGAGGTTTCTCATCTTCGCGATTTGATTGGCTGACCACGGCGGGTTGCATCCTGAGACGATTCTATTTCCGGCATGACGAGGCGGAGTTTCCGGCGGCGTCGCAGACGGTTTGCAATTTATGGACCTCTCGGGGTTCGCGCGCCACGGACCGTGCATCGTTGGATGCGCTCCGCCCATTAAATAATTGGGCAATTACTGAGGATCATCATGAACTCTTATCAACAGGGCAGACGCCAGCGCCATGGGCGCGGTCGGTCTCGAAGAAGGGGCGGCCGCGGGCGTTTCGAAGAGGAACGCGCGCCGGCTCCAAAGCAGAAAACATTCTGGCAAAGAATCGTCGCATTTTTTGGAAACGGCGGTGACACACGAAAGCCAGCGACACAGTCGCGCAACGGTCAGCAGCAACAGCAGCGCTCGCCTGAGCAACCGCGAACGTCGCGTAAACCTGAGTCAGTAGAAGTCACCTCGCCGCGTCTCTACGTCGGCAATTTGTCCTTCGACGCGACCGAGAGCGATCTCTTCGAGTTATTCAATGGCGTCGGCCATGTCCAAAACGCCGAGGTCGTGAGCTATCGACACAACCAGCGCTCAAAAGGTTTCGCGTTCGTCTCAATGCAGACGATCGAGGAAGCCAAGCGCGCGGTCGATGAATTGCACGACAAGGAATTCCTCGGCCGCAAGCTCGTGGTCAGCGGCGCGAAATCGAGCGAACACTCGCACGATTAATCGCAGCCTGTGATTTCAGTCGGGAGACGTGGCGCTGATTGAGGCGCGCGTCTCCCGATTTTTTTTCTGTAGCGGCGGTCTATGACGATCGCATTGTGTTTTAGAAAAAGACTCCTTTTTATCGCGAGGCGGACCGCTATTTGTCATTCCGAGCGAAGTCGAGGAATCTCTTACTATTTCAGAATCATGACGTTTACGATGCGTCCCTCACTCAGAAATATCTAGAGATGTCTCGACGTTGCTCGGCATGACAGCTCTGCGTATCGTCTTTTTTGTTGTCGGTCCAACCGCTGTTGGCAAATCAGAAATCGCGGCTGCCGTTGCGTCGGAGCTTGATGCCGAAATTGTCAGCGCGGACGCGTTCCAAATTTATCGCGGCCTCGATTTGCTGACGGCAAAGCCGGACACCGCGACGCGGGCTCCCCATCATCTCATCGGCACGATCTCGATCCTGGAGGACATGAACGCGGAGAAGTATCGCCGACTCGCGCTGCAAGCAATTAGCGAAATCCAATCGCGGAAAAAATTGGCGATCGTCGCTGGGGGGAGTGGACTTTACATCAAGGCGTTGACTCATGGATTGTCGGTTGCGCCGGCGGCGGATCCCGATCTACGCGCGCGGCTCAACGAGTTAAGTCTCGAGGAATTGCGTCAGAAGCTCCTTCGTCTCGATGCTGACGCGGTACGGAAGATCGATTTAAGAAATCGCCGGCGTGTTGTGCGTGCTTTGGAGATTTGTTTGCTGACTGGAAAACCTGTTTCGTCGCAACGCACGCAATGGAGTGAGGACGTTGTAGCTGCCGCCGTCTCTGGCGGCAGTCTGCCAATGAGGACACCGGCAGCTGCAATGCGCGGCGTCTTTGTTTTTCGCGAACGGAATGAGCTTTATGAGCGGATCAATCGCCGCGTGGAAGCGATGTTCGATGCCGGAGTGATCGAAGAAGTGCGCATGGCCGGCGCGATGAGCGAAACGGCGTCAAAAATGATTGGGCTGCGCGAGATTCGCGAGTTGCTCGACGGGAAGATGTCGATCCTCCAATGTGTGGCCGCGATTCAACAAGCGACTCGTCGTTACGCCAAAAGGCAGTTGACCTGGTTTAGGCGACAAACTAATTTTCAACCGCTGAATTTATCGCTTCTAAGGCAGAACGAAGCTGTGAAAAAGATTTCGCAACTCGCGAGATCTTTATGGGTAGCGCAAGGGAATGATTGAAACACGTCCGAAAAAAACTCAGGAGCGCGCTCTCTTAATTGGTCTCGAGAAACAAGGCGTCTCGAAATGGGATCTACAGGATTCGCTCGAAGAATTGGCAGAACTGGCTAATTCCGCCGGCGCGGAAGTCGTCGATACCGTTACGCAAAAACTGCAGAAACCGACCGCGCCATATTACATTGGTAAGGGCAAAGCCGAAGAGATCAAAGATTCGTTCCACGAACGAGAAGTGACCTCGGTGATTTTCGACGACGAACTTTCGCCGGCGCAGGGACGCAATCTGGAAAACTTACTTGCCCGCAAAGTGCTCGACCGAACCCAGCTCATTCTCGACATTTTCGCCCAGCGTGCACGCAGCCGCGAAGGCCGTTTGCAAATCGAGCTGGCGCAGTTGCAATATCTGCTGCCGCGATTGACTCGAATGTGGGATCACTTGTCGCGCCAGACCGGCGGCATCGGAACGCGAGGCCCGGGTGAAACGCAATTGGAGGTCGACCGTCGTCGCGTGCAGGAACGGATTGCGCGACTCGAGCGCGAACTCGAAGCCGTGCGAAAAACGCGCGCGGTCCAGCGACGGGGGCGCAAGCGTCATCAATGGCCGGTCGCGGCCGTAGTGGGTTACACCAACGCCGGCAAATCGACGCTCTTGAATTTGCTCACTGGCGCAGATGTCGTGGCCGAAAACAGACTTTTCGCCACCCTCGATCCGACGACGCGCAGTTTTGTTTTGCCCAACAAACAACGCGTCTTGCTCACCGACACGGTGGGGTTCTTGCGAAAGCTGCCGCACACTTTGATCGAATCGTTCAAAGCGACCCTGGAAGAAGTGAGCGAAGCCGATCTTCTCATTCACATCGTCGACCTGAGTCATCCGCGCGTGGACGATCAGATGGAAGCCGTCGAAAGCGTGATCAAGGAACTCGACGCGTTCGGAAAGCAGACGGTGATCGTTTTCAACAAGATCGACAATCTCAAGAACCGAGAACTTGCCGATACTTACACGAAACGATTTCCGGGAAGTGTAGCGATCTCGGCGCGGACCGGCGAAGGCGTGAACAAACTGGTGCAGGCATTGCAGGATGCGCTGAGTGCGTGGCGATTGCGTTCGCGTTTCCGCATTCCCGCGAGCGAATCGGCGATGATCGCTGAGATTCATCGCGTCGGTCACGTGCTCGAGCTGCGTTACGAAGGCGAAGGTGCTTTGATCGTCGCTCACGTTCCGCCGGAGCTCGCGCAGAAACTCGAGCGTTACGCGGAGCAGGCTTGATCTGTCATCCCGAGCGGAGCGAGGGATCTCACAATCGAAGTCTGGACCACGCAAATTACCTAGCGTGATCAAACGAGCTTGTGGGAGATCCTTCACTTCGTTCAGGATGACACCGCAACGTAAATGAAGGCGAGTGAACGAGTCGCGCAGTTGATAAAAACCTGGCCAAAGGTTTACCCAAACGCGCACACCGAGCTGAATTTCAACAATCCGCTCGAGCTATTGATCGCGACGATTCTCTCGGCCCAATGCACCGACAAGCGTGTCAACATGGTCACGCCGGTGCTGTTTACGAAATATCGGAGCGCGAAGAGTTACGCGGACGCGCCGCAGGCGGAACTGGAGAACGCGATCAGATCGACCGGATTTTATCGCAACAAGACCAAGAGCATTCGCGCGGCAACGTTGACAATCGAGAAGAAGTTCGGGGGAAAAGTTCCCGATTCGATGGAGCAACTCCGTGAATTGCCCGGTGTCGGTCGAAAAACCGCGAACGTGGTTCTGGGAAACGCCTTTGGCATAAATGAAGGGATCGTGGTCGACACGCACGTGATTCGTTTGTCGCAACGACTTGGCCTAACGAAACAGAAGGACCCGGAAAAAATCGAGCGCGATTTAATGGAGCTGGTTCCGAAAAAATATTGGGCGGTCTGGAGTCACTGGTTGATCTGGCACGGCCGGCGCCGCTGTTTCGCGCGCAAACCGGATTGCGCCACCTGCGAAGTGTTTCGCCTTTGCCCGAGCGGCAAAGTCTTTCTGAGAACGGGCGTCGCGCGAAAACCGGAAACCGCTACTGCCTGAAGAATCAGCGCGATTCCGCCGGCAAAGAATAACGCATGTTGGGGCCGTCGCGCTCGGCAATTTGTCGCAACCGTTTGAATTGTTTCTCCAGTTTGTCCAATTCTTAGTCGGAGACATCTTCCAGGTCGACCAACTCATTTTGGCCGACGACCGGCGGGCGAAGATACTTTCGCGTCTACCCCGGAAAGCGCGGGCGTGAGATATCGATCTTTCAATCGTGCCGGATATAGCCTGGGATTGATTTTCCAGTCAGTTTGCGGAAAATAGAGCCCCGCAGCCCCATGCAGCACGTCACCGCATTTTCGCGTCCGCAAACTGTTCCACCGGTCCCGACGACATTGCCGAAGCGCAATGTCTGGATCCTGAATAGCTGGCGCGATTTGATTCTTTACGTAGGGACGCCGCTGCTGATCATTCCGCTTTTCACGCTCGCTCAAGCCCGCTGGAGCGCGCAGGAAATTTATCTTTTCGTAGCCGCTTTCGGCGCAATGGGACATCACTTGCCGGGGATGATTCGCGCCTATGGCGATCGTGCATTGTTCGAACGGTTCCGGTGGCGCTTTATTATCGCTCCAATTTTTCTACTCGCGATCTGCGTCGGTTTTTATTTTTGGGACATCAAGACCAATCCGGTCGTGATGATTGTATTTCTCTGGGGCGTCTGGCACGGAATGATGCAGACCTATGGCTTTGGCCGAATTTACGACGCCAAGACCGGCTCGTTTGCCGCGCTGACTCGACGGCTTGATTTCGCTACGTGCGGGATCTGGTTCGCCGCGGGAGTGATTCTTTCACCGGCCCGGATGACCGATACCCTGGAGGGATTTTACGGATGCGGTCTACCATTTATTTCGCCGACCGGGATTCACGCTCTCCAGCAGACTCTGCTCTTTGCCGCGGTAGCGGTGGCGATTCTTTGGCTGGCGAATTACGTGAGGATGTGGGTTTCCGGAACCCGACAGAATCCGGTAAAGCTGGCGCTCTTTATCACGAGCATTGCGTTTTGGTGGTATTGCAACAACGGCGTGGCGAACATTCTCGCCGGTATCGCTTTGTTCGAAGTCTTTCACGACGTGCAATACCTGTCGTTGGTTTGGATTTACAACCGCAACCGGGTGGAGAAAGACAGCTCCATCGGCGGATTCATGCGATTCATTTTCCGTCGTAGCGGATCCTTAATCGGGCTCTATGTCGGATTGGTCTTCGCTTACGGTTCCATTGGTTACTTGAATTCGACCATCGGACTCGAAACGGTGACGCGCGTGCTCACCGGTGTGGTGGCGGCATCAGGATTGCTGCATTTTTACTACGACGGTTTCATCTGGAAAGTTCGCGAGAAATCGACACGCCAGTCACTTGGACTCGCCGGCGGCACGGCGGACGTGAGCCTGGGCGGTTTTTTACCGGGTTGGGCGTTGCACGCAAGCAAGTGGGCGGTCGCGTTTGTCATTCCGCTCGCGGC
>Ga0070698_100008055_pt1 | contig 11397 bp, 8 predicted proteins | sample KBSK1502metaG_FD_65477 | JGI IMG/M metagenome (GOLD analysis project Ga0070698, IMG submission 65477) | Corn, switchgrass and miscanthus rhizosphere microbial communities from Kellogg Biological Station, Michigan, USA - KBS K1-50-2 metaG | ecosystem: Host-associated > Plants > Roots >...
CTAAGATCCACTTTACCAAGAATGCCGTCACTATCGCTGGCCGAATACGCTCCCCCTGGTTGGAACGCCTCGCTCTTGACCGCGTAAACGATGTCCGCTTTGGTGTCGACAACCAGAATTGTCCCCGATGGAGCGGTCGGGAAGACGGTGTCGTCGACCGTGATCTGATTGGAGGTACCGTTGGTCAGATGAAGACGCAGACCGGCTTGGTTGTCGGATCCTGGGCTATTGATAAAGATCAGGTCACCGTCTGCCTGGCTGTCGAGGACCAGGTCGCCAGCCGAATCAACCTTTAAGGAATCCGGGTCAGACTGTTGAGCAATAATGATTTGTCCAGTCGCGATATCGACCAGAGATGCGGTGCCGGAGAGTACTGGTTCGACAAAAATCTGATGGCCTTCTAGCCGCACTTTGACGATTGAAGGAAAAATATTTTGTCCATTCGGCGTAGACGGTGTCGGCGCTTGGAGGTTTGGGTTGGAAGCACTGATGAATGTTGCATCTTTGAAGAAGACGACATCATCATAGCCGCTGCCATGCAGCGTTGGCTCGGCGTAAGTAAAGTCGTCTTGGTCCCCAGATTTCGGATCGATGAGCGTTAGGGCCGGATTGGAGTCTTCGTTACGCAGTGCCCAAAGTTTATGATCGAATGGATTATATTTTAGGCCATCCGCCTTCCCTTTTACTTGAAACTTGCGGAGCACTTGGCCGGTCGAGCTATATTCGACAATGGTACTATTGCCGCCACTGCCGTCCGGCTGCGTATTGTTCGCATAAACGACGTAGATGTTTTCATTCGCGGTGGTGATTGAGTCCGGATTAGTGAGTCCTTGGGGCCGCGCCGCAAAAACAGTAACCGTATACGGCGGCTTGGCCACCGGCCCGGAGGCTAATTGAGCGCGGGCGGATAAGGTAGAAGCGACGATCACCGAACCGATCGCCAATTTCTTGTAAACGTTAGTGGACATGAATCCATTTTTCATTGTGTGAGTTGCGTTTGTGTTTTTCTGAATCCGGAAGATCACCAACAGCTCGTATCTGATACCTGGATGACGATCCCCCTGAGTGTGTCCCTGAAATCCCGTGTCAGCGGAAGATAAACGGCCAATGCAAATTGTCGGCATTTGGAACTGTTACTTTTTCGTGACAATAATGGCGGAAAAGCGATGAAGACCCTCGCTCCAAGCAAGGGCCTTTGCCTGCAGTCAAATTTGAAAATCGATCAGCCTCGACCTTCCTCTACTCCATTCAGGGTTTCTGCTCGGCGCCGGTTTCAATGCCAATGAATTTTTCTTGACTGGGTCTACCCATATCCAGGTTAGTCGGTGGATGTCTCTTGATCCTTCTTCCGTAACCATTGATTTCAAAAACCGTCGCGTCCTGGTGACTGGGGCGGGAAAGGGTATCGGTCGGGATACGGCGGTAATGCTAGCTCGTTATCATGCAAAAGTCGTAGCGGTCAGCCGCACCCAAGCAGATCTGAAAAGTCTGCAAGATGAAATCGACTGCGAAACGATAATCGCGGATCTGGGCGATGCGGCCGCCGCCAAACGAGCCGCTGAACAAGCCGGTGACATTGATCTGCTAGTAAATAATGCTGCCATCGCGATTTTACAGCCGTTCTTGAGGACGACTCCGGAAGCTTGGGACGCAACGATGGCAGTAAATCTGCGAGCCATCGTAATCGTAAGTCAGGTAGTCGCCGCCCAAATGATCCGGCGCGGTGTGGCCGGTTCAATCGTGAACGTATCGAGCATGGCAGCATTTCAGGCGCTACGGGATCACGCTGCCTATTGTGCTTCCAAGGCCGGTTTGGATCAGTTAACCAAAGTGATGGCGGTGGAGCTAGGCGAGCACGGCATCCGTGTTAATTCGGTTAACCCCACAGTAGTACTGACCGAGATGGGCAAACGCGCGTGGAGCGATCCGGCCAAAGGTGGGCCCATGTTGCAACGCATACCACTGAATCGTTTTGCGGAATGTAGCGACATCGCATCGGTGATCTGTTTCTTGCTGAGTGATGCTGCTGGTATGTTGAATGCGCTCACCCTGCAGATCGATGGCGGGTTCCACGCAACTTGACCCGGAACGAAGGTCGACAGGAGGACGCGAAGACAGATTTGAACAAAGAGATCGCGGAGATCACGGAGGGAAGGTTGGTTTGAGTATCCTCCGCAGCCGTAGAATTCAATGCTGCGGTGTCACAAACGTGCTTACCGCGAAGATTCTCGTCCTCGTCTGCATTGACATACACCAGGGTAGGGCGTGTCGCTCCGGAGCAACACGCCCTACCTGCCTTCGGATCGCTAACGAGCGCGACGACGATCGTGATTGTGGCTTCGGTGCGATGTCTCCCTTTGTGACCTCTGAGATCTCTTTGTTCAAAGAATCTGTCTTCGCGTCCTTCTGTGAGGCCATCACACCAGCAACAGCAGCGCGAGCCCGAACACGATTGCGCCGACGAAAAACGACATCACGGTAAAACCCATTACCCGGCGTAGACTGATACCCGCAATCGCGAGGACCGGCAGTGCCCAGAACGGCTGGATCATGTTCGCCACTTGTTCACCCATCGCGACCGCCATGGCGGTTGCAGCTTGCGACGCATGCAATTCGACTGCGGCCTTCACAGTGAACGTACCCTGCACTGCCCAATGCCCGCCGCCGCTGGGGATGAAAAGGCTGATGATGATCGAGGCAATGTAGTTCCAGAAAGGAAGAGTATGAGCGGAAGAAAAGCTAACGAACGCTTTCGCAATAACATCCGCCAATCCAGTCGCTTTCATGATGCCCATGATGCCTCCATAGAGCGGGTACTGCAGAATCAATGGACCGGTTACTCGCGCAGCTTGGTTGATTGCATGGACGTAGTTGATTGGTGTCCAATGCAGAAGCAACCCCGCCAGTAAAAAGAGAAATATCACTGAATTAATATCGAGGGTTGGACCGGTCTTCGACCAATTGAGCGCCAGGACTCCGATTCCAGCTGCAACTAAGATCAGGTTCAAAATCCAGGCGCGCTCTAAGTGGCCCGCTATGGTCGGATTGCCATCGCTCGGCGGTGCGAGTTTATCTTCGGCCGACAGGCGGTCAGCATCAGCGGCTACGGTGTCTCGTTCCGTTGGTTGTATCGCGCAAAAGAGTAGTGGGAGCAGAATGAGCAGAACAACTACGGGAACCCAATTGAAGGGCGCAAAGATCATGTCACCAAGTGGGATAACTTGGCCGGTCACCTTTTGCACCAGGTTCAAAGCAGAACCCGGAGTGGCTTGGGCCAAAGCAATCGAACTGGAGAACCCGCTCGCCCAGATGATCCAGCCAGTATAGGCGCCGGCTACCAGCCAACCAAAGTCGATGCGCATTCGCTTCGCGATTTCGCGCGCAAGCAGGCCGGCAACGACCAAGCCGCAACCCCAGTTCAGGAAACTGGTGGCCATCACTACTACGATCGTTAATACGATCGCGGCGCTTCGACTCTTGGGACGCGAGGCAAGCCAATCGAGAAACCGACGGATCGGCGGAGAATTGGAGAGAGCGTATCCGGTTACCAAAATAAGAACCATCTGAAAGGCGAACGCGAGTATCTCGAACAACCCAGCGTACCATCCACCGAGGATTTCCGGCACAGAGCCTTTAGGGGCGAGCGTGGCAGCAAGCAGAGCTGTTACGATGGTGAGGACAACGGCGAAAATATAGGGATCGGGTGTTATCCGCTCGAACAAGTAAACGAAAAAAGCGGTGATTCGATTCAAGACATTTCTTTCCTGAATGGATCCGGGCGGAGGAGCAGCGGGAGCGTCGGACATAGAGAATTCGGAGATTACGTGAAAACTCTTCCTCCGGCGATGCGAAAACGGAGGTCAAGTTTTCCTGCAACGGCGTGATTGTCTTCGCGTCAACCAGGAAACAATGAAGGCTAACTTACGTCGGACGGAAGCCGATGCCTGGGACACGTTTAGAAAAGAGGAATCAAAACCCCAGGTCTGCTGACATAGCGTTGTCACTGTGCCCGAATACCCTGTCCGCAGCACTTAATTGGGCGCACCACGATGTAGTCGGATGGGCTAGCCGGTGCCGCGACAGAGTCGGCACTTAATGTCCTGAGTGCGGCAGTTCGTTCGTCGCATAATTGAAACACTGAGCGGGCGCTCCCAAAACGCGAAGGCCACAAAATGAACTCCAACATCAACCGAATATTACAGGCCGAAGACCGGAAGAAGCGGCTCCTGCGATTGCTTCGACCCACTCCCGAGCCGGTTAAGAATGGTCAATCGCCGTCGCTTACCTTGGTCCGAAGGCAAAGACAGAGTTTGGCGACTCAGTGCGGTAGTGTGAGCATCGAAGCCAGCATCTGGATCGCCAGCTATGTGCTGGCAGTTCTGGGTTTGGTTAATGCCGCCTACAGCGAACAACCCTTGCTTTGGCTGGCGGTTTGGCCGGCTCCGATCGTGCTCGCCTCCACGATTTTCATTTTCTTCCGTCAGGGATTCCATTTCCGAAATGGGGTGCTGGTCCTCGGTCGGCGCCGTAATTGATCTCGTCCGCGGACGCACAGCGGTTGGCAGTGTGTCCGGGTTACGGGAGCGCAAGTCGGTTCAGGAGTCTTCGCATTGATCCTTTTCAACGGGCTGGAAAGAGTGAAACGGTGGCGGGCGCTCCCTATTGTATACAATTAAATTGCTGTTTATAAGCATCTTACAGCATATGCCTAATATTTTGGACTAAATTGTTGACAATCTTGACCGGCCGTGGTCCCGTTTCTCTCAGAAATGAGCACAGCCCTGTCTCAGAACCTTCAATCCCAGAGCCCTCGTTCCCGGGCTGTCGACGTCGAACGCGCGGTTGCCCAATGGATTTTCAAGGGCGAACTGACCGCGGGTCAGAAGCTCACCGAACAAGAGGTGGCCCTACGCCTCGGGGTTAGCCGTGGTCCGGTTAGAGAAGCGTTTCGCGCCTTGGAAGATCTTGGTCTGGTTCAAATCGAAAAGAATCGCGGGGCCTTCGTGCGCAAGATCGATTTGAACGAGGCGGTCGAAATCCATGATGTCTACTCTGCGTTGGAGGAACTTGCCGCTCGTACCGCCGCTCGTCGGCTTTCCGGCACCCAAATCGCGGAACTGAAGTCCCTGGTCGAATCGATGGATGCTGCATCCGAAGCCGAAGATCTCGATCGCTATTACTCTCTCAATCTCAGTTTTCATCAGCGCCTGGTGGAGGGAAGCGGCAACCAAAGACTTTTGAGCGTTTATAATCGTCTGCTCAATGAACTTCATCTCTTTCGGCGCTTTGGCCTGATGCAGCGAGGAGAAATGCAACTCTCTAATCGCGAGCATCATCAGATCCTCGACCAGATCGCCGCCGGTGATCCCGAGGGGGCGGCGGAGGCGATGCGGTGGCACACCAGTGAACGACGCCGCAAGATGTTGTTAAGGTCGGACAAATTCGATCCCAATTCACATTGATTAGTCAGGGACTGACTGGCCATCCGGCGATACCGCCTGAAACGTAATTAAATGAAAAACCGCGGACCGAAAAAAGGAAACCTGCAGAACGGATTCGTTGTCGCCTTGCTTTGCTCTGTCGGGCTAGCCTTTCTCTTCCCCAGTCCGGGAGCAAAAGGAGGCTGGATGCATCCGGACCTTTTGAACAACGCGGGGATCGCTTTGATTCTCTTTTTACAGGGATTAGCAATGGCGGTCGAACAAATGAAGAGCGGTGCCGGTAACTGTCGCCTCCATCTAATCATTCAAAGTTTTACCTTCCTCCTATTCCCGGCGGTTGGGTTAGCATTCCACGAGATCACCCGCATGGTCTGGCCTTCCGAACCGAGTGCGGTGCGGGACGGTTTTCTGTATCTATGCGTGTTACCTTCGACAGTTTCCACATCGGTAGTTTTGACCGCAGTGGCTCGAGGTAATACGTCCGGCGCCATCTTTAATGCTGCACTCTCGAACATTCTGGGCGTCATGTTCACTCCCTTACTCGTGCGACTGTTGATGCAAGCGAGCGGCCAAGTCAGTTCGTTTGGCCCGCTTCTGCTGAAGATCACCCTGCTGACCTTGGTGCCATTTGTGGTGGGAATGGGAATCAGACCCTTGGTTCGGAAATGGGTCGATGCCGGCCGACCTATACTGAACATCATCAGTAACGGAGTAATCTTGTTGATCGTCTATACGGCCTTCTGTGATTCCGTCGAGGGAAGAATCTGGGAGCACTACGGCATCGGACTTACGGTTAAAGTACTGGCTGGCGTTATCGCGCTGTTTACCACAGTTTCGTTGTTCGTCTGGGCGATTGCCAACGCTGCCAGACTGGAGAGAGACGATTTCATCGCCGCCCTGTTCTGTTCGGTTAAGAAAACGCTAGCGATGGGTGTTCCGCTGGCCCAACTCATTTTCGGGGCCAAGGCGAACCTGGGACTAATCCTGCTGCCCATCATGTTTTATCACCCGTTCCAGCTGTTCGTTTGCGGACTACTGGCCAATCACTTTTCCAACCAGAAACGCCAGGTACCCATGGGCGAGGCATCTCCGGTCGGACAAATCTAACCGTGACGTTACTTCACTAAACCGATTATGTGGATCGTAAAGATCGCGCTCAGAGCTCCCTACACATTCGCCGTTCTCGCGATATTACTGATGATTGGAGGCGCACTCAGCGCGCTGCAGATGCCAAAGGATATTTTCCCGGCAATTAACATCCCAGTCGTCGGTGTTATTTGGACGTTCAATGGCATGCCCGCGCAGGAAATGGAACGTCGAATCACGACTGTCTCGGAGCGAGCATTGACCACGACGGTCAATAATATTGAGCATATCGAATCTAACTCTTTCAATGGCATCGATGTTATCAAGGTATATCTGCAGCCCGGTGCCAGTGTGGATGCCGCCATTGCTGAAACTACGGCGGCCTGTCAGGCGATTCTTAAAACGCTGCCGGCAGGTATCACTCCACCGAATGTTCTTAGCTACAATGCGGCCAATGTACCGGTGTTGCAGCTCAGTGTCGGTGGAGGCAAGTTTTCCGAGCAAGAACTTTACGACTTTGCTACCAATTTCATTCGGACGCAGCTCGCGACCGTACAGGGTGCATCCATTCCCCTGCCTTACGGCGGTAAAACCCGAGCGGTATCGGTGGACCTGGACCCCAGCAAGCTGCAGGCCCATAACATCTCACCGCAAGAGGTTACTAACGCGATTAATCAGCAAAGCGTAATATTACCATCCGGTACGGCCAAGATCGGCAAACGGGAGTACGACGTTCTGTTTAATAGTAATACCGACACGATCCAGGCGTTGAATAATCTACCGATCAAAGAGGTGAACGGTGCGACAATCTACATTCGAGATGTAGCCAACGTTCGCGACGGCTACACACCGCAGGTGAACATGGTGCTCGCTAACGGCATTAAGGCCGCGCTCTTACCGGTGCTGAAGAGTGGAAGCGCCTCGACGCTCGATGTGGTGTCTAAGGCAAAGGCGGCATTGCCCGGAATAGCCGCTACTCTGCCCAAGGAATTGGCGATCAAGCCACTATTTGATCAGTCGGTTTTTGTGAGTACAGCGCTCGCCGACGTCGGACAAGAAGCGATTATTGCCGCGTCGTTGACCGCCGCAATGATCCTCTTGTTTCTGGGCTCGTGGCGGAGCACCGTTGTCGTAGCCACCTCTATCCCACTTTCAATCTGTTGCTCGATACTAGCTCTTCATGCATTGGGCCAAACCCTGAACATCATGACCTTAGGCGGCCTGGCATTAGCCGTGGGTATCCTGGTCGACGACGCGACGGTCACGATTGAGAATATCCATCGCAATTTGGCCATGGGAAAATCGTTAGTCGATGGAATCCTGGATGGCGCCGATCAGATCGCTACACCGGCTTTCGTTGCCACCCTTTCTATCTGCATCGTCTTTGTGCCAATCTTTTTGTTAGGAGGAGTCGCCTATTACCTCTTTTCGCCACTGGCCATGGCAGTGGTGTTCGCCATGTTAGCTTCCTACATCTTGTCGCGGACGGTGGTGCCGACCATGGTGAATTTTCTGCTCAAAGACGAGCGCCACACCGAGAATCCTGAGGATAGCAAAGTGGGCGAGCGAAATTGGTTTATTTGCTTCCATGAAGGATTCAATCACGGCTTCGATCAGGCGCGGAACTTCTATGTTGCTAGATTGGAGTGGGCACTGAGACACGCTCGCCTAGTGGTTGGCGTTAGTCTGGGAGTCGTCGTGCTCTCACTGGTTATCCTGGTGCCATTCCTCGGTGAGGATTTCTTCCCCTTGGTTGATGCCGGTCAATTTCGATTGCATGTGCGGGCGCCGGTCGGCACTCGGATCGAGGAGACTCAGCATGTTTTTACGCAAGTCGAGAATGTCATCCGAAGTGTAATCCCGAAGAACGAGATTGATCTGGTGCTCGCTAACATTGGTCTGCCGATGAATCTAAATCTTGCTTTGAGTGACACTGCGACGATCAGTTCGGCCGATGGAGAGATCCTGGTGTCACTGAATCAGCAGAAGCACGGTCCGACCTGGGACTATGTAAAGAAGATCCGGGCGGAACTGATCGCTAAATACCCGAATTATACATTTTTCGTACAGCCGTCGGATATTGTTGGCCAAATTCTGAATGCTGGACTCCCGGCACCGATCGATGTCCAGGTGGTCGGTAGTGACGCAGAGAAGAACTACCAGATCCCACAGCAGCTCCGTCAACAGATCGCGCTGGTTCCTGGAGCGGTCGACGTGAACGTTCACCAGATTGTTAATAATCCATCTTTGTTGGTAGATATTGACCGCACTCGCGCGGATCAACTCAACCTGACAGAAAAGCAAATTGCCGATGATTTATTGGTTTCGTTAAGCGGTAGCGCACAAACCGCGCCGAACTTTTGGCTGAACCCTCAGAATGGAGTGAGTTACAGCATTGCGGTGCAAACGCCGCAGTACGTGATCGATTCGGCCGCCGATATCTATCGGACTCCGATCACCGCGACCAACGGCGCTCAACCGCAACTCTTGAGTAATGTTGCTTCCATCCATAATACCGCTACACCGGTCGTCGTAAGCCATTACAATGTACAGCGCATCTTCGACGTCTACGCGAATACCCAAAACCGGGATTTAGGCGGGGTGGCACAACAAGTTCAAAAAATCGTCGATCAAATGAAACCCCATTTACCGCGCGGTACCACGCTCGCAGTTCGTGGTCAGATTCAGAGCATGAACGCTTCTTACCTCGGACTGGGGGTTGGTATCGCTTTTGCAGTGTTGCTGGTCTACTTCCTGTTGGTGGTTAACTTTCAGAGCTGGCTCGATCCGTTCATCATCGTTACTGCGCTTCCTGGCGCGCTGACCGGGATCGTCTGGATGCTATTTCTCACCGGCACAACCATTAGCGTGCCGGCGTTGATGGGGACGATCATGTGTATTGGTGTCGCCACCGCAAACAGTATTCTGGTGGTGACCTTCGCCAATGATCAGCTTCGTGAAGGTAAAGATGCCTTCTCGGCCGCTAAAGAGGCCGGATTTACGCGTCTGCGACCCGTGATCATGACCGCGCTGGCAATGATCCTCGGTATGTTGCCAATGTCACTTGGATTAGGTTCCGGTGGAGAGCAAAACGCCCCGCTTGGACGCGCGGTGATCGGAGGACTGACCGTAGCATCACTCTTCACTCTGTTCTTCGTGCCCGTCGCTTACAAATTGTTGAAGCGGAACTTCAAACCGCGTGCATTACATCCGCGCCTGCGCTCCGGGCCAGAGGGGGAGAGTCACGCGGCAGCGCCGGCTACATAGGAGAAGTGTCCACAAAGGCAAACCCATTATGAGCGAAAATCATGAACCTGGTACCCCGACGGTGACGAAACCGATGACAGAAGGACCAGAGAAGCAACGCTCCGGTCGCACCTGGCGTCCTCATTTTATGCGGAAGACGCTAATAGCAATAACCGCGCTGATTGCGATTGGCGTTGGTGTCTATTTTCTAGCCATCTATCCGCGAATTCAGAATAACCAGGAACTCAATGCCGCAGCAGCAGCAGCAGGAAAAAGAGCGGTAACAGTTGTGGAACCAACGCAGACATCGAGTGCACCCGACCTGGTGCTTCCGGGCAATATGCAGGCGAATCAGCAGACATCTATCTATGCCAGAGTCGATGGCTATATTGCGCGGTGGTACACCGATATCGGCGCACACGTGGCGCCAGGCCAAGTGCTGGCTGATATTGATGCCCCGCAAATTGACGCAAATCTGCGCATGGCCCAAGCCCAACTAGAACTGGCGGAAGCTAATCTCAAGTTGGCTCAAACCAATTCAGTGCGTTCGCAACAGCTTTTCCAGAACCATGTCATTGCCCAGCAGGAACTCGACACGGTACTGGCGACCGAACAAGTCCAAAAAGCGACTCGGGATAACGCGGCGGCAGCGCTCAAGAGCGCGCAGGATAATAAGGCGTTTGAACAAATTCGCGCGCCGTTCGCCGGAACGATCACCGCGCGGTTCATTGATGTCGGATCTTTGGTTACATCAGGGAGTGTCACGACCGTCCATACGCTTTTTGACCTGGTTCAATCTGATCCGGTTCGCGTGTTGGTGCATGTCCCACAGGCGGATATCAGCAGCGTGAGACCTGGCACACCGGCCACCGTCACTGTCGATGAATATCCTAACGAGACATTTGCTGGAAAGATAGCCAGAGACGCCGGGGCGTTCGATCCAACTTCGCGGACGCTTCTATTGGAGATTGACGTTCCCAATCCGGACGGTCGCCTGTTCGCCGGCATGTATGGCCACGCCAGGTTCTCACTGCCGAGCCCGACGGCGGCCCTATTGATACCGGATAACGCAATTCTGATCGATGCGAAGGGACAGCGCATCGTGGTCGTCGATTCGTCTAACCAAATCCATATTAAACCGGTTAAATTGGGTCGCGACTTTGGTACTAAGACAGAGATTCTCAGCGGACTCGATCCCCACGACCGAGTGGTACAGAACCCGGCTGACGATTTACATGAAGGGATGCCCGTATCAATCCAGAGCACGACCCAAGGCCAGCCCGCTAGTTAGTTCACTGGCAACCGTGTTGCGAAATGAAACGATCGACATTGGTCGGAGCAGCCAACTTCGGTAGTTATGAAAGCAATGCCTGATCCTAATAACTCTAGCTTATTTATCTCAGCGGCGCGTTCTGTTAGCGGCCGGTGCTCAGATAACCGTTACTTTATAGAGAAAGGCATTTAGAAAGCTATGTCTGAAATTACCATTAACTATAACCCCAGAAACATTTCCACCTGGCTGGCGGCCAATCCGGTGGGCATCATCACCGACAACTTCGGAATCAGCCGAGAGTTGGCCGCTAAATTGCCTAAAAAGAGTATCGTAATCGCGGCGCCTCAATCC
>Ga0070698_100008056_pt1 | contig 11396 bp, 8 predicted proteins | sample KBSK1502metaG_FD_65477 | JGI IMG/M metagenome (GOLD analysis project Ga0070698, IMG submission 65477) | Corn, switchgrass and miscanthus rhizosphere microbial communities from Kellogg Biological Station, Michigan, USA - KBS K1-50-2 metaG | ecosystem: Host-associated > Plants > Roots >...
CAGGCCAGCGCCGACGTCCTGATCGGAGCCGACGGCATCCGCTCCACCGTCCGGTCGCTGATCGACCCGGCCGCCCCGCAGCCTCGCTACGCCGGCCTGGTCAGCTTCGGCGCCCGGGTGAACGACACCGGGCTGGCCTCCACCGGCGGCAAGATGCACATGGTCTTCGGCAAGCGGGCGTTCTTCGGCTATCAGGTCCTCGACGACGGCAGCGGCGGATGGTTCGTCAACCTGCCGCACCGCGCCCCGATGGCGCTGGCCGAGGCCCGCGCGGTGGCCGCCGAGGAGTGGCTCCGTGTGCTCCGGGAAGCCTTCACCCACGACCGCACCCCGGCGCTGGAGCTGGTGGGTCGCACCGACCCGGCCGACCTGCTGATCGTCGGCCCGATGGAGGACATCCCCACCGTGCCCACCTGGAGCAGGGGCCGGATGGTGCTGATCGGCGACGCCGCGCACGCCACCTCGCCCAGCTCGGGCCAGGGCGCCTCGCTGGCGATCGAGAGCGCCGTGCAGCTCGCCCGCTGCCTCCGCGATCTGCCGCACGACCAGGCGTTCGCCACCTACGAGGGGCTGCGCCGGGCCCGCGTCGAGAAGATCATCGCCGCGGCCGCGCGCACCAACAGCGACAAGGCCGCCGGCCCGTTCGCCCGCGTGCTCCGCGACCTGCTGATGCCGGTGGCCATGAAGCTGCTGGCAAAGCCGGAGAAGATGGCCTGGCAGTTCGACTACCGCATCGACTGGGACGCCAGCGCCCCCGGCGCGGCGCCCGCTCCCCTTCAGAGGACGGCGTCGGGGTCCGGGCCGGCCTGACCTTCGAGCTTGGCCCAGCGGACGAACTCCTCGACGCTGGAGCCGAGGTCCTCGGCGATGAATGCGGAGGCCAGCTCGTCGATGCGCTCGTCGCCGAAGCCCTCGGCGGCGAGCATGGGCCGGGCCTGGTTGGCGAGGAGCCGGGCGCTCTCGACCTCCGCTGCCACCGGCTCCGGCGCGGAGTCGGGGCTGACCGGATCCTGCTTGTCGATGTCGGTCGCGCGTTCCGGCGGATCGGCGTCGACCGGCAGGTCGGGCCGATCGTGGTGCTGGTCGCTCACGGGCCTCACCTCCCTGCTCCCCAGGTACCCGGCGGCGGCGCTCCATACGCAGGTTGGTACACTTCGCGTTCGCGCCGCCAAGGGCGGCGCCGCCACCACGTCGATCTCGAGGAGAACGCACAGGTGAAGGACGTCGGCATCGTCGGGCTCCCGCTGGCGGGCAAGACGACCCTGTTCAACGCCCTCACCCGTGCCGGGGCGCCGGCCGGCGGCGCGGCTGGCAAGGCGAACGTGGCGGCGGTGCCCGTGCCCGACCATCGCGTGGACGTCCTCGCCGACCTCGAACACTCGCGCAAGCGGGTGTTCGTCCAGGTCCGCTTCGTGGACGTGGTCGCGCCGGGCGGCGGCAAGGGCGGCGGCCTGTCCGCACAGAGCCTCGGTGCCCTGCGCGAGTCCGACGCCCTGGCCATGGTGCTGGCCGCCTTCGGTGACGGCGACCCGGTCGCCGCCGCCGCCGACCTCAACCTGGAGCTGACCGTCGCCGACCTCGAGAGCATCGCCGGCGGAGCCGAAAAGGCCGCCAAGCGCGCCAAGGCCGGCGTCAAGGGCGCCGCGCTGGAGGCGGAGACCCTGCGCAGGGCGCGTGACCTGCTGGACGCCGGCACGCCGCTGCGCGCCGCCACCTGGGAGCCGGAAGACGAGAAGGTGCTGCGGAACTTCTCGCCGCTGACGCGCAAGCCCGTGCTGGCGGTGGTCAACCTGGGAGAGGACCAGGTCGGCGAGGCCGCCGAGCGGGCAGCCGCGGTCGAGCGGGAGCTGGGGATCCCGGCGGTGGCGGTGCCGGCCGCGCTGGAGGCGGAGGCCGCCGAGCTGGAGCCGGCGGACGCGGCCGAGTTCCTGGCCTCCTACGGCGTGGAGCGCGGCGGTCTCGACCTGGTCGTCGGGGCCGCCTGGCGCCTGCTGGACCTGCAGACCTTCTTCACCACCGGCGAGGACGAGACCAGGGCCTGGGAGGTCCGCCGCAGCGCCACCGCTCCGGAGGCCGCCGGCCGGATCCACTCCGACCTCGAGCGCGGCTTCATCCGCGCCGAGGTCATCGCCTACGACGATCTGGTCGCCGCCGGCGGATGGGACGCCGCCCGCGCCAAAGGCCTCCTCCACGCGGAGGGCCGCTCCTACGTCGTGCAAGAGGGCGACTGCCTCAACATCCGCTTCAACGTTTGACCGCGCCACCACCGGTCGTGCACGCCGCAGGTGGCGGCGGCCGCGAGGGACGGCTGGCCGCTGCCTCCTAGAGGGCGTCGACGTTGAGGAGTGGCTCGTGGATGCCGTCGGGGTCGCCGACGCTGCTCCAATCGAGGTTGGCGGCGCTCCGCAGGGCCGAGCTGACCTCGGCCGGTGATGCTCCGGGATGGCCGGCCTTGTAGAGGGCGGCCGCGCCGGCCACATGCGGGCTGGCCATCGAGGTGCCGCTCAGGGTGGTGTAGCGGCCTCCCCGGTAGGTCGAGGTGATGCAGACCCCAGGCGCGATCAGGTCGACGTCGCTGCCGAAGTTCGAGAAGTCCGCAAGGGTGTCGTCGACGTCAGCGCGGCAGGTCGCCGCGGCGCCACCTCCCGGCTGGCCGTCGAAGTCGGCCAGGGCCGACACCGTGATCACCTCGTCGTAGGCGGCAGGCACGAAATCCTTTGCGTCGGCGGAGGAGTTTCCGGCAGCCGCCACATAGGTCACCCCCGTCGCCACCGAGCGGCAGATTGCGTCGTGCAGCGGGTCGCTGGTCGAGCAGCCCGTGCCCCCCGGGTCGGAGCCGGCGCCTCCCAGGCTCAGATTTGCCACGTCGATCGTTCCCGCGTGGGCGGTGACCCAGTCGACCCCGCAGATGATGTTGGACCAGGACCCCGAGCCCCTGCTGTTCAGCACGCGGACGGCCCACAACCGGGCGCCGGGAGCGACCCCGACGACGCCGACGCCGTTGTCCCTGGCGGCGGCGATGCCGGCCACGTGCGTGCCGTGGCCATTGCGGTCGTCGTAGCCCTTGCCGTTGCAGCCCACGCCGCCGACCACGTTGAGGTCGGGATGCTTGAGATCGATCCCGGTGTCGATGATCGCGACGTCGGCGTCGACGCTGCCCGTCCCATCCCCCGAGATCGCGCTCGAGGCCTCGCCGTCGATGCGGTCGATGCCGGTCGGCAACGTCTGGGCAGCCACATGGACCTCCCGGTCCTCCACCACGGCGTCGACGAGCGGGTCGGTCCGCAGGGCGCGGACGGCGCCCCCGGAGAGGGTCGCGCTGTAGCCCTTGATGGCCGCGCGGTACACGAAGCCGAGCTGGGCGCCATACTTCTTGGCCTGCGATTGCGCGACACCCGCCGGGCTGGTCACCGAGTCCTTCAGCACGACGATGTAGCGGCCGCTCGCCGGCGCGCTGCCCTGACCTTCTCCGGTGCTCCCGCTGACAGTGGTGGAAGTGGCGTCGGGGGTCGCGCTCGGGCCGGACCCGGCGGCGCCGGCGGCGTCCGGACCGGTGGCGCCCAGCGCCCCACCCTGACCGGCACTGGCGCCCTGGCAGGTGGCGCCGGTCTTGTCGGCACGACACCCGTCACCCGCGGCGACCCCAGCCGCGTCCGCGCTGCTCAAACCATCACCCTGCACCTGGCCGGGTGCGTCGACGCCGACAGCGCCGAGCACCCGGTCCGCGACCCGCTGCGCGGACCCGGGCAGAGCACCGGTCGCGGCACCTGCCACGCCCGCCACGCAGAGTACGGCGGCACCAACGGCGATGGCCGCCTTGGCGCTGTTGAGCCTGGTGAGCACGTTCAACCTCCGGCGGGCTGGGGGACACCGGCGGCGGACGCCGCCACAGCCGCAAAGCAACCGGTGCGGCTTGCTCAGAAAAGCGTCGCCGCCCCGACGCGCGTTACCCACCCGCGTTCAGGAAGGTTCCGGCGCTACCCCGAGGCGGTGGTGAGGAGGCGCTGGACGCCGGCGGCGACGGCGCTGACCTCGCGCTCGACGTCGGCGCTGAGAGCGCGGAGGTCGGCGGCGGACTGGGCGCCGAGGCCGGCGCTGGCGGCGCGGCGGATGGCGCGGGCGGCCCGGGTCACGTCGTCGACCCGCTCGCCGGCGGCGGGCAGGAGACGGGCGACCTCGCGCTGGTCGGGCTCGGCGGCCAGGAGGCGCAGCTCCGCGTCCAGGGTGGTGGCGACCCGCTCGAGCCGCCGTGTCAGGCCGGGCAGGTCGCCGACGACGCCGGCGCTGGCCTTGACCATGGCGACGGCGTGCGGGGTGCTGGTGATCGCCTCGGCCAGCTCTCTGCGCAGGAAGGCGACCTCGCGGCGAGGGCCGGGGGGCGCGGTCCACATCTGCACGACCCGGACCTGCGGGCGCCAGCGCAGCTTGGCCTTCACGAACCGCCAGAGCCACCATGCGGCGAGCGCCGTCACCGCGACCATGAAGACGAGCACCGCCAGCACGGCGAGCAGCACCTCGGCCATCCCCTGGACCTCCCCTCGAAACGCCTGGCGACCACGATAGACGGCGGCAGCGCCGTTGTCAGGACGCCCGGCCGGAATGGTGCGGCCCAGGGCCGCCGGCCGGGCGGAACAGTGCGGCCCAGGCCCCGCCGGCCGCCCCGGCCCCGCGGGCCCTGGCGAGGCCGCCGGAGCGCGCCGCCCTCAGCCGATGGCGCCGCCGCGGAGGTCCTCGAGCAGGGCGGTGGCGGCGCGGCGGCCGGAGGCGAGCGCGCCGTTGATGGAGGCGTTGTCGCGGTGGTCGCCGCACAGGTACAGCCCGGGCTCCAGGCGGACCGGGCGCTCGGGCGGGTCGAGGGCGCCCACCGGCTGGGCCGGCTGCGCGTGCTCGATCCGGTAGGTGCCCAGCAGGTCCCAGCCGAGCACGCCCGAGCCGAACCAGTCGGCGAGCTGCCCGACCACCGCCCGCTCCAGCTCCTCGCCCGGCGCGACCGCGCCCAGCACGCTGACCGACACCAGGTGGCCACCTGCTGGCGCGTAGGTCGGCGACACCGCGCTCGGCACGCAGCAGTGGCTCACCGGACCGGCCCCTTCACCGTTGAGCACCAGGATGGGCTCGTCCAGAGGCGGGTGCTCGGTGGCGAAGTAGAGGCAGGTCGCCGGCATGGACCCGGGCGGGGCCAGCACCCGCTCGCCGAGCAGCCAGGAGGCGGACGGCCCGTCGGTGGCCACCACCACCGCGGCCGGCCGCAGCAGCTCGCCGCCGGCAAGGGTGAGCTTGCCGCGCTCGACCTTGGTGGCCGCGCGGCGCAGGTGCACGCCGCCGGGGAGGGCGGCGGCGAGCTGCTCCGGGATGGCCGCCATGCCGCGGCTGGGGATCGCCGCCCGCCCCACCGCCAGCATGCGCAGCGCGAGCTCGAACATCCTGCTGGAGGCGTCCAGACCGGGATCCATCAGCACACCGGCGAACAGCGGCCGGAACAGCCGCTCCACGATCGCCGGCGAGAACCCGTACCAGGCCAGCGCGCCGCCGGTCGGCGCCTCCGGGCGCGCGAGCATGGTCGCCAGGTCCTCGCGCAGCGCGCGCCGGCGCAGGCGGGCCAGCCGCAGCTTGTCGCGGATGCTGCCGACGGGGGCGAGCAGGGCGCTGAGCGCGGCCAGCGGCCGGCGGAACGGATCGGTGACCTTGACGAAGCGCCCGTCCATGCGGATCAGGGCGGCCGTGGAGAACGGGTGCAGCTCCAGCGCCCGGTAGTCCAGCAGCCGCTTGGCCTCGGGATAGGCGGTGAGCAGCATCTGGAAGCCGCGGTCGAGCAGGAAGCCGTCGACCACGTCGGTGCGGACGCGCCCGCCCACGCCGTCGGCGGCCTCCAGCACGGTCGCGTTGACGCCGTGGTCCAGCAGGTGATGGGCGCAGGCCAGGCCGGCCAGGCCGGCACCGACCACGTAGATGCCCTCGTCCCCCGCCATGGGAGCTCCCGTCTACTGCCCGGATGCGTCGATAGCGGCGGCCGCGGCGTCCTGCCGCAGCCCCCGGGGAAGCGAGAAATGGACGTCCTCTGGAACGACCTGGACCTCGCGGACCTCGCCGGCGCCCCGCTGGCGGAGCGCGTCGACCAGCTCGTCCACGAGCCATTCGGGAGCCGACGCCCCGGAGGTCACCCCGACGGTGTCGACGCCCTCGAACCAGGCCGGATCGACGGCCGAGGCCTCGGGGATCAGGTGGCTCGCGCAGCCCAGCGAGCGCGCGACCTCGACCAGCCGCTTGGAGTTCGAGGAGTTCTCCGCGCCGATGACCAGGATGAGCTGGCACTGGTCGGCCAGTTCCTTGACAGCCGACTGGCGGTTCTGGGTCGCGTAGCAGATGTCGTCGGACCGCGGCCCGGCCAGCACCGGGAAGCGGTCGCGCAGCACGCCGATGACGCTCTGGGTCTCGTCCACCGACAGGGTCGTCTGGGTGAGGTAGGCGACCTTGCCGGGGTCGGCGATCTCGACCGCGGCGGCCTCCTGCTCGTCGCCGACGAGGTGGATGGCCCGCGGGGCCTCACCCATCGTCCCGATGACCTCTTCATGGCCTTCGTGACCGATGAGCACGATGTCATAGCCCTTGCCCGCGAACTTCCGGGCCTCCTGGTGGACCTTGGTCACCAGCGGGCAGGTGGCGTCGACGACCTTGAGCTGGCGCGTCCTGGCCTGCTGGTGGACCTCGGGGGCGACGCCGTGGGCGGAGAAGACCACTGTGGAGCCCTCCGGCACCTCGTCGAGTTCTTCGACGAAGATGGCGCCTCTGGCCTCGAGCCGGCGCACCACGTGGAGGTTGTGGACGATCTGCTTGCGCACGTAGACGGGCGCTCCATAGGCCTGGAGGGCGACCTCGACGATGTCGATGGCGCGGTCCACACCGGCGCAGTAGCCTCGTGGGGCCGCCAGCAGCACGCGACGCGGAGCTGAGAATTCCGGAATCAGCCGATCGGACATGCCGCCATTCTAGTGGCTCCCGCGGGCCGCATGCTCTCAACGCGGGGACCTGCGTCAATGGAAGGTGAGCCACTCGGCGCCGCCCCGGCAAGCAGTCCAGCGCTCCCGGCGCGCACCCGGGGGGCGAGCTGGCCGCTGGCCTGCCGCTCAGGCTTCGCGCAACGGGATTGGGACCGCGAGCGGGTCGGGGCTGCGCAGCTCGGGGCCGCCCTGGCCCTGCCGCTCGAACTGGGTGCGGTACAGCTCCGCGTACAGCCCGCCGGCCGCCAGCAGGTCGTCGTGGCGGCCGCGCTCGACCACGCGGCCCTCCTCGACCACCAGAATGCGGTCGGCCTCGCGGACGGTCGACAGCCGGTGGGCGATGACCAAGGAGGTGCGGCCGGCGAGCGCGGTCTTGAGCGCCCGCTGGACGGCGACCTCGGACTCGGAGTCCAGGTGGGCGGTCGCCTCGTCGAGGACGACGATGTCCGGGGCCTTTAGCAGCAGCCGAGCGATCGCCAGCCGTTGCTTCTCCCCGCCGGACAGCCGGTAGCCCCGGTCGCCGACGACCGTGTCGAGCCCGTCGGGCAGCAGCGCGACCAGGTCGCCGAGTTGCGCGGCGCGCAGCGCCTCCCACACTTCCGGCTCCGTCGCGTCCGGCCGGGCGTACAGGAGGTTGGCACGGATGCTGTCGTGGAACATGTGCGCGTCCTGGGTGACGACGCCGATCGCGCCTCGCAGCGAGGTGAGCGTCACGTCGCGCACGTCGCGCCCGCCCACGAGGATGGCACCCCCGGTCACGTCGTACATCCGGGTGACGAGCTGGCTGATGGTGGTCTTCCCGGCTCCGGAGGGACCGACGAGCGCGACCAGCTCACCGGGCTCGGCACGGAAGCTGACGTCGTGGAGAACCTGCTTGTCGATGGTGGTGTCGAGCCTGGCGACGCTCTCCAGCGACGCGAGCGAGACCTCCTCGGCCATGGGGTAGCGGAAGTCGACGTGCTCGAACTCGACCGTGGCGGCGCCTTTGGGCAGCTCCTCGGCGTCAGGTTTGTCTGCGACCATCGGCTTCAGGTCGAGCACCTCGAAGACCCGCTCGAACGAGACCAGCGCGGTCATCACGTCGACGTTGACGTTGGACAGCGACGTGAGCGGCCCGTACAGCCGGATCAGGTAGGAGGTCAGCGCCACCACCGTGCCGACGTCGAGCGCGCCCCGCACCGCGAGCCAGCCGCCCCAGCCGTAGACCAGCGCGGTGGCGAGCGAGGCGACAAGCATCAGGGCGGTGAAGAACACCCGGCCGTACATCGCCGAGGTGATGCCGATGTCGCGGACCCGGCTTGCCTTGTCCCTGAAGGCGACGTCCTCCTCGTCCGGCCGGCCGTACAGCTTGGTGAGCAGGGCGCCGGCGACGTTGAAGCGCTCGGTCATGGTCGTGTTCATGGTCGCGTTGAGGTTGTAGCCCTCGCGGGTGATCGTCTGGAGCTTGCGCCCCATCCACCGCGCCGGCAGCACGAACAGCGGCAGCAGCACCAGCGCGACCAGGGTGATCTGCCACGACAGCGTGAACATCACCGCGAGCGTGATCGCGACCGAGAAGACGTTGCTGACGACGTTGGTGAGCGTCCCGGTGAATGCCTGCTGCGCGCCCAGCACGTCGTTGTTGAGCCGGCTGATGAGCGCGCCGGTCTGGGTGCGTGAGAAGAACGCGATCGGCATGCGCTGAACGTGGGCGAACACCTTTGAGCGCATGTCGAAGATCAGCCCCTCACCGACCCGGGAGGAGAAGTAGCGCTCGACCAGCCCAAGGGCGGCGTCGAGCACCGCGATCCCGGCCACGACCGCTGCCAGCGTCACCACCAGGCTGGCGTTGCGACCGAGGATGCCCTGGTTGATGATCGCCCGGTAGATCAGGGGGTTGACCGCGCCGATGCCGGCGTCGCCCACCAGCAGGACCAGCAGGATCACGAGCGGCCGGCGGTAGGGCACGGCGAAGCGGATGATGCGCCGGATCGTGCCCGGCGCGAGCTTCTGCTTGGTGACCGAGTCGTCCAGCCGAAACGAGCGCATGCCGGACATCCACATCCGGCCGCCTGAGCTCATCATCTCGTCGTGCGCTCCTGTGTCATCCCAGACAGCCAAACAGGCGTCCAGCAGCGTTCATTCCGCGTTGCACGCTGAGGGTACAGGCCAACCACGACCATCATGTCCGACCGGGCCATCATGTCCGACCCGGGCGGCGCCGGCCGGGTTCAGGCCGCCCGCGCCGGCTCGGGGTCCAGGGCGGGGGCCGCCTCGACCAGGGTGGGGCGCCGCAGCCGCGCCAGCAGCGCGGCGGCGGCGACCATGCCCAGCGCCAGCAGGAAGGCCGCGCCGGGGCTGGCGTGCTGCACCAGCGAACCGGCGAGCGCGCTGCCGACGGCGGTGCCCGCGGTGAAGGCGCTGCTCACCCACGTGAACGCCTCGGTGACGGTGCCGGGTGGCGCTGATCGGTCAATCAGGAGGTACAGGCACGCGATGGTCGGCGCCACGGCGAACCCGGCCAGCAGCATGCACAGCGCGAACGGCAGCACCCCTACGGCCGCCACCGCCAAGGGCGACAGCCCGACGGCCACCGCGCCGAGCAGGACCACCACGCGGCGCTCCGGGCCACGGCCCGATGCCAGCGCACCGGCGATCAGCCCGCCGACCATGCTGCCGCCGCTCCACATCGAGAGGAACAGGCCCGAGAGCGTGCGGTTGCCGAGCTGCTCGGCGACCGCGGGCACCGCGACCTCGACCATGCCGAACGCGGCCGCCATCAGCGCGATCACCGCCAGCGCGGTGCGCACGCCCGGGCCGCGCAGCGCGCCGGCCCAGTCGCGCTCGCGCGCCAGCGGGCGCCAGGACCTCGACGCCGGCGTGGCGGCGAACAGGCTTGTCCCGACCAGCACGGCCGCGGCGATGGCGAGCATCGCGGCGGCGGGCGAGGCAATCGCGATCAGTGTGACGACCAGCAGCGGCCCGGTGATGAAGACGACCTCCTGGGCGGTGGCCTCGAAGGCGAACGCTGTCTGGAGCTGCGATCCGCGACCGAGCAGGAAGGACCACAGCGCCCGCATGCAGGCACCGATCGGTGGGACGGTCGCGCCACCGATGCCGGCGAGCAGCGGTAGCAGGCCGCTCGGCCCGCGCCCGGCGGTCAGCGCCAGGCCGCTGAAGGCGCCGGCGCAGACCACGGCGCAGGCGAGCAGGACCCGTGTCTGGCCGCTGCGGTCGACCACCCTGCCGATCAGCGGCGAGGCGATCCCTGAGCCGAGCGCGAACGACCCCGCGGCCAGGCCCGCCAGCGCGAACGAGCCGCCGGCGTCGCGGACCAGGAGCACGATCGCCAGGCCCGCCATGCCGATCACCAGCCGTCCGAGCAGCGCGGACGAGACCAGCCGGGGGACCTGCGGAGTGCGCACGATGGCGCGATAGGGACTGAGGGTCATGTGCCGATGGTGCCGTGTGGCTGGGCGACCTGACCAACTATTTAGCCTGAGCTGAATCGTCGTATCCTCGACCCGCCGAGGAGGGCGGCCGATGATCGAGATGGCCTTCGCGGCCGAGGACCTGGTCCACACGCGCTTCGCTATCTCCCCGCTGTGGGAGGCGGTGGCCAGCGTGCGGGCGCTGCGCGACCCCGGAGCCCACGCGCTGCACCTGCCGTGGGTCGAGGTGGCCCGGCCGCGCGCCGGCGACCTCGACCTCGGGCCACTGGAGGCGCTGCTGGGAGCGCGTGGCGGCTACACGCCGGACTTCCTCACGCCACCGCCGGGTACGCCCCTGCCCGACCTCGACGCCGAGCTGGAGCGCCTGCGTGCGACGCCGCCAAGGGAGGTCCGGCGCGAGCTGGCGCTGCGGTTCCCGAGCCGGCGCCCGCCCGCGGTGCTGCGGCCGCTCGTCCACGACACGACGGCGGAACTGGGCCGGCTCGCGGAACTGATCGGCTGCTACTGGGACCGCGCGCTGGCGCCGGTGTGGCCGCGCGTCAAGGGGCTGCTGGACGCGGACGTGCGCTACCGCGCCAGGCAGATCACCGACGGTGGGGCGTGGCGGCTGTTCCGCGGGCTGCACCGCTCGGTCAGCTTCGCCGGCGGCTCGCTGCGGATCGCCAAGCCCTACGACGGCCAGGTCGACCTGGGCGGCCGGGGGCTGCTGCTGGTGCCGTCGGCGTTCTCGTGGCCCGAGGTCTTCACGATCATCGACCAGCCCTGGCAGCCGAGCCTGGTCTACCCGCCGAGGGGTGTGGGGACCTTGTGGGAGAGCAGCCGCAGCGCGGACGCGTCCGAGGCGCTTGCCGCGCTGATGGGGCGCTCGCGCGCCACCGTCCTCACCGAGCTCGACCAGCCGGCCTCCACCGTCGAGTTGGCGCGCAGGCTCGGCATGGGCCCGAGCCGCGTGTCGCAGCACCTGGCC
>Ga0070698_100008058_pt1 | contig 11396 bp, 9 predicted proteins | sample KBSK1502metaG_FD_65477 | JGI IMG/M metagenome (GOLD analysis project Ga0070698, IMG submission 65477) | Corn, switchgrass and miscanthus rhizosphere microbial communities from Kellogg Biological Station, Michigan, USA - KBS K1-50-2 metaG | ecosystem: Host-associated > Plants > Roots >...
TGGTTACACGGTGACCTGATCGCGCAGTTGCGCCGTCCAGCGGGTCGCGGCGCACTGGTGCGAAAGCGCGGCTCGGCCGGCGGCCTCGCTCTCCTGCTAAGCCTGGGGTGGGCGCTCGCGGCCCGCAGTACCGGAGGGCACGGTCGTGCCCCCACCCTTCAGCGACTCAACTTGGCGGGTGAGTTCCGCGACCTGACGCTCCAGGTTCGCCACCTGCTCGCGCGTTGCCACCGGCATCCGGGCGCTGCGCACGCCCTCCGAGACTCGGCGGCTGAGATCCTCGCCCGCGTGACGGGTGCGGGATGCGAACTCATCGAAACGTCGGCGGCCCTCCTCTCGGCTGATGTGGCCCTGGTGCAGCCAGGTGTCGACCAGGCGGTCGCCCTGCTCGAACGCCCAGCTCGCCGCGCCCAGCATGATGGTGAAGCCGTCTCGGATCGCCTCGCGCACGCGCTCGCTGCCCTCGGAGTGCTGATGCTCTTCTGCCATACGCTAAGTTTAGGGGACGGCATGCCCATCTACGAATATCGCTGCGCGGACTGCGGCAAGCGGCCGTCGATCTTCTTTCGCAGCCTCGCCGCGGTCGAAGCCTCGCCCGCGTGCCCGCTTTGCGGCGGCCGGCATCTGACGCGGCTCATTTCCCGCACCGCCCAGGTGCTTTCCGAGGATAGCCGGCTGGATCGCCTGAGCGACAGCGCCGACCTGTCCGACGTCGACGAGAACGACCCGAAGAGCATGGCGCGCTGGGCCAAGAAGATGGGCCAGGAGATGGGTGGAGACGAGCTCGGGGAGGACTTCGACCAGGTGGTCGACGAAATGGGAGACGGAGATCCTGATGGCCCGGCCGGCCTGGACGACGACGAGCTGTGACGAGGTCCCGCATCGACAGCATCCGGGGCCGCGAGATCCTTGACTCGCGCGGCAACCCGACCGTCGAGGTAGACGTGCGCCTCGAGTCCGGCGAGCTGGGTCGGGCCGCCGTTCCGTCGGGCGCCTCGACCGGGGCGCATGAGGCGGTCGAGCTACGCGACGGCGATCAGGGGCGCTATCGCGGCAAGGGTGTGCTCAAGGCAGTCGGGCATGTCAATGGAGAGATCGCTGCCGCGTTGCGGGGCGCCGATCCGAGTGACCAGCGCACCATCGACGAACGGCTGATCCATCTCGACGGCACCGCGAATAAATCGCGACTGGGCGCCAATGCCGTGCTCGGCGCCTCGTTGGCGGTGGCGCGGGCTGCGGCGCTGGCGGCCCAGCAGCCGCTCTATCGTTATCTTGCCGCCGATCGCGAGTTGCTGATGCCAGTCCCGATGATGAACATCTTGAACGGCGGCAAGCACGCGCAGACCAAGGTCGATTTCCAAGAGTTCATGGTGGTGCCCGCGGGCGCGCCCAGCTACCGCGAAGGGCTCCGCTGGGGTGCCGAGGTGTTTCACGTGCTCAGGCAAACGCTCCACGACCGCGGCCTGAGCACTGGGCAAGGCGACGAGGGAGGATTCGCGCCGGAGCTCAAAGCCAATGAAGACGCCATGTCGCTGCTGGTCGAGGCGATCGAGCGCAGCGGCCACCGGCCGGGCCAGGAGGTCTTCATCGCGCTGGACCCGGCGGCCTCTGAGTTCTATCGCGACGGACGCTACGAGCTGAGTGGCGAGGGACGCAGCCTCCAAGCCGAGGAACTGATCGATCGTTGGGCCACCTGGATCGATCGCTACCCGGTCATCTCGATCGAGGACGGCCTGGCCGAAGACGATTGGGAGGGCTGGCGCCTGCTGACCAGCCGGCTGGGGAAGCGGGTGCAACTTGTCGGCGACGACATCTTCGTGACCAATGTCGTCCGCCTGCGCCGCGGCATCGAGGGCGGCATCGCCAACAGCATCCTGATCAAGGTCAACCAGATCGGCACGCTGACCGAGACGCTGGAAACGATGGCGACCGCTCGCCGGGCGGGATACCGCGCCGTGGTTTCGCACCGATCCGGTGAGACCGAGGACACCTTCATCGCGGACCTCGCCGTTGCCACGGGCGCCGGGCAGATAAAAACCGGTGCGCCGTCACGCTCGGAGCGGGTTGCGAAGTACAATCGGCTCCTACAGATCGAGGAACAGGTGGGTAGCACCGTACCGTATCCCGGGCGCGTGGCGTACATCGGTGTCTAGGCGCGTCCCGCCGCGGGGATTCTTCGGTGAGGGGTCGCCCTTTGGCCAGCTCCCCACGGAACCGAGCTTCCCCACGATCCGGATCTCGCGACGAGCGGTTTTCTGGATCGTCCTGATCGCGGTCGCGCTACTGCTTCTCTTTCTGTTGAAGCCGTTTGCGACGCTCTATACCGACTATCTCTGGTTCCGCGCCCTCGGGTACGGCGGTGTCTTCGGGACGCGCTTCGCCGCCCAGATCTGGTCGTTCTTCATCTTCGCCATCCTCTTCTGGGTCATCGGCGCGGCCAACGTACTGCCTGCCCTCAATCCCAGCCGGCGTCTATCGTCGATCGGGATCCGGCAGCGGCTGATGACCAACCCACCCACCATCCTGGCCATGCTGGCGATCGTCTTACTCGGCCTGCTGTTCGGCCGGATCGCGGCCGGGCAGTGGCAGACGATCCTGACCTTCTTCAACCAGAAGCCCTTCAATGTCCAGGACCCGATCTGGCACCAGGACGTTGCCTTCTACGTCTTCACCCTCCCCTTTTACCGATTCGTCTGGGGCTGGCTGCTCGGCGTTGTCATCCTCATGATGCTGGTGGTGGCCGGCCTCTACGCCTCGCGCGGCGGCTTCCAGAACTTCCTGCTGCCGGCCCGCGCGGTTCGGCATCTATCGCTGCTTGCGGCGGCTTTTGCCGCGCTGCTCGCCATCCATTACCGGCTCGACCTCTACGAGCTGCTGTTGAGCAAGCGGGGCTTCGTCTACGGCGTTGGCTATGCGGATGTCGCGGCCCGAATTCCGGCCTACTGGATCATGACGGTGCTGATGGGGCTGATCGCCATCGGCCTCGTGGTGAATGCGGCCGGGGCGCGCCTCGCGCCGCTTCCCGCGGCGCTGGTCGCCTGGCTGGGCGCGGCCTTCATTCTGCTCGTCCTCTTTCCCGGGGTGGTGCAGCGGTTCCAGGTCGCGCCGAGCGAGTTGTCACGGGAGACGCCGTACATCAAGAACGCGATCGACTTCACCCGGCTGGCGTTCGGCCTGACCAGTATCACGGACCGGCCTTTTACGCCTCAGGACACGCTGACCGCCGATAAGGTGGCTAACAATCCGCAGACGGTCCAGAACGCGCGCCTCTGGGATCCGCAACTGGCGCTCCCCTTTACGCTGGAGAACATCCAGAGCCTGCGCACCTATTACCAGTTCTACCCGGATGAGGTGGCGGTCGACCGCTACCAGCTCGGCGGCCAGTACCTGCAACTCTTGCTCGCTGCCCGTGAGCTGAACCCCGACAAGGTGAGCCAGGTGGCAAATACCTGGGTCGCGCTCAAGCTGCAGTACACCCACGGCTACGGCGTGGTCGCTGCCCGCGCCAACGAGGCAACCGCGCAGGGCGATCCCGTCCTGACGCTCCAGGACATCCCGCCGGCCGGTGCGCCGGCCGTGACGCAGTCCGGGATTTACTTCGGCCGTCACACGACGAACTATGTGTTGACCGACTCGAAGCAGGCCGAATTCGATTATCCCTTCACCACCGATCAGTACACGCAGTGGAAGGGCACGTCGGGCGTGCCGTTATCGTCCGCGCTTCGGAGCCTGGCCTTTGCCATCCGATTCGGTGACATCAACCTGCTGATCAGTCCACAGCTGACGTCCCAGACGCAGGTCTTGTTCAACCGTGCTGTCCAGGATCGGGTGGCGGCGCTCGCGCCCTTCCTACAGTTCGACCAGGATCCCTACGTCGTGGTGGTCGACGGCCACATCTACTGGATCCTCGACGGGTTCACGGTGACCGACCACTACCCGTACAGCGAGATGCCGCCCGACGATGGCGGTCCCCTGACGGGCGTCAACTACGCGCGCAACTCCGTCAAGGTAGTGGTCGACGCCTACCAGGGCACCACAACCTTCTATCAGATTGACACGAAGGACGCGATCGCCAACACCTACGCCTCGATCTTCCCCGGACTCTTCAAGCCGTTTAGCCAGATGCCCGCCGGGCTGCAGGCGCACATCCGCTATCCCCGCGACCTTTTCAACCGGCAGGCCGAACGGTTCACGTACTTTCATATGACAGACCCCACCGTTTTCTACCTCCGCTCGGATCTCTGGAACATCGCGAAGGAAAATTTGGCGCAGGGCGGCAGCGCATCGCCGATTCGCCCCTTCTATGTCATCAGCCGGCTTCCCGGCGAGCCCCGCGAGGAGTTCCTCACGATCCTGCCCTACGCGCCCAACGGCAAGACGAACATGATCGCCTACCTGGCGGCGCGCTCCGATCAGCCTGACTACGGCACGCTCTTCGATTTCCGTTTCCCCAAGGACAGCCTGGTCGTCGGTCCGCAGCAGGTGGAGGCCAACATCGATCAGGCGCCGCTGATCAAGTCGCAATTCGCGTTACTGAATGCCCCGGGGTCGAGCGTCATCCGCGGCAACCTCCTCGTCCTGCCGATCGAGACGTCGCTGCTCTACATCGAGCCGGTCTACCTCGAAGCGACCAACGTGGCCAAGCCGCAACTGAAGAAGGTGATCGCGGCCACCGGCCAGAACGTCGTGATGGAGGACACGCTCGACAAGGCACTGGCGGCCCTGCTCGGCCAGGCGACGCCGACCACCACGCCAGGCGGCACCACCCCACCAACTGGCACGGTGGCCCAGTTGATCGCCTCGGCCAAGGCGCATTATGACGCCGCCCAGCAGGACCTCAAGAGCGGCAACTTCACGGGCTACGCGCAGGAGATCCAGACAGTGGGGCAGATCCTGCAACAGCTAGCCGCCCTGCAGACGTCGACGACCGCCTCCCCGAGCGCTTCGCCAAGCGCTTCACCCTAAAGGAACAAAAAAGGGCGCTTGCCTGCACGGCAAGCGCCCGGTCCGAGCCCCCGGAACCTGGCTGGTTAGTGGCCGCCTGGCAGCGAATCGGCGACGGCGAGCAGGGCGGCGACGACGGCGGCGAGTAGGGCGATGAACCGGTACATGAGCACCCTCCTTGGTGGTGACCGGGTGCTCCCGACCGATTAGCCGGAAATTTAACACCCGGTTGAATTTGCTGTCAATATACTTTCCACGGTGCGGTTTAGCGAGGCTATACTTTCGGAGACGGCATGAACTCGGTGGGGGAGCGTCTCCGACAAGCGCGGCTGGCCCGGGGACTCACACAGGAACAGCTCGCCAGCGGCCTGGCTACCAAGGGGTTCATCAGCCAGGTGGAGCGCAACCGGGCCACCCCCTCGCTGGCCAAGCTTCGCCTGATGGCGGAGCGCCTCGGGCTCCCCCTGGGCCACTTCACCGGCGATCGTTCGCCGCTCGAGCTGAGCTACCTGCGAAAGAGCGCGCAACTGGCCATCAAGGCCGGGGAACCCGATCGAGCTCTCCATCTTCTCGAGGAGGCCGCCGCGCACACGATGACGGCCAACGAGCGCGCCGACCTCCAGCGGATCAGCGGGATGGCGCTGGATGCGCTCCACCGGCTGCCCGAGGCGCTCGTTGCCCACCAGACGGCCGCCGCCGCCGCCCCGCCGGACGACCCCGAGCTGAACGGCGCGATCTACGCCGAAATCGGGACCGTTCTCAACCAGCAGGAGCAGTTCAATAGCGCCGTCGAGGCCGGCCTGCGCGCGCTCCAGTGGCTGGAGCGCTCCAAACATGCCGATCCCGCGCTGCGGTCTCGTGTACTGACCAACCTCGGCCGCTCCTGCTGGAGCCTGGGACAGCTCGAGCAGGCGCACGCCTTTCACACCCAGGCCCTGGAGGCGGCGACGGACGCGGAAAGCCTCTTTAGAATCGCGAACGCCCACATGGCACTCGGCATCACGGCCCGGGCCAAAGGCCAACTCGATGCCGCAATCGAGCACTGCAATCGCGCCCTCGAAATCCACGCGCGTATCAAGCAGGAACGCGCCGCCAATCGAGTCCTCAACAACATCGGCGATGTCCATTACGCCGCGGGGCGGAAGGCGCAAGCCTGGGACTTCCAGCACCGCTGCCTTCGTCGCGCCCGCGAAATCGCCGATGACTTTGAGATCGGCGCCGCCGCCGGGGAGCTCGCGCGGTACGCACTCGAAGCAGGAGAGGAGGCCGATGCCTTGGAGTTCGCCCGGGAGAGCCAGCGCGCCAGCGAACGGTCAAAAGACCACCTGCATCAGGCGCTCGCGGCCGCCATCGAGGGGGCGGCCGCCGAAAAGCTCGGCCACAAAAAGCTCGCCGATCGTCAGTTCCGCGCGGCCACGACGATGCTCATCGAACGAAATGCCGCCGGAAAACTCAGCGAGGTCTGCGCCATGTACGCTGACATCCTTCGCAGCCGCGGGGAAAACGACCGCGCCTTCGCGGTCATGCGGATGGCGGTGGCGCGTGATTTCAGCAAGCTCCCGGTGCTGCTCAAGACCGGGAAGTGATGCCTCCGTGATCGCCCGAGCGGAAGATACGGTGCCGACGGTGCTGGTGGCTGAGGATGAGGACAGCAGCCAACGAGAGCTGCGAACCTGCCTCGAGCGCGGAGGTTACCGCGTGATCACGGCCGGCGATGGGGCAGCTGCCTTGCGCATGCTGGCGGCCCATGTCTGCGAGCTGGTGCTCTGCGAGGCACTCTTACCGGATATGGATGGCTTCGAGGTCTGCCGGGCGATCAAAGAGGCGCCTTCCACCGCGGAAATCCCGGTCGTGCTGCTGATGTCCGGCGACGACGAGGTCCAGCGCGAACGCGCCATACAGGCGGGCGCCGACGATGTCGCCCTCAAGCCCATCGACCGTGCCCGGCTGCTGGCGCTGGTTCGGGTGCAGCTTCGCATTGCCGGACTCAACAGACAGGTCAATAAGCTCGAGAGTGTCGTCGTCACGCTGGCGCGCGCGGTCGAGGATCGTGACCACAGCAGTGCCGGCCAGTCGGAAAAAGTCGCCCACTGGGCGATGCAGCTGGGCAGCGCCATCGACTTACCGGACGACCAGTTGCCCCTGTTGTACAAGGCTGCTCTGTTGCACGACGTCGGCACCCTGAGCGTCCCCGTCGACGTCCTCTCCAAAGAAGGCCGTCTCGACCCGGGGGAATTCGGTCAGGTGAAACGCCACCCCATCGTCGGCGAAGAGATTCTCGGAGCCCTACCAAGCACCGACCACCTGCTGCCGGCGGTCCGCCATCACCACGAACGGGTGGACGGCGCCGGATATCCGGACGGACTGGGCGGTGAGGACATCCCCCTGTTCGCCCGGATCATCGCGATTGCGGATGCCTTCGTCGCGATCACCAGCGATCGCCCCTATCGTCCGCGACGGCCGCGTGAGGAGGCGATCCGCCTCCTCAGGCAGGGTGGGGGCAAACAATGGGATGCGGCCCTTGTCGAACGCTTCCTCCTGCTCGTCGAAGAGAGCGACGCCAAGGCACGTCCCGAGGCACAGACCGCCGGTTAGCCCGAGCGGCCCCTGCGAGCAGGCGTCCGACGATCACGCAGTCGAACGTCTCAAACGCTCGTACGGCACGTTCCGCGCCACTCGCGTCGGGCGACGCCCGGGCGGAATCCGAGCGCCGCGCATAGCCGGCGGCAACGTTCTCCGGGAAAATCCGGGAGACGAGCTTCCAGAAACCTCGGGCTTCGGCTGCGTCGATCGGCGCCGTTGAGCGCCAGCCGGCCCACGCCCCGGCCTTAAGCCTTTAGCTCGGCATAGACGGAGAACTCGGCAACACCCGCATAGGCTCGCCGAGGTCGTGCGCAGCTCGGTCTCGAAGGTGGCCAGGCGATCCTGGATGCCCTGGTTGTAGATCTCGGCAATGACGGACGCGTCGCCCAGCTCGGCTGGACGGGCTCTCGTGGTGCGGTCAACTTCTCAGCGTTCTCTCAGTCTGCTCAGAGTCTGTGCTCATCCAGGAGCGCGATGCTGAATCCAGCAATAGCCGCCTCCGGCGTGAAAAAGGCGGCGCAATAGCCGCCTCCGGCGTGGAAAAGGCGGCGCAATAGCCGCCTCCGGCGTGGAAAAGGCGGCGCGAGGATCAAACGGAAATGAGCACCCTGCATTCGCTTTTTGGAAACCTGGCGGCGGCGGGCACCGTCTACGGCTGGCGGATCGATGCCATAATGCTGGGCGGCCTGCTCTGGGCTCTGGCCGCCAGCTATTCCCAGCTGCGGGCTACGATCGCTTAGCGCGGCCATTCCTCCGGGCGATCGATATCATCGCCTAGCCTGGCGGACAGGTCGATCTCGGTCACCGAGTCGGGGTGTGCCGTGATCACTCGCTGACCACCTTCATCACCACCCAACGCCAGCAAGTCCGGAAAGAATCGGCAATCGAACACCGGCGGATTACCGCGATGGTCGCCAAATCGAGGAACGATGATCCGGCCGGGCGAGAAGGCATGGACGAGCTTCTCGATGGCCTCCACCGTCAGATAGGGTTGGTCGCCGACGCCGATCAAGGCGGCGTTCGTGGTTGCCGGCAGGGCGCGAAGGCCAATGGCGATCGAGCTGCTGATCCCACGGTCCGGCTCCGGATTCTCTTGAATCAAAAGGGGCAGGCCGGCGAGCGCATCGGTCAGCCGCGGATCATCGGAGACGACCGCGATCAGTGGCGACAGACCGGCGTTCAAAAAGGTGCGCGCCGCTCGGCGCACCAAGGGCTCGCCCTGCCACGGTTCGAGGAGCTTTTGACGACCGAAGCGGGTCGATTGCCCGGCCGCCAGCAGGATGCCGGCGATCAGCCGGCGGGGGTCGCGGCCTTGAGCTCCTGGTCGACGCAACTGGCAAACCGTTGGGCCATCCGCTGAGCGACCTCCTGCATGATGCCGGTGCGTCCGAACTGGGCCACCACGCCGCTGACGGCCAGGTCCGTGTTCATCACGACGTTTGTCCCCTTGTCACTCGGTTCAAGCTGTGCCGTCATCGTCGCCGAGGCGCCGCCACGTCCCCGAGTCTCGGCACCCTCGGCTTTAACCCGCACCGTGTGGCTCCCGAGGTCGATGCTCTCCATCGTGATCCGGCCCTTGTAAGAGACCGCGATCGGACCGAGCTTGACCTCGATCTTGCCGGCGTAGGTCTTGTCGTCGATCACCTCGGTAAGCGATGCCCCCGGGACGCAATGCGCGATCTTCTGCACATCGAGGAGGTACGCCCAGGCCGCATCGACCGGCGCGCCCAGCTCGAAGCGCGTCGTGATCAGCATGCGTCTAGCGTACCGATTCCATGGACGCCCTGCCAGACTCAGTCCGGTGAGGCCGCGGCTCGTCATCGTCAGCGGGGCCCCGGGCAGCGGGAAGACCGTCCTCGCCACCAGCCTGTCAAAGGCGCTTGGCCTCCCATTGCTGACCAAGGACATGATCAAGGAAGCGATGATGGATGCGCTGCCGGTGCCGGACCGCCAGACATCGATGCAGATGGGCGCAGCGGTGTTTCGCATTTTGTACTCGCTGACCCAGTCCCTGCTGGCTGCCGGCGTTGGCATCGTGCTCGAGGCTCCCTTTACGGCCCCGCACGCTGAAGCGCCGCTGCGAGAGCTCGCCGGAAAGTCGAGGGCGATGATGATCCAGTGTGAATCGCCGGCGGAGCTCGCCGTGGAACGCTACCGCAACCGCTTCCGACTGGGCCAGCGCCACCCCGGCCACTTCGATGGCGTCGTGCTGGATGGGCTTGCCGGGCGCATTCAGTCAGGCGAGTTTGAGGCACCGTCGATCGACGTGGCAACGCTTGTCGTCGATACCCGTGAGGGCTACGTCCCGACCCTGGAGGAGATCGTCGCCTGGCTCGAGCCGGCATGAAGAGGCGCGTGAGATCCCAGAGGCCGACACGTCGCGCTGCCGGCCTCACGAGCGCCTGTTGGACCGAGTCTACGTCAGGAGACGGCGATTGGCGTTCCGGGATCGACGAGGTGGATCCAGGTCAATCCGGCGGGAAGGTGCATCACCTTGCCGTCGGCACCGAGGATCTTTAGCGGCAGCTCGGGGTTCAACAGGTCCCAGGTGCCCGCAAAGTGATGGCCCTGGGTGAAAACGTCAGCGGGACCGGTGCCCTGCAGGTCGAAGTCGACCGCCGGCGCCCCCAGAACATCGGTGAAGCCGGCGTCGTGGTGCGCGACCTGGATCAGGACGACGTTCACCGGCTTGATCGGCTGCCCCGTGTCCCTGTCGAGGAGAGGCCCCAGCTCGGTTCCGTATGCGTAGGCGCTATCAGAGGCCGAGAACGTGTAGGTCACCCGGTGAAAACTCGTCTGGTCGAAGACGATGCGGTTGGCGACGGCCGGTGCCGGGGTGGCGGCGGGCTCGCCCGGTAATGGCAGCACGTATGTGACCCGTGGCGCGTGTTTGCTCACCCCCTGAGCGAGGCGGTCGCCGTCGGTATACAGGTTGTGCGGCGCCCGCCGGCTCGGGTCGCGTGCGAAATAGATACCGCCATCGCTGCTCTCGCTGAGCGCCGGAATCTGTTGCTCTTCGATTGTCTGCAGCACCTTGATGTTCGCTCCAGAGAAAAAGATCACGCCGTGGTAGGCGTGCCAGAGCCGGATCGTTACCGGCCGGGCGCTGCGCACCGGCTCGATCCGCTGGCTCCCCGACGGCTTGAAGTAGATCGCGGTCATGCGCGTGATGCCGCCTTCGGCCAGGTACTCATAGACGATGTTGGCCTGCTGCAACCCGGCGAGCGGGCGCGCCAGGATCGAGTTCTCGATTTGCACCATGGCAGGCCCGGGGCGGCTCGGTGTCGGGGTCGGTGCCGGGCCGGCGGTCGTGCCGCACCCAGCGAGCAGCATCAGGGCCAGGCCACACGAAAGCGTGGACCGGTAGGGAATCGCCCTTCTCATCGACAGGTAGCAGTATAAGAAAAAGCGATAGTGTAGCCCGCCCGGCAGTGTGGTAACTTCCAAATGATGCTGCCGCACGAAATGCTCCAGACCCAAACCCAGGTCGAGCGCTCGCTACTCAGCCGGACAATGGGCTGGCTGGCGCTCTCGCTGGCCCTGACGGCCGGCGGCGTCTACCTCTGGATCGCCGGCGTGGTGCCGCAGAACATTCCGTGGTTCCTCTACTTCCTGATCGCGATTGGCCTGATCTTTGCGATTCAGGCCACGGCCAACGCGAAGAACCATACGCTCGCCGCGGGACTCCTGGGGCTCTTCTCGGTGGTGGAAGGCCTCTTCATCGCCCCGATCGTTTCGTATTACCTGGGCGCGGCACCCGATGCGGTTGGCAATGCCCTGCTGGGAACCGTCGGCATCTTCCTGGTCGCGGCCGCGGTCGTCTACCTGACCAGCATCAACCTGGCGGCGTGGGGCCGCTATCTCCTCGG
>Ga0070698_100008059_pt1 | contig 11396 bp, 8 predicted proteins | sample KBSK1502metaG_FD_65477 | JGI IMG/M metagenome (GOLD analysis project Ga0070698, IMG submission 65477) | Corn, switchgrass and miscanthus rhizosphere microbial communities from Kellogg Biological Station, Michigan, USA - KBS K1-50-2 metaG | ecosystem: Host-associated > Plants > Roots >...
GTTCGCCCGCTCGAGCAGCTCGTCGAGCGTGTCGATCGGCTTCATCAGCTGCACGCCGTTCTGCTCGGCGGCGAGCCCCTTGTCCACCTTGAGGAACGGGACGACCTGCTTCTCGGTCCACAGGTACCGCGCCGTCGGGACGCCCTGCATGTCCCGCTCCATGGTCTGCTCGAACAAGATCGCCGCCAGGATGCGCGAGCCGCCGAACGCCGGGTCGGTGATCACCCGTGTCCGCATCGCGTGGACAAGGTCGAACATCTCCTCTTCGGAGGCGTACCGGCTCTGGTCGATGCCGTACTCGGCCAGCGCCTTCGGCGTGCTGCCGCCGCTTTGGTCGAGCGCCGCGAAGAACCCGCGACCCGAGCGGACCTTCTCCAGTTGCGTGGCGTCCATGCCTGCCATCCTTGCAGCCCCGGAAACGAGCGTGAGCAGCGCGGTGTACGAACGGCGCCAGGTCAGTGTCAGCGGCACCGGCTGGGCCTGCACGGGCGTCAGGACGGACGGTAACCTGCGCTGGTCAGCATCCGGCGCAGGTCCGCGACCATCTGCGCGTCGATGTCCTTGCCGGGAGGCGGGTCGAGGAACTCCCGGTCTGGCCCGATCGTGACGGCGACCTTGCCGTCGTGCCGCACGGTGACCGTGCCGACGGCTTCCAGCAGCGACAGCACCGCCCGCCATTCGACGTTGTGGCTCACCGGGTGCCGGAAGATCTGCCGCAGCGTATCGCGGTGCCGGTTGTTCAGGTGCTCTGGCTGAGACGGCGATGTCATGGCGTTCCCTCCGGGCCCGGCGGAACCTGAAAGTCTAGTCCTGCACCCTGAGGAGTTCCGATGAGCACAGCGACGGATGAGCGGGTCGCCGCGGCCCTCGGCCATTGGGCGCCGCGGTTCGTGTCCAACGGCACCGACTACCCGGACTTCCAGGCGACCCTGGCCCGGATCACCCGGTGGGATGACTGGTGCCGCGAGTGGGGCATGACCGCCGAGGCGTACGAGCGGCTGGCGCTGCGGGCGGAGGCCGCGGGCCACGAGGTCACGGCCGGCGGCGCCTGGCGGCGCGCCGCGCTGTGCTGGCACTGGGGCAAGTTCGTGTTCGTCGATCACCCGGACGAGATGCGCGCGGCGCACGAGCGCACGGTCGACTGCTACCGGCGGGGCGCGGCGACGCTCACCCCGCCTGCCGAGCCGGTGCGGATTCCGTACCCGGTGCGTCGCGCCGGAGGCGCGCCGGTAAGCATCGCGCTGGCCGGCTACCTGCGCGTCCCGGAACCTGCCCGGGGCGCGGCCGGCCAGCGGCCCCCGGTGGTGATCATGGTGCCGGGACTGGACTCGGTGAAGGAGGAGCTGCAGGCCACCGCGGAGTACTTCCTCCAGCGCGGGCTGGCCACGCTCGCGATCGACGGGCCCGGCCAGGGCGAGGCCGAGTACGAGCTGCCGATCGAGCCCGCCTACGAGCGGGTGGCCGCGGCCGTCGCCGACTTCCTGGCCGACCGCCCGGAGATCGACCCGGGCCGGATCGGGCTGATGGGCGTCAGCCTGGGTGGCTACTACGCGGCCCGCTGCGCCGCGTACGAGCCCCGGCTGCGCGCGGCGGTCGCGCTGGCCGGGCCGTACCGGTTCGACCAGGACTGGGACACCCGGCCGCCGCAGAGCCGCGCCACGTTCCAGCGCCGGTCGGGGGCGGGCACCCCGGAGGAGGCCAGGCGGCTCGCGGCCGCGCTCACCCTGGAGCAGGCCGCGCCGCGGATCACGATCCCGCTGCTGGTCGTGCACGGCGCACGGGACGGGATGGTCAATCCCCGGCAGGCGGAGCGGCTGGCCGCGGAGGCGCCCGGCGCGGAGCTCGTGATGTACCCCGCAGGCAACCACGGCGTCACGAACCAGGCGTTCGAGTCCCGGTCGATGATGGCGGACTGGCTGGCGGCCCGTCTTCAAGGTTCGTGACGGCGCCGCTCGTCACGGCCCCGCCCAGGTACAGCGCGCCGATCTCGGGGTGCTCCAGCACCTCGGTGCCGGTGCCGGACAGCCGCACCCGGCCGTTCTCCAGCACCAGCCCGTGGGTGGACAGCCGCAGCCCGGCCCGCGCGTTCTGCTCGACCAGCAGGATCGTCTTGCCCCGCTCGTTCATCATCCGGATGGAGCCGAACACCGACTTCAGCACCTTCGGCGCCAGGCCCATCGACGGCTCGTCCAGGATCACCAGGACCGGGTCGAGCATCAGGCACCGGGCGAACTCCACCAGCCGCTGCTGCCCGCCGGACAGGCTGCCCGCCTTTGCGCCCAGCCAGGGCGTCACCTGCGGGAAGGTCTCCAGCACGCCGTCCAGCCGCTGCCCGGCGAGGCGCCGGTCGCGCAGGATGTACCCGCCGAGCGCGATGTTGTCCCGCACCGTCATGTCCCGGAACAGGCTGTGGTTCTGCGGCACCTGCACGACGCCGAGCTGCAGGATCGCCCGCGGGCTCTTTCCGGTCACGTCCCGCCCGTGCAGCGAGATCCGGCCCGTCCGCGGCCGCAGCAGCCCGCTGATGGCGCCGAGCAGGGTGGACTTGCCGGCCCCGTTCGGGCCGACCACGCACGTGATCCCGCCGTCCGGCACGGTGAGCGACACGCCGCGCAGCACGTCGCTGCCGCCGTAGCCGACCGCCAGGTCGTCCACGACGAGCGCGGGCTGCCACCCGCCCGGGCCGCCCGGCCGGCTAGCCGTCACCGTCGTCACCGTCGTCACCGTCGTCGGTCCCCAGGTAGGCGTCGAGCACGCGGCGGTCGGTCCTGATCAGCTCGGGCGGCCCGGTCACGACCGGCGTGCCGTTGTCGATGACCGTGACCCGGTCGCACAGCCCCATCACGAAGTCCATGTTGTGCTCGACGATGAGGAACGTGGTCCCGGCCCGGTTCAGGTCCCGGATCCGGTCGGCGATGACGCCGATCAGCGTGAGGTTAACCCCGCCGGCGGGCTCGTCGAGCAGCACGATCGCCGGGTCGGCGATCAGCACGTAGGACAGCTCGAGCAGCTTGCGCTGGCCGTAGGACAGCGTGCCCGCCAGCGCCCCGGCGTGCTCGGCGATCCCGGTGAACTCGAGCAGTTCCATCGCGCGCCGGCGGGTCGCCGGCCCGCCGGCCCGCGCGACCAGGGTGCGCAGGCCGCCGTGGCTTGGGGCGGAGCCGTTCGGGAGGATCTCACGGTGCCCGGCCGCGACGATCATGTTCTCCATCACGGTCAGCCGGCGAAACACCCTGGTCAGCTGGAACGTGCGGCCGATGCCGTGGCGGAACACCCGGTCCGGGGGCGCGTTCGTGATGTCGGTGTCGCGCAGCCAGACCCGGCCGCTGTCGGCGCGCTCGTACCCGCTGATGACGTTGAACAGCGTCGTCTTGCCCGAGCCGTTGGGGCCGATCAGGCCCGCGATGCTGCCTTCGGCGACCTCGATCGAGCAGCCGGCCAGCGCCTGCACGCCGCCGAACGCCTTGGCCACGCCCTCGGTGCGCAGCAGCGCGGTCACGCCGCGCCGCCCCGGCTGGCGGCGGCCGCCTGCTGCGCTGCCGCCTCGCCCGGCGGCGGCTGCCGCGCGGCGCGCCGCCGGGCGAGCCGGGCCTGCCCGGCGGTCAGCCACTCCCGCGCGCTCGGGATCAGGCCGCGCGGCAGGAAGAGGATCACCAGCAGGAACAGCCCGCCGAGCAGGATCTCCGACAGGTACCCGTTGGGGAACGTGAGCGTCAGCTGCTGCTGCGCCGGCTCAAGGATCAGCGCGCCGAGGACCGGGCCGGCCAGCGTGCCGAACCCGCCGAGGAACGCCATCAGCGCCACGGTCAGGTCGAACGCCGGGTCGAACACGGTCGAGGGCAGCGCCTGCCCGATGAGGTAGAACCACAGCCCGCCGACGATCCCGGTGACGAACCCCGAGATCACGAACGCGCTGAGCTTGACCCGCATCGCGCGCACGCCCAGGCCGCGGGCGCGGTCCTCGTCGTCCCTGATGGCCAGCAGCTGCAGCCCGAACGCCGACCCGCGGATCTGCCAGGACAGCGCGACCGTCGCCACCGCGATGATCAGCGCCGCGTAGTAGAACGGGTTGTTGACGGTGGCCGGGTCCCAGTTCAGGAACGCCGACGACACGCCCGCGGTGCCGTTGGTGAACGAGAAGTTGTACGCCATCAGCTGGAAGATGAAGAACACCGCGATCGTGATCACGACGAACGTGTGCCGCCTCGCCCGCAAGGCGATGAGCCCGAACGGTACGGCCACGACCGCCGCGGCCAGCCCGGCCAGCGGCAGCGTGGCGAAGATCACGTCCCCGTTCAGGTGCTGGTGGAGGGCCAGCAGCCCCACCGCGTAGGCGCCCGTGCCGAAGAACACCGCGTGCCCGAGCGAGATGTAGCCGGTGTAGCCGGAGAACAGGCCCCACGCGCTGACCGCGGCAACGTAGATCAACGTGTTGGTCCCGAACAGGATGTTCAGCGCGCCGCCCGCCACCAGCGGGAACACCGCGGCCACCGCCACCAGCGCGGCGAGACCGGCCGCGCGCCAGTGCCGGGCCAGCGCCTTCACTGCGTCCTGGTCCACTCGCCTGTGGGGCGCCTGGAGGCGCCCCTCCGGCTCGCTCACTGCGCCCTGGCCTCCTTCCGGCCGAGCAGGCCGGTCGGGCGGATCGTGAGCACGAGCACGAGCGCGCCGTAGAACACCACGACCGCCCAGCTCGGCGACCAGAGCACGTCGACCACCGACTCCAGCGTGATCATGAAGACCGCCGCCGCGAGCGCGCCCGCGATGCTGCCGAGGCCGCCGAGGATGATGATGGCCAGCAGCCGGGAGATCAGGTCGTAGCCGGAGTTGGGGTTGAAGGAGTTGAGCGCGCCGAACACCATCCCGCCCGCCGCGGTGGCGGCCACCCCGATGCCGAACGTCAGCGCGGCAACCCGGTTCACGTCGATGCCGACGAGCCGCGCCGCGGTCTGGTCCTGCATCGTCGCCCGGACGCTGCGGCCGAACGTGGTCCGGTACAGGATCAGGTAGATCGCGGCCACCAGCACCACGGCGAGCCCGAACCCGAGCAGGTAGATGTCGGCCAGGTAGAAGCCGAACAGCTTCACCGTGGACGTCACGTACCACCCGTGCAGCTGCACGACGCCCGCGCCGAAGATCGTGTACAGGATCCCTTCGATGATGATCGCCACCGCGTAGCTGGCCAGCAGCGACATGGAGGTGCGCTCCGAGCCGCGCAGCGGCCGGATGAACGCGAGCTGGATGGCCACGCCGAGCACGAACATCGCCGGGACCGTCACCAGCAGCCCGACGAACAGGTCGATGTGCAGGTGCACCGACAGCACGTAGCTGAGGTAGGCCGCGAGCACCACCAGCACGCCCTGCGCGATGTTGATGATGTCCAGCACGCCGAAGATCAGGGTCAGCCCCACGGCCATCAGCGCGTAGACGCCACCACCCAGGATCCCATCGACGATGGCCTCGTAGAGTTGGCGTCCCATGCTCCGCGCTTCCGTGTGTTCTCCGGGGCTCGGGGGCTCCGGGGCTCCGGGCGGGCCGGCCCGGGCTCAGGCGCCCGCGTGCTCAGCTAGCCCAGTGCGGCTTCGGGTTCAGGATCGGCTGCGACCCGGCGGCGGTGGCCGGCAGCACCTGCACGAACTTACCCGTCGGCTGCCACTGGAAGATGAACATGGTGGCCTTCGTGTTTTCCCCGACGGCGTTGAACTGCGCCGGGCCCTGCACGGTCTGGATCGTTACCCCGCTGTGCAGGTAGTGGATGATCTTCGCGTTGTCGGTGCCCTTGGTCGCGGTGACCGCGGCCGCGGCGACCTCACCCACCGAGTATGCCTCGGCGACGTCAGCGTTGATCCCCGACGGGGTGCCGCCGTACTTGGCGATATAGGCGCTGACCATGGCCTGGCTCAGCGGATTCTGGAAGCCGCCGTACCAGCCGTTCGGCACCATGATCCCGTTCGCGTTGCCCGCGCCGACCGCGCTGAGGTACGCCGCGCCCTGGTCCGGGCCGGACGACGCCGCCATGATCATCGGGTTGTAGTGCTGCTGCTCGAACGCGGTCATGAACGCCGACACGGTGGGCACGTCCACCGAGCCGAGCACGACCATCTGCGCGTTGGTCGCCGCCACCGCGTCCGCGCCCGCGTGGAAGTCGGGGTTCTCGGCGGGATAGACCTGCGAGTACACGGTCTTCACCCCGGCCTTCACCAGGATGCTCTGCGCGGTCATCACCATCGGGTCGGCGAACGGGTCGTTCACCATCGGGTAGGCGGCGGTCTTCGGCCGCTGGCTGGGCGGCAGCGAGGCCACCCAGTTGGCGAACAGCACGAGTTGGTTGGCGATCGGCGGGCTCGGGTCGAAGACGTTCGGCAGGCTCTGCTGGAACACGGCGGGGCCGCCGCCGGCGCCCTCGATGAACGCGTACCCGGATCGCGCGGCCACCTTGGCGGTCGGCACGGTGAGCAGGGTCGAGAACGGCCCGAACACCAGGTTGTCGTGGTTGGAGCTGATCAGCTTCGTGTAGTTCGTGGCGGCCGTCGTCGGGTTGCTGGCGTCGTTGAGTATGTCCAGCTTGACCTTGCGGCCGCCGAGCAGCCCGCCGTGGCTGTTGACGTAGCTCTGCCACAGCTCGTAGCCGCGTTCGAACGCCTGGCCGTCGGTCGAGAAGTCACCGGTCAGTGACAGCGACGCGCCGATCACGATGGGGTTGTGTCCGTTGTTGCTGTTGTTGCTGCCGCTGCTGCACGCGGCCAGGGTGGCGCTCGCCAGGGCCGTCGCGGTCGCGAGTGCGCAGAGCCGGGTGGCGTGAAGTCTCATCCTGGTCTTCCTTCCCGGGTGACTGCAACCGTTTGCATCGTACTTTTCTCCGTGCGGCTGGGACTGTCAAGGGACCCGTCAGTTCTCCTCGCGCAACTGCGTAGCCGAGGGCGTGGCCGGCCGCGTGGCCGGTGGCGCCGCGGCCGCGCCGGGCCCGTCCGGCGAGGCGGCCGCGCCGGGCCCGTCCGGCTGACTGGTCGGCTGGCCGGCGGGCGCGCCGAGCCCGTCATCGACCGGGACGTCCTCGGCGGTGATCCGGTAGCCGGCTGCGGCCGCCGCGAGCTCGATCAGCACGGCGAAGTCCTCGTCGGTACGACCCTGGGCGATCGCGGCCTGCACCGGCTCGCGGGCGGCGGCGACCACGGGCAGCGGCACGCCGAGGTCGTTCGCCGCCGCGAGGCCCAGGTCGAGGTCCTTGCGCAGCAGCACCGGCGTGAACGTCGGGCTGAAGTCCAGCCGGACGAAGGCCGGGCTCTTGTACCGGGTGAACGCGGAGCCCAGCACGCTGTTGTTGATGAAGTCGAGAAACGCCGCGCGCGGCATGCCGCCCTTCTCGGCCAGCACCGTGATCTCGGCGAGGCTCTGCGCCATGACGCCCAGCAGCAGGTTGTGGCAGATCTTGGCCAGCCGGGACAGCTCGCCGTCGCCGACGTAGCTCACGTGCCTGCCGAGCAGCGCCAGCAGCGGCTCCAGCGCCTCGAACACCTCCCGCGGCCCGGACGCCACCACGGTCAGCAGGCCGGCGCGGACCACGCGCCCGTTCCCACTGACCGGCGCGGCCAGGAACGCCGTGCCCCGGCCGGCCGCTATCGCGCGGACCTCGGCCGAGGCTTCGGCCGACACGGTCGAGCAGTCCACCAGGTACCGGGGCGCGCGGGCGTGGTCGCCCAGCAGCTGCTCCACCACCGCGACCAGGTCCCGCGAGCCGGCCACCATCGTGAAGACCACGTCCAGGCCGGCCAGGTCACGCGGCTCGGCCGCCACCTTGATCCCGGCGGGCGCCAGCGCCTCCGCCTTGGCCCGGGTGCGGTTCCACACCGTCACGTCCACGCCCGCCCGGGCGAGCCGCTCGGCGAGCGGCGCCCCCATCCGGCCGGTCCCGATCCAGCCGACCGCCAGCTCGGTGGGTGCTGACTGGCCCATGCGTCATCCACTCCCGCCGCGGTGCTGCCAGGCCGATCCGGCGCAGGAATCCCCCTGGTGCAGAACCCTCACGCAATCCCCCGATGCAGAACCCTCACGCAATCCCCTGATGCAGAACCCTCACGCAATCCCCTCGGGCGCAAAAGCCCTCGCGGCAAAGTCGCTACCACAAGTCTCCACGGCAAAGAAATGCACATGCAATCGATTGTGCATCTTAAGCGGCGACTCCCGCGCCCGTCAATCACCCGTCGGGCGCGGCTGCGGCGCGAGAACGCGCCCGAGCGGCGCCCGTGGGGCCCGAGGGGCGCCCGTGGAGCCCGAGGGCGCCCGCGAGCGTGCCGAGCCGCCGCCGCGTCTCACCATGCGAGACGCAGCCGGGCTCATCCGACGATGTGAAACGCTGATAGCGCTATAGCAGCCCTAACGCTTCGCGATCATGGGCGGCCGGTTATGACGAAGACTTAGGGTCGTGATAGCGCGCCCAAGTCTTCGCGTAGACGGGTGGAGCGCCGCAAGCGCAGCTACGCGAAGCGCTGGTGTCGTGGTAGTGATATCAGGTCTCACGTTCCCAGCTGGAGCCGCGCGGCGCGGCCGCGTGGAACGATGTTGGAGTGCGCGTCACCAAGGTTGAGCCAACGCTGCTGTTCGGCGGCACCGCGAGCCGTCCGCTGCAGATCATCCGCGTCACCATCACCACCGACAACACAGGCCCCAGCGTGGGCGCCCCAGGCAGCGACGCGGAAGCCGGCCTCGCCGTCCGGATCGAAGGCCCCGGCGTCAGCACGCCGTTCCCCGCCATCGCCGGCGCTCCCGAACCAGGGGGCGATCAGACCGTCGACGTCGGCATCGAGGTCGCGGCCCCGTACCGCCCCGGCAGCGTCCGCCACGTCACGGTGATCGCCGAGGCCATCCCCGGCGAGGCCGGCCCCGCAACCGCCCGCGCCGAAGCCTCGTCCGGCCGCGCCGAAGCCAAGCTCGCCCGCGCCGAACACCGCGCCGAACACCGCGCCGAACACCGGGCCGAACACCGGGCCGAGATCACCGCGGCGGAGCCCGGCTGGACGATGTGGATGGTGTCGCACTTCCACTACGACCCGGTGTGGTGGAACACGCAGGGCCAGTTCACCGAGTCCCGGCTGCTGCTGCCGGACGAGCACGGCGCGCTGCCCGACGTCCGTACCGCGTTCGAGCTGGTCCGCCTGCACCTGGACGCCGCGCGCCGGGACCCGGACTACAAGTTCGTGCTCGCCGAGATCGACTACCTCAAGCCGCACTTCGACGCCCACCCCGAGGATCGCGCGGACCTGCGCCGGCTCATCGCCGAGGGCAGGATCGAGATCGTCGGCGGCAGCTACAACGAGCCCAACACGAACCTGACCTGCGCCGAGTCCACGATCAGGAACGCCATCTACGGCATCGGCTTCCAGCGGGACGTGCTCGGCGCGCAGCCGCGGTCGGCGTGGATGCTGGACGCGTTCGGGCACGACCCCGGCTATCCCGGGCTGATGGCCGCCGCCGGGCTCACCTCCTCGGCCTGGGCGCGCGGCCCTTTCCACCAGTGGGGCCCGAACGGCACGGTCGGCGGCAACGAGCGCATGCAGTTCGCCAGCGAGTTCGAGTGGCTGTCGCCCGACGGGAACGGCCTGCTCACCAGCTACATGGCCAACCACTACGGCGCGGGCTGGGTCACCCAGCACGCCCCCGACCTGCGGTCCGCCGAGGACGCGGCCTACGACCAGTTCCGCCTGCTGGCGCCCGTGGCCGCGACGCGCAACGTCATGCTGCCGGTGGGCGCGGACCACGTCATCCCCAGCCGCTGGGCGACCGCCATCCACCGCGACTGGAACCAGCGCTACGTATGGCCGCGGTTCGTCACAGCGCTGCCCAGCGAGTTCTTCGCCGCGGTCCGCGCCGAGGCGGCCGCGGCCGACGTCTGGATCACGCCGCAGACCAGGGACATGAACCCGGTCTACCCGGGCAAGGACGTTTCCTACATCGACACTAAGCAGGCCCAGCGGGCCGCCGAGACCGCGGTGACCGACGCCGAGCGGCTGGCCACGCTCGCCTGGCTCGCCTCGGCCGCGCACGAGCCGCCCGGCGCGCCCGGGTACCGCTACCCCGCCGAGTCGCTGGACAAGGCGTGGCGGCAGCTGGTCTTCGGCGCCCACCACGACGCGATCACCGGCACCGAGTCCGACCAGGTGTACCTGGACCTGCTCGGCGGCTGGCGGGAGGCGTGGCAGCGCGGGCACGACGCCCGCCAGGCCGCGGCCGGCTACCTGGCCAGCCTCATCGCCACCGGGGACGAGCCCGGGCAGCCAGGACAGCCCGGGCAGCACGGAGCCGTGGTCGTGTTCAACACGCTGGCGCGGGCACGCTCGGCGATGGCCACTGTCACGCTCTCCCCGGCGACGCGGGACATCCCGGACCTGCTGGACGACGCCGGGCAGCCCGTCCCCTGCCTGGCCGATCCGGTCCGCCGCACCGGCGACGGCACCGTCGCGGAGGTCACGCTCACCTTCCGCGCCACCGACGTGCCCGCGCTCGGCTACCGCACCTACCGGCTGGCCCCCGGCCGCCCCGGCAAGCCCGGCCACGGCTGGCAGCCAGAAGACGGCGCGACGATCGAGAACGAGAGGTTCGCCGTCACCGCGGACCCGGCGCGCGGCGGCGCGCTGACATCGATCCGCGACAAGCTGCTGGACAAAGAACTCCTGCCCGCCGGCGCCGTCGGCAACGAGCTCTTGCTGCAGGACGAATACGCCTCGCACCCCCGCTGGGGAGAAGGCCCCTGGCTGCTGTCGACCAAGGGCCCCGGCCGCGGCTCGTCCGGCACCAGCGCCCGCGTGCAGGCGCAGCGCTGCCCCGCCGGCAGCCGCCTGATCGCCGAGTTCACCGACGGCGACCTGCGGATCACCCAGGAGACCGTGCTGTGGGACGGCGCCGGCCGGATCGAGTTCCGCACCCACGTGGACGGCTCGATCGGCCAGGACCGGCTGCTGCGGGTCCGCTTCCCCGCCGACGTGCCCGGCGGCCTGCCGGTCTACCAGACCGCGACCGCGGTGATCGGCCGGCCGCCAGGCGTCACCGGCACCGACGTCGCCGGGCACTGGTTCACCCTGGATAACCCGGCGCACGAATGGTTCGGCGTCGGCTCGACCGCGCGCGTGGCGGTCCGCGGCGGCGACGGCCGCGAGGTCATGCAGGCCATCGGCGTGGCCGAGGTCATACCCCCGCCATTCCCGAACGGCTCCGCCCCGGTCGCCGTCCCGGAACGCCAGCCCCCGGCGCACCACGCCCCCGGCCAGGCCGCACCGGCCCCCGTCGCGGAAGGCCAGCCCCCGGCGCACCACGCCCCCGGCCAGGCCGCACCGGCCCCCGTCGCGGAAGGCCAGCCCCCGGCGCACCACGCCCCCGGCCAGGCCGCACCGGCCCCCGTCGCG
>Ga0070698_100008060_pt1 | contig 11396 bp, 14 predicted proteins | sample KBSK1502metaG_FD_65477 | JGI IMG/M metagenome (GOLD analysis project Ga0070698, IMG submission 65477) | Corn, switchgrass and miscanthus rhizosphere microbial communities from Kellogg Biological Station, Michigan, USA - KBS K1-50-2 metaG | ecosystem: Host-associated > Plants > Roots >...
AATTATGTGGGTGAGAGTACCTCCACCTTCGCTTCCGAGAAAGGGCCTCCTTTGGCTTTGTGAGCGCCTCAAGGGAAACATGAGAAGAGAGCTCAGGAACGAGAAGTACCCATTTAATTGAGGCCTGGTCATAAATGTTCAGGCCGCTTTAAGAAAGGCTTTGAGCCCGACACAGAGTTCTTGATGGTGCTCAAAGCGGTAGAGTAAGGCCAGTTGATAGACAAAGATGGCTCCCAACGCGAAGCGTTGAGTGGCGATCAAGCCTTTGGTGGGAACCTGTCCATGTCCATCAAAGATGCCTTTGAAGTGTTCATTAAAATTTTCCATGGCAAGGGAACGCAGCTTATGAAAGATGCGTCGCACTTCGACGCCATCATCAGTATGGGGATAGCGTCCATACTTGGTCGTCACGAGCAGACGGTCATCGCGCTCACAGAGCGCATGCAGCTCAGGCGTGTTGTAATGACGATCACCGAGCACAAACCGAACTTCGGCGGGAACTTCGCGCAAGAGTTCGGGAGCAGGTTCACTGTCGCCGATATTGGCCGCAGTCAGCACAGCTGCGACGGGAAACCAGATGGCAGCCACGACGGAAACGACATGCAGTTTCCAACCATAGACCCAGCCATGCCAGCCCGATTTGGTCCAATGGGCTTCCGTATCAATCGAGGTGTGAGGCACCACTCCTTGCTCCCGGTGTTTCTGATGCCAGACGCCTCCGCGGGCTTGCAGCAGCATACTGTCAATGGCGACCGCACGACCAGAGGCGGCCCATGGCTCAATCAGGTCGATCAGATGACGCCCTAAGCAGCCAATCTGAGCAGGCAAACTGGCAGGCATGGCTTTCAAGCGCCGCTCCCATGTGCGACGGGATGGAAAGCACTCCTGCTGTGTCAGCAATTGCCGCAGCGTTGCCATTTCGGTCGTCGGTTGTGCTAAGACAGACAGCAGTTCGTGAACCGTGTGGAGGTGACGCACGATCATGATCACTAACGCCTTTAAAAACAATCGATCCGAATAGAACTGAGGTCGTCCTCTGCCTCGTTTGAGTGGCGACGCCGCCAATGGCAAACCATCGACCAATTTGACCAATATGACAAGCAAAGAGTCCTGAAGTCTCAAAGCCACTCTTCTGTCGTCCTCTCTTTCGCTGATGAGCTTTGACCGCTCAAAGGGAGGCCAAGCCGGAAAAGCTGTATTCCGGTTGCCAGGAACCAGAGAGACCACAGCAGAGCAACGGGAACAAAGCCAAGCAGTCCTCCTCCCACGCCGGCTCCGCCCAGAACGATGCCGAGGAAGGCGGTCGGCTTATTGAAGCGTCCTTTCAACATCACCAGGCTGCATATCAAGATCCCGAGCGAGACGAGCGCGACGTGCAATGGAGTCTCAGCTTGATAGAGGTAGCGATACACCATTTCCCCAAGAACCTCATAGGTCGGCTGGGTCGCCCTCGGAGCGGAAATCAAGGCACTGGCCAGACCGGGAAGAGCAGACACCAGCAGACCCGAGAACAGATCGAACATGAGCGCGACGAAGGCACAGGCCGTTCCGATCAGCGACCAGACTCTGTTTACCCTCATGAGAGCAAGATAGAGCGCAGGGAATGCTCCTAACAGGCAGAGTTCTCCAACGAGAAATACGACCCCGACGCTCTGGGTCACGCGCGGCGCGGCTGCTAGCCTCCTCAGAAATTCCACGGGACTCACAGGTGTGCCACCTGCGCTCACCAGGATCACCAGCAGCGCGAGGTAGAGCAGTCCTGCGAGCGCCAGAGCCACTCCTGCGATGCGAAAGAGTCCTTTCCAGGCATGCTGTTCCATTGGTGCAAGATCTCCTTCAGATGGTTTTCCCACGAGATGAACCCAGCCGGTATAACTGAATACCGGTTGCCAGGTGCCACAACAAGAGCAAGAGCAGCGGCTCAATATGGCCGAGGAACCCTCCCACCATGCCGATCGCGCCGAGCACTATCCCCCCAAAGGCGGTGAACTTATGGAAGAACCCTTTGAGCATAACGATGCTGAAGATCAGGACCGTAAGCGACAACAGGATGACCTCAAAAGGAGACTGAACGGTCCAGATATAGCGGTAGAGCTGATCCGCGATGATCACATACGTCGGTTGGACCGCGCTTGGGGCAGCCAGATAGGAGGTGGCAAAAGCTGGCAGCGAGTACACCACGAGGCTCTCGATGATATCCAGCAGAAGCGCCACCGAAGCAAACACAGTCGCAATGAGCGGCCAGGCTCTGTTGAGCTCTTTGAGGGCGAGAAAGAGGGCAGGGAATGCGGCAGTGATCAGGCACAGATCGATCACGATGAAGAGAATCATCGTGCTCTGCATCAAGGTTGTCTTCGATGCGATGCTCTGCAGCAGGGCTGCGCCGTTGGTCGGAAGTCCACCGACCTGGATGAGAATGACCACAAGCGCAAGGTACAGCAGTCCTGCTGTCACCTGGGCTGCTCCTCCGATGCGAAAGAGTTCTTTCCATGAGTGTTGTTCCATTGGTGCAGGATCTCCTTGGTGTTTCTTTTCAGGCAGAAGCCACTTCTATTAACAGATGGGCCAGTTCTCGCGGCATGGTGATCATCGCATCATGGCCAGTGGGCAACTCTCGTAGATGCCACCCTGCCTCACGTGGGGGAAGGGTTCGCAGCGAGGTGAGGCGTCGCATGAGTGAAAAGAAGAAGCCACCGCCCGTACAGTAAATGTGCGTACGAGGTTTCGATAACACAATAGCTGGATTCGTCAGATGAAGGGTTGCTCGAAGGTCTTCAAGGATTGTGGCGTCTCTGATCGGCGCACCCAGCTCAAATCTGGCTCGGTGGTCACCCCGTAGAGGCCCTTGATCCCGAAAGGCATCTTCTGGAGAGGATCGACTCGCCAGCCATCACCTCTTTCCTGTGCCTCTTTACGGAAGCGACGGATTTGCATGGGCACGATGTCTGCCATCGCTTCGCCGTCGCGTGGCACAAAGGTATCCAGATAGACCAGGTGAGCAATGCGCTCTGGCACAGCATCGACCACGCCAGTGATGACGATCCCACCGTAGCTGTGACCTACCAGGATGACCCCGTGCAAGTCCTTGTCCGAGAGCAATCGGACCACATCCAGGATGTGGGTATCAAGCCCGATATCAGGGGAGAGTTCGGATGCACGCTCGGCGAGACCGGGAAGGCTTGGGGCATAGACCTCATGTGAAGCCTCTTCCAAGAGGGGGACAATCCTCTCCCAGCACCAGCCCCCATGAAATCCCCCATGCACCAGTACATAGGTTGCCATGCTCTCCTCCTTTGCTCGGCAAACCATCCTGTTGTTTGCCTCTTTCGCTGATTGACCCTTCATTCAGTGAATATGTAAAAATTTTTAGCTGAGTCGAATGCCCTCGAATAGCACCTCCAGCAGTTGAGGGATCATCGGTTCGATCGGTTGGTCCAGCAAGACCAGGGTCAGAAGGCTACTGACGAACATGTGAACGGAGATGCGTGGCTGGTGCGGCCTGAGTTCACCCGCATCAATCCGGCGTTGCAGATACTGTGAGAGCTCGATCACCGCCTCTTCCCTTGAAGGGAAGGCCTGAACAAGCAGGTTGGAACGAGGCGAAAGGAGTTCACGCGCCAGCAGCCGCAAGATGAGTCGTTTCTCCGGCAGCAGCGCAGCTACGCGGTGTGCGAAGAGCACCAGCCCTTCTCGCGCAGGCAGAGCGTCGATTTCTCCAATGATCTCCCGTATCTGTGGCAACGGATTATGTCGCTGGAACACAGCGCTCAGCAGCTTATCCTTGCTCTGAAAGTAGTGGTAGATAAGCCCTTGTGCTACCACAGCCTCCGTCGCCAGATCCTTGATGCTGACATTCTCCACACCCCGCTCAGCGAAGAGGGCCAGGGCGATATCAAGCAGCTGGCTCCGGCGGGTTTCGGCTTGCAGGTCGCGTTTTGTCGGTGAATTCATCATGCCTCTGATACTGATTGAATGCTCACTCAGTAAACCCTAAGAGGATTGTAGCGCAGAGAGGGACTGGATGTCAAGAGGAGGGATGTGCGGGCCACAGCGAATATACTGGGCTTCGATGTCATCTTCATCAAGAGGGTTCCTCCCTTCTTTCGTAGAAAAATGACTTGGCCTTGTGTGTCAACTTCAAGACCTTCCCCAAAGCCGCCTGATGAATTATGACCAGGCCTCATTTAATTGTACAGATTTTGCTTCACCGAATCTTCGGATTTACACTTACCAGATGTGAGAGGTCGAAGAGACGCTTGACAGAGGGGTAGCCTCAATCTGGTCGGATAAGTTATAAAACATGTGCGCAAAATAGCAAACTTACCAGGGGTGCTCTCTAAGAGCGTGTTTGGGAATGACAGAGAGTGAGATTCTCGAACCTGTTGAGTGGAGAGAGTGTGTTGGTAATTTGCGCGAATGTTGAGCAGCACAACTATTCGATGCTTGAGAACTCGCTCCACAGGCGGTTCACGATACTCAAAAGTTGTAAATTCACGGCAACATAAGCAGTCTCCTTGCGCGTGCTGTAGCCGAAAAGAGGCAGAAGGAGCGAACGTACATGAAAGTACGAACGCCTCTGTCGAACCTTCGGCCTGGTTTCTTGTGTGGGCTGATGCAGGTAAGACGCGAGATACGCGACGTGCTGACCACCTGAATTTACAAAAACGGTGCACAACGATCCGCTCCACAGGCGGATTGATCGGTGCTCAATGGTTGAGCTGCTCAACATTCGCGCCAAAATCCCACCCTTCGCGCCAAAAACGGCTCAACATTCGCGCAAATTACCATCTGTGTGATAAAATGAAGGAAAGATCTATGTACCGGACGAGGAACGTGCATCGAAAGAAAGGGGTGCGAGACCTGGATCGACGGGCGGCATCTGTCGCTTGAGCCGTCTTGGCGGCGCCCGAAAGGAAACTGGAATGACTTCGAGCAGCAAGCCGCAGAGCGATAGGTCCGACCAGAGCGCCGTGCGTCTCGAGCCGTGGGGCGAGGGCGACTTGGTGCTCCTGAAGAAGCTGATGGGTGACCCGGAGATGACCAGGCATCTGGGCGGCCCCGAGAGCGACGAACAGATTACCGAGCGCCACGCCCGCTTCCTTCGGCTCGCAGAACAAGGCTCGGCCCGGGTATGCAAGATTGTCCTGCAGGCCAGCGGCGAGGCGGTCGGATCGGTCGTTTACTGGGAACGCACCTGGCGTGGCGAACAGGTCTATGAGATCGGGTGGGAGGTGCTCCCTGCGTTCCAAGGGCGGGGCATCGCAAGCATGGCGACCAAAGAGGCCATTGCCATGGCCAGGTCGGACGGCAAGCATCGGTTCCTGCACGCCTTCCCATCGGTTGACAATTTCCCATCGAACGCGATCTGCCGCAAGCTGGGGTTCACCCTGGTCGAGGAATGCGAGTTCGAGTATCCCAAGGGCAGTTTCATGCAGTGCAATGACTGGCGTCTTGACTTCTCCGTGGGCAACTAGAGAGCCGCGGCGAGAAATCAGGGGGGCAGAGAACAGGTCATATTCTTCGCCCCAGACGAGCGAGCAGCAGCCGAATCATCGCCACCTGGATGAGGGTTTCACTGGTCTGGACCTTTCGCTCGTAATCTTTGCTCAATCTTCTATTTCGAGAAAGCCAGCCAAACGTGCGCTCGATAACCCAGTCACACTACCCCCAAAAGTCGTTTTCTGTCTCTGCGTGGTTGCCATGGGTCTTTCCTTTCTTGTTTTGTTTGTATGATATCCTCATTCGTTCTGCTGGGCAAGGGGTGCCTTCGTCCAGCGATGACGCAGGTCGTCACCAATCGTCTGCTGGTGATACTGCCGAAGGCGTTCCTGCTCGGCCTCATCGGCCCATACCACCCAGCGGTGCAAAGGTTCATCGAGTTGGCGTGCCCGTACCAGCCCTTGACGGATCCAGTGGTGCAGGCTCCCACGAGGGATACCTAGTATGCGAACCAGTTCGGCAGGCCACCATTCATCTGGCAAGAGTTCCTGGCGAGACCTGTTATGCGGTCGTGGTGCTCTCACTCCTGCTTGTCGTTGTATCTGCCTGATCGTCTGCGTCCCAAAGCGGGCAGCGCCACGGGCAGAGTAATAGCCCTCGTCGGAGAGCGCCTGGGCAATCGCCGTGGCAGCCCAGCCTGCCTCGGTCAACTCCTGGACCCGTTGGTAGATCTGTGGATAGGTACTCAGGTCACTCAGCTTGCCAATCGGCCGGATCACGACTCCCTCGCTGGAACCTCCGCCGACCCACTCGATACGCACCTGCACCCGCTCGCTGCTGCCCTGTACGTCCACGATGACCCGTTCAACCAGCCTTTCGGATGATCTCTTTACGATCAGCTGCTGTGGTGGTTGGGGCGGCCCAGAGCGTGGGAATGTCGGTTGCCAAGCGACGAATCGCCTCCCGTTCGGCTTCTGAAAGGAGGCGGGGCTTGTGCTGGACAAAGCGGTGATACTCCTCCTCCAACTGCTGTTGGGCAGCCAGTTTCTCTTCCCAGGCCCGTTCCAGCGTACGAGCTACGAGTCGATGCTCCGGTTCGACCGCCTGGTACTGACGAGCGGCCCGCTCGACTTCATAGGCGGCTCGTTCTCTCCGCTGCTGCCAGAGCCGATCCAATTCGGCGCGCTCTTGCTCCAGACGCGCAGTGGCGGTGAGCGACAATTCTAAGGCGGCTGGCTCCAGGGCGAGGAGCACCTGTTGGCTGACGAAGGCATCCAGGCAGGTGCCTGCCAGGTGTTGACACCTCGGTTCCCCATAGTGCGTCCAGCGCTCGACACATTCATACGTGTGCAGCCGAGCGCCACCATCATCGTAATGGACGTTGAGCCGACAGCCACAACGGGCGCAGACGACCAAACCAGCTAAGAGGGCTGAGCCGTTGCGCGCTACTCCCATGGCATCGGCGCGGGCACGGTTGGCCTGCAGCCGCCCCTGGTTGCGCTCATACTGCTCGGGGGAAATGTAGGCCGGGCAGTGATTGGGGAGCAGAACCAACCACTCGTCCGTCGCCATCACCACCCGACCAGTGCGTGGCCGCTGCGGCTGTTTGCGACGCGGATCCTCCTGTCGTCGCCCGTAGACGTAGGAGCCGGCATAGAGGGGGTGTTTGAGCATCATCTGTAATGTTGCCCGATTGGGGCGGCGCCAGACCAGTTCCCCTTTGCCTGGCCCCTCGCGCACGCGCACCCCGAGCTGGATCTGGTGACGGGCCAGGTAGCGGACCAGGCCGCCGAGGGTCCCCAGGTCTTCAAAGGTGCGAAAGATGAGCCGCACGACCTGTTGCACCTGTTCATCTGGGTCGAACTGAATTTCTCCCGTGGGGCTCCAGACATAGCCAACTGGCAAGGCAAACTGCAAGTCGCCACGCCGTGCTTTGCTCAAGCGCCCCTGGTGCATACGTTGCTTCAAGATATGCAGTTCAGCTTCGGACATCGTTCCTTTCATTATGTATCATCTGGCTCGTCTTCCCGGAAAATCTCATTGGAATCGAGCGCAGAAGATACATAATGAAAGTTAGATACTCATCTTCCACTGTGTTCCAGATGATATCTAACATACAAACCAAGCAGGAGGCGATCATTGTACTGTGCCGGGTCGTAAATGCCATCCAGGTCGGCAATCAAGGTGTGAAAGAGCGCGCACAACTCCAAGAGTTGATGCCAGTCCTTGTTCGAGCGGGCCAACCGTGACATCTCCACCCCGAAGATGATCCCCACGTGATCCAGGCTCACCTCGGAGACCAGCCGCTGAAACCCGGACCGCCCCTCTGCACTCGTCCCTGACTTGCCCTGATCATCATCGATCACCAGGACGCGTGAAGCTTCCCATCCCAGTGCCTGGGCTCGACCAACCAGTCCATATTGCAGCCGCGTGGACTCCTGGTGGTCCAGGACTTGTTGGGGGGTGGATTGACGCACATAGACCACCGCGAGCCGCTCACGATGCCAGGGATAGAGTTTCTCCGAACGCAGGTCATCCAGTGCGGCCAGGGAGGACTTACTGTGCACTCTCGTCGCGTTCATCGCCGTCCTCCTTGCCTGACATGCTGCTGCGTTCCAACTGGCGTTCGAGCAGGTGGCTCAGCAGCCAGAGGAGTCGCTGACGATTGGCCTGAGGCAGATCCTCCCAGGGACTGCTGGTTGACCTGCAAGCGGGCGGGGGGGAGCCGTGTTAGGTGAGGGACTGAACATGGGACACCACCTTCCTCATGCTCTGAGGCCTGGACTACTCGTCTGTGCTCAACCCAGGTAAGCAAGTTCAGCAGCCCACTAATGCCAAGCATAGGATGTGGAGTGGGTTCTGTCAACTGAAGTGTCTCAGGAGCACTGTGATTGGGTGTTCTCCACCACCCAGCGGCGTGGCAAATGACGAAAGCCTTTGGGCCGTTCAAACAAACTGTAATCGATCTGCTCGCCAGGAAAGACCCTGTACTGGCTACATAGGATATCCGTTCGAAAAATCGGTGGCTTGAAGGAGAGCATCTAGTACATTGAGGCTTAACTCTCTCCACGATCAGGAGCAAGCCCCGTATAGGTCCATTTGATGGGCTTGGCCATGGTGCGATTGTAGTAGGCGATGAAAGCCAGGATCTGGTCGCGCAAGTCATCAAGTGAGGTGAAACTGCCCCGTTTGAGCAGCTTGCGCGCCAGGATACTCAGCCAGATTTCCACCTGATTCATCCAGGAAGCGTGCTTCGGCGTGTAATAAAACACGACCCGATGCGAGGGATCGTGCAAGAAAGCCGCCCGACTTTCCATCGAACGAAGAATGCCCCTCTTGCCTTTCTTGCCCAGAGTCTCCTGCTCAATGCCTTCTAGATCAGCCACCCATCGCACCAGAGCTTCTGAACGATGCGTATCCAGATTGTCCATCATCAGATGCCAGCGCTTGACCTCTGGCGCACTTTCCACCAGCCGTTTCAGATGTGCGACACAGTCCTGTTCACCACGGGTGGGACCCCAGGACGGTTCGATAATCTGGCCGCTCGCGACATCCAAGTTGAGATACCAGGAGAGCGTTCCATGCCGAATATACTCAAATCCCCGCCGCAAGACATGTCTTGGGAGCATGGGCAAATCCGGGTGTTTGCGCTCCAGTGCCTGCACTCCAGTCAACTCATCCATGCTGATCGTTCGTTCCTCCTGTGTGGCTCGCTCGGCGGCTTGTGCATACACCTGACACCCCTCGACAATCTTCTCTTCCCGCTGGGGGTCTTCTTCCTCGGTCAGCCAATACCGAAAGCGGTGCGGTTGGAAGCCCCCTTTTTGAGCAGACGGGCAGCGTGTCGAGGCGAAATCTGCGTCACGATCCCTCGCTTCTTCAGTTCATCAGCGATTTCTCCGCCAGTCCACTGGCTGATGGGGCGGTCCGTTTTCGCTGGTGCCTCGCAGGCCAGCGCAGCCATCTGAGCACGTTGTTCCACGGTAAATTTGGGCACGGCTCCTGGTCGCGGTGCATCCTGCAAACGTTGGGCCATACTCTCCGCTCCTTGGTCCATCTTCTCTTGATCGACCGCTTGCCAATTCGCCCAGCGATCTCTCCACAAACGCACGGTATCGACATTGACTTCCAATTCACGTGCGATTTGAATATTGGAAGAACCTTGCGCTGCCGCTAAGATGATACGCGCTCTCAGCACCACTTGTTGTTCGCTTCGATGACGCCTGGTCAGTCGGGTCAACGCTTCCTGTTCTTGCTCACTCAGATGGATCGCTGTTGCTCGTTTCGGCATGGAAGTGGTGTCTCCTTACTGGTTTCCTTCGATCAACCCAGGCAGAGGAGGGTAGACCCCCTCCCAGCCCCCTTGACTGGCGAATTCCTCCGCTTGTCCTGACAAGCGCACGCAATGTATGAAAGGGAAATGCCGTCTGGCAATCGTTACCTGTGTGGCTGTGTATGGCGATCCAACATCTCAAAAAAAGGCGCGAAGGTGTCATGATGCCCGTAGCGTCGCATACTGTGCTGGTTGGTACAAAACCAGTTCCCAGGGGAAGCAGAAAGCCACAAATCCTCCTTGTTAATGGTTCGAGGAGCCAGAAGCACTTTTGGGTCTCGAACACGCTGCTCAAGGGGATCGTACCACCCCTGCACCGCATCATAGCTCAACACCTGACCTTTCTCATAGGCTCTGATACTGGCATCAAGCCATGGCTCAAGCTGCGGTGGGTTCACGATTTGCAAGGCTCCCCAGGCTGTGCGCAGCGTCTGGCGAACCTCATCATACTCAGCAAAAGTGACGGGATCGACGATGGTGTAAAGCAGTGGGTAAAGCGTTTGCGGGTCAAAAGCCTCAGACCATTCCGGCTGCAAGCAGCAGGCGACCATCTGCTTCAATTCGGCCCAGCGCAAGCCAGGCAAGAGAAAATGGGCACTTTCCCCCGCAATCAAGAGACCTTCAGGATAGGTCTGGGGATGATAAATCTCATGACCGAGCTCGTACCCACCAAACTCTAGCATCCAGGTATAGTTTTCTGGGAAAGAAAGTCCGAGGACGCTTGCGGGAGTGTACTCATACTCTGCATCAGAAGGAAGAGGCGTCTCGAAATCGTCGTCTCCATACAAGTTCAGAAGAAACGCTTCGCAGTGCTCAACAGAACGTCCAAAGAAAGCCTCTACGTCCCTTGTCGCCCCCCAGGGGTTGAGCGCATAGTGGGCGGCCCAAAAGCAGGGATCAGCCAGAGCTTCGCTCCAATCGGTGATGCCGGACATCGTGCGCTTCCTTGCCTTTCTCAGTGATGTTTTGCCCTCTCTTGTCCACTGCCTCAGCATGTCTAGACAAGCAGAGCGGCCCGCCAGTCAAAGGAGCCGGTATGTGTCTACCATGAGATGGCTAAGTATGCTCCTATTCTATCATGGATCTTTCAACGCCTCAATGTACTAGTAGTTCGATTGAAGATGCCATGGTCTTTGGAGGGGGAGAAGCTGCGAGGCGAACGCTTGCGCTTTCTGGCACACGTTCTTGAAGCCTGAGATACAGCTTGCCATGTGGAGCCAGGAAGAGTGTTAGCGTTGGTGAGAGAGAAACCGAAACCCATCGATTCCGCGATCTTCTGTCAAAACAAGATATGAGGCTATCAATTGTTGAGTTTTTGGTACGGCTAGATGAGGATACAAATTTTAGCCAAAAACAGTAGGTTAGCGACACTAACTTCGGGATTTATATCGTCTAAGGAAGAGCTTTTCAGAACAAGACGAGATAAATTCAGGAAAAACCGCGCTGAAGTGAGAGGAAGTAGTGACGTTAGCGACACTAATGCTGGCACCAGTGTCACTAATTCTGGGATCCCACAGTTGCACGAGCCAGCAATGTTTTGCCTGAACCGGGAGGGCCGCTCATTAAGATGTTGTGTCCACCACTCGCGGCAACTTCTAGGGCGCGCTTGACGTGTTCCTGCCCA